>Ga0335081_10010227_pt1 | contig 15150 bp, 13 predicted proteins | sample Lox_Sample_35_FD_206713 | JGI IMG/M metagenome (GOLD analysis project Ga0335081, IMG submission 206713) | Soil microbial communities from Loxahatchee National Wildlife Refuge, Florida, United States - Lox_Sample_3.5 | ecosystem: Environmental > Terrestrial > Soil > Wetlands | place: USA...
CGCCAATCCTCAAGCAGCCAGTCGGTGCTTGAGCGCCCGCTGCACAGGCCCAACGTCGACGGAGCCGGCTCCCTGCCTCCGGATTGGTCAGAGCGTGATCGACTTCTTCAGCGTCTGGTAGCCGCCGTCGCTGATTGTCACGGTGATGTGCTGCCCCGAGCTCCCTGAGATCGTGAGCTTTGCCTCGCCGGTCCCGTTCGTTGACTTGTGGCTGCCGGTGGCCGACACGGTGGCGCCGCTCACGGCGTCTCCGGCGTCGGTCGCGCGCGCCTTGAGCTTGAACTTGCCTCCGCCGAGATTGATGGCGCTCACGCTCGCGGAGAGCACGGGCAGGATGCGCGCGTCGTAGAAGCCCGATCCCGCCTGGGTGCCGTTCGGGTTTCCGCCGATGAGCAGATCGACCGGACCGAGCCGCCCGTCCCCGGCGAGTGTGAACAGGAATGACCAATTCATCGGGCCGAAGATCTGAAACGGTTCGAATCTGGTGTCCGCCTTGTTCGATCGAGTTGCCGCAAGCACGAACTTGCCGGTCTTCGTGTTCTGACCCCACCACATCACCCACATCCGGCCCCCCGGGCCGGTGGCAACGCCCCACTCGTCCGCGTGCACATGTTTCGCCGATCCGACCGCGACCGACCCGCCGCCGTACCGGAGCAATCTGATCCGCGTGGTATTTGCGTAATTGGCGGGATAGGCCGCGAACACGCCCGGACCACTGTCGCGCCCCGCGATGATCAGCGGCACGCCCGAGCCGTACTGGGACGGGACTGGCGCTTTCTGCGCGGCACCCGTAGACGGGGCCACCTGCTGGAGCCAGAGCCCACCCGATCCGTCGCATGAGTCCCAGCCCGCGACGGCCGCGCCTGTGCCGGCGTCCACGGCCGCATTGGTGTTGCCGGCGCAGCCGTCGGTGCTGTTCGTGATCTGGGACGTGGGCGAGCCCGGCCCGAACCCCTGCTGGATCACGATATTGCCGCAGCAACCCGCGACGAGCACTGCCGTGCCGTTCGACACCGCCAGCGGAACGTGGCTGTCGCCGAATCCCATCGAGCCGCTGCCGATGTTGGTGGGCGCCGACCAGGTAGCGCCGCCGTTGGTCGAGGCGATGCCCCAGGGGCCGTCGGACCCGAAGGGGTAGCCGCCCCACGTTGCCTCGAGCGCGCCCGAGGGCATCACCGCGAGGCCGGGATTCCCCTGCGCAGACTGTCCGTTCCAGTTCAGCGCCTGCACCGGTGATCCGACGTGTCCCGATGGACTGATCGAGAGGGCTGCTATCCCGCTGTAGGAATCGCCCCAGTTCGTGTTCTGGGTCACCACCACGTGCAGCACGCCGTCCGAGGTTCGGGCGAAGCCGACCGGAGTTGCGCCGTAGCCCGCCGTGGCGATCTGCGTCGTATGCAGCGTCGCCCCGGCCGCTTCCAGCGGCGCCATCAGCGAAAGCGCGAGCGCACCGGCCACGGCGCACAGCAGCTGAATTGTCCTACCTCGGTCCTTCATCAGATTCCTCCCTGATCACAGGCCTCACGGCCGATCGGCGGTTGGCAGATTCCACGGCGATCGCGCGGCTTCGAGAATCCGATCGAACGGGATCTCGGCGGCCTCGACGGCCGTCCGAACCGCTCCGAGCTCGCCCCGAAAAAGACACAGGACAACCTCGTCCTCCCGCATCAGCAGCGAGCCGAGGTAATCGACGGGTCGACCGTCGCCGGTGAGCCGCTCGGCCTGTTCGCTCGCACGCACATCGAGCGCCCGAAGGTCGCTCTCATGAACGTCGGGCCACAGGCACTCGGCCACGTACTCGCTGACTGCGGGTTCGGACACCGCGGCGACCGTAAAGGAGTGCGGCCGGGGAGTGAAAGAGAGGAAACCCTATGCCTGAGGCTGGTCGACCTGTCCGATCAGCGCTCCGTCGCGGCCCTGAAGCGCGTTCGCCAAGCCTACGCGTGACCTCACGCCGAGCTTGCGGTAGACGCGGGTGAGGTTTGCCTCGACCGTCTTGATCGACACGAACGCCCGCTCGGCGACCTCCTGGTTGGAGAGCCCGGAGGCGGCGAGCCGGGCCAGGCGCCACTCGGTTTCCGTCAGCTCGTCACGGTTGGCGCCGGGGCGGCCGATGCGGGCGAGCTCCTGGCAGGCCCGCTCGACCCACAGGCGCGTCCCCATCCGCTCGAACTCAGCCAGCGCCTCTTCGAGCAGTTCTCTCGCCTGTCCGCGTTGCTTGAACCGGCGATGTGTCTCGCCCGCGAGCAGCAGCGTGCGGGCCCGCTCGAACGGCATGTCCACCCGATCGTGGATCTCGAGCGCCCGGTGGAACGCCGCCACGGCCGCTTCGCGCTCGCCCCGCGAGGCCTCGAGCAGGCCGCGGCACCGATCCGCAAGCGCCGTCGCCCAGTCCCGCTCCAGCTCTTGGGCCGAACGCTCGAACAGTCCGAGACAGCGCTCGGCCCGGTCGAGCTCCCCCAGCGCGACCAGCGCCTCGATCTCGTCGGGCAGGAACACCAGGAAGGACGGGTCGGCGCCGAACATGCCCAAAACCCGCTCGGCGAGCGGGCCCAGCACGCGATCAACCGCGACCGGCTGGCCCTCTGACAGCTCGAGCAGCCCTAGTGCCCACATCGGCCAGATCGCGCCCGCGCGCCACTCCAGCCGCTCAAACACTCCGAGCGCCTCAAGTGCCTCGGCACGCGTCGAGCTGCTCCCCCGGTGCGCGTGGACAAGAGCACTGGCGCCCAACGCGATCGCCCGAGCCGTGGGGTCATCCAGTAGCGCCGCGGTCTCCTGCGCCGTCTCGGCCAGGCGTTCCGCCTCGCCCAGCTCGCCCTTCCACACGCGGGCCTGCACCATATAAAGGAGGAGCATCGGCGCCGCCCCCTCCTGCCCGCGCTCAACCGTCTCGTCGTACAGCGCACCCAGCCGTTCGAGCGACCCGTCCATATCGCCCAGCCACAGGCGCAGGACGCCGTCGAGGTACCGCGGCCGGATAACCAGTGGTAGCTCGACGGGATCGGCCAGTTGCAGAGCCCGCGCCAGCTGATCCTCATCAAGGCCACCCCCGACAATGAACCGCATCATCGTCAGGCAGCCCAGCGCGGCCGCCAACGCCGCGTCGTCTCCGGCAGCCTCGGCATGTTCGGCCGCCGCCCTTGCGTACTCCGCCCCGCCGGGAAGATCGCCAAGGCCGGCAGTCGAGTACGCGAGCTCCAGCTCCATCGCGGCCTGGAGCCGCTTGTCGCTTCCCGCCATCGCCAGAGCCTGAGCTGCCGTTTCACTGGCCCGCGTGTAACTGTTGCGCCGACCCTGGAGGTGCGACAGCACCTGCAGGGCCTGCGCCCGCAGCGAGTCGGGCGGCGATGCCTCGAGCAATCGCCGCACCAGCTCGTCAGCCCGTGCCAGGTCACCGGCATCGAAGTGGAACTGCGCCGCGGCCAGCGACCGCTGCCCTGACGCGGCCGCCTCTGTCGCTGGCGTCAGCCGCGCAGCCAGCTCGGACAGCTCGGCAGCTGCGTCGGGCGCGCCACGCGAGGCCGCGAGCCGGGCCGCGTCGTCCAGTTGCGCCGCCACCGCCGAGTCGGCCTGATCTGCGGCGAGCGCGAGATGCCGAGCTCGCTGTTCGCGGTCAGATACCAATGCGGCCGCCTGCCGGTGAAGGGCTCGGCGACGCGCGACCGGGACCGAGCTGTACGCGGCCGACGCGAACAGGGGATGCGAGAAGTGAACCCGTCCAGACTCGTCCACCGCGACAATCCCCGCCTCCTCGGCGGGGCCGAGCGCCGCCAGATCGACGCTCCGGGCGTCGGGGTGAGATAGCGTCGCGGCGAGCAGGACGGCGTCCCGGGTCTCTGCGGGCAGCCGCCTGAACCGCGTGGCCGTGAGCTTGCGCAGGTCATCTGGCACAGGCAACGGCGAGGACACCGGCTCGCCGCCGCGCTCGCTGATCATGCGCGCGATCTCCAGCGCGTAGAACGGGTTGCCGCCCGCCGAGCTCGAGATCCGCACGAGCTGGGGCCGCGGAAGCGGCCGACCGCGGCGGGCCGAGAGAATGCGGCCGAGGGCAGCGAGCGACAGCGGGCCGACGGTCACACGGCGCAATCGATCATCCGCGATGGCTCCGCCGATCAGCGGGCCGGCGACCGGCGAGCGAATCGAGCACAGCAGCCCGACTCCTTCGCCGTCCAGCCGACGCGCCGCAAACTCGAGCACCCGGCGTGAGGGCAGATCCAGCCACTGCCAATCATCCACGGCAACGACCACGACCTGTGAGGCGGCAAGAGCCTGAACGAGCCCCAGGAACCCGGCGGCCACGGGCCGCGCGACACCGTCACCGCGCGCCGGCGAGATCCGCAACATCGCCACCTGCAAAGCCTCATGCTGCGGCGCGGGCAGCGCTGCGAACGCCGCCTCATCAACCCGCGACAGGAGGTCGCCCAGCGCCGCGAACGACATCTTCGCCTCCGCCACCGCCGGCCGGCATGCAAGAACCAGCGCCCCGCGCTCCTCAGCCCGACGCAGCCCCTCTCGCCAAACCGTCGTCTTGCCAATCCCGGCCTCGCCCTGAAGCGCGAGCGCCGTGAACTTGTCGGCAGATCTATCAAGGAACCCCTCGACCTCAGCCAGTTCGGCTTCCCGACCCACGACCCCCGGCACCATGAAGGGCAATTTAGCGTCAGGCTCGACTAGCCAAGCTGGTAAACGGCCCAAGCCGCGGCCGGTCGTCGGTGAAGCCAGCCACGATGGGGTCGTCGCTGCTCCAGGGCGTGATGCAGACGTCCGAGTGCGCCGGCGCTGACTACTGCTTTGATCGTCCGAAGTCCGGCGGCCGACGAGCGCAACCGCGATCTCGAAGCCGCCGCCGGGTACTGACGTTGGAGTTGTGCTTTGCCGTGGCGAACCAGCAGCCCGACGGCCCGCGAAAGCAGCAGCGCGGCGCGTTCCGTCAAGCCTCGAGCAGTTCGACTTGCGCATGATCCGGGAGATGCAGCCGCCCGCCGTGCGCGACACGACCGCTGAGTGAGTGGCATTGCGATCGCGCGGCCGCCGCCGGCCGGCAGCTGCTTTGCTAGCTATTACAAGCCTGAACGTCCAGCTACATGGGGAGCGAGCCGATGCCTGAGCACAGGACCGGGACCGGCGAGGAATGGGAAGCGGCGCGTGTCGAGCTGCTGAAACGCGAGAAGGAGCTCAGCCGATTGAGCGACGACCTCGCCCGCCGGCGCCAGGCGCTTCCCTGGGTGCCGGTCGAGAGGGAGTACGTCTTCGAGACCGACGAGGGCTTGAAGACGCTGGCCGACCTGTTTTACGACCGCTCCCAGCTGCTCTTCTACCACTTCATGTTCGGGTATGGAGACCGGGTCGATGAGCGGAACCCGGGATGCGTCGGCTGCTCGTTTGTCGCCGACCACTTCGACGCCGTCATCCCGCACCTGAACGGCCACGACGTGACACTTGTAGCCGAGTCGATCGCCCCGCTCGAGGAGATTCGCGGATACAAGCAGCGCATGGGCTGGCGGTTCCCCTGGGTCTCGTCCCTTGGCACCGACTTCAAGTACGACTTCGGTGCCGCGTTCACCGATGAGCAGCAGCGAAACGGCGCCGAATACAACTTCCGCCATAACGACGATCCCGGAGAGCAGGCGCCGGGACTGAGCGCGTTCGCGCTCGCCGATGGAGTCGTGTACCGCACCTACTCCACCTACGCGCGCGGGGTCGAGCAGCTGATGGGGACTTACCGGTTCCTCGATCTGGCTCCGCTCGGCCGCAATGAGGAAGCGCCTGCGGACTGGTGGCGCCGCCACGACGAGTACGACAGCGAGTAACCCTCGGTCGCGGGAAGGACTTGCCAACGGACAGTCGCCCGGCGTGGCCGCTGCAGGGGTCGAGCTGGACTGCCCCGTGGTGGGTCACCTGCTCAGCTATGCGCTCCAGGCCCTCACACTGGTCAGGCAGCTGCTCAGCTATGCGCTCCAGGCCCCGATTTCGCGCGCGCCGAAATGTTCGGTCCCGCACTCGGGTGGTGATGGTCTTGGCCGTCGCAATGCCGCGAGAATGCACTGGAAATTCTGCTCCCCTGATGACTCCTGCGCTTTGCGCGAGCCGTCGAAGCAACCCGCTCGACGTCCTGCGGGTTGAACGGCCAGTCGAACATCGCACGTTTGTGTCCGGTCGCATCGAGCACATACGCCGCCTCGGTGAGGTTGATGCGGTACGTAACGGTGCCGTTGATTCGCCACGTCGTCACCTTGACCGCGATTCGGTACTTCTTCCACACGCCCGCGAGGTCCGCCGGCCGGCCGACAGCCCAACGCCACCTGGGACGAGACGCCACTCCCGATCGTCTTGGAGGAGGTACCTTCGCGCGTTCGCGTACACATCGACGCTGACCGCAAGGATCACCGGCCGGCGAGCGGCGGGGATCTGACGTTCCATCTGGTTGATCACCTGCGCTTCGAGCGGGCAAAAGTTGCGACACAGCGGATCGATGAACGTCACGATCACTGGGCGTCCTCGGTTCGCTGCGACCGACACAGGGCGGCCGTTCTGGTCACGGAGCAAGAAATCGGGAGCGCGACGGTCGCCGGCACCCCAGGTGGATGCCGGTGCAGCGATCCCGCCAGCGACCATGCCGATAATCGTCAGAGTCCCAGCGCTCCCCGGCCGCGCCGAGGCGCCACCGGCCGCGGGCTCGCTCGGCGGGAGCGCAACTCCCGCGGCACGGGCCAGCCGGCGTATGGCAACCTCCGCCGTCGCAGCCAGACCCGCCCCGCCGCCGCTGCCCAATGGCACCGTCGCGAGTAATCCATAGGTGCGCGCGGTAGCGTGACCCGGCCAGTTGAAACCAAACCCATTCGGCATGACGACCAGCAACCGCTGCCGCATGTACGCGAGCGACAGCTCCACGCCAAGGAACCGCGCGTACGGGCGTGGCTGACCCCACAGCTCAGTGACCGACCCCAGGTCGTAATTGCTGGAAATGACCGCCACGCGGATCGCGAAGCCGGCGCGGTTCGCCGCGGCCACCGTGGCAACCAACTGGCGCTGAGCAGGCGACATGCCGGGCGACTGCGAGCTCAGGAAGACCTGATTAGCAACCAGATAATCGCTGGCGGGGTCGCCGTCGGCGCGCGCGACCCCGCCCGATATCACAACAAGAGCGACCGTCAGGACCAGCGCCGCACTCGAGCGGGCGACGCAGCGTGCGACGCTCGCCCGAGCACCTGCAAACCGGCTGATCACTAGCAGAGTTGTTGCAGAGCTATGTCCACCGATTTACCCAGCTCGCCGGGTGTCTCCCACACGGGGACTCTGCGTGACGCCGCCCGAGATGGGCGCGGCGGCCCTAGTGTGCGCCGCGCAGATGGTCCATCTCGCGCCGGATCTGCTCCTCGGTGATCGGGCGGTGCCGGTGCGTCTGCCACCAATCGACGGCCACAAAGAGTCCCAGGCCCATGAGGGGATAGATGATCCAGCTGTTCCACTTGTGCGGGATGCTGGAGCTCTGGCTGAACCCGCTCGTCGGCCAGCCTCCCGCGTTGTGGTACTCGGTGATCGCCCAGATGATCACTAGCAAGACGGCGACTGCAGCGGCGCCGAACGCGCGCGTATGAAAGCGGCGCTTGCGCTCGATCTGCTCGACGGCCAGCTTACGCACCTGCTCGTCGTCCCCCTCGGCCGGGACCACGACAGCAGACGGAGCCCCATGGGTCGTTGTCTGTTGTGCCGCCACGACACGCCTCCTTCCATCGGTCTCAGACACCATGCATGCCCGATCGCAACATCCCCCCGTCGCGGTCTCTTGTCATCGGTATTACGGAGCACCCTGGCGTGGATTCCTACCCGTTCGATGACGCGCCCTGCCCGGTACCTGGTGCGCACCCTCTGGGCCCCAGCGCAGCACCGGCAGGACCGCAGGGACCTGGTCTGCTCATGGCACGGTGTATCGGCGGCGCTGAGCGCTCCGCGCGGCACGCGACGTGGCGTTGACGGTCGCGCGAGAAGGCCGGTCCGTATTTCGCCTCGGCGCGGTCAGTACGGATGCCGGATGTAGCGGTGCAGCGGCGGATGGATCCTTTGATCGAAAACGCCCATGAAGCTGGGGATTGGCGATGAGGATCGAGTATCTGCACGCATCGAAGTTCGGCAACGGGGCCATGGTCGCCGCGCACTTCAAGGAGAAGATGGCCGCCCAGGGCCTTGACGTCGATGTTCATCACATCCGCGAGGTGAGGCCCGATGAGCTCCCGCCCGCAGATCTGTACGTGTTCAGCTCGCCCGGTCGCTTCGGTAAGCCGATCCGCGCGACATGCCGCTTCCTGAAGAAGGTGACCCTTCCTGCCGGCACCCGGTACGCGATTCTGACCACCGAAGCGATGCCAAAGCCGGACAAGAAGACCGGGCGGATGCCGACCGACGAGGAGCTGGTGGCCAACCACCAGCGCGTCAGGCCGATCATGAACGAGATCCTCGAGGGCAGCGGACTCGTCAAGATCACCGAAGGCAAGGTCCATGTAACGGGCCTCAAGGGGCCACTAGAAGATGGATGGGAGACGAAGGTGGATGCCTTCGCTTCTGCCCTGCGCGCCAGCCTCGAACGCGGTGCGGCTGCGCCCGCGCGCGCGCCGCAGGAAGCCGCGTAGCCAGAGTCCCGGTCTGATGCAGACCGCTCAGCCTCGGGCGCCAACACAGAGTCAACCGAGCGGTGAGGCCGGGAATGCGAACGGCGCCTCAGTTCGGATTGAAGAGTCCGACCTAGAGCGCAGGGTGGCCGAGGTTCTGGACCGCTGGCCCTCTGCCGGGGTGGCCGTCGCGGTTGTCCGTGATGGGTCGCCGAAGTGGTTCTTCAGCCGCGGCGTCGCGGACGTCGATTCGGGAGAGCCGATCACCGACGACACTGTGTTCCGGATCGGCTCGATCACGAAGACGTTCACCGCGGTCGCCGTGATGCAGCTGTCAGAGCAGGGCATGGTGGACCTGGACGCGCCGGCCAGCGACTACCTGCGCGCCTTCCCGCTGGTCCCGGCGAAGGAGAGTTTCCGACCCACGGTGCGACACCTCCTGACCCACACCGCCGGGGTCGGCTACTGGCGCCGGTTGGCGGACCTGCGCCAGCCCTGGATCGGCGCCGGGGACCGAGCCGGACGGTCGGGAGCGCTTCCCCTGGCCGAGTATTACCGCCGCGGGCTGCCGGTCGAGATCGAGCCGGGAACCAAGTGGGCCTACAGCAACCACGGGTTCGCCGCCCTTGGCCAGATCGTCGAGGACGTCAGCGGCCAGTCGCTCGACCGCTACCTATATGAGCAGATCCTCGAGCCCTTGGGGATGAACCACACCGACCTCGTCCGCTCAGAGCGCATCCGCTCCCGACTTGCGACCGGGTACGTGCTGCGCTCCCGTGGCCTGAAGCCCGTCGCCGACCGCGACGTCCCGACCCCGGGCGGCGGCGGTATCTACTCCACCGCGGCGGACCTTGCCCGCTATATCGCCACGCTTCAGCAGATGTACTCAGGCGAGCAGCACCTGGTGCTAAAGCCCGAGACGCTGAAATCCATGTTCCGGCCGCACTTCCAGCCGGACGCGCGGCTGCCGGGTATGGGGCTGGCATTCGAGCGCGGGGAGGAGAGTGGCCACAAGACCATCGGGAAGACCGGCATCGTCTCGGGCTTTCACTCCGCGATGGTGCTGGCTCCTGACGACCGGATCGGGGTCGTCGCGTTGACCAACACGGGCGGTCTTGACGGCCGCAATGCGATGGCGCCGCTTGCGGCCGGGCTTGTTCGGCGCCTCCTCGGTATCCCGGCTTACGCGATTCGCACCGACATCCCGGCCCGGCCCGAGACGTGGGGCGAGATCTGCGGCTGGTACAGCCCCGATCCCGGCCCGGTCACGAACCTGTTCACGCGCGCCCTCTGGGGTGCTGGAGCCGAGGTCATGGTCCGCGCCGGCCGCCTGATGCTGAAGCCGCTGCACCCGATGCCGGCGATCCGACGCGGCATGCGGCTGCACCCCGAGGATCCTGACGACCCGTGGGTGTTCCGGGTCGAGATGCCCGAGTACGGCATCAACTTCCGTGTCGTGTTCAGCCAGACCTCTGACAGGGGGAGAACCGTCACGCGGCTGCTGACAGACATGTTCTCGTTCCAAAAACGGCCCGACGCCCGAAACCCGAGACATTTAGCGGGCGGCGCGCTCGTCGCGGGCGCGACGGCGATCGCCGTCCGCCACCGCCGCTAGGGGAACCTCTCTGCGCTCCGGTACCTGCTCATCGGCGATCGACGGAACGATCCGACGGGCCATGCTGTCGGCAGTCAAGCTGGTTCACACGCTGGTGTGGCTCTCGGTCGAGTCCTGCACTGTCTACGTGCTCTGGGCGGGCTTCAAGAAGCGGTCGGATCGCCGTACGGCCATCGCCGCGGGGGTCGTCGCGAGTGAGAGTCTGATCTTCGCCGTGAACGGGTTCCGATGCCCCCTGACGCAGGTCGCGGAGCGAGTCGGCGCCGACCACGGCTCGGTCACCGACATCTATCTGCCCCGCTGGTTCGCTCGCAAGCTGCCGGCGATCCACGTCCCGCTGATCCTGGTCGCCGTCTACCTGCACGGACGAAACCTGCAACGACAATGAGGAGTACGAGTCATGCCTTCCATCGCCGAACACCTGCCCGATGCGGAGGTTGCCTCGTCGCCGACGGCTCCCGAGCGCGCGATGCTGCTCGATGCCGCGCTTCCCAAGTTTGATGCAGTTCGGATCGAACACCTGGTTGTCCCTGGTGAGCTCGCGACGGTCTATCGAGCGGTGCTCGAGACGGACTTCCTCGACACCTGGCGGCGCTCAGCTGCCGTCCGTTTCCTGTTTGCGGCACGCACGCTTGGCGAGCGGGCTATCTCGGCTCTGCGCCGACGGCCCTTCGCTCCGCCGGACGAGCCGGCGAGTCTGCGCCTTGCTGACCTTGCCGAGCAAGGCGATTGGGTGCGGCTGGGCGAGAGCCCTCCCCACGAGGTCACGTTTGGTGTGATCGGGCGTTTCTGGGAAGGCGAAACCGTGTGGGAAACGATCGACGCCGCGCGGTTCTCGGCGTTTGACGAGCCCGGTTATTGCAAGATCGCGTGTAACTTCTCGCTGCGGCCCTACGGGATGGGACGGACCCTCGTCTCCTACGAGTGCCGGACGCTCGGCACGGATGCAGCTGCGCGCGATGGCTTCCTGCGCTACTGGCGGCCGCTGTCACCGTTCATCGGCGTTGTGCTCCGCGCCCACCTACGCGCGATCGCTAGGCAGACACGGAACACGAAGCAGACGGTGCTCTAATCGCGCAAGCAACAGCGATGGCGGTCCACTTGGTGGCGGCATGGGCACCGACGCGAGGCTAACGGCGCACATCAATGGGAACCATGACGTCGAATCTTGTCCTCCTGCCACACGCCTCGCCAATCCCGCCCGGGCCGGCTGCCACGTGACCTCGGCCGAGTCGCCACGCCACAGAGCCGGCCGGGTCGGTGCTCGCAGGGCCGGATGAGAACGAGGATGCGGTGGGGGCCACCGCCACGGGGATCTCATATCGCTGAGTCGCGATCGCCGGCGCAATGCACGCCCGCAAGGCGTCGCCCAGTAGCTTCTCGGCACGCACCCGAGACCGACCCGTCAGCGCCGGGAGCCGAAGCGCTCGGCCGGCCACCGAACACGGCGCTGTGTCAGCTGTCGGACGCTCGCTAAATCCCTGGCCACCCCGACCTGAGACCTGCTTCAGCGGCGTTGGAGAGTCGTCTCGATTGTGGATCGGCCTAGGGTGCGATGTTGTGGTTGAGGTGGAAGACGTTGGTGGGGTCGTAGCGGCGCTTGATCTCCCTTAGGCGCTCGTAGTTCGGGCCGTACGCAGCTCGAACAGCGTCGTCGGCCTGGTCGTCACCGAGGTAGTTGAGCCAGCGACGCGCGGCGAGGTGGGGCGCCAGCGCGGCGTAAGTCTCGCGCGTCCAGGAGATGTTGGCCTCGGTGGCCGTCGGGTCTGTCCAGACCGACGGGATCAGGAGGTTCCAGCCGGGCTCGCGGTGCGGGACGGCGGTGTCCGTGGGGGCGACACGGGTGACAGCGCCGTGGAAGTGCTCGAACAGGATGCCGGTCATTGTTGACGGCACGCTGGCAAACCGGTCGACGGCGGTGTCGATGAGTGCGTCCGGCAGCCCTCGGGTGAAGCTCGACAGCCAGTAGTTGAGGCAGCCCATGGGATAGCCGGCGTCGAGCAGCGTGTTCATCTGCGGGTAGGGCATGGGCCCCACCTCCGCCATGAGGGGCGATCCAAACGACAGGAACGGGGCCAGCTCCCGCGCGGCGGTGTCCGGCTCACCGGCGTGACAGACGACGAGAGCCGCTAGCTTGACGCCCGAGCCGTCCGGCGCATGAACTAGCGCGGCGAAAGCGGTCAGGTCGTCGGATGCATCGGCGACGGCGTCGCGGTAGAAGCGCAGCAGATCCGGGGCGGCATCGACCGGGTGCGCGATCAGACCGCCGGTGACGGTGCTCAACGGGTGCAGGCGGTAGGTGAATGAGGTGGCCACGCCGAAGTTGCCGCCGCCGCCACGCAACGCCCACAACAGGTCCGGGTGTGACTCGGCATCGACCTGGAGTACGTCGCCGGCAGCCGTGACCAGCTCGACGGCCTCCAGGTTGTCGCAGGCGAGGCCGTACTTGCCCATCAACCAGCCCAGGCCTCCACCGAGGGTGTAGCCCGCGATGCCGGTCGTGGAGATGGCGCCTCCGGTGACCGCGAGGCCGTGCCCGGCAGCGGCTTCGTTGAGCTCGTTCCAGGTCACGCCGCCCTGCGCGCTCGCGATGGCTCGCTCGGGGTCGATCGTGATGCTCTTCATCTCGGCGAGATCGATCATCACGCCGCCGTCGGTCACCGCGCGACCGGCGACGTTGTGTCCGCCGCCCCTGACCGACACCTCAAACCCGCCGCTGCGGGCAAACGCGAGTGCTGCGACGACGTCCTGGACGTTCCGGGCGCGGACGATCAGCGCCGGTTTGCGGTCGACGAGACCGTTGTGCACGGCGCGTGCCGCGTCATAGTCCGCATGATCGGGCGCGAGTACCGAACCGGTGACGCGGCTCCCGAGCTGATCGAGAAGATGGTTGTCCAGCGTGGTCGTCATGTGGTCCCTTTCTGTTGAGCGCCCGAGCGTTCGTGGGTGCGCGTGACAGCTATCTCGTATCGCAAGTCCCCGGAGACCCGCGGCTAGCTGTGGCGTCAAGCCTTCCAGGCGAGACGACCGAAGCCAATGGGGGGCAGCCCTCATTTCTCCAGGGCGCACCACTCGTACGCTCCCCAACACTCGTCCGGTCACGATCGGCCCGGGAGCGATGGCCTAGTCCGACTTTCTTCCGGCGCGGCGACGCGCAACGGCGCTCTCGCCAGGCCTTCCTCGTCAAACCCCACCCGGTCCCCCAGCACGCCGAAGGTCTCCCTGCGCTGGACGCCGACCAGCGGACCCCCATCAGCCCGGCTGCCACACGTCCGGAGGCATGTCCTGACGACCGTGTTCGTGGCGAAGCACCAGCCGGGTGCGGGCTCGGCAAGCGCGTCAAACGTGGCCGCAGCAGTGGTGAATTACGGCAATCCACAACGCCAAGGGATCGTCGGCCAGTGGTCGGCTTATACGTAGGGCTTCGGTGTCGTCAGCCCGGATCCTCGTCGCACCCGACGCGCGCGAGGCCTGTCGGCGAGCGGTCGATGCGCTTAAGCGTTGGCTGCCGGCGGCTCGAGGAATCCGTGCCGAGGAACGCTTCCGCCCGGCAGCTACCCCGCGCCCTCGCGCGGAAGGAGGTGGCGCGCAGGTGCTGGCAGCGCGATTTGGTGGTGTCGAGATTTGAACCATGGTGCCGACAACGCGGGTGCTCCGGCTGTTTGCATTCGTCCATGACCAAGTTCTGCGAACCCATAACCTGCCCTACCTCTGCGGGGCTCAGGCATCCGCGCGATCTCATCGTGATGCACGGCGGCGGAGGCGGTGGCGCAGGCGGTCACGGCGGACATGGTGGATACGGAGGCGGTTGGAGCGGAGGCGGATCGGGCGGAGGCGGGTGGGGCGGCTGGGGCGGCGACCGCGGGAGCGGACTTCGTGGATACGGAGGCGGTTGGGGCGGAGGCGGCTCCGGCGGCGACGGTGGGGGCGGATCTGGCGGCGGCAGAAATTGGGCTTGGAAGATTCTCGTCGTCCTGATCGTGGCTTACATCGTGCTCACGAGCCTCGGAGTGATTGGGCATTAGGTTCAGCGATCGTGCTGGCGGTCAAGTCTCGTTGGACGTCGCCGCCGCCTAGGCGTGCGCAGCATCGCATTCGGCAAACGGGTCGCGAGCCCACTTTGGTTCAGGGCGTGCGCGGGACATCTGGGATGATCGCCGCCTTGACAGTTTGCTCCAGCCATCGCGCGTAGCGCTGCTGGGACCAGCCTCGCCTCGCAGTAAGCAGGTGGTGCAGTTCGGGGCTGGCGAGCGCAGAGAACGTGTCTGCTGCTTGTTCAGCTGTGAGCCCGGGGCGGAATGATTCTCCCTGCGCGAGAGCAATGATGATTTCGCGCTGGCCGGCGAATCGCATGTCCAGCAGATTGTTTTGGAGTTCGTCGAGTTCGTGGTCGCCCGTGCCGGCCGAAGCAATGATCGCGTAGACCGGGCTGGTGAGCTCGGTGGTCTGTGCGGTATGGCGGGCGAGCCCGGTGATGCGCGCGCTCAGTTCAGGTGAGCGGAGCAGCCGCTTCACCCAGCTTCGCTCGAGGGGGTTCTCGGGCTCGTCGTTGCGTCTAACGGCTCCGCGGACGACGGCGTCGAGCAGTCCTGCCTTCGTGCGGTAGATCGAGTACACGGTCTCCGCAGCGACGTTGGCGCGCTCGGCGATGGCGGTGATCGTGGTATCCGGGAATCCGCGCTCGAGGAACAAGGCGCGCGCAGCTTCGAGTATCCGGGCGCGGGTGCGGGCGGCGCCCGCAGCGCGGAGGGTCGACCGGTAAGACCGTCGTGGCTTTACATCACCCGCCATTTCCGATATAGTGTACTGCATCGAATCTAAGGGTGAGCGAACCGTGCGTCGTTTGTACACCAACGAGCTTGCGGCCTCGGGGCCAATCTCGATCAAGGAGGCAACTCCGATGGGCGATCTGTTCGGGCCTGAGGA
>Ga0335081_10010228_pt1 | contig 15149 bp, 14 predicted proteins | sample Lox_Sample_35_FD_206713 | JGI IMG/M metagenome (GOLD analysis project Ga0335081, IMG submission 206713) | Soil microbial communities from Loxahatchee National Wildlife Refuge, Florida, United States - Lox_Sample_3.5 | ecosystem: Environmental > Terrestrial > Soil > Wetlands | place: USA...
CGCCCGCCGGCGGTCGGTTGATCACGTGATACATGAGGATCGGGACCGGCGTGAAACCGGGAATGCCGGTTGCCTTGCCGCTGACGGCACGATCGCGCGCTGGTCGGTGGGCGTTCGTCGCCTGCGCGGCCGCGCCCACGGGCTGCCCGGCGCGACGCCCGACGACCAGCGCGGTGCCCGTCGCCGAGGGCTTGCGCGAGCCGCCGGTCGACGCGAGTGCGACGATCGCGCCAAGCGCGACGGCGACCAGCAGGCAGCCGGCCCCGAGCACCCGGCGCCGGCGCGCGCGCTCGCGGCGCCGGCGTCCCTGTGCCTGCGTGCCTGAGAGGCGCTCGGATTTCATCCTCTACGAGCGTATCCGGAAGGACTCCCGCGTGACGAAGCGAACGCAGCACCATGCTTCTGAGACAACGCGCACGAGGAATCGAGCCCCGACCTGCCGACAAGCGTCAGGGCTTCGAGCATTTGGAGGACGATTGGATCACGATGCTCCGCTGGTTGCAGGCAAACCGGGTCGAGTACGTGCTGGTCGGGCCCGTGGCTGATGCGATCCGCGGCAACACGTCGGCGAAGGGAACGGTGGCGATCGTCCCGGCGCCGTACGTGCGCAACCTCGAGCGGCTCTCGCGGGCGTTGTGGTCAGCGCACGCGCGCCGGCGCATCGAGAAGCCGGCCGGGCCCGGACAGGAGACGCTCCCAGTCAAGCTGAGCGCTTCCAAGCTCGCCAGCGGCGAGCGGTGGACGTTGCGCTGCGGTTCCTACGACCTCGACATCGAGGGTCGACCAGCGGGCGCGCCAAGCTATCAGGAGCTGCTATACGAGGCCGTTACCCACGAGCCGGCGCCCGACGCAGGTGTCGACGTCGCCGCACCCGAGGACCTCGAGCGCTACGCATTCGCCCGCCGGACGGGTGTCTCGCCCGAGATTCGGATCACCCGCAACACGCACGTCGAGAGCGGTTGATCGCGAGCAGGCGATCGGCACAGCGCGCATGTCGAGAGCGCTTGATCCCGAGTGGGCGCGCGGGCGGCGCAGCACGTCGGTAGAGAGCGGCTGATCGTCAGCGGGCGCCACGGCATCGGCGGCTCACAGCAATCAGCGGTCGACATTTTCGTCGACGCCCACCGGGGTGAGTAACCTCGGTGCATGCGCCAGCCAGCGAGGATCGCGACCTGGGCGGCGGCCGGAGGTATCGTGCTCCTGGCGCTCATCTGGTATGCGGCATTCCACGTCGGCGTGTCAGAGCACGCCGACGGCGCGGTGTTCCGCGCGTTCACCGATCTGCGACGTCCGCGCGTCGACCACGTCGCGGCGTTCCTGGTCGGCCTTTGCAACCCGAAGCCGTACGTGTGTTTGTGCGCGGTGGTGCTGCTGCTGGCGCTTGCCAGGCGCCGGGTTTCGGTCGCCGTCGCGATCGCGGCGATCCTGCTCGCCGCCAACGTCACCACGCAGTTGCTCAAGGTGCTGCTCTCCCAGCCGCGCTACAGCTTGGTGGCCGGGGGCGTCGCGTCGTCGCCGGCCGGCTCGTGGCCGAGCGGTCACTCGACCGCGGCGATGTCGCTGGCGCTCTGCTCGGTGCTGGCGGCGCCCTCTATCCTGCGGCCGCTCGTGGCGCCGATCGGGGGCGGGTTCGCGGTCGCCGTCGGCTACTCCCTGTTGACGCTCGGGGCGCATTTCCCGAGCGACGTGCTCGCCGGCTTCCTCGTCGCGGCGACGTGGACGATGCTCGCCATCGCCGCGCTGTCGGTGCTCGGGACTCGGCGCTCGCGGCGCGAGGACCCACGGACCGTTGGGCGGGTGTCGGTGCGAGCGGCACTCGCGCCCGGAGCGGCGGCGCTGCTGGCCGCGCTCCTGCTCGCCTTGGTCGCGGTCGTTGCACGACCGCACGACGTCGTCGCCTACGCCGGACGCGAGGCATTGGTGGTCGGCGCGGCGGCGATCGCGACGATCGGCGTGGCGGTGGCGACAGGGGTGATGCTGGCGCTGCGTCGTTAGGGCCCGTTCGAGAAACAGGGTTTATCGGCGGTAGCGGCCGGGGTCCCACAAGGGCTCCCGGCCGCGGTTCGCGCCGCGGCTGAGGATGAACAGCAGGTCCGAGAGCCGGTTGAGGTATCGCACGACCTCGGGATTGAGCTGATCGCCACAGGCGATCGCTAGCCGCTCGGCACGCCGGCAGACAGTCCGGCAGACGTGCAGCTGGGCGGCAGCACGAGTGCCGCCGGGGAGCACGAACGACTTCAGGGGTTGCAGCGTTGCGTTGACCTCGTCGCAGCGCGACTCGAGCCACGCGGTCTGCTCAGGCGCGACGCGCAGGCGCTCGCGTGCGGACGAAGGGTCGGCGGGGACCGAGATGTCGGCCCCGATGTCGAACAAGTCGTTCTGGATCCGGCGCAGCCAGTCTGAGTATTCGTCCGGCAGCTCCTCGATCGTGAGCGCGAGGCCGACGTGCGCGTTGAGCTCGTCCAGCGTCCCGTAAGCCTCGATCCGGGGGTGCGTCTTGGGCACGCGGCTCATGTCACCGAGGTGGGTCTCGCCGCCGTCGCCCAGCCGTGTGTAGATGCGCGTGAGGTTGACCGTCATCGCTGACCCTCGACTCAGTCTACGGCGGCGAGCGGCGAGCGCCCACCCCGCGATGGCGGCCGGCGGTTCGCGGTACCGTCAGGACCGATGCACGGCCGATCACCAAGACCGGTCTGCCACGCGGCAGGCGCCCAGCTACCCGCGCTGATCGCTCGCGCGCGTTCGCGCGGGCTCATGAAGTGATCATCGCAACTGAAGTGATGATCGCAACTGCGAGGACCCGAGCCCTGCGTGCGGCCGTCAGCGCGGCCGCCGTGGTCGCGATTGCGGGCTGCGGGGTGGTCGCCAGGGGGTCCTCGAACGTCACGCTGACGGTCACGCGCGGGTTTGGCGCCGCGCAGCTCGGCTCGGTCACGGCCGGGCGGGTGACCGGCTCGGAGACCGTGATGGGGATGCTCGAGCGCTCGTTTCGCGTCTCCAGCAGCTTCAGCGGCGGGCCGGTGCAGTCGATCGACGGTCTCTGGGGCGGCTCCGCGGGCCGCGACTGGTCCTACTACGTCAACGGCGTCGAAGGTCCGGTCGGCGCCTCGAAAACCGCGGTGCATGGCGGTGATCGGATCTGGTGGGACCTGCACGACGGCGGCGCGGCCGAATCGATCCCGGCGGTCGTCGGCTCGTTTCCGGAGCCGTTCGTGCACGGCACCGGTGGCCGCCGGCTGCCGACGGCGCTGGAATGTGCGGGCGATGTCGGCGCTGCCTGCAAGCAGGTCTCCGGCGAGCTTGCAGGGCTGGGCGTTCCGGTCGCGACGCAGCTGTTCGGGACCGGCTCGGGGACCGACTCGCTGACGTTGCTGGTCGGAACGTGGCGCGACGTGCACGGGGCGCTGCTAGCGGCGCTGATCGAGCATGGACCGTCGGCAAGCGGGGTATACGCCCGCTTTGCCGGTGTCGGCGGCGACCTGCTGCAGTTGCTCGATCCGCAGGGGCAGGTCGTGCGGACGCTCGGGGCCGGCGCTGGGCTGATCGCAGCGACGGCGTCGGACTCGTCGCAGCCGACGTGGCTGATCACGGGAACCGATCGCGCCGGCGTGGCCGCCGCCGCGGCGGCGCTGACGCCGGAGCGGCTGCACGATCACTTCGCGGTCGCGGTGCAGGGCGCCGCCGAGATCCCGGTGCCGCTGCAGGCGCGATCGTGAGCCGACCGGGCCCCGAGCCGGCGCCCGAAGCAGCGAGCTGATCGGCTCGCCGAGGCCGCGCGACGTGCAATTCTGCTCGCACCGGTTGGCGCCGGAGCGGACAGATGAGATAGCCTTCCGGCGCCCCATGCGGATCGGCGTTCCGAAAGAGACGGTTGCGGGCGAGAATCGCGTCGCTCTCGTTCCCGAGGTGGTCGGCAAGATGACCGGCAAAGGCCACGAGATCTTGGTCGAGCGCGGCGCGGGCGCCGGCGCCCTGTTGCCGGACTCCCAATTCGAGCAGGCGGGCGCGAAGATCGTCGACGCCGACCAGGTGTGGAAGGCCGACGTAGTCGTCAAGGTGGCTCCGCCGAGCGCCGCGGAGATCAAGCGGCTCGGGCCCGACAGCACCCTGATCGGGTTCCTGGCGCCGCTCACCAATGCCGAAGGCGTGCGTGCCATCGCGAAGACCGGCGCGACCAGCTTCGCGCTGGAGGCGGTGCCGCGCATCAGCCGTGCGCAGTCGATGGACGCGCTGTCCAGCCAGGCGAACATCGCGGGCTATCGGGCGGCGCTGATCGGCGCCCAGGAGATGGGCCGCTACTACCCGATGCTGATGACGGCCGCCGGAACTATTCGTCCTGCGACCGTGCTGGTGCTCGGCGCCGGCGTCGCCGGGCTGCAGGCGATCGCGACCGCGCGCCGGCTCGGTGCGATCGTGCAGGGCTTCGACGTCCGCGCGGCGGTCAAGGAGCAGGTCGAATCGCTCGGCGCCACGTTCCTCGAGTTCGACCTCGGGGCCGACCTCGAGGGAACCGGCGGCTACGCTCGCGAGCTGACGCCCGAGGAGCAGGCGCGCCAGCAGGAGCTGATGGCCGAGGCGATCGGCAAAGTCGACGTCGTGATCACGACCGCGGCGGTGCCCGGCAGGCGCGCGCCGATCCTTGTCACCGAGCAGGCGGTGAAGCTGATGAAGCCGGGCTCCGTGATCGTCGACCTCGCGGCCGAGAGCGGTGGCAACTGCGAGCTGTCGGAGCCGGGAAGGACCGTCATCCGCCACGACGTCAAAGTGATCGCGCCGCTCAACGTGCCCTCGACGATGGCCGAGCACGCATCGCAGCTGTACGCCCGCAACATCCAGGCGCTGCTCGAACTGATGATCTCGGACGAGGGGCAGCTGTCGCTCGATTTCGACGACGAGGTGATCGCCGGCGCCTGCATCACGCGGGATGGGGAGATCGTTCACGAGGGCGCCAAGGCAGCGGCCGGGGTCGCCGCGTCCTGAGGAGGAGGCAGTCATGAGCACCATCACGGAGATCGCAATCCTCGTCCTCGCGGCTTTCGTCGGGTTTGAGGTGATCTCGAAGGTCCCGAACACGCTGCACACTCCCCTGATGTCGGGCACGAACGCGATCCACGGGATCGTGCTGCTGGGCGGGCTGTTGCTGATGCACGAGGCCAGCGGCGTGCTCGAGCACGTCCTGCTCGTGATCGCGGTGACGTTCGGCACGATCAACATCATCGGCGGGTTCTTCGTCACCGACCGCATGCTGGGCATGTTCAAGCGCAAGCCCGAGCTTCCCAGCGCGGAGCGGGAGGGCGGGAAGAAGTGAGCTTCTTGAGCTTCGTCCCTCTCGCCACGAGCTTCATACAGCGGACGAACTTCATCGATGCGCTGTACATCATCGCGTTCTCGCTGTTCATCTACGGGATGAGCGGCCTGACCGGGCCGCGCACCGCGGTCCGGGGGAATTTGATCGCCGCCGTCGGCATGGTGATCGCCGTCGTCGCGACGCTGCTGACCCCGCACGTCCTCTCAGGGTCATCGACCCCGTGGTTGATTGCGCTCGGGCTCGTGCTCGGGACGGCGGTCGGGATTCCCGCCGCGCGCAACGTGAAGATGACCGCGATGCCGCAGATGGTGGCTCTGTTCAACGGTGTCGGCGGCGGCGCGGTCGCGCTGATCGCGTGGGTCGACTATCGCCACCAGTTCGTGATCGGCGCTCACATCGTGGTCATCAGCAACCTGCTCGTGCATGTGCATCTGTATCCGGAGAAGGTGGAGATCCCCTCGCTGTTCGCCGCGATCGTCGGCTCGATCTCCTTCTGGGGGTCGGCGATCGCGTTCGGCAAGCTGCAGGAGATCCTCCCGGGTCGCCCGATGAAGCTGCCCGGACAGGGACAGCCGTTGCTGAACACCGCGCTGCTTTTGATCTGCGTCGGGAGCGCCGTCGTGCTCGCGGCGGGCACGCACTCGCAGCCACTGTTCATCCTCGGAATCCTCGTGGCCGGCGCGGCCCTCGGGCTGGCGATGGTTCTACCGATCGGCGGTGCCGACATGCCGGTCGTGATCTCGCTGCTGAATGCGTTCACCGGGCTGTCGGCGGCCGCGACCGGAATCGCGCTCAACAACACCGCGATGATTGTCGCCGGGATGATCGTCGGCGCCTCCGGTACGATCCTCACCAACCTGATGGCGGTGGCGATGAACCGCTCCGTGCCGGCGATCATCGCCGGAGGGTTCGGCGGCGAGGTGGCTGCACCGGCCGGTGGCCCCGCGCTCGATCGCGGGCCGGTCCGTGCCACCTCCGCGCAGGACGTCGCGATCCAGCTCTCCTACGCGCGCCAGGTGGTGATCGCGCCCGGCTACGGGATGGCCGTCGCGCAGGCGCAGCACGCCGTGCGCGAGCTCGAGAAGGCTCTCGAGGACAAGGGGGTGACCGTCAAATACGCGATCCATCCGGTCGCGGGTCGGATGCCGGGCCACATGAACGTGCTGCTGGCCGAAGCCGACGTCCCGTATGACCTGCTCAAGGAGATGGACGAGATCAATCCGGAGTTCTCGCGCACCGACGTGACGCTCGTGATCGGCGCCAACGACGTCACCAACCCGGCGGCCAAGAACGACGCCAGCTCCCCGATCTACGGGATGCCGATCCTGGAGGTCGACTCGTCGGGCTCCGTGATCGTGCTCAAGCGGTCGATGGCGTCTGGGTTCGCCGGTATCGACAACCCCCTGTTCTACGAGCCCAAGACGGCGATGCTGTTCGGCGACGCCAAGCAGTCGGTGGGCGAGATCACCTCCGAGGTGCACGCGCTCTAGGGCGCGGGTACGTGCGCGCCGCCCTCGCGTCAGGCACTGCTCGCGCTCTGAGGCTACGAGGAGACCTCGCCGTTGATGTACGACGTCGTGCTGGGGCTCTACAGGCGAGCGGCCGGTGGCGCCGCGCCCGACCGCAGGCGATGAGCGTTTGGGGCCGCGGCGCCGGCTCCGGGTGGTGCTCGAAACCACCACAAACAGGTCAGGGTAGCCTGGTGCCGGAATGGACCCGCCGATGATTGCGCCAGCGCGCGAGCTGCGGGCCCGACAGCGCACGCTCGCGCTCGGTCGGCGCCCCTGGCTGATGGGAATCGTGAACGCCACGCCCGACTCGTTCTCCGATGCCGGCCTGCACGATTCGCTGCGGGCGCGCGTCGAGCTGGCGCGCTCGCTGCTCGCTGCAGGAGCCGATCTGATCGACATCGGGGGGGAATCGGGTGTCACCAACCGCCCACCGATCTGTCCCGACGAGGAGATCGATCGCGTCGTGCCGCTGATCGAGCGCGTCGCCGGCGACCTCGGCGCGGTGGTGTCAGTCGACACCTACAAGCCGCGGGTCGCTCGCGCCGCGATCAGCGCCGGCGCCTGCATCGTCAACGACGTCAGCGGGCTGCGCGATCCAGAGCTTGCGGACGTTTGTGCCACGACCGGAGCGGCGCTGGTCTTGATGCACACGCGCGCGGCGCCCAAGCACAAGCTGCTCGATCACTCCTACGGCGGGCGGGTCGTCGCGGACGTGGCGAGCCTTCTGAGCGACCGCGTGCGGCTGGCGCAGGCGCACGGGGTCGCGCACGAGCAGCTGCTGCTCGACCCAGGCCCGGACTTCGCCAAGACGCCTGCCCAGACGGTCGACGTGCTGCGCCACTTCCAAGAGCTCCACGCGCTCGGGCGGCCGCTGTTGCTGGCGGTCTCGCGCAAGGACTTCATCGGCGCGATCTGCGGCCGCCCACCACGGGACCGTCTGGCGGGCACGCTGGCGGCGGTCGGACACGGCGTCGACGCCGGCGCGCACGTGTTGCGCGTCCATGACGTCGCGGCGGCAGCCGACTTCATCGCGGTCCGGGACGCGCTTGCGGGGCGCAGCAACGTGGATCGCGGGCTGCGCGTCCCGGAGGAGCTGGCGCGCGAGCAGCGCGCGCGGTCTGCGGCCAGTCGCTAAATTGCGCGGCGCAAGTCGCCGGCCGCTGCCTCAACGCGACCGGAGCTCACCGGTATCCGCCCAAAGGAGGGTCATTGATGTCAGTCGTCGACCGAGCCGCGCTGGAGGCCAGTCCGCTCGCAGACCTTCACGCGATTGCATCCGAGCTCTCAATCGACGGCTATCGCCGGCTGCGTCGTCCGGACCTGATCGACGCGATTCTTCACAGGCAGGCCGACAAGCCGCCGGCCGACCGGGACGAGACCGAGCTTCCCGCCGGCGCGCAGCCAGATGAGGAGCAGGAGCACGACGGCGCGGAGACCGCCGCCGAGACGCGCGAGGAGCCTGAGGCGGACGGCCGGGACGATCAGGTAGGTGCGAGTGCCACGATCGGGGACAAAGTCGTCGAGGAGCTTCGGGTCCACGACGAGCAGCGGCCCGCCGCACGTCGGCGGCGGGGCCGTCGGGGCGGGCGCCCCCGCGCCGGCAGCAGCCTCGAGGCCGCCGTCCGCGAAGAGGCTGCTGCGCGTGGGGAGGCCGGCGAGACGCAGCCGGCCGGCGAGGGGCAGCCGCCCGCCGAGGGGCAGCCGGCCGGCGAGGGGCAGCCGCCCGGCGAGGGGCAGCCGGCCGGCGAGGGGCAGCCGCCCGGCGAGGGGCAGCCGCCCGGCGAGGGGCAGCCGGCCGGCGAGGGGCAGCCGGCCGGCGAGGAGGAGCCGATCGGCGACGGGCAGGCGGCTCAGCAGTTAGTAGCCGACGAGACCAGCGTCCGCGACCTGCACGACGAGGCCGGCATCCGCGAGCAGTCTGTTGGCCCGGCCGGGGCGAGCGCTGGGCAGCCAGACGCGCAAGCGCGCGGCGAGGACGACCTCGTCGAAGGGATCGTCGAGCTGCTGCCCAACGGCTCTGCCTTCCTGCGAATCGCGCCACCCGATCCGTCCGATGAGGACGTCTACATCTCCGCCGCCCAGGTCAAGCGATGCGAGCTGCTCGACGGCGACGCCGTCGCGGGGCCGAGGCGGCTCCCGCGTCGCTCGGAGCGGTTCGCCTCACTGGTCCGGGTCGACACGATCAATGGACGGTCATCGGAGGAGATCGCCGTCAGCGCCCGCTTCGAAGATCTCCCGGCCGCGTTTGCTCACGAGCGGTTCCGGCTGGGCTCGGAGGATCCGACGATCAAGGCGATCGAGTGGCTGACGCCGTTTGGCAAGGGCTCGCGCGTGACGATCGTTGGAGGCCCCCGCGCCGGCAAGAGCGAGGCGCTGCACCGCCTGGCCTTGGCGCTGGCCGGCCACGAGGGCCTGCAGCTGCTGGTCGTCCTCGCCGGCGTGCGACCCGAGGAACTCCCGACCTGGACCGAGCAGGCGCCCGAGCCCGCCGCCGCAATCAGCTTTGCAGCCTCCCCGGACGTCCAAGCCCACGCGATCGAGCGGGTCATCGACCAGGCTCGCCGGCTCGCGGCTCGCGGCGCAGATGTCGTCGTCGCGGTCGACACGCTCGCATGGCTGGCTCCGCACGTCGCGCGCAAGCTGCTCGCTGCCGCGCGCAGGCTCGTGGATGGGGGCTCTCTGACGGTGATCGCGACGGCGCGCGAGCAAGTTGGCGGCGAGACGACGGTGATCGCGCTCGATGAGCAGTTGACGAGCATCCGCCGCTTTCCTGCGTTGGATCTCGTCGCCAGCGGCACGATTCGCCCGGAGCTGCTGGTGGGCGAAGCCGGCGCGGAGGCGATCGCGCGGGCGCGCGCGGAGGCGATCGACGAGTAGCGACCAGCGGCGGTGCTCGATGAGTCGCGACCGGCGGCGCCAGCCGGCCGGATGACTCGGGCTCGGCCCGTTCGGGCGAGGTCGGATGCCGCGGGCCGCAAGCCCGAGCAGGCGCTGTCAAAACGCCCAATGATTCTTGAACGGTCCCTCCTGTCTAGTTCTAACGAGCGATCCTCATATCGCCGAGGGCTTGGGAACGGGAATGGGCATGATCACGTGGATTCGGGCATCCATGCCCGAATCCCGAGAAACCGTCTTGCGCCCTGCCTCCGGCGGCGGGCTCCGTATGGTGATCGACGCGTCGAAGCTTGACTCGTTCGTGCAGCTTGCGATCACCAAGCGGAGCTAGTACGCGGTGCACCGGCAGCGGTGCCGCGGTGAGGCCTTATAGCGAGGTTCGCCGCCCCGCGTCCACAGCACGTGGTCGATGTCCGCCGCACAGCTGTCCGGTCGCTGCGCGGCGATCAGCTCGACAGCGTGCAACGCGCAGGCTCTGATCTCGACCTCCTCCGGCGACCCGTGGACGATCAGTTCCTCGCGCTCGATCCGCGCTAGCAGCTCGGGCTGCAGGCGCAGCACGCCGTCGAGTCGCAGCACGTGCGGGACGAGGTTGTCGGCGAACATCGTCAGGCGCCGCACGTCGTCAAACGCAGCCACGCCGGCGCGGGCGAGGTCCGCGGCGGCGATCTGAGCACGCTTCAGAAACGGAACCGCAAAGCCGGCGTAGGCCGACTGGTCGGCGAACGACGGCCACGCGGCGAGCTGTGCCGCCAATGCGACTGCCGATCCCCCCGCCCGATCGACGAGCGCCTCGAAGCGCCCGCCGAACTGTTCGCCGACGCGCGCGCCGAGATCACGCAGCGAGCGCGCGAACAGCTCCATCAGCTCGTGTCCTGCGTCTTGGCGCAGCACCGTCGCGAGCTCGGCTGCCTCGATCTGCGCAAGCTGTGCGGCCGTCCACGGCCCCCGCGAGACGAACCGCTCGCGCACTCCGATCGCGATCGTGAAGTAGCCCGAGAGACGCTCGCGCTTGCGCAGCGTCGGGAACCAGCCCGAGCCGAAGTTGATCGCGTCGAGGGTCAGCCATGACGCCGCCAGCTGCTCACGAGTCCCCGCGAGCAGCTGGGCCTCGGCGTCGGGATGCGCCTGCGGGGGCCCGAGCGCAAGGCTCGCGGCGTAGCCACCAATCGCGTCGCGGACGATCGAGACGTGGTGCGCCAGGCGCGCCACCTGCGCGCAGGCGCTGCGCAACTCGTCGACGACATCGCTCACGACACGGCAGGATGCCCGACGCCGGCGACGACCACCGCGGACGCTACCGTTGGATATCGCACCGCATGGCGCCGACGACAATCGACATCGACACGCTTCTGGGCGGCCTCAACGGGCCACAGCGCGAGGCCGTGACTCACGGCGAGGGTCCGCTGCTGATTCTCGCCGGGGCGGGCTCGGGCAAGACGAGAGTGCTGACCCACCGGCTCGCCTACCTGCTCGCGACCGGCGCGGCAAGGCCGAACGAGCTCCTCGCGATCACGTTCACCAACAAGGCCGCGGGAGAGATGCGCAGCCGAGCCGAGCTGCTCGTCGGACCGCGCGTACGCGCGATGTGGGTGATGACGTTTCACTCAGCCTGCGCGCGGATGCTGCGCGCGCACGCCGACCGGCTCGGCTACACGCGCCAGTTCACGATCTACGACCAGGCGGACTCGCGGCGGCTGATCAAGCGCTGTCTGGACGAGCTCGGAATCGATCCGAAGCGCTTCACGCCCGGCGCGATTCACCACCAGATCTCCGACGCGAAGAACAAGCTCCGCGGTGCCGACACCTATGCCGACATGGTCGGCTCGTTCTTCGAGCAGACGGTGGCGGACGTCTACCGCAGCTACGAACGCGACCTGCACCGGATGAACGCGATGGACTTCGACGACCTGCTGGTGCGAGCCGTCAACGTCATGGAGCTGTTCCCGGAAGTGCGTGAGCGGTATGCAAACGGCTTTCGCCATGTGTTGGTCGACGAGTACCAGGACACCAACCACGCGCAGTACCGGTGGCTGGCGCTGCTCGCCGGCGAGCACCGCAACCTGATGGTCGTCGGCGACGATGCTCAGGCGATCTTCGGCTTTCGCGGCGCCGACATCCGCAACATTCTCGACTTCCAGGACACCTTTCCCGACGCCCGTGTCGTCAAGCTGGAGCAGAACTATCGCTCGACCCAGACGATCCTCGACGCCGCGAACGCAGTCATCGCCAACAACCGCGCGCAGCAACCAAAGTCGCTGTGGACGGACCACGGTCAGGGCGACCCAGTCAAGGTCCGCGAGCTGGAGGATGAGCACGCCGAGGCGCGATTCGTGGCGGGGGAGCTGCAGCGGTTGCTCGACGAGGGCGCGTCCCGAGCAGACATCGCCGTCTTCTACCGCACCAATTCGCAATCGCGGGTGCTGGAGGACACGCTCGTGCGCGCCGATCTCGCCTACCAGGTGATCGGCGGGACGAGGTTCTATGAGCGCGCCGAGATCAAGGACGCGGTCGCCTATCTGACCGTGCTCGTCAATCCGCAGGACGCCGGTGCGTTCACGCGAATCGTCAACGCGCCACGACGGGGAATCGGCGCAACCTCGATCTCGCGCGTGCTCGCATTTGCCAACACGCTCGGCAGCTCCGTGTGGGAAGTTGCGGCAGATCCCGAGCAAGTCCCGAGCCTCGGCCCGGCGGCGGTCAAGGCGCTGCGCCGGTTCATGGGCACGATGCAGCGGCTGCGGGAGCGCGCCGACGGCGGTGCGCCGATCGCCAAGGTGCTGGAGGAGACGCTTCAGGAGACCGGGTACCTCGAGGCACTGGAGGCCGAGCGCACGATCGAGGCGCAGGGGCGGATCGAGAACCTCCAGGAGCTGATCAACGTCGCCGTCGAGTACGACCAGGCGGCGGAGGCGCAGGCTTCTTCGCTGCCAGAGTTCCTGCAGCAGATCGCGCTGATCTCCGACGCCGACACTCGCGCCGACGACGACGGCCTGGTGACACTGATGACGCTCCACAACGCCAAAGGACTCGAGTACCCGGTCGTGTTCATCATCGGCTGCGAAGAGGGAGTGTTCCCGCATTCGCGAGCGCTCGACGAAGGTGGGCTCGAAGAGGAGCGGCGGCTGTGCTATGTCGGCATCACGCGTGCGCAGCGCGACCTGTGCCTGACTCATGCCCGCACGCGGACGATCTTCGGCGCGCGCCACTTCGGCGGCCGCAGCCGCTTCATCGGCGAGATCCCGCCACAGCTCACCGACCACGAGGAGCAGCAACGCCCCGGCCTGCACAGCATGCGGGCACGTATGACGTCCTGGAGCTCGCCCCAAGTCGCGACCAGCCCGGCGCCGGTCGCCTACCGGCTCGGGGACGACATCGTTCACCCGGCGTTCGGCGAGGGAGTGGTGACAGGGATCGAGCCCGGTGGGATCGTCTCGATCCGATTCAGGGGCGAGCGCGCGGAGCGAAAGCTGGTGGCGGACCTGGCGCCGATCTCCAGGCGTTGATCGTGCGTGATCGTCTAGCGTCCCGGGCGATGAGCGCGACGATCATCGACGGACGAGCGGTGGCGGCGCGCGTGCGCGGGCAAGTTGCGCTCGAGGTCGCTGTCTTCGCGAGGCGCCACGGCCGCCCGCCCGGTCTGGCGACGATCCTCGTCGGCGACGATCCGGCCTCGGCCGTATACGTCGCCGGCAAGCGCAGGGCGTGCGCGGAAGCGGGCATCACCGACCATCACCATCACCTCGAAGCGCACGCCGGCCACGACCACGTCGCAGCGGCGATCGAGCAGTGCAACGGCGATCCCGAGGTCGACGGGATCCTGCTGCAGTTGCCCGTCCCACCGGGGCTCGACGGCGCTGCGTTGACCGCCCTGATCGACTCTGCCAAGGACGTCGACGGCCTGACGCCGCTGAGCGCCGGACGCTTGGCGCTCGGCACGCCGGGGTTGCGGCCGTGCACGCCGCTCGGTGTGATCGAGCTGCTCGACTCCTACGAGGTCGCGCTCGAGGGGGAGCACGCCGTCGTCGTCGGCCGCTCGAACCTCGTCGGCAAGCCGCTCGCCGCGCTGCTGCTGGCGCGCAACGCCACCGTGACCGTCTGCCACTCGCGCACCCGCGACCTTCCGGCTGTCTGCTCCCACGCCGATCTGCTGGTGGCCGCGGCCGGGCGCGCAGGGCTGATCGGAGCCGGGCACGTCAAGCCCGGCGCCGCGGTGGTCGACGTCGGCATCAACCGGACCGACGACGGGCTGCGTGGAGACGTCGATTTCGAGGCCGTGGCGCAGGTGGTGAGGTTGATCACACCGGTCCCAGGCGGCGTCGGGCCGATGACGATCGCGATGCTGTTGCGCAACACGCTGCTGGCGGCGCAGCTTCAGGCCGCCGGCCAGCCGGTGGCGCGCTAGCGGTGGCAGGCTCGCGGTGGCGCACGTGACGAACGATCGCCGCATCGCGCTCGCGCATCGGGATGCCGCACGACCATCGCGCCCCCCACCCCCACCGAAGACCCGCACCGGGGAGTTGATCAGCTTCGCGGGCGCGCTCGTGCTGCTCGCGCTGATGTTCGGCTTCGAGTGGTTCGGACTGGCAGTCGCCAAACCCGCGTCGGTGCAGCATGCGGCGGTCTCGAGCGCTGAAAACGCCTGGAACGGACTGACGGATCTCCGCTGGCTGATGCTGGCGACGATATCTGCGTCCCTCGGCACGGTCATGTTGCACGCGTCCCAGCGCTCGCACGCGGTCAAGACCGACACCAGCCTCCCGGTCACCGCGCTCGCGACGCTGACCGCCGTCCTGGTGGGGTACCGGGTGCTGGTCGCGCTTCCAACTCCAGATCGGGTCATCGACCAGAAGCTCGGCGCGTATCTCGGGCTGTCGGCTGCAGTGGCGATCGCCTATGGCGGCTACGAGTCGATCCGCGAGCAACGCGCGCGCGTCCGCGCCGCCGTGTACCGCCACCGCAGCGGCCGGCCAGTCGCGCCGAGAGCCGAGGCACGGTAGCTTGAGAGCATGGACGTGCGGCCCTCCCGTCTGCGCCTCGGAGAATGGATCGCTGGTGGTGGCGGGGTGCTGCTGGCCGTATTCATGTTCGCGCTGTCCTGGTATGAGCCGACGCACGCGATCGGCACCTCGAGCCCAGCCTCGCTGAACGGCTGGCACGGGCTCACGCACCTGCGATGGCTGGTGCTGGTGGCGATCGCGCTCGCGCTCGCGCTCGTCTGGCTGCAGGCGAGCAGGCGCGCGCCGGCGCTACCTGTCACGTTCAGCCTGTTCGTGATGTTGCTCGGCGGGGTCACTGTGCTCGCGCTGCTGTACCGGGTGGTCGTGAATCCGCCCGGCGGACTGAGCGTGCAGGTCGGCGCATACCTCGGCCTGGCCGCGGCGGTTGGTGTCACCTACGGCGGCTATAAATCGATGCGCACCGAGGGGATCGCC
>Ga0335081_10010229_pt1 | contig 15148 bp, 14 predicted proteins | sample Lox_Sample_35_FD_206713 | JGI IMG/M metagenome (GOLD analysis project Ga0335081, IMG submission 206713) | Soil microbial communities from Loxahatchee National Wildlife Refuge, Florida, United States - Lox_Sample_3.5 | ecosystem: Environmental > Terrestrial > Soil > Wetlands | place: USA...
CGAGCCAGTGTCGATCTGTTCGCTGCCGCCGGCGAGATCGGTGATCGTCGCCGCCTTGACGTCGAGCTCGCCGCCCGCCGTCGCCCAAAGCTTGCCGCCAACATTGGAAATGCCGGCGCCGGAGAAGGTGATGATCGCGCCGTTGGCCTCAATCTCACCGTTGGCTTCCAGCGTCACCGGGCCGCCAACCGAGAGACTTGAAGTACTGCCGATGACGTCAATCAAGCCCGACACATCGACCGAATTCGAAATCGCCAGCGCGCCGCCGCTGGTGATGTCGAGCGTCGCCAGCGTTTCCACCTGCAGATTGGTACCCACCCCGGCAATGGTGGCGAGCGTCACCGTGACCGGCGCCGAGCTGCTATTGTGGCTCGGATCGATGATGATCGTTTGCGATGCCAGAGGCACCTCATGTTCGCTGTTGTTGTCGGTCCAATTGGCGCCAACGAACCACTGGTCGCTGAGGAGGTTGGTCCAATAATTGACCGTGCCCGGTAGAGCGATCGTGATCGTCTCGCTCCCGGTGCCGGCAGCGCTAATATTGCCCTCGGCGTCAATTTCGGTCGCACTGATTTGCAGCGTGAAGCCGCTGCTGTTTGTCGGCGTGATGGTCAGGCCGGTGAGTACGCCGCCGGCCAATTGGCTGGCGCTGAAGGTGATGCTGCCGCCCGAGATCGTCAGCGCATCACCATGACTGTTGCTCAGGGTCGCCCCGGTCGGGATGTTGCTGATCGTTAACGACTCGAGCGCGTTGAGTGGGTGGTCGCCGTTCGTTGTGGTTTCGCTGTTGATGACGACGCCGGTGTCAAGATGCAGGGCAACCGGCACGCCGGCGCCAAGCCCCGGCCCCGCCACCGGCGCTATGGTTGGTGCCAACGGATTGACCGTCACCATCTCGTTCCCGGTGCCAGGAGTGCTGACGCCCGCGGTGGTTTGCTCCGTCGCCGTTACGGTCAACGAAAAATTCGTATCGTTCGGTGCGATGATGGTGAGATTGGCAAGCGTCCAGGAACTGACGTTGGCTGTGGTGTTGTTGGTGGTCGCCGTAAAGCTATGACCACCGGCGCCATCGCTCACCGTTGCCCCGACCGGAATGTTGCCGATCAGCACCGAGGCCAGGGTGGCACCGTTGACCAGCTGCAGGCCAAGGTCGAGCGGGATTGGTGAGCCTTCCCCTCCCGAGACCGGCTGGACCGGCGGCGGCTGGCCTTCAACGCCAGTCTCCGCCACCGGCTTAACCGTCGGCGGGGGCGGCGGCGCGGGTATGAATATATCTACCGCGGTGGTGCTGGTCGTGGTGCCGCCGGTTGAGGTGTGCGACCCTGTAACGGAGGTATCGATCGGCGGTTGAATGTTCTCGGTGGTCGTATTGAAAGCCAGAATTGTCGGCGAGGTCGAGCTGCCACCGGCACCGGTGGATTGCGGCGTCGCGTTGGCGTGCTGCCATTGTTGGAACGTGGGATCCTGTTGCGCTTTTAAAAAGACATCGTGCGCGGTCGAATAATCGGCCACCAATTGCGCCAGTTGCGTCGGAGTATTGACGAGCTCACTGGAAGTCCCATTGTGGAACCAATAGGTCTTGGTGACGTCATCGATGAAATGGGTTACGCCATCCCTGGTGACGATCACGAAGATGCCGTGCTTAAGATCGTTGTAGTCGATCGTTCCGTCATCAAGCAGGGCAAGGTCGGCACTTGCGGCGTGCAACTGCCTGATCAGGCTGAAGGTGAGAACGCCGAGAGCCAGACTGCCAAAACCGGCTGCCGTGCCAGTACTGCGAATTGTCCCGAGCGGCGTGTCGATCGTCAGGCGTCCCGCGGCCGCGACCTTGCCAGCGATGACACCGAATGCGCCTTTAAGGATGCGAAACAGCGCCAGATTCTTCTTGGCGCCACAAGCGAATTCGTCCAGCACCATGTGGGTGTCGGCAGCAAGCCGAAACGTCGTGCCATCGACGAACGCGATGCTCGCGGAGCCGTCGCTGCCGGTTGTGATGATGTCGCCCTGATAAACCGGGGTGCCGCTCGCCGGTTCGGCGATGGCCAGCGCGCCGCGCAAAATCGTGATCGCGCCGATCACGGCGCGCAATTCACCGATGGCGGCTCCGCTCACCGGCTGGTGAGTTGGATCCCCCGCGATGCCACGCGAACCCGCTGCAGGGGTGCCCCTGCCAAACATCTTGCGGCTCCATCCGGTCTTGCCCCGTCGCCCGTTGTTTGCTTTTCGGGGGCAGCGCCTCAATCTGCTTAACAAGCTCTTATGCTAGGTCGGCGTGGTTCGCCGAAAGGTTAGCTAAATGTTAGCGCTTTTTCTGCATCGGCGCACAAGAATTTCCAACCGTAAACTCGCCGTTAAGTTAGCGCTGATGGCGCCCGAGCGCGGTAACCGGATGCTGTTCGGCGGCTGTTTTGGCCCGGTCAGCGGCCGCGCCAATGCACATAAGTCCCTGCAGATCCTGCACTATTGACCCGATAGCCGCTCGCCGCGGTGGCGCGTTGTTGATTCATCACAAACCCAGCAAGTGCATTGATCGCCACAGTTGGGCGCGGTAAAAGTGCTGTCAGAAGAATACTATAGTAACCATACAAGAGCATCGAGCCACCATTCCTCTGGCCGGTCTGGAGGACGAGTTTGAACGCGCGTGCAATTGGATTAATTCTGCTTGGCCTCGGCGTCGGCGTCAGCGGCTGGCCGCCGGCGATAGCGTGGGGCCAGAGCGCCGCTGCGCCGTTGCCGGCTGCCTCGGACGCCAATCCGATCGGCAAGGTGTTGAGCGTGTCGGGCGCGGCGCGCATTGAACATTCCGGCGCGATTGTCCTGCAGGCCAACTTACCGACGACCAGCGACGGTCAAACCAAGGTTGGCGATCTGGTTTATCGCGGCGATATCATTCAGACCGGGGGGGATGGTCAGCTTGGTGTCGCCTTCGCTGATGGCACCTCGTTTAACGTCTCTGCCAATGCGCGAATGACAATAGACGAGTTTGTCTACGATCCGCATGGCCATGCCAATTCGAGCTTGCTTGATTTGACCAAAGGAACATTCACCTTCATTGCCGGCGATATCGCACATAATGGGGATATGAAGGTCAACACGCCGATCGGTACGATGGGAATCCGGGGTACCGCGCCACGCGTCGAAATTTTGAATGACGGCTCTGTCAAATTTTCGACACTGATCGAGCAAAAATAACGCTTCGCCGGTTCTCGTTGTGCTAATAATGCAAACGTTTAGCCGCGGTCCAGGAATCGAAGTCATAGCCGCGTTGGCGATTCGACGCGGCTTATGCAGTAAAGTAGCCTGCCAGTGGGAAACAGCATGAGTGGCGACGCATTTCGAAGCGTTGTGTCGGCGCTGCTGTTTGTGATGCTCGCGACGCCAGTTGTCGCGCAGCAATCGGTCATCAGTAATGTCGAGTTGTGCAATGGCAAGGCGCCCGCAACGCCCGAGACGCAAATCCGGGGCTGCTCGGCCTTGATCAAGTCCGACGCCGACAATGCCAAGGTACTGACCATCGCCTACAACAACCGAGGCAATGCCTATACCCGCTTGGGACAATATGATCTCGCCATCAAGGATTACGACAGCTCGATAAATCTAGATTCGCATTATGCCAAGCCGCTCAACAACCGCGGCGTCGCTTATAAAAAAAAGGGTGATTATGACCATGCACTGCAGGATTTTGATGCCGCAATAAAAATCGATCCTGATTATGCGGACGCTTTTGCTAATCGTGCCGTGCTTTTTCAAGAGAAGGCCGACTATCCAAAGGCCCTCAAGGATTTCGATGAGGTCGTCCGGCTGGCCCCGACTTTGCGGAGTGGATGGAGTGAGCGATGCTGGACTCGCGCCTTGAGTGACGACCTCAACGGCGCGTTGGCCGATTGCAATAAGGCGATCCAATTGGATCCAAACGTCGCGACGACATTCGATTCCCGCGGCCTCACCTATCTCAAAATGGCCCAATGGGATTCGGCAATTGCCGACTTTAGCGCAGCACTGCGGCTGAACCCAAAACTCGCAACTGCGCTTTATGGGCGCGGACTGGCCAAGCTGAAGAAAGGCGAGACCGCCAGCGGCAACTCCGATCTTGCAGCGGCGAAAACGAGCCAACAAGACATCGCGGCAGAGTATGCCCGTTATGGCGTGCACTAGCCGGCTAGCGCCGATCAGCCGTCGCCAATTGCTTACTGTTGCCGCCACCTCAGCGCTATTGACGCGCGCCGCCAAGGCTCAGCAGCCATTGCCGGCGATTGGCTTCCTCCATGACACGCCGAGATCAAGCGCGGAGCCAGAACGCGTGGCATTTTGGCAGGGCATGAACGAGGCGGGATTTGCCGAACATCGTAATGTCACCTGTGAGTACCTTTGGACCGGTTCTGCAGAGCAATTAACGGGGCGCGTAGCGAATTTGATAAAACAAGGCTTGGCCGTCGTCCTCGCGGGCGGCACGGCCAACGCCATGGCGGCGAAGCGGGCTACCGAATCAATTCCCGTGGTGTTCGTCGTGACTTCTGATCCCATCAGAAGCCGATTTGTCCAAAGCCTGGCGCAGCCGGGCGGCAACATGACCGGCATAAGCTTGGCTTCTCCCGAACTATTGGCGGCGCGCTTGAGCGTTTTCCACGCGCTTGCTCCCAATCTCGGGGCCGTCGTCGCTTTGCTCAATCCGGAGGCGCCGAATGTCGAAGTTCAAGTGCAATACCTGGCTGATGAGTCAAAGCGAACGGGGGTTCATGTTTCCGTTCTCAACGCAACCGTCGAAAGCGATTTTGAACGCGCGCTTGAGGCAATTGCACAAATGAGCGAGGTGGGTCTCGTTGTGGCCAATGATGGCTTTCTCAACAGCCAGCGCGTACGGCTGGTCGAATTCACAAAGCGACACGGCATTCCCGCTGCCTTTGCCAACCGCGAGTTCGTCGAAGCTGGCGGCCTGATGAGTTATGGCCCGAGCCTCATTGAAGCTTATCGTCAAGCCGGCGGCTATGTCGGCCGCATTTTGGCGGGCGCAAGACCCGCTGATTTGGCCGTCGAGAACCCGACGGAAATTGAGCTGACCATCAACAGTCGAACAGCCAAATCGCTAGGTTTCGAAATTCCTTCGCAGTTGCTGGGGACGGCCACCACAGTGGTCAATTGATACGATCGTGGCCAACACAGTCGAGAAAAGCCATTGAGGCGGCGCGATCTCATTACGCTATTGGCCGGCACGGCTTTGCTGTCGCCAAGGACGGCGCGCGCTCGAGACGGCCAGTTGCCGCTTGTCGGATTTTTGGATTCTGCGGCTGCAACGGCCGTCAAGCTTCTTAATTTTTATGAGGGCCTGAAGGTTGAGGGCTACATTAGGAATCAGAATGTGGTGGTGGAATATCATTCAGCGGAAGGTGATTATAGCCGGCTGCCGGCGCTTGCGACGGACCTGGTCAATCGCCGATTAGCCGTGCTGGTGGCAGTCGGAATTCCCGCGGCTGTGGCAGCCGCTAGTGCCACTGCAAAGGTTCCCATTGTATTTGCGATTGACACCGATCCGGTGCAGCTTGGACTCATTCCTGATTTGAGCCTGCCCGGCGGCAATATCACCGGTGTTGCCAACATGGTCGTCGGGCGCGAGCGCAAGCGGCTACATCTGCTACGTCAACTAGTGCCGGTCGCGACAACCTTTGCGCTTCTGGTCAATCCGCAAAACCCGCATGCCGCCGTGCAAGCCAGAGACGCCATGTCGGCCGCCGACGAGCTCGGACTTCAGATCACCGTCTACCGCGCAAGCACACAAGGCGCGCTCGAGAGCGCATTTTCTGCAATGGCGAAGATTCGCGTCAAAGGTCTTGTCATCGGCGACGATGAGGTCTTCTTCAGCGCCGCTGCGGAGCTTGCGGCGTTGGCGGCTCGATATGCTATTCCGGCGGTTTTTGCCGGCGCTGCATTTACCTCGGCAGGCGGCCTAATGAGCTATGGCGGCAGTGCCGCAGAAATGTACCATCAAGTAGGAGCTTACAGCGGCTTGATTCTCAAAGGTGCGGCGGCTGCCCGCTTGCCGGTATTTCAATCGACAAAAGTCGAATTCATCATCAATCAGAGAGCGGCGGCAACGCTGAATCTTGCTATTCCCGCTGTATTGCTTGCGCGGGCAAATGAGATCATCAAATAACGTCCAAGGTTCGCTGGGCGCATTCGCCGGCGGCCTGTGCCCTGCCCTGTGTTGCCGCCTCAAAATGGCTTACACGGACGTGTCAGTGAGATATGCCCCGATTAGCCGCAGCGTCGGAATCTACATATGCAGGAAATCACGCCACTGCTGACGGACCTTTACCAACTCACCATGGTCGAGGCCTACCTGGATCATGGCGACACCGACACCGCGGTGTTTGAGTTCTTCGCCCGCAGCTTGCCGCCAAGTCGCGGATTTTTGCTGGCTGCGGGTCTGCAGCAGGCGCTCGATTACCTGGAGACGCTGCGTTTTTCCGACGCCGAGTTGGCCTGGCTCAAAGGCACCGGCCGCTTCAGCCAGAAGCTGCTCGATTACCTCGCCGCGTTCCGTTTTACCGGCGACGTGCATGCCATGCCGGAAGGCACCGCGTTTTTCGCCAATGAGCCGATCCTGCGGGTGACCGCACCGCTGCCGCAGGCCCAATTCGTCGAGTCGCGGCTGATCAACATCCTGCACTTTCAATCGCTGATCGCCGCCAAGGCTTCGCGCTGCGTGCTCGCCGCGCCGAATAAATTATTGGTCGATTTCGGCATGCGCCGCGCGCATGGCGCCGAAGCGGGACTGATGGCGGCGCGGGCGAGCTATATCGCGGGCTTCGCCGGTACCGCGACGGTGCTCGCCGGCGAGGATTTCGGCATCCCGCTCTACGGCACCATGGCGCATTCCTTCATCGAAGCGTTCGACGACGAGATGGCGGCATTCGAGTGCTTCGCCCGGTCGCGGCCCGACAATGTCGTGCTGCTGCTCGACACCTACGACAGCGAAGCCGCCGCGCGCAAAGTCGTGGCGCTGGCGCCGCGGCTCAAAGCCGCGGGCATCGCGATCCGCGGCGTTCGCCTCGATTCCGGCGATCTCATCGCGCTGTCAAAGAGCGTGCGCGCCATTCTCGATGCCGGCGGGCTTAGCGACACCACGATTTTCGCCAGCGGCGGTCTTGACGAGAATTCGCTGTCGGAGTTCGCCCGCGCCAAAGCGCCGATCGACGGCATCGGCATCGGCACCAGCCTGACGACGTCGTCGGACGCACCGAACGCCGATTGCGTCTACAAGATCCAGGAATATGCCGGCCTGCCGCGGCGCAAGCGTTCAGAGCACAAGGCGACCTGGCCCGGCCGCAAGCAGGTGTGGCGGCGCTACGACGCAAGCGGCCGCATGGCCGGCGACCTGTTGTCGCTGGAGAGTCACGACAAAGCCGGCGAGCCGCTCATCAGCCTGGTGATGAAGAACGGCGAGCGCGTCGCGCCGTCGCCGTCGCTCGACGAGATCAGGCGCCACGCCAAGCGCGAGCTCGAGCGCCTGCCGGAGAGTCTGTCGCGACTCACGCCGGGCGTCTCTTATCCGGTCGAGGTCGCCGACGATCTGGTGCAGCTTGCCGCCAGCGTCGACAACCGTTTGCGTCTGCACGGCGGCTCGACATGATTGGCCCTGCGGCAATCGGCGATGGCGACGTCCTCATCGTCGTCGACGTGCAGAACGATTTTTGTCCCGGCGGCGCGCTTGCCGTGCCGCGCGGCGACGAAGTGGTGCCGGTCGTCAACAACCTCGCGGCCAGGTTTCGCAATGTCGTGCTGACGCAGGACTGGCATCCGCGCGGGCACTTGTCGTTCGCCTCGACCCATACCGGCAAGCGTCCGTTCGAGACCATCAATGCCTCCTACGGCCCGCAGGTGTTGTGGCCTGACCATTGCGTGCAAGGAACGCCGGGCGCTGCATTGCACTTGGGCTTGCAGATTCCCCATGCTAGTCTGATCATTCGCAAGGGCATGGATGCGGCGATCGATTCCTATTCGGCGCTCTACGAAAACGATCGCACGACACCCACTGGCCTGGTCGGCTATCTGCGCGAGCGCAGGTTGACGCGGATCTTCCTTGCCGGCCTCGCCTTCGATTTTTGTGTCCGCTATTCGGCCGAGGATGCCTGCCGCGAGAGCTTCGCCGTGTTCGTGGTCCAGGATGCCTGCCGCGGTATCGATGTCGCAGGTTCGGTCGCGGCCACCCGCGCGAGTCTCGCCGCGCTCGGCATCGCCTGCATTTCGGCCGCGGCGGTCGCTTCCTGACCGCACAGCTCGGCGAAATTCGCCACTCGGTGCACAGCGGTTAACAGCGCGGGACGTCGCAGGATTCGCTAGTTCCTGGAATAACTTGGTACCTACCGACAGATACCGCAACGCAGCGGGCGTGTGTGCAATGCACAATTTTTCTTGACTTTGGCATATAAGCGGCAGGTAATTCACAAAACGGTCATCTTCGGTACGGCTGAGGCTCGGTACATCGATGCATCATCAAGCGGCTCAACCCGGGTCAAGTTTGCCCTCGCTGATGATGCCCTGCCCGGTCTGTGCAGGACGCATGGTGTTCACGGCCTGCCATCCGATCTCCGCGGAGGTCGAAGATTCCGTTTATGCCTGCCGCCGCTGCGGCGCGGAATTGATCCGCACCGGGATGCGCAAAGCGGCCAAGCCCGACAGCGGCGAAAACTCGCGGGCGGCGTAACGCGTCAAGCCAATTGCATTTGCGCCAAGAGCGCGCGGCCAAGCACGCCATAAGGATTGGCGAGCGTTTCGCACAATTCGAAATGATTGTAGGCCTCGCCGACGATGAGCTCGATCGGTTTGCCGGCCGCTTTCACGGCGGCGGCGAAGTCGCGGGTCTGGCGCTGAAACTCCGGCGTTTCGCAGGTGCCATGCGCGACGACGAGCGGCGTGTGCAAACCGTCGAGATGGTGAATCGCGCTCAGCTTCTCCACCATGGCATCGGTGAATTTCACATAGGCCGAGCGCTTCGACAGCCGCACCGGCACAAGATCGTACATGCCGCTCGCTAGCAGCGCGCCGCGGCAGAAATTTTCCGGTAGCCCCTGCTCGCGCCAGCCGACGGTGAGCGCGCAGCCGGAAAGATGCGAGCCGGACGAATGGGACGATATGTAAAACCGGTCGCGATCGCCGCCGAAGCGCTCCGCATTGCGCCAGGTCCAGGCAATGGCGCGGCAGACCTGCTCATACATCGGTGTGAGGTCGCCGCCGGCCTGATCGACATTGATGAAGTCGATGAACACCGCGTGGGCGCCGGCGCGCACGAGCGGTTCGGCTTGCAGCGCATAATCGGCCGCCTTGTTGCGGCGCCAGGCTCCGCCGTGGACGAACAAATTGATTGGCGCATTCGGCACGGCACTGCGAAAAATATCGAGCTGCTCGTATTCGCTCGGTCCGTAGGCGACACGCTGCGGCGGTCCAAGGATCGCGCGCGCCCGCTCGCTGGCCGCATGACGGCGGGCGACCACGCGGTCACGATTGGGCGCGTAGACCTCCTGATCGTAGGCGTCATCGAGCGCTTTCTGGTCCATGTCGCGCCAGACGGTCGGCCCTTTAACTTTCAGCGGCGCTGCCGGCATCGTTGCGTCGTTCATTGCTGATCCTTCGTTCCTCCCCCGTCGCTTTCGTCATCAAGCCCGAAAGCGGTCTCTTTCTCGGCAAAGCCGGCCACGGTGAACTTGCCGATAGGCGCCAGATGCCGGCAATAGCGTTTGGCGAATTCCTGCGATGCCAAAACGGTGCGTCCCAGGCGGCCGGCGATCTTCTCCAGCCGCGCCGCCAAGTTTACCGCGGGCCCGATGCAGGTGAAGTCCAGCCGATTGCCGCTGCCGATATTGCCATACATCACGTCACCGACATGGAGCGCCAGCCCGAACCGAACGGCCTCGCTGTCGCCTTCGGCGGCGCGCAGTGCCCGCACATTGGCGCGCGCCACCAGCGCCGCTTGTAGCGCCGCGGCACATACTTTTTCGGCATCCGCTGCGGCGTCGATTGCGAAAATCGCCAGCAAGCCGTCGCCAATGTATTTGAGCACTTCGCCGCCGTGTTCGACGATCGCCGGCACCTGACAATCGAAATATCGGTTGAGAAGATCGACCAGGGCTTGCGCCGGCAAGCGGTCGGCGAGCCGGGTGAAGCCGCGCATGTCGGACAGCCAGATCGCGGCGTGGATCCGCTCGGTATCGCCGCGCCGGATGCGGCCGGCGAGCACGCGCTCGCCGGCATTCTTGCCGACATAGGTCGTCAACAGATTGCCGGCGACGCGAAAATAAGCCCGGATTTCCGCGACCCGCGTCAGCGGCCCGACGATGGAATCGATTACCACGATATCCGCGTCGGAAAAGCCGCCCGGCTGGCGGGTCGCCCACGACGCCGAATGAAACGAGCCGTCGGTGAAGTGCAGCGGCGAGACGACGTAATCGGTAACGCCCTCGTCGCGCAGGTCGTAGAGCACCGGAAAGTCCATCGGGCAATCGGCCGCTTCGATGCGGCGGCGCAGCGCGGCTCCGCTCTCGCTGACATACATCATCGGGCTGTTGCGAAAGACATCGCGTTCCAAGAGGTCGAAGCCGCCGTCGGTGATGACGGTTCCGGTGTCGGGGCGCCAGATGAAGCGGCGGCCGACGACTTCCGGATGCAGCGTGCGCACGAACACCATGGCGCGCCACAGCGGCAAGCCGACCGCGACCAGCCGCTCGCACAATTCGGTCAGCACTTCCTGGGCCAACGGCGCGCTCCGCGCCCCGTCGATGAGCCACTCGATGATCGACTGGGTGTCAGCGGATTGAGCTATCACGGCGATGCCGGTCCCGCTTTGGAAGGTGGGAGGCGGAGCTTAGCGCAAAATCCGGCGCTAAGTCGGCCGGCCGACGCTGCAGCCCGGTCACAGCCCTGTCGTCGAATTGGCCGGTATTTTTATTGAAATTTCGAATGATTGCCTTAAAGGCCCGACAATGGGTGCTCAGTACAAGTACGGGGTCGGCACACGGAGGAACCATTCATGACGACGCTCATTCGGCGCTTTCTGCAGGACGACAAAGGTGCAACCGCCATCGAATACGGCCTGATTGCTGCGGGTATTTCCGTCGCGATCATCCTGGCGGTGCAGACTCTCGGCACCAATCTGAACACGACCTTCTCGTCGGTTTCAACCGCGCTCAAGTAAGCTCCTAGCGTACCGCACGGGCAGGCCCCGGCCTCGCGGCCGGGGCCTTTTTTATTGTCCGAATGGGCAAAACAAAAAACAGGGTTAGCCCAAGTTTAATTCCTTGAAGAAGTCGTTGCCCTTGTCGTCGACGACGATGAAGGCCGGGAAATCGACCACTTCGATGCGCCAGATCGCTTCCATGCCGAGCTCGGGATATTCCAGCGTCTCGACCTTCTTGATGCAGTGCTCGGCGAGATTGGCCGCGGCGCCGCCGATCGAGGCGAGATAGAAGCCGCCGTGCTTCTTGCAGGCCTCGCGCACCGCGGCCGAGCGGTTGCCCTTCGCCAGCATCACCATCGAGCCGCCGGCGGCCTGGAAATCCTCGACAAACGAGTCCATGCGCCCGGCCGTGGTCGGGCCGAAGGCGCCCGAGGCATAGCCTTCCGGCGTCTTCGCCGGGCCGGCGTAATAGACCGGATGGTTCTTGATGTAGTCAGGCAGCCCCTGCCCTTTTTCCAACCGCTCGCGCAGCTTGGCATGCGCCAGATCGCGCGCCACGATCATCGGACCGGTGAGCGAGAGCCTTGTCTTGATCGGATATCTGGATAACTGCGCCAGAATGTCCTTCATCGGCCTGGTGAGATCGATCTTCACCACCGCGCCGCCGAGCTTGCCTTCGTCGACCTCCGGCAGATATTTCGCCGGATTGTGCTCGAGCTCTTCGAGGAACACGCCGTCCTTGGTGATCTTGCCGAGCGCCTGGCGGTCCGCTGAGCAGGACACGCCTAGCCCGATCGGCAGCGAGGCGCCGTGGCGCGGCAGCCGGATCACGCGCACGTCATGGCAAAAATATTTGCCGCCGAATTGCGCGCCGACACCGAGCGACTGCGTCATCTTCAAAATCTCGCGTTCCATCTCCTTGTCGCGGAAGGCGTGGCCGTCCTCGGAGCCGTGGTCGGGCAGCGCGTCGTAATATTTGGTGGAGGCAAGCTTGACGGTCTTCATGGTCAGCTCGGCCGAGGTGCCGCCGATGACGATCGCAAGATGGTACGGCGGACAAGCCGCGGTGCCGAGCGTGAGCACTTTCTCTTTCAGAAACGCCAGCATGCGCTCGCGCGTGAGAATCGACGGCGTTGCCTGAAACAAAAACGCCTTGTTCGCCGAGCCGCGGCCTTTGGCGATGAAAAGGAATTTGTACGCTTGGTCGGCCTCACCGTGGCTTTCGGCGTAAAGCTCGACCTGCGCCGGCATGTTCGAGCGCGTGTTCTTCTCCTCGAACATCGATAGCGGTGCGAGCTGCGAATAGCGCAAATTGCGCTTGAGATACGCATCGCGCGCCCCCTCGGCGAGCGCCGCCTCGTCGTCGCCGTCGGTCCAGATCAGCCGGCCCTTCTTGCCCATGACGATCGCGGTGCCGGTGTCCTGGCACATCGGCAACACGCCGCCGGCGGCGATATTGGCGTTCTTGAGAAAATCGAAGGCGACGAACTTGTCGTTATCCGACGCCTCCGGGTCCTCGACGATGGATTTGAGCGAAGCGAGATGCGCGGGGCGCAGCAGATGATTGATGTCGGTAAACGCGGCTTCGGCCAGCGCGCGCAGCGCCTCGCGCGGGACAACCAGCACTTCTTCGCCCAGGACCTTTTCGACGCGCAAGCCGTCAGCCGCGATCTTTCGGTAGGGCGTGGTGTCCTTGCCGAGGGGGAAGAGCGGGGTGTGCTTGTAGGGCGGCGTCGGGTGGGTGGCGAGGGGGGCGTTCATGGACGGTCCTTGACGTTGACTTGACTTCCGTTAGTCGTAGCGAAGTCCGCTAAGCAAGTAACGTGCGCCGTATTCAAACGGCAAAGGATCAAGCTTGGCAACGCCGAGTTGGTCCAGCAAATCGGTAGGCGCTACCGGCACGCAACGCAAGATCAGTCCCTTTATATTCATCATCGCTCTAATGAACTTGCGGTCAACAGTTACGAGCGGTCAACAGTTACAAAGTGTGCGAGATTGTTCACTTCACCTGTCCATAGGTGAATGCGTCAGTGTAGTGCTTCGACGCCAAGTATCGGCATATCTCGCGAAATCTATCAATCTTTTCAAGATTCTTAATCTGCTCTGGCTTGATAGTCTTTTGTACGTAGCGAGGAAGGAGCCATTTCTCGGAATAATTCTTCAAAAGCCAATTGCAGAATTCGGCGAAGGCCTCGGGTTTGATATACTAATGAGATTCTTGCTGGAAGAATGCCGACCGCTCAACGGCCGGCGACACTTCGTGAATTTGGCTCGCTCTGAAAACATCACCGAATGGGTTGGCAGGATAAGTCGCGGCTCGCCAAAACTCATTCCTCAGTTCGCTATAGGTATGGAGTTTGATCCTGTTTTCGGTAGCTAATCTAGCTATGCTGGGGAGGGCTTCGATTTGTTTGCGTAGCCACACTTCGGATTCGGAACGCGCTGGCTTCGCTTGAATTAAAAAGAGCGAGTTATTAGGGCGCGTACTCATAAATCGCGTTCTGTAAGCGCGACCTACTGACTGTACAGAGAGGGTAATCGGCTGACAGTGCCGCGATGAGCGGGCGGCGTCAGGCGGCTTGTTTGGTCTGTTTCTTTTCGCCTCGCTTGTGCTCCTTTTGCTGTTGCGGTTTAGGCAGGCCTTCGAGGAAGGCCATTGCCGGCGTCCTGCCGTTCATGCCGCGACCCTGATGCGGCCGGCGCTGATTGTAGACGACGAGATAGTCGTCGAGAACGGCCTGCATCTCCTCGATGGTCTCGAACCAGGTGCGGCGGCCTTCGACACGGAAGTGCTCATCGAGCAGTGTGCGATGCAGCCGCTCGACGATGCCGTTGGACTGCGGGCGTTTGACCCGGGTGGTGCGGTGCTCGATCTCCTCCAATTGCAGGAACAGCTCGTAGGGATGCCGATCGGGCCTGCCGCAGAACTCGCGGCCATTGTCGGACAGCACAGTGTCGATCTTGGCAGCGTGCTGCTCGAAGGTCGGGATGACGTCGTTGTTCATCAGATGCACGGCGGTGACCGGGAGCTTTGAGGAATAGAGCCTGGCCCAGGCGTAGCGGCTGTGGCAGTCGATCGCGGTCTGCAGGTAGACCTTGCCGACGCCCTTGAGCGTGCCGACGAAGAAGGTATCGACCGCGACAAGGCTTCCGGTATGCGGCGCCTCGATGTGGCGCTCGCGGAACTCCAGGCTGAACCGTTCGAGCATCCGGGTCTGCTCCTCGGTGAGCTCGATCTTGCGCTCGGCGGTGGCCTTCTCCAGCCGCAGCAGGCGCTCGTGCTTGGTGAGCAGGTTATGACGCTGCCAGACCCCGCGGATGCCGCCCGCGGACACCTGGATACCCTTGAGCCGTAATTCCTGCTCGACCCGCACCGCGCCGTGGCAGGGATGGACCAGAGCGTGGTCGAGCACAGCCTGCTCGATCTCGGCCGACACCCGATTGGGGTGCGGCCCCTTGGCGCCGGGCAGGCGGTCGATCAGCCCCTCGGCGCCATAGGTCTGGAAGTTGCGTCTGATCTCGTAGAATTGCTGCCTCGAATAGCCCATCACCTTGCAGGCGCGGCTGACGTTCTGAAGATCGGAGGCAAGCTCCAGCAGCGAGAGCTTGCGGCGTGCTACCTTGTCCTTGGCGGTCATGTTCGCTTTCCGTTTGGGTTTGATTCGACGTGTCGCAACGCCATCAAACCCGCTCGAAAGCGGCTCGGCCACCGGAACCGGGCGCTCGGACTCTCGCGGTCCGCGCCCGGTTCTTCGGTGGCCAACTGTCAGGTGATTACGATCTCAGGACATACTGAATGTCCGCTTCGCTCCAAAAGCGACCGATGTGCTGCACTGCCACGAAATGACGCGATGGGCCGATACTGTTGCAAAAGTCGAAAGTTGCAGTGCCGCAAATTTTTCTCGAAAACGAAAAGCGGGAAACGACTGCCGATTCGTATATCCCCAATCGCCTTGCCGAAGTCGCCAGTGAGATTAGCGT
>Ga0335081_10010230_pt1 | contig 15148 bp, 13 predicted proteins | sample Lox_Sample_35_FD_206713 | JGI IMG/M metagenome (GOLD analysis project Ga0335081, IMG submission 206713) | Soil microbial communities from Loxahatchee National Wildlife Refuge, Florida, United States - Lox_Sample_3.5 | ecosystem: Environmental > Terrestrial > Soil > Wetlands | place: USA...
TCTCAGTGTCATAAATCGATTCCGGCCAGGGAGTGACATCCTGACTGAGGCCGGTGTGGCGATTGAACCGCGCGACTGTCCCATACGACCCGCTCAGATAAACGATGTTGGGATCCTTCGGATCGAGCGCCATATACCCGCTCTCGCTCGCGCCCGCGGGAAACCAATCCCGCGGCGTGATTTGCGCGTGGTCCGTCCTGCTGGGAACCGCCGCACTCCCACTGTCCTGCTGCGTGCCATACACCACATATGGAAACTGGTTGTCGGTAATCAGGTGATAGATCTGCGCCGTCGGCTGGTTGTACCAGCTGCTCCACGTCTGGCCCCGATTGAGGCTCACCGTCGTTCCCTGATCCGTTCCCAGGACCATGCTGGAAGAATTCTTGGGATCGATCCAGAGCTGATGATAGTCGTCTCCGCCCGGCGCGCCGCGAACGATCGAGATCGTCTTCCCGCCATCCTCTGAGCGGTAGAGCGCGACATTCGGAATGTAGATCACGTCCGCATTCTGCGGGTCAACGGTGATGCTGTTGAAATACCACGCTCGGCTCGTGAGTCGCGGATCGGCGTTCTCGAGCACCCAGGTATTTCCTCCATCGTCGGAACGATAGAGACCCGCTTTCTTGGCCTCGATCAGCGCGTACACTCGCCGGCCATCGGCCGCAACCGCGATGCCCACGCGCCCCCAATCCCCCTCCGGCAGACCGTTGCCGCTCAGCCGGGACCAAGTCTTGCCTGCATCTTGTGAGCGAAAAAGACCGCCCCCCGGCCCATCGATTGGAGCATACGTACTCCACGGAGGTCGCCACGTATGCCACGTGCCCGCAAACAACAACTGCGGGTTGCCCGAGCAGATCGCGAGATCTGACACGCCAATCTCCGTTCCCTGATCGAGAGACTTGCTCCAATGCAATCCTCCATCCACGGTTTTGTAGACGCCGCGTTCCGCATTGGGACCGTAAACGTGACCGAGAGCCCCCACGTAAGCGACATCGGCGTTATTTGGATCGACGACAATCCGGCTGATCTGGCGCGTGTCCTCTAATCCCAAGTGAACCCAGGTTCGGCCGCCATCCACGGATTTGTACACACCGTTTCCCGACGAGAGGCTGGAACGAATGTCGGACTCGCCGGTCCCCGCATAGATGACCTTCGGATCTGAAGGGGCGACGGCCAGTGCGCCGATCGAGCCGACCGGTTGGCTGTCAAAAATCGGTTTCCATACGACGCCGGCGTCGGTCGTCTTCCAGATGCCGCCGTTCACCGATCCAAAGTAAAAGGTTGTAGGATCGCCCGGTACGCCGGCCACCGCCACCGCCCGTCCTCCCCGGAACGGGCCGATCAACCGCCACTTCAGGCCGCTGAATAGTTCGTTCGGAAAAGGCTGCGCCGCCGCCGCAGCGGTGAAAGCAAGACAAAGTATTGGAAGGAAAAACCCCTGCACACGCCACTTGAAGTTGCGCAATTTGTCTGGCCCCAATCAAAAATCTCAGTCTAATGGAACATACCTGGTTCCTTGAACCTGAAGGCGGATCGGCGGCCAACCGATTCTGCCCCTGACGCTCTGCTCCACTCGTATCCGACTGGCGGCAAAACTTCGAGTCAGTTCAGCTTCGCAAACTCCAGCTTGGCTTCCTTCAGGATCGGGATATCAGAGTCCGCATCTTTCCAGATAGTAAAGAACTCTTGGTAGGCGTCTTTAGCTTTACCCCGATCGCCAGACATCGAATAAGCCCGGCCGAGTTGCAGACGAGCCAATGCTCCCAGTACGAAGTTCTGCACCACGCCGCGGTGATCAATCAACTTGTGGAACTCCGCCGCTGCCAGGTTTCCATTTCCCTTTCTCAGGTACGCTTCGCCTCGCAAGTAGGCGGGATACAGGGTTCCACCAATTTGTATCTGGGGATTAGGCTCCCCGAACTCATAGGCGGACGCGGCCTGCAGGAAGTCGATGGCCTCGTCGGGTTGGTTGCGAGCCAGGGCCAGCGCGGCGCGAATTGTCGGAAGCCAGTATCCATTATATAAGCTGGCCAAAGGCGATTGCTGGTGCAATCTCTCAACCATCGAATGTACGCGGGTGGTGTCTCCGCTCCGCGCCAGGGCTAACGCAGTCAGGATCTCTACGTCGGTGGACGACGCCAGCGAAGCAGCCGATCGGATGCGCAGTGAGGCCTGCCCTCGATCGCCAATTTCCGCCTCCCGCAAAGCTGCATTCAGCAGCCACTCCGCAGCCGCCTCGCGCTTATCATTCAGCTTCGCCAATTCCGCGGCACGCAGCGACAGTTTCCGCGCTTCGCCAACATGCCCGAAATATGCTTCACTATCAGACTGCACGGAAAGCATGAGGTCCTCGATCCCCGGCTTCCCCTTGACGAACGCAATCTGGCGCTCCATCTCTGGAGTATCCCCTTCCAGGAAAGCGAGGCCATAACGATTGACGTGCAGAATCGGGTTGTCGAGTTTCAGGGCTGACGCCCGCTCGTAAGCCGCCTCCGCTTCATCCAGACGGAGAGATGCCGCGCAATTGGCGATCAGATTCGAGTAGTTCGCCGGGTTCGATGGGTTCAACCGCACGGCGTTAGTGCTCTCCGCCACGGCTTTGTCGTAGTTTCCCACCATGTTGTAGTTGAGCTGTAGTCGGTCCGGCGGATTGGAATCGCGCGGATAATCGAGTCCCCATTGCTCTAACACCTGATTCGCCTTCTCCAGTTCTCCGGTAACGGTCGCGTAGTAGTGAGCGGACACGGAATACTTCTCCTCCTCGCTCACCCGATCCCGTAGCGCGAAAGCCCGGCTAATGTTCTCGCGCTCCAGACCGTACTCCGCCAGATTGCCGTAGACCAACGCCAGGCTGTCGTATCCGAGCGCAAAATTCGAATCCAGTTCGACAACTTGCCGGTAAAGGGCAACACTGGCGGCGTCCCCCTTCCGCTTTTGCAGCGCGTTCGCCTCGCTGTAAAGCCGGAGCGCTTCCAGCGAGGAGGTTGTTGCCTGGGCGAGCGGCGTGTCGAATTTCTGGACCGTCGCCAGCGATTCGCCCATGTCATGACGCAGTTTCGCGGCCGCTCCTCCCAGCGCATCAATCACCTTTTCCTTGGCTGCTACCGTGACTTGTTGACTCGCTACCGTGTCCCCGGTTTGACAATCCACCGCCTTTAGGCCGAGCACGTATTCCGTACCGAGCGCACCGATCGCCCCGGCAATGTACGCTTTGCTCCCCGCGCGTTGGCAAACCTCGCGCGCGACCGCGGGAGTAAGTGCACTGGTCTCATCCAGAGTCATCATCCTCAGCGTCTTGCCAACCTTGTTCTCCGAAAGAACCGCCAGGAACGGGGACTCTCGCAACGCGATCACTAGGGCCTGTTTCAGGATGTCATCAAAAGCCTTGTCCCCGGTCGAATTGGCGAAGTCGGCAATCACGACCGTGTCTTGAGCCGTAAGCTTCGCCTTCGGCGGCCTTGAGCGACTGAATCTGACCCAAAACAAGCCCGCCAATCCGGCAACTGCGATCACGAGCAGCACAATGACAATCATCCTCGGACGTCGAACCGTGGCCACAGTCCCTTGGACTCCGGGAAGGCCAGGCTCAATCGTGACCTCAGACAACTCGATGTGCGTTGCCTCCGCGTCTCTATCTGAGACAAGGCGCGGACCTTCAGCGCCCTCGCTCCCCTCAATAGCCGCCGCAGAACCGTTCTCGCCCTCTTCCGCCTCCCTTCGGTACCGTCGTTCCCCGCCGTTCTCCCCAACCCGAGCAACGGCGGTCTCGCGCAGGCTGACGGGAGCCACAAAACGATAGCCCCGCCGCGGAACCGTTTCCAGAAATCTTGGATTGTCGGCAGAGTCGCCCAGCGCGCTGCGGAGTTTGCGGACCGCGGTGTTAAGGCCATCGTCGAACTCGACAAAGGTATCCTCGGACCAGAGTTTCTGGCGGATCTCGTCCCGGGTGACGATCTGCCCCGCGCGCTCCAGCAACAGTCTAAGAATCTGAAATGGCTGATCTTGCAGTCGGATCCGAATCCCAGCCTTGGTAAGAGTGCCTTCCTGAGGGTTGGCCTCGTAGGTCCCAAAACGATAGATTCGGTTGCTGGCGTCGCTCGGCATGGGAAGGAGTGCCCACAAATGAGGCCGGAATTATAGCACGGCGGCAGTTCAGAAAATGCCCCAACTCCCTTTTCTGCAGGGCGTTAGCTGGTTAGCACCGATTCGGAAACAGTTTTGTTGCCTTTCTCCTGGAAAGCCACCAAGGTGGCGTGCATTACTCGGGCCGAGAGAAGCAAAGAACCATTTGGGCAGATCCTTCAGGGCGTGAGAGCAGGTTCGGAGACCTGCTTTGCGAAATCAACACCCCTATTTCCGTGATTAGGAGAATCACCATGAAGAAAGCATTGTTGGCAGTCACCGTTCTAGCCCTTGCCTGCGCCGCTTTTGGTCAGGCGCGGGCGCCGCGTTCGACCACCAGAGAATCCCAGCAGGCCGCCCTCGAAAACCAGACCCGCTTCGTCGGCAACGCCAGCGTTGACGCGACTTCAGTTTGCAAGACTACCTTCACGTCCGGCACCGGATTGAAGTTCTTGAAATATTGCGTCAGTAAGAATGGCAACATCGTGCAGTTCGCCAACCCCAAGGGGACCGAGTACATCGCAGCGGGCACGATCGGCGAAGGCTACGGCCTGTGCGACTTTGATTCCAGCACCCAATATTACGATTACGCTGGATATGGCGACTCCGGGAACTGGCAGCCCTCAGCACAGGTAAGTAAGACGGCTACCGCCATCCAGATCAAGCGCACCACCAGCGATGGAAACTACACTCTCACTCAAACCCTCACCCAGGACGCCACGAACGCGCTGGTCAAGGTATCGATGGCCGTCAAGAACAACACGACCGCTGCCCACACAATTGGCGTGCTTCGTTATGCGGACGTCGATGTGAACGGCGTCGCAAACAACGACTTCGACTACACGCTTCACACCGCCTTGGGTTACATCAGCGAGCAATCTGGACTCGAACTGCAATTCGTTTCCGGAGGCGCTCTGAATGGGGGATTTACCCAGGATGCACCCAACGGGCCCAATCCCTGCCAGTTCTTTACCCAAGTCATCGCTCCCATCGCCAATGAAGACGGATCTATCTTCATGCAGTACGACGTCTCCTTGGCAGCCGGCGCGACCAAGACGGTTGTCATGAACTACAGGACCTTCTAACTGCCTGGTAGGGAGCACTGTCGGGCTTTGCCCGCATCCAGCACTGCTCTCAGGAGCCGGTTTAGAAGGAAGAATTCGAACTTTTCGTCGTTGCAATTCCGGGAGACGCAATCAAGGTGAGGTGGCGTCTCTCCGGAGTGCGCGACCCAGGTCTGTGCCTTCGATCGTTGCCCAACTCCTCTTCATTTTGTCCCGCACGATCAGCGTTCGCAGCGCATTACGCCAACCTTTGACTCTGGGGGTGGGGAAGCCTAGAATTTCCACAGGGCATGGAGCAAATCGCATTTGTGCCCCGCAGAGCGCGGGCAAATCCCGCCGGAGGCATCAAGTATGGGTGGCAAATTGGGGTTGCCTGAAATTCTGCTCATCCTCGCCGTGGCGCTCTTGATCTTCGGTCCCAGCAAACTGGCGGATCTCGGTAAAGGCTTGGGCGAAGGCATCAAGAACTTCAAGTCGGCAGTGAAAGACGGCGAGCAGGAATCGGATAAGAAGTCGTAACCTCCTCTGCGTTGTAGGTCACCGGGATTCGGCCCTCGTCCAACGCATGAGCCGAAGTCTCGGTTCGTGTTTGCGAATCGTTCGGTTTCCGGAACAACAGGTTCATCGATTCCCTTGGTCCGTTGAGCCGCAACCAGAAATAATTCCCGCACGAGGCGATCCGGACATCTTCCGCTCTCAGTTGTGAAGCGTATCCGCTGACAACGTGTGCGATCTCGTCCTCGGCGCCGATGCCGTCAAACCCGATATCGAAGGGCCGAGGCCGCTGGCTAATCTGTTTTAGAATCAGTCCCAGAACGCTGCGTCGCACCAGGCAAGGTTCGGTCCGGCAGTCAAGCAGCTGCTCGATCTCATGCAGCACTGCGTAATCAACGTTGCCGCTGAAGCCGATGTACATGGTCCCGGTCGGCGCCACGTAGTGCACCGGAATCATGCGAAACGATTCCAGCAGCCGCCAGGGCAGCATCTCTGAACAGCTCGGGATTTTCTTGCTGTCGAGGGCAAATACCGGGCACGCCCACTGCACGCCCAGCGCACCAATCACCTGGTCCTCCGTCGAGTACCCCAGGGTCTCAAACCACTCTCCGATTTTTCCTTGCCCGGTCTCGAGCTGCGAGCGCAGAGCACGCCGGATCTGCTCGTGGCTTACCTGTCCCCGCGACATCATTAGCAGCCCGAGTGGAATGCGATGCCGCACCTCATTCCGTTTCGGCTTCGCCGGACGCAACTCACGCAGGAGCGCTGCTGTCGCTTTCTCAAAACATTCCGGCGAGCAATACCATCCGTCTTTCAGTCGAAAACCCGGATAGTTCTGCCGAAGCATCTGCCACAGCCTGGGAGTACGCCTGCAATAGGAACAGCGGTGCCGCAGGATAAATCTGAAGGATTCCCATCGGCCCTTGCCTTGGAAACGCCTGCTGTCGACTGCGCGCGCTTGCATGCCTTGCTCCTTGTCAGTCCGCTCCCAGGGCGGACTGCACTTCCAATATCCGCAGACCGTAGTTCCCGTCGACCACCACAACCTCGCCGCGGGCGATCATCTTCCCGTCGAGTAACAACTCCACCGGCTCCTGCACTTGCCGGTCAAGCTCAACCACCACGCCCGCGTTGAGTTCCAGGATGTCGCGCAGTAGCATGCGCTTTCCGCCAAAGCGCAGGCTGACGCCCAACTCCACATCCATAAGCATGTCGTAGTTGCCGTCGGGGATTTCCAGAGGCACAACTGCGGCGGGCGCAGAAGCAGGATCGGGAGTTTCGTGCGTCGCCTCTGCCGCAGTGGGCGCGGGGGGAGCCGCCGCTGCACTTTGCGAGCTGCGCAACGCACCGGTCAACGCAGCATTAACCTGGATCTGCATCGAAAACTGTGAGGTACTCTCCGCTGTCGTCTTGAGCCAGGCACTGACCTCCCCTTCCCAGGAGGGTGGGGCGCTGGAGTTGACCTTCAGCTGCACTTCGCCCCAAGTGGGCTTCAACGCAGTCACCACGTGTCCGGCTACTTGGCGGAACAGTTCCTGCACGGCCTCGCGATGATCCGCGCTGAGCTCCGTCACCTCACTCGACGGTTCTTCCGCCATGAAGAGCTGTGCCAGGCGCAGCGCTTCCGGCTGCGGAAGACGCAGGGACATCTCTCCCGCCAATTTTCCTTCGCAGGTCACCGACAGCCACTCCGCCACCGGAGCCGGATCGGGCGGAGCCGACGGCTCGCACTCGAAGGCAAACGTCGGGCCCGCGATCAGGGTCAGAACGTCACCAAGGCTCTTGGCCCAGGTCTTTAGATATTCCTGAACTTCCACGGTCATGCCGCCGGGTGCAGGGTCCGTCATGATCTTCCTTCCTTACGCGGGGCCGGTGGCAAGCGGCGCTCGATCAGCTGACCCGCGCGGGCCTTGCCGTAACGAACAATCCTGGCGCTGAACATCTCCAGTTCTCCCGCCACCAGCGTGGCCGGAGTATTCGCCGGCCGCCGCATCGTCAGCACGTCGCCCGGAGACAATTGCGCCAGCACCTTGGCGGGCACTCGCATGTCCATCACCGCCAACTCGAGATCAAAGGGGCAATCCATCAGCCGTTGCTTGATCTGGTCTTTCGAATGGGCCGGCCCCCGCGGCTTCTGGTACGCCCAGTCCACCGAAATCTTCCGCAGGAATGCGTTCGAAACCACAGCGGGAACCGCCAGATTCAGGGTTCCGCGCGTGTCGGGCATGGTGATTTCAAAACTCAGCGACAGGGTTTTTTCTTCTGGCGGCATCAGCCGCTGCACTTGTCCGAGCTGCTGCTTCTGGTCGAAGCAGAATTCCAGCGACAGCGACTGCCACGCCGTTTGCAGTTCACGGCAGATGATGCGAACGATGCTCTCGAGAATCCCTTCTTCAATCTCGGTGATCTCCCGCACCAGCGTCCCGCTCCGCCCTTCTCCCCCTAGAAGAAGGTCGACGATGGGAAACGCCACCGAGAGATCGAGCTGCAGGACCGCCATCACCCCCATCGGCTCCAGCCGGCACGAAGCGAGATAAGTGGTTTCGGGAATGCGTTGCAGAAACTCGCGGTAGACCAGGTGTTCGGCAGACACCAGTGCAGCTTCGAAAACCACCCGCAGGTAGGCGCCTAACGAATGCGTCAGATTCCGCGCGAAGCCTTCGTGCAGCACGCTCAGCGAGCGCAGTTGTTCGCGGCCGATCTGGCCCGCTTGCCGCACATCCCAGGGCTTGACCTGAGGGCCGCTCCCCGAGGCCGTGCTCCCGCCTCCGCGCGCCGCCCGCACCATGGCATCGATTTCTTCCTGGTTGAGTACCTTCTCCATCTGCTCCTCGCTTCACACCGCCTTGACCGGCTCGGACCTGGCTCCCATCTGTTCTTGCAGGCGGGCTCGCAGGCGAATCACGGCCATGGAGTGTATCTGCGACACCCGGGATTCGCCGATTCCGAGCACCGCTCCCACCTCCTTCATCGTCAGTTCCTCGTAGTAATACAGACTCAGCACCTGGCGTTCTTTCTCCGGCAGTTCGCCGATCACCTGTGCCAGCAGCTGCTTCAGTTCCGATTTCAGGCACTGAAAGTAAGGAGTTTCTTCGGGAGGATTGGGAATGTACTCGCAGAGATCTTCCTCTTTGCCATCGCTCGGCGATTGCACGCGCAAGCTCCCAATCTCCAGTCCGTCCAGTTCGGTTAAAAGCGACTGAAATTCGCGCAGCTCCATGCCGAATTCCGCCGCCAGCTCGGGCTCCGTCGGAACCCGTCCCAATTTGCCGGAGAGCCGCGTGTGCGCTTCCTGCAACATACGCGCCTTGCGACGCAGATCCCGCGGGCTCCAATCTAGTTCGCGCAGGCTGTCCAGGATGGCGCCGCGAATGCGGAACTTCGCATAGGAGCTGAACTGCACGTGCTTCGAGCGATCGAACTTGTGCAAGGCGTCGATCAGACCCACCACACCCGCGTGCACCAGGTCTTCCAGCGCAATATGCCGCGGCAGGCGCTCATGAATTCTCCGCGCGATGTATCGCACCTGGGGCAACTGGTCCATCAGAATGCGCTCCCGCTCCGCGTCATCTTGCCAGTTGGTGTAGGCTTCGCTGGCCTGTTTCGTCATTTCATCCTCTCCATCCTGAACTTCCTCACGGGACCGTACCCACCGACTGCACCGAAACCACCGGCGGGATCTCTCCCGGAGACAGCACCACCACCTTGGGCAGAACCGGTTCCAGCAACCGCTTCAGGTGAAAGCGCGCCGGCGTGGCGCACAACAGGATCGGTGTGGCCACCGCAAACTGCTCCCCCGCCAGGCGCCGCATGCCCTCGAGAATTCGGCGCAGAAAAGAAGGTTGCAATCCGTTGCCCGTGGGGGCCGCGGCTTGCGCACTAAAGGCTCGGCCAATTTCTTCCTCGAGGGTGCTATCGAGCGTCACCACGCGCAGCCCGCCATCCTCGCTGAGCAGCGGCCGGACCAGCGCACGCCCCAACGCCTGCCGCGCCGCTTCCACCAGCAGCACGGGATGCTTCGTGATCGCCGCTGTGTCCAGCAACGATTCCAAAATGGCAGGAAGATCCCGAACTGAAACCTGCTCGCGCAGCAGCTGTTGCAGCACCTTCTGCACCTCGCCCAGGCTCAGCATCTTGGGCACGAGTTCCTCCACCAGCTTGGGTTGGTTTTCGCCCAGCCGGTCGAGCAGCCGCTTGGTCTCTTGCCGGGTGAGCAATTCGTGCGCATGCTGCTTGATGATCTCCGCCAGGTGGGTGGCGAGAACCGAAGTTTGATCCACCACCGCGTACCCGGCCGCGAGAGCCTGGTTTTGCAGGCTGGGTGCAATCCACACCGCGGACACTCCGAAAGCAGGCTCGCGCGTCGCCGTCCCGGCCAGCGGCGGAGGCGAAACCTCCGAGCTGATCGCCAGCAGGTGGTCTTCGTGCATCTCCCACCGCGCCACCTCCACGCCGCGCAGCGAGATCAGGTACTCGCGCGGCTTCAGACGCACGTTGTCGGTGATATGGACCGCAGGCACGATGAACCCCAGCTGCAGGGCCAGGTTGTTGCGCAGAGCGCGCACCCGCTGCATGACCTGCCCGCCATGATGCGGGTCCACCAGAGGAACCAGCGCATAGCCGACCTCCAGACTTAGTTCGTCGAGCTTGAGCAGATCCTCGAGCGACTCCTGGGCCGGCTTTTTCTCTTCCCCTCCCGCCGTCGCCTTGGCCTTCGCGGCTCCCGGCTTGGGGATTCGCCAGGCCAACAGGCCCACTCCCAGGGACACCAGAAGAAACGAGAACTTGGGCAGCCCCGGAATCGCCGCCAGCGCCAGCATGACGCCCGACGCGATCACCAGCGGCCGGCGCCGCGAGAACAACTGCTGTCCCAGGTCAACCGAAAGCGTGTTGTCTGACGATGCCCGCGTGACCACCATGCCCCCGGCCATCGATACCAGCAGCGAGGGAATCATGGTGACCAGACCGTCCCCCACTGTCAGAACCGTGTAGGTCTTGAGCGCTTCGCGAAAGGGGATGTCCAGCTGAAAGACGCCGATCAGGAATCCCGCGATGATATTGACCGCCGTAATCAGAATGGTGGCGACGGCGTCCCGCTGGTTGAAGCGGGCCGCTCCGTCCATGGCTCCGTAAAACTCGGCCTCGCGCGCAATCTGCTCCCGCCGGGCCCGAGCCTGGGCTTCGTCGATGAGCCCCGCATTCAGATCGGCGTCAATTGCCATCTGCTTGCCGGGCATGGCATCGAGCGTAAAGCGGGCCGTGACTTCGGCGGTGCGCACCGCGCCGTGGCTGACCACGATGTACTGGATCGCGATCAGGGCAACGAAGAGCACAAATCCCACCACGTAGTTCCCGCCCACCACGAACTGGCCAAAGGCTTCGATGACCCGGCCGGCCGCGCCCGATCCTTCATTGCCGTGCAGCAGAATGCGGCGGCTCGATGCCAAATTCAGTGAGAGCCGGAACAGCGTCAGCAGCAGGAGCAGGCTGGGGAAGACGGAAAATTGTGCGGGCCGCAGAATCTGTATGGCGGAGAGCAGGACGATGACCGATGCCGTGATGCTGACCGCGAGCAGCAAGTCCAGTAGCATGGCCGGCATCGGCACCAGCATGACAAAGATCAGGCTTACCGCTCCGACCGGGACAATCCACTCCGCCAGCGACTTGCTCCCGGATTCAGGAGCGATCGGCGCTGCATTGGGCTTCGCCGCCATGCGTTAGCTCCGTCCCCCGCTGCGTCGAGCCTCGTGAGCTTGGGCGCGGTAAATGGCGGCCAGGACTTCGGCCACCACGGTGTAGAGTTTGGGAGGGATCGAATGGCCAACCTCCGTGGCGCGGTAGAGGGCATGCGCCAGCGGCGGATTCTCCACCATGGGAATGCCGTGCCAACGGGCCGCCTGCTTGATCTCGACCGCGAGGCGGTTGCGCCCTTTGGCGACCACGATCGGCGCGCCCATGGGCTGGTGAAATTCAAGAGCCACGGCAAACTCGCTCGGGTTGGTAACGACCACGGCCGCCTTCTTCACGTCCTCCAGCATCCGGCGGCGCCGTGCTTGCCGCTGCAGCCGCCGGATGCGCGACTTCACCGCGGGATGACCTTCCGTCTCCTTGAACTCGTCCATCAGCTCCTGCCGGCTCATGCGCAGCTCGCTCTCGATGCGGCGGCGCTCGAACATGTAGTCGGCGCCGGACCACACCAGAAGCACTAGCGCACACTTCCACGCCACTTCGAAGAAGTGTCCCAGCAGGAAACGCATCAGGTTCGAAATGCCATAGCCCTGCAGCGCTAGGATGGCGCGCCAGTCGCGCTGCAGAATGGCAATCGCGAAGTACAGAATGGCGGCGACCGGCAACAGCGACTTCAGCAGCCGGCTGACGGCGGAGAACGAGAACAGCTGCTGCACGCGAGAGGCCGGGCTCAGGCGGGAGCCCGTGGGGGCGAGCGCAGAGGGAGCGAAAACCAGGCCCCCTTGTGCCAGCGCCCCCGCCGTCGCCAACACCCAGGTGAGCCCAAGGGCCAGAAGCAGTCCGCGAAATGGCGCCAGGCTGCCCCACGAAGGCAGCGAACCGTCGATGCGCAACTCCGACGATGACCCTCTCTCCAGGCTGGTGCGCAACATCTCGCGCCACTGGCCGGCGAAGCCCGGCACCTGCGCGGCCAGCGCCAGCACGCCTCCCATGCTGGCGACGCCGGCCGCCAGATCGCGGCTGCGCGCCACCTGGCCCTTGTCGCGCGCTTTCTGTCGCCGCCGCGGAGTCGGCTTCTCGGTCTTGTTGTCGCTCGCCAAGTTTCTCTCTCACCTCGCCAGATGGAGCAGCTGCTCAGCGCGGGCGATCGCAGTGGCAAAGCTCTGCTCGAACCTTTGCGGCCAGAGCGCGACGCTGCCGCACATCACCAGCAGGCCCAGCACGCTCTTCACGGACAGGCCGATGAACAGCACCGGCAGCTGCGGCGAAGCTTTGCCCAGGAAGCCCAGCACCACGTCGGCCATCATCGTGGCCAATAGAGCCGGGGCCGCAATCTGTACCGCGGCCAGCCATATTCCCCCCGCCATATGCAGAAGCTGGCCCATCACCGGCAGCCCGACCGTCCCCGTGCCCGCCGGCAAATACCCGAAGCTGGCCACGATGCCGCGCAGCAGCCAGTGGTGCACATTGAGGGTCAGGAAAATCAGCAGCGTCACCAACTGGAAAAACGTCGAGAGCACTGGCGTGTCGACCTGGGTTTGGGGATCGATGATGTTGACCAGGGAGAAGCCCATCTGGATTCCCAGGATCTGACCCGCCACCTGTGCCGCTTCGAAGATGAATTCGACCGTCAGACCCATCAAGAGTCCGATCAGCGCCTCGCTGATCATGACCCTCCCCCAGCTCAACTCGGCAAAGCTCATTCGCGAGGGTCCATAGACCGGCGAGAGCAGGAGCGTCAGCGCCACCGCCAGCCCGGCTTTCACGCGCATCGGTATCGAGGCGCTGCCGAGGAAAGGTGCAAACACCAGCAGCCCCGAAATCCGCGTGCCCGTGAACACCGCAGCCGCCAGCATCCGTTCGATATCCCAATCCATACCCGCGTGCATGGCGTTCCTAGTGTAGGTAAGGGCGGAAGTCGGAGAACAGCTGCACGGTGAACACACCCATGCGCCGCACCATCCAGGGCATCATCAGAATCGCGGCGACGGCGACCGCCGCCAGCCGGGGCACGGTCGAGATGGTCGTCTCCTGCAGCGATGTCAACACCTGCACGATGTTGATCAGCAGGCTCACGGCGGTTGCGATAAGCAATAACGGCGCACCTAGCCACAGCGCCATCTCCAGTGATCTTCTGGCCAACTCAACTACCTGTTCCGCATTCATGTTTGTCCTCAGGCAAAACTCTTCATCACCGAACCCACCAAAAGATTCCAGCCATCGACCATCACGAACAGCAGCAGCTTCAGGGGGGTTGAGATCACGACCGGGGGCAGCTGCAACATGCCGATGGACGTGGTAATCGCGGCCACCACCAGATCGATCACGAGAAAGGGAAAAAACAAAGCGGCGCCGATCTGGAATCCGACTTTCAGTTCGGAGAGGATGTACGCCGGCATCACCACGCGCATCGGAATGTCCTCAGGCCGCGCGGGCCGGGGCTCCTTGGCCAGATCCAGAAACAGGGCGAGATCCTTTTCTCGCGTGAACTTCAGCATGAAGTGGCGCAACGGGCCCGATCCCAGCTCGACCGCCTGCAGCGCATCGACCTCGCCCCGTTCGAGCGGCTCGATCGCGGTCTGACGAATGGCCACCCCCACCGGCTGCATCAGGAAATAAGTGAGGATCAGCGTCAGTCCAATCAGCGTCTGGTTGCTCGGGGTGCTTTGCGTGCCCAGCGCCTGCCGCAGGAAGTGGAAGATCACCAGCAACCGCACGAAGGGCGTCATGGAAAGCAGCAGCGCCGGCAGCACGGTGAGCAGAGTCAGGATGACGACGATGTTCCACGGCACCGATCCGTGCGCTCCGTTGAGACCCGTCCAGGGCAGGCCCGCCGCCGCTTTCGGCCGTAGAGTGCCGGCCCAGCTGCCAGGACTCGCTCCCAAGAGCAGTCCCGCCGGGATCAGGAGGATGCGGATGCGCGCGCGCATTTCTTCGAAGCTCCTCGGGAACCGCTGTTTCGCGCCTGGGTGGGCAAATGCGCCAACAATGCGATCGCGTTCCCCGTTCCTCCCACCAGGAATCTCTGCTGTTCGTACTGAATGACGGCGACGAACCGGTGCTCGCCGAGCGGAATGCTTTCGCACAGCTGCAGACGGCGAACCGGCCGTCGGGCCCAGGATGAATGTCGTTTCAGAGCAGCCAGCCAGCGGCCGGCCGCGTGCGTGACGTTGCGGACTGAGTTCAAGCTCAACCTCCTGTGCTTGCGCCTAGGCCAGCTCGGTAATGCGTACCGCTAAGCGGCTTCCCACAACTTCAAATTCCGTCCACGCGATAAGCTGGCCGTTTACCCGCAGCGGAACGTCGGAGCCCACCTGCCAGTTCGCGCGCACGATGGATTGCGGACGGAGCGCGAGCAAATTGGCCACCTTGAATCCCGGCAGCGAAATCTCTACCGTCAACCGGCAAGCCAGATCGTGCACGTATTTCCAGCGGTCAGGGGTGGCGCTCGCCGCTGTTTCCGCTCCGTTAGCAACCGTCTCTGGCATCGCCTCATCTCTCGGATCAGCAAAGCTCCCAGCGGTAAGCTGGACTCGACTTCCGCGCTGCCTTCCGCCCGCCCGCGCGAGCGATCTGCCATCCTGTCCGAATGAATACGTCTGCCCGCACCACGACCGCATCCGCCTTGCCCGCACGGACGCGTCCGGAAGACGCTTCGATAGGATCGGGGTCAGGCACGCAGTCATCAGAGCAATTGACGTGCCGTGAAGAGCAGAATTTCCTGCAGAGACCAGAGGATGAAGCAACGCGCTTCCAAATGCTTGACGCAGAACTCCCTG
>Ga0335081_10010231_pt1 | contig 15147 bp, 8 predicted proteins | sample Lox_Sample_35_FD_206713 | JGI IMG/M metagenome (GOLD analysis project Ga0335081, IMG submission 206713) | Soil microbial communities from Loxahatchee National Wildlife Refuge, Florida, United States - Lox_Sample_3.5 | ecosystem: Environmental > Terrestrial > Soil > Wetlands | place: USA: Florida...
GCACGTGTTCCGTCATCGCGGACTGCTCTCGGGCGCGCGGCCGGTTGTGGTCTGGTTACTCGAAACTGCGCTGGTCGCGCTGGTGCTGTTTCTGTTATGGCACCCGGCGATCAGCATAGCCACGCTGCGGCCCCAGCAGAATGTCGTCGCCGTGCTGATCGACGATTCGCGCAGCATGAGCGTGCCGGAGAACGGAAGCACGCGTCTGGCTCAGGCGAAAAAGCTGCTTGACGGAGGGCTGCTGGCGGATCTCCGGAAGAGGTTCCAGGTGCGCCTTTATCGTTTTGGCGGGAACCTGGAACGGATCCGGAATCTCAACCAATTGAGCGGAGCGGCGCCTTCCACCCGCATCAGCGCCAGCCTCGAGCAGGCGCTGGCCGAGGCCTCTACGTTGCCGCTGGGCGCGGTCGTGCTTTTGAGCGACGGATCGGATAACTCCGGAGGCATCGGCTTCGACACTGTCGCGCAAATTCGCCGGGCGCATGTTCCGGTGCACACCATCGGCTTCGGAAGTGAGAAACTCTCGCGCGATGTCGAGATTTCGGATGTCGTCGTGCCCGCCCGCGCACTTGCCGATTCGCGGCTGAGCGCTGCCATCACATACAAACAGTTCGGGAGCTCGCGCGACAAGGCGCGGCTGGTGGTTCGCGAGGGCGATCGCCTGCTGGCTTCGAGGGAAATCGTTCTCAAAGCGGAGGGAGTGCCCCAAACCGAAACACTGGTGTTCAATGCGGGCCTGGCCGGGCCGCGCACATTTCAATTCGCCATTGAGCCTCTTCCCGGCGAGGAGAACCAGCGCAACAACCAGCTCACCCGCTTGGTCAACGTGACCTCATCTAAATCGCGGGTTCTTTATTTCGAGGGTGAGCCTCGTTGGGAGTATAAGTTTATTCGCCGCGCAGTGGAAGAGGATCGCAGCCTGCAAGTCACTTCCATCGTTCGCACCACGCAGAACAAGATCTACACGCAGGCAGTGGATGAAGAAGACCGCAAGCGGCTGGAGGATGGCTTTCCATCCAAAGCCGAGGATTTGTTCACTTTTGATGGGCTGATCATCGGCAACTCAGAAGTTGGCTACTTCACGCCGCAACAGCAGGCGCTCATTCGCGACTTTGCCGACCGGCGCGGCGGTGGTGTGCTCTTTCTTGGTGGCCGCGCCGCGCTAGGTGATGGCGGCTGGGCGCACTCGGCCCTCGCCGACCTGGTGCCCGTTCGCATTCCCGACACCAAAGATACGTTTCACCGCGACCCAGCCTTCGCTGTGTTGACCGCGCAAGGCCGTGAGAGCGTCATTTGCCGGCTGGATGAAGACCCGGATCGAAATACGGAACACTGGAAGAATCCCAAGAAGATGCCGCCGCTTGCCGATTACCAACTGGTCGGCGACCCCAAACCCGGCGCGGTTACTCTGCTCGAACTGAAAACACCCACGAATCGTCAGCAACCGCTGCTGGTCACGCAGAACTATGGCCGCGGGCGCACCGCCGTCTTCGCCACCGGTGGAAGCTGGCGCTGGCAAATGATGCTGCCACTGGGCGACAAGACGCACCAGATGTTCTGGCAGCAATTGCTGCGCTGGGTGGTGGCGGAGACGCCCGGGCAGGTGATGGCCTCCACGCCGCAACCCATCCTTGAGGACGAAGGCCGCGTGCCCCTGCGCGTAGAACTGCGTGACAAGAGCTTCCGGCCGGTGGGTAACGCCACCGTGGAAGCCCATGTGGCCGGACCGGCTGGAGCAGCAGCGACTCTGGCGCTCGCACCCCAGCCGCTTGATCCCGGCGTCTATACGGGGGAGTGGAGCGCCGACAAGGCTGGCTCGTACATGGCGGAGGTCGTGGCCCGGCAGGGCTCCGAGGAAGTCGGCCGCGACATTCTGGTTTTCCGGCGTGAGGACGGCGTGGCTGAAAACTTTCGTGTGGCGCAGAACCGCGAACTGCTCGAGAAGCTTTCCGAAGAGACCGGCGGTCACTACTATCCGGCGAATCGCGCATCGCGGCTGGCTGAGGACATTTCCTACTCGGAAGCCGGCATTACCACGCGCGAAACAAAAGATCTGTGGGACATGCCCGTGGTGTTTTTGGCCGCGCTCTTGCTGCGTGCATCCGAGTGGCTCATACGCCGGAAGTGGGGTGTGGTATGAGGCTCGCGACAGTCTTCCTGCTGCTCGCGTGCGCGGCCCGCGCCACCACGTTCTATGTCACTGTGGCCGGCCTGGGCGGTGAACCTGACTACGAACAGCGCTTTTCCGGTTGGGCCGGCGAGATTGAGGCAATTCTGAAATCCGCCGGGGGCGACGCCAGGATCGAAACCTTCAAAGGCGCCGCGGCTACGCGCGCCAACATCCGAGCCGCTCTCGAAAGGATGGCACACGAGGCCAAGCCCGATGATGCGCTGGTCGTGATGCTCATCGGTCACGGCAGCTTTGACGGCGTGGACTATAAGATCAATCTGCCTGGTCCGGATCTTTCGGCCACCGATCTTGCGGCGCTTCTCGATCGTGTGCCCACCGCACGCCAGCTCGTCGTCGACATGACCAGCGCCAGTGGCGGCGCCATCAACGCATTGCGTAAGGAAAATCGCGTCGTGATCACCGCAACCAAGAGCGGCACCGAGCGCAATGCCACCGTGTTCGCCCGTTTTTGGGTGGAGGCGCTGCGCGATCCGGCAGCCGACACGGACAAGAACGAGACCATCTCGGCACTCGAGGCCTTCCACTATGCACAGCTGAAGGTCGCTGAATATTTCGAATCGCAGAAGCGCCTGGCCACCGAGCATCCGATGCTCGAAGATACCGGGAAGGGCGAAGGTGTGCGCGATCCCTCGGCGGCCAATCGCGAAGGGCTGCGCGCGGCTGCGTTTCCCTTGGTGCGCTTGGGGGCGGCCAGCGCGATCGCGAATAATCCTGAAAAAAAGAAGCTGCTCGCGATGAAGGACCAGCTTGAACAGCAAATCGATCTGCTCAAGTACAACAAGGCGGCGCTCGCGCCCGACGAGTACAAGAAAAAACTGACTGCGCTGCTGCTCGACCTGGCGAAAACCCAACAGGAGCTGGATCAGTGAGAGCTTTGCGTGTCGGCGCCACCCTCTGCCTGATCGTGATTGCAGTTCAAGCGCAATCCGCGCAAAAGCACGCCCCGAGCGAGCTCGATCGGGCTGAGGCCCTGTGGAAGGCGCACGACTATCAGGGCGCCAACGCGGTTTTCCGGGAATTGGTCAAAGCGCATCCCAACAATCCGGACTACAAGGTGCGCTGGGGAAGGTTGTTTCTGGACCACTTCCAGCCCAACGACGCGGCTCGACTCTTCTTCGAAGCTCTCGCGATCAAGAAGGATCACGCCGGCGCGCTTCTGGGCCTGGCACTGGTGGCCGCGGACAAGTTCGATGGCAAGGCGGTCGAGTTGGCCGATCAGGCGCTGGTTCTGGACCCCAAGCTGGCCGAAGCGCGCGTGCTGCTGGCCCGCCTGGCTTTGGAAGACGCCGATTTCACGCGCGCCGGCGAGGAAGCGGACAAGGCTCTCGAAATCTCACCCAACGACCTCGATGCCATGGCCATCCGCGCCTCCATCGACTGGCTGGGCGATAAGGTGGACACGCCTTGGATTGGCCATATTCTGGCCCAGAATCCGCATTACGGACACGCCTACGAACTTGCCGGTCATTTCTTCGTGATCAACCGGCGTTATGAGGAAGGCATCACCTACTACCGGAAGGCCATTGCCATCCAGCCCGATCTATGGACCGCACACTCACAGCTCGGCATCAATCTGATGCGCCTTGGGTATGAGCAGGAGGCGCGAAGCGAGTTGGAGGCCTGCTGGCGGAACAAATATCAGGACGACCCGACCAAGAACACCCTGATGCTGTTGGACAGCTACAAGAACTTCGTGACGTACCGCACGGACACCACGATTCTCAAGCTGGACAAGAGGGAAGCCGAGCTGCTGCGGCCGTATATCGAACCCGAGATGAAGCGCGCGCTCGCCACCTACCAGAAAAAGTACGGCTTCAAGCTCGACCGCCCGGTACAACTGGAGGTCTACCCCAATCACGAGGATTTCGCCGTGCGCACGCTGGGAATGCCGGGGCTGGGCGCGCTGGGCGTGACCTTCGGATACGTCGTCGCGATGGATAGTCCTTCCGGGCGCAGACCGGGCGACTTCCACTGGGCCAGCACTATGTGGCACGAGTTGAGCCACGTTTACGTGCTCAGCGCCACGCACCATCGGGTTCCGCGCTGGTTCACCGAGGGAATGGCTGTTTATGAAGAGACCGCCGTCTCGCCGGATTGGGGCGACCGGCTCGACCCTCACGTCATCCAGGCCATCAAGGAAAAGAAATTGTTACCGGTCGCGGAGCTGGATCGCGGTTTCGTACACCCCACGTATCCGGCCCAGGTAGTCGTTTCGTACTTTCAGGCCGGACGTATCTGCGGTTTCATCGCGCACGAATGGGGCTATGCCAAGCTCCTCGCCATGATGCACGATTTCGCGACCAACGCCACCACGCCGCAAGTGATCGAGAAAGAACTGGCCATGCGGCCCGAGGAATTCGACAAGAAATTTCTGGCCGCGATCGACGCCGAAACAAAAATCGTCGTAGACGGTTTCGACGATTGGAAGAAGGGCCTGAAAGAAGTAGCGGCGCAGGCGCGAGCAGGTGAAAACGAGCAGGTCATCAAGAGGAGCGACGTCCTTCGCGATATCTATCCGGACTACGTCGAGGCCGGCAACCTCTACGAGTTCCGCTCCGACGCCTTCCTCGCGTTGAACGACAAGCCGGCAGCGATCGAGGAACTGGAGCGCTACGCCAAGATCGGCGGGCGGAACCCGGAAACGCTCAAGAAGCTGGCGAGCCTGCTGGTCGAAGCCGGGCGCCCCGCCGATGCCGTGGTCGCACTGAACCGCCTCAATTACATCGATCCCGTCGATGAAGATCTGCACCGGCGCCTGGGCGATCTCTGGTTTTCACTGAACAATATCGATGGCGCTATTCGCGAATACCAGGCCGTGCTCGCGTGGAAACCGGTGGACCCGGCGGCATCGCACTTCAACCTGGCGAGAGCATACTATCGCGCCCACCGTACCGACGACGCCCGCGATCAATTGGTGCTCGCGCTTGAAACCGCACCGGGGTACAGGCCCGCGCAAAAATTGCTGCTCGAACTATCGCAAGCCGAACAAGGAAAATGACAATCTCATGTCGACATTAGCCGCGTCCCAGTTGCAATCCGAAGAATTGAAGGCTCGCATTACCCGATTCCGCGAGGTAGACGCGGAAATTGTCCGCCAGGTCCGTCGCGTGATTGTCGGCCAGGAGGAGGTGCTCGAGCAGATCATGATCGGACTGTTCGTCGGCGGCCACTGTTTGATCACCGGGCTGCCGGGCACGGCCAAAACGCTGCTGGTGCGCACGCTCGCCCAGACTCTTGGTCTGGTGTTCAAGCGCATTCAGTTCACGCCCGACCTGATGCCTTCCGATATCACCGGAACCGACATCATCGAGGAAGACGCCACCACCGGCCATCGTACATGGACGTTCGTGAAAGGTCCCATCTTCGCCAACATTCTGCTGGCTGATGAGATCAACCGCACTCCGCCCAAAACGCAATCGGCGCTGCTGGAGGCCATGCAGGAACTCGCCTGCACGGTGCGCGGCAACAACTACAAACTGCCGGCGCCGTTTTTCGTGCTGGCTACGCAGAACCCGATTGAGCTGGAAGGAACCTACCCGCTGCCGGAAGCACAGCTCGATCGCTTTCTGTTCAACACCGTGCTCGATTACCTGACTCCGCAGGAGGAAATGAAGGTGATCGATCTCACCACCACAACACACATCGCACAGGCCGACGCAGTGACGAATGCCTCAGAGATCCTGGAATTCCAGCAACTGGTGCGCATGGTGCCTATCGGCGAATCCGTCGCGCGATACGCCATCGACCTGGTGCGTGCCACGCGCCCGCGTGACGAAACAGCTCCCGACTTTGTTCAGAAATACGTGAACTACGGTGCCAGCGTACGCGCCGCCCAATTTCTGGTGCTAGCCGGAAAGGCCCGCGCGCTGAAGAAAGGCCGCTACCACGTTTCTTACGAAGATATCCGCGCGCTCTACACGCCCATTTTGCGCCATCGCATTCTGCTCAATTTCCACGCCGAATCCGACCGCCTGCGCCAGGACGACATCCTGCAACGGCTGCTGGACTGGAAGGCTGCCCCTCGGGAATAATGATGAAACGCCGAGACGCCGAGACGCCGAGAGAAGATCTGATCACCGATAAAATCATCGGTGCGTCGATTGAGGTGCATCGTGTCTTAGGACCCGGTTTGCTCGAGTCGGCCTACGAAGAGTGCCTTTGCTATGAACTGTCTCAGCGCGGCTTGGAGTTCAAGCGTCAGGTCGGATTGCCGGTCGCCTACAAAGGGATCAAGCTCTCGTGTGGATACAAGATGGACTTGCTGGTTGAGGACTTGATCGTCGTAGAACTGAAGACGGTTGAAAGTCTCCTTCGTGTGCACTCGGCTCAGCTTCTGAGTTATCTGCGGCTTTCGGGCAAGCCCGTTGGCCTTTTGATCAACTTCAACTCTTCAACGTTGAAGGGTGGGCTGAGGCGAGTCGTAAATAACTTCTCGGAAATCTCGGCGGCTCGGCGTCTCGGCGTTGAAAAAGAAGGTTCGGACGATGCTCCAGCGCTTCCTTGATCCCGCTACCCTCGCCGGGCTTTCCGGGCTCGACCTGGTCGCCAAGACCGTGGTCGATGGCTTCGTCTCGGGCCTGCATCGCTCGCCGGATTTCGGATTCAGCCAGGAGTTCGCCGAGTATCGCGCTTACACACCGGGCGACGACCTTCGCCACGTGGATTGGAACGTGTTCGCGCGCACCGAGCGCTGCTATCTGAAGCGTTACCGCGGCGAGACCAACACGCAACTGATGATTCTGCTCGATACCAGCGCCTCCATGTCCTACGGTTCGTCGGCGGTGAACAAACTGGACTACGCGCGCTTCGTCGCGGCCTCCCTTTGCTATCTCGCACACGAGCAGCGCGACGCCGCCGGCCTGATCATTTTCGATGAAGACGTCGCCAACTACGTCGCACCCTCCACGCGCCAGGGCCAGCTATTCCGCTTGCTGCACGCCATTGAGAAAGCCGAGCCAGGCACGCGAACCGATTTCGCCAAACCCTTCGCGCATTTCCAGAATTTCCTTAAGCGGCGCGGGCTGGTGGTAGTTCTCTCGGACTTTTACGAGCAGCCGGAGACCATCGTCAAAACCATCGAGCCCCTGCGCTTTCGTGGGAACGACGTCATTCTGTTTCACGTGCTCGATCCGCAGGAGATTGCACCTCGCTTGCGTGAGCCCGCGCTGCTCATCGATGTCGAAACCAAGGACAGCATCGAGGTGTCACCCGAATATGTGAAGAACGAATACCGCCGTAAGATCGACGCGCACATTGATGCAATGCAAACACGCGCGCGCGCCGCTGGTCTTGATTACTTCCTCATGAATACCGGCCGGCCGCTGGACGAAGGCTTGCGCGAGTATCTGGCCGTCCGCCAGGGGAGGTTGTAGTGGGCTTCCTCGCGCCCTGGTTTCTCGCGGGTCTGGCTGCCGTGGGGCTGCCCGTCTGGCTGCATCTGCTCAAACAGCACAAGACCACTCCCCTGCCCTTCAGCTCGCTGATGTTTTTCGAGCGGCGCACGCAAAGCTCGGTCAAGCACCGCCGCCTGCGCTACCTGCTGCTGTTCGCGCTGCGCGCGGCGCTGATCGCTCTGCTGGCATTTGCTTTCGCGCGGCCTTTCATTAACTCGACCATCGTCGCGTCGGCGCGCGGCGGCAAGCTGCTGGTACTGGCGATAGACAATTCTTTCAGCATGCGCCAGGGAAATCGATTGGAGCAGGCGAAATCCGACGCCGAAGCGGCGCTTTCCAAGCTGCGGGCTGAAGATCGCGGCCTGGTGCTGGCCTTCGGATCGCAAGCCCATCTCATGGGCGAACCGTCGACTGATGTTTCCGCCATGCGCGCGGCAATTCGCGCTATCCAGCCGTCCGACGATCATAGTTCCTACGCCGAACTGGCGCACACCCTGCGATCTTTGGCCTTGTCCTCGAAAATGCCGGTGGAAGGGCATCTGTTTTCCGACATGCAGCAGTCCTCCATGCCGCCCAGCTTCGCCGACGCCGCGCTCGGGGATAACGTCACCCTGGTTTTGCATCCGGCAGCCTCAGGCCCGCTGCGAAACTTCGCCGTGGAAAGCGTTACCGCCCCCGCACGAATCTACGACATCAAGAAAGTTCGCATCCAGGCTACGATCCTCGCAACCGGTGGCGCAGCCGGAACACGCCGCGTCGCTCTAGTGCTCAACGGCCACGAGATCGGATCAAAATCTGTGGACGTTCCCGCCGACGGGCGCGCCACCGCGGAGTTCACAGGCCTTGACGCCCCTTACGGCATGAACCGGGGCGAGGTCCGAATCGATTCTGGCGACAGTTTCCCCGCCGATGATCACCATTACTTCTCGATTGAGCGCTCCGATCCGCTGCCGGTCCTGTTCGTACCTGGCCGCGAGGGCCGCGACCTGCTCTATTACCGCACCGCGGTCGAATCGTCACGCGATGCCGCATTCAAGCTGGAAAACGCCAGCCCGGCGCAAGCTGCCGGGATGCCGCTATCGCGCTATGCTTTCGTCGTGCTCTCCGATGTTGGCGACCTTTCCGCCGCGCTCGATCAGGCGCTGCGCGGCTACGTGCGCGCAGGCGGCTCGCTCTTTGTCGCCGTCGGCCCCGCGGCGGCTGCGCGCCGCAAGGTGCCGGTCTCCGATGCAGCCATTCACGATGCACGCTACAACTCGCCTGACGGCGATCAATTCCAGACCGCGGTCAGCCTCGATACCGCCCATCCTGCCACCCGCCAGGCCGGCAACTGGGCCAGTGTGAAGTTTTTCCGCTACTTCTCGGTGGCTCCCGGAACATCGCGCGTTCTGGCGCGTCTATCCGACCAGACCCCCGTGCTCCTCGAACAGCAGGCCGGCGATGGCCGCGTGCTCGTATTCGCGTCCACCCTCGATAACATCTCGAACGACTTCCCCCTGCACTCGGGCTTCGTGCCGTTTGTGGACGCAACCGCACATTATCTTGCTAGGCTCGACGATCCCCACGCAAATTTCACCGTGGGCGCTTTTCTCGATCTGCGCTCCGGCCGCGAACCGTCTGGCGCCGCTATCGAAGTCTTCGATCCCAATGGCGCACGCGCCTTAACCCTTGCTGAGGCCACGCAAACACGCAACATTCAGCTCAGCCAGCAGGGCTTTTACGAGGTTCGGCGGCCCAACCGTCACAACGAACTAATCGCCGTGAATCCGGACCGGCATGAGTCGGATTTCACAGTCATTCCGCAGGAGACGCTGACCCTGTGGCAGAATACGGGTCAGGGGTCGCATCCGCAGGAGGCGGGACCAGGCGAATCGGAGCAAAAGCCTGTGGACTACTGGTGGTACGTCATGATCCTGGTGTTGGCTTTGGCAGTCGCGGAGTCTTTGGTCGGGAACTGGCATCTCGGAATCCATAAAGAGGCGGCATGAACCCACTCAATGGCTTGACGGAATACCTGGAGCGCATCGAGCGGCGGCTGCGGATGCTCGCCGTCTCGCGCGGCGCCGCCTGGACGACGGGTGCGGCGCTGGCTTCTACAATCCTCGGCGTTCTCATCGCCAACTACTTCGCGTTTTCGCCCCCGAGCGTTTTCGGCGCGCGCCTGCTTCTGTTTCTCGCCCTGGCCGGCGCATTGGCCGCGGGGCTCATTGTGCCGTTGCTCCGTCTGAATCGCCGGAGAGCGGCGCGCGAAGCAGAACGCCAATGTCCGCAGTTTGAGCAGCGCCTGGTAACCTTTGCCGAGCGTGCGGAGCGGCCCGATCCATTTCTCGAGCTCCTCGCCGCCGACACACTCGGCGCCGCGCAGGAAGCCGAGCCCGAGCGTATCGCCCCAAAAAAAACCATTCTCGGCTTTGCGTCGGCGGGTGCATTGGCCGCGGCCGTGTTGCTCTGGCTTGCCATTTCCGGCGTTGGCTTTCTCGGCTACGGAACCAAACTGCTCTGGGGCGCCATCCCGCGCGAACTGCAACCGTTCTACGAGGTGCAGGTGCAGCCTGGCAACCACACGGTGCGGCGGAAATCCGATCAGCTCATTACCGCTCGCCTTCGCGCTTTCCAAACCAGCCGCGCCCGAGTGTTCGCGAAGTTTCAAAGCTCCTCCAAGTGGGAAGAAGCTCAAATGAGCCCGCAACCCGGCGCTAACGGTTTCGAGTTCCTGTTCACCGGTGTCCCCGAGGCATTCGACTACTACGTCGAGGCGGGCGGGGTGCGCTCGAATCACTACCGCATTGATGTTGTCGACCTGCCCGAAATCAAGAAACTGCGCGTGACTTATCACTACCCGTCGTGGACCGACCTGAAGGAGACCGTCGAAGATCCGGGCGGCGATCTGCGCGCCGTCGAAGGCACCGAGGCTGAAATCAGGGTCATCACGGACCGCCCTCTCGCCAACGGCTCGGTATTGCTGGATGACGGCACGAAAATCAACCTGCACGATAGCGTGGCGCGCGTGCCCATGCAGAAGGACGGCGCTTATCACATCGCCACCGCGGAGCACGGCGACATGGTGCGGCTCAGCAACGACTATTTCATCGAGGTCCAGAAGGCCGGGGCGCCGAAGGTCCGCATCTCGCGGCCGGGGCGCGACGCCAAAGTGAACCCGATCGAAGAAGTCACCATCCAGGTGCAGGCCGAAGACGACTTCGCACTGCGCGGCATGGATCTGCACTACTCCGTGAACGGCGGCGCCGAGAAGACAGTGGCACTCGGTGGGACAAAGGGAAAGAAGGCCGAGGGTTCGAAAACCCTGTACCTCGAAGACTACAAGCTCGTTCCTGGCGATATCGTGAGTTTCTACGCCACTGCGCGCAACGCGATTGCTACGAACCGAACTGACATGTTCTTCATCCAGGCCGAACCGTTCGAGCGAAGTTTCACGCAGTCGCAGCAAATGGGTGGCGGCGGTGACGCAAACCAAATGCCTCAGAGCTCTGAGCATCAAAAAGAAATCGTCGCCGCCACCTGGAACCAGATCAAAAATCCCCCAAAGGACAAAGCTGCCGAGGAGGAGAACGCCAGGCTTCTGTCTAGTGTCCAGTCCAAGCTGCGCGATCAGGCAAAATCGCTGGTTGGCCGCATGCAAAGCCGTGACATGAGTTCTGCGAATCCGGCTGTCAAGAGTTTCGCGGACGATATGGCGCAGGCGATTGAGGCTATGGACCAGGCAGCGGTTAAGCTGCGCGAACGCGATTGGCAGGGCGCGCTTACGCCGGAACAGAAATCCCTCCAATATCTTTCGCGGGCGGAGGCCACAGCCCGCGATTTTCAAATTGCCTTCGGGAATGGCAACGGCGGCGGCTTCGGAACCGGACGCGATCTGGAAGGCATGTTCGATCTGGAGCTCGATCGCGAGAAAAATCAGTATGAGACCGGACAAAACGCAGCGTCACCCGAGCAAAAGCGCAAAGACATGGAAGAAGCGCTCGCCAAGCTCGAAGAGCTAGCTCGACGGCAGCAGGAGCTCGCCGACCAGCGCCGGCAGAATCAGCAGGCCTACGAACAGCGCTGGCAACAGGAGTTGCTGAAGAGAGAGGCCGAAGAGTTGCGCCGCAAGATGGAGCAGATGGCGCGGAATCAGTCGAGCGCACTGTCCCGCGATAGCCAGCAGGGGCAGCAAAGCCAAGGACAATCGGGCCAGCAGTCGCAACAGGCGGCCGCGCAGTCGGCAGCCATGAACCGGGCGATTGAGCGTCTTAAACAGGCAGCGCGCGATATGCAGAACGCGGGTTCTCCACAGAATCAGGGTGGCCAGCAGAGTGAGGCGGAAGCCCGGGCGGCCGCCGAACGTTTGCGAGAAGCGCGCGAAATGCTGTCCGGAGCGCGCAAGGAACAGGCCGCCGAAGAGGTGAAGGACTTCGCGCGCAGAAGCGAGCAGCTCGCCCAAGAGCAGCAGGAATTCGAGAACACCGTGCGTCACACGGCGAGTTCGGGCAGCCAGGATCTGGGCCAGGGGCAGATGGGAGTGCGGCAGTTCAGAAACATGCGCGACCAGGGCGGCCCGTTGACCACTGAGCAGCAGAAGCTGCTCAACGAGCTGACCCAGCTCGAAGAAGACATGCAGCGGTCATCCCGCGACATGGCCGGCAGCCAGCCCGCGGCATCCAGCAAACTGCGCGAAGCGCTGGGCGAAATGCAGCAGCAGGAGCTGCGGCTCAAGATGAAGTGGAGCCTCGAGTTGATGCGGCGCGGCATGGCGGAGTACGCACTGCCCCGCGAAATCCCGGTGACCCAGGGACTCAATCAATTGCGCGATCGCCTACGTGAAGCGCAGAGCGCGCTGAATCGCCGGCAGCCGGGCCAAGGCCAAGACGTTGAAGCCGCGCTGGCGCGCGCCGAGCAGTTGCGCCGCGAGCTCGAGCAGATGCAGAGCGCCGCCGAGGGCCGCGAGTCGCAGGCGAAGGGCGGCCAGCAGAAGGGCAATCAGGCGGGACAAAAGGGCGAGGAACAGCAAGGTCAAACGTCCGGCGACCAGCCCGGCGAGGTGGCTCAGGGCCAGGGAGCACCATCCGGCGGCAACCCGCAACAAGGTGCCGGAGCGGGTGAATTCTGGGGTCGCGGCGTCGACTCGGCTTACGCCGACCGCGTCCTACGCAACGGTATTCGCGACCTCACGCAGGCGGAGCAACTGCTGCGCGGCAACCAGGATATCCCCCGCGACACCTCCCGCGATGTCCAAGATCTGATCCGCCAGATGCAGCGCCTCGATCCTCGCTTGCTAGCCGCTGATCCGTCACGACTTAGCGCAATAGTGGGCCAACTCCTAGATCACGTTGACCAGGTCGAACTCGAACTCCGCCGCGTTGCCGACGCCCAGCAAACCGGCAGCGTCCGCAGCGGCGCCGCCCAACCGGTTCCGCCCGGCTACGCCGACGCCGTCGCCGAATACTTCCGGCGGTTGGCAGCGCAAAAGTAGTTGCATCTCGCCGGCTAATTAGGTAATCTCTATAGAGAATGTGGAGATTCCCCCATGGCCACGCCTTCTATTGCTGAGCCACGTCCCGGCACTCGCAAGAACTTCGAACAAGAGCACCAGCAAACCGTTCGCGAGGAGATCGAGCGCTTCCGTGCCAAGGCCGAGCAAGTGCTCGCCGGCGCCATCACCGACGACGAATTCCGCGGATTCCGGCTGCGCTACGGCATTTACGGGCAGCGCCAGCAGGGCGTGCAGATGGTGCGGACGAAGATCCCGAGCGGCATGGTGACCGCGCGGCAACTGGAACGCTTGGCTGAAATCGCCGACGAATTCGGCGGCGGGAAGGGCCACCTCACCACGCGGCAGAACATCCAGTATCATTTCGTGCCGCTGGCCCGCGTTTCCGACCTGATGCACGGGCTGGCGGACGTCGGCCTCACCACGCGCGAAGCCTGCTTCAACACAGTGCGTAACGTCACCGCCTGCCCGCTGGCGGGCCTCTCGCACGACGAAGCCTTTGACGTCCGGCCCTACGCGCAGAAAGTGGCTTACGCGTTCCTGCGCAAACAACTCACCGACAATCTGCCGCGCAAATTCAAGATCGCGTTCGATGGCTGCGCCCACGACTGCATGGCAAGCGCCATCAACGACGTCGGCCTGCGCGCCGTGGTTCGCGATGGCAAGCGCGGATTTCGCATGACGGTGGGTGGTGGCCTCGGCCCCCTGCCCGCCGAAGCGCAATTGCTCGACGAGTTCGTGCCTGAGGATCGCTTGGTCAGCCGTTGCGAAGCCGTGATTCGTGTGTTCAACAAATACGGCAACCGGCAGAACAAGAACAAGGCGCGATTGAAATTCGTGGTGCGCGAGCGCGGCTGGGAGTGGGTGCGCGAGGAGATCGAGAAGGCTTACCAGGACATCCTCACTGATGGCGGCATCGCCACACCGGAGATGGTGCCGGAAGGTTTCGGCGGCTACGAATCGCATCCGCAGCCACTGGGGCAAGGCGCACTGCTGCCCGTGGTAAGCACGAATGGAACCGGCCATTCGGAATACGACCGCTGGTACCGGACCAACGTCCGCAACCAGCGGCAGGCGGGTTATGCCATGGTGACGATCCGCGTCGATCAAGGCAACCTGACAGCCGATCAGATGCGCGGCGTGGCGCGTATCGCGGCAGATGCCGGCGACGGGCTGATTCGCGTCTTGATCGATCAGAACCTGCTCCTCGGCTTCATTCCGCTGGGCCGCGTGAAGCGTGTGTACACCGCTCTCGGCGAGTTGGGCCTCGACGGCGCGGGTGCGAACGAGATTCAAGACGTCACCACCTGCCCTGGCGCCTACTCGTGCAACCTCGGGCTGACCAAGTCCATGAACCTGGGCGCGGCTTTACAGCAGACTGTGCGCGAGTACGACGACCCATTGGTGCGCAACCTCTCCATCAAGATCAGCGGCTGCCCCAATTCCTGCGGCCAACACTGGATTGCCGATCTCGGCTTCTACGGCAACGCGCGCAAGATGGATGGCAGAGAGATTCCGTACTACCAGATGCTCCTCGGCGGCGGATACGACCGCGATGGCGTGATGCGGTTCGGACTTGCCGTGCAGAGCATACCGGCGCGCCTCGCGCCCGTGGCGGTCGAGCGGATTCTGGATCACTACATCGACAATCGGATCGACGGCGAGAGCTTCCGTGAGTACGTGATGCGCCACAAGATCGAGTTCTTCCGCGAAGCCACCAGCGATCTCGCCAAGCCCATCGAGATCGCACCCGAGGTTTACCAGGATTGGGGCGACGACAGCGACTTCTCCCTCAAGCTGGGCCGCGGCGAGTGCGCCGCATAGCGCTGTTCGCACTAGTCGCACTGCCTGCGTGCGGACGCGACCGCGTCTGGGACATCGAATTCTTCGGTTACAAGGGCATCGATGTCGCGTCGGTCCGGCACGCGGTTCCCGTCCGTGAGGGCGATGCCTTTGCCGGTGAGGGGACCAAGGAGAAGATCCGAAAAGCAGTGACGGCCACCTTGGGCCGCGAACCTACCGATGTGACCGCCGTATGCTGCGATGAGAATCAGGATTTCGTACTCTTCATCGGG
>Ga0335081_10010233_pt1 | contig 15146 bp, 17 predicted proteins | sample Lox_Sample_35_FD_206713 | JGI IMG/M metagenome (GOLD analysis project Ga0335081, IMG submission 206713) | Soil microbial communities from Loxahatchee National Wildlife Refuge, Florida, United States - Lox_Sample_3.5 | ecosystem: Environmental > Terrestrial > Soil > Wetlands | place: USA...
CCGTACTCGGTGGGCACGCTGGTCTCGGCGGCCACCAGTGACAAGCTGTCCGCCCGGCTCGGCCGGATGGTCCTGGTCCTCGGCTGCACGCTGCTGCTGGCCGGGCTGGCGCTCGTCGTGCTCGTCATCCACCTCACCACGCCCGCGGTGAACGGCTGGTACCTCATCGGCCCGCTGCTGCTCGCGGGCGTGGGCACCGGGATGACCATCGCCCCTAATCAGGACTTCGTCCTGGCCACCGTGCCGCGCCGCGAGGCAGGAACGGCGGCGGGCATACTCGGGACGTCGCAGCGGGTCGGTACCGCCATTGGCATCGCGGTCATCGGCACCGTGCTGTTCGGCAGCCTGAAGTTCGCGCCCGGGCCGCACGCCGTCGCCACCGCCTTCAGCCGCAGCGCCCAGCTCGCCCTGCTCGCCAACCTGGGCTTCATGGTGGTCGCGCTGGTGCTCGTGCTGGCCCTGCCGCGTGAGATCCCCGACCGGGTCGGCTAGCAGCCGATCCCTCGCCGTGAGCACCGGCCGCTAGGCCCGGGCGGTGATCGCCGTCCAGGAGCGTCCGCTGTTATCGGTCCGGTAGATGGTGGACGCTTGCGCCTTGGTCTGCGCCTGGTTTCCGTACCAGGCGAACCAGATCCGCGTGCTGACGAAGTCGTAGCCGAGCAGCTCCGGGTCGGTGACGTGCAGCCCCTGCGGGACCGCTGTCCAGGTGCGCCCGCCGTCCGCCGTGAGGTAGACCACAGGTACCCGTGACCCGGGAGACACGTCGGGCATGACGATGCCGTCAGCGGCCGACAGGAACCAGACGCCGGGGAACTCACCGATCCCGGACGGCAGCCGGACGCGCCGCCAGGTACGGCCGAGATCGTGGCTGACCAGCAGGTAGCGTCCGGAGGCCAGGACGGCCATCTGGCCGGTGAACTGCGGAACTCCCGAGCCGGAGCCAGGGAGCGGTTGCGGCGCCCAGTGCGTGCCCGCGTCCCGGCTGACCAGGAGCGGACCGGGAGGCGCGCACGGGATCCAGGCCACCGAAGCCGTCGCGGCCGTGAGCGAGGACACGTTGCAGCTCGCCGGCACGCCGGCGGCCAGAAGTACCCAGTGACGGCCACCGTCGCTCGTGCGGTAGAGCTGGCCGAACCGGGCAGGTCCGGCGGTATCGGTGGTGAGCAGCAGCCACCCGTCATCGGGCCCGGTGAAGCTGAGCGATGCGGGCCCGCTGAAGGCGGGTCCGTGCAGCGGTTCGGCCTCGGTCCACGTCCGCCCGCCGTCGGAGGTCGAGAACACCTCCGTCAGCATCCCGGCTGAGGTGGCAGTCTGCCCGGCGCAGCAGATCGCCAGCCAGGCATGCTCGCCGTCGCGTGCCAATAGCACCGGAGGAAGCACGTTGGGCTGCGACAGCAGCGCCGCGGCCTGCGGCGGCGTCACGTCGGTCCAGGTGCGCCCGCCGTCGGTGGTGCGGGCGAGCTCGCTGCCGTTGACCCCCCACCTGATCCAGCGCAGCGTCCACCCGGTCGTCGGCGAGGTCATCTGCGGCGTCTCGAGCCAGATCGGCGGCGCGGTGCTGGCGGGCATCGTGACAGGCACGGACGGCTGAGCCCCAGAACAGCCGGCCACCGCTGCCGCCGCCAGCAGCAGCACGACCCTGGCCACCCTTATGTGCATGCGTACCGCCGTTCACCGGGAACCCTTGCCTCTACGACCGTCACGGACCGCGTTGGGTTGCGGCGTGTGGCCGAACTCCGGGGCCAGCAGCGTGCCCGCGTCCCCGCGAGCCGTGGGCCTGCCGATCGTCCATGGCAAAATCGGCTACGTGCAGATCGGGATGCTCGGGCCATTCGAGGTCCGCCTCGGCGACGGCACCTTCGCCGAGGTGCCCGGCGCCCGGTTGCGCGGGCTGTTGGTCGCCCTCGCGCTCGAACCAGGTCACGTGGTCCCGAATGCGACGCTCGTCGACTGGATCTGGGGTGAGCGTCCGCCCTCCGACGCGGCGAACGCCTTGCAGCGCCTGGTTTCCCGGCTGCGGAAGGTGCTGCCGGAAGGGCTGGTCGAGGGGCAGACCGGCGGCTACCGGCTGACCGTGGAACCCGGTGCGGTCGACGCCGTGCGGTTCGAGCGCCTCATCGGCCAGGCCCGCACCGCCGAGAATCCGCGGCGGCTATGGCTGCTGCGTGAGGCCCTGGCCTTGTGGCGCGGCGCGGCCATGCAGGACGTCGGCTTGCAGGAAAGCGCGGCGTTTGACGCGGCGGTCACCCGGCTCGAAGGGCTACGCCTGGCCGCCATGGAGGACCGGTTCGATGCGGAGATCGGCCTCGGCCACGGTGCGGCGCTGGTCACGGAACTGACCGACCTGGTGGCCGCGCATCCGATGCGAGAACGGCTGGTCGCCGCGCTGATGCGGGCCCTGGTCGCGGCCGGACGCGACGCCGAGGCCCTGCTGGTGTACCAGCGCACAAGAGAAGCGCTGGCCGACGAGCTGGGCGTCGACCCCTCACCGGGACTGTCCGCATTGCACGTCGCACTGCTGCGGGGCGAGCTGGGACAGCGGGAGGACAACCGGAAGACCAACCTGCGGGCCGAGCTGACCAGCTTCGTCGGCAAGGACGCTGACGTCGCCGCGGTCCGCGAGCTCATCGCCGGGCACCGGCTCACCACCCTGATCGGGCCGGGTGGCTCAGGGAAGACCAGGCTGGCCACGGAAACCGCGCGCACGCTGCTCGACGACCTGCCGGACGGGGCCTGGCTGGTGGATCTCGCGGCCATCGGCCCGGACGGTGACGTGGCGCAGGCGGCGGTCGCCGGACTCGGCCTCCGGGATGCCCTACTCGGCGGGGCCCCGGACACGGAGCCGGCCGGCCGGCTCATCGCCGCGATCCGTGAGCGGGAGGTGCTGCTGATCCTGGACAACTGCGAGCATGTGATCGACGCGGCGGCGAAATTCGCCTACCGGGTGCTCGGGGAGTGCCAGCGGCTGCGGATCCTGGCCACGAGCCGGGAACCGCTCGGCATCACCGGCGAGGCACTGTGGCTGGTCGAGCCGCTGGCCTTGCCGGAGGGGGACGCCAGCCCCGGCGAGATCGAGTCCTCCCCAGCCGTCCGGTTGCTGCGGGACCGGGCGAGCGCGGTGCGCCAGGATCTTACGGTCGACGCCCGCACCCTGGCGACGATGGCGCGCGTCTGCCGGGCGCTGGACGGGATGCCGCTGGCCATCGAACTGGCCGCGGCCAGGTTGCGGACCATGTCCGTCGATCAGCTCGCCAGCCGGCTCGACGACCGGTTCCGCCTGCTGACCAGCGGCAGCCGGACCGCGCTGCCGCGGCACAGGACGCTGCGCGCGGTGATCGACTGGAGCTGGGCGTTGCTCACCGATGCGGAACGGATCGTCCTGCGCAGGCTCTCGGTGTTCTTGGGCGGGGCGAGCCTGGCCGCGGCCGAGCGGGTCTGCGCCGACGGTAAGCAGGTCGCGCGGGAGCAGGTGCTCGACCTGCTCACCGCGCTGGCCGAGAAATCGCTCCTGGTCGCCCAGGCCGGCAGCGCACCGCGCTACCGGATGACCGGCACGATCAAGGAGTACGCCGGGCAGCGGCTCACGGAGGCCGGGGAGTCCGACCTGGCCCGCCACGCCCATCTCGCCTACTTCACCGAACTCACCGAGACCGCAGAGCCGCACCTGCGCCGCGCCGAGCAACTGGAATGGCTCGCCGTGCTCGAGGCCGAGCACGACAACATCAGTTCCGCGATGCGCGGCGCGCTCGCGGCCGGCGAGGCGCACGCGGCGATGCGGCTCGCGGCGGGTGCCGGCTGGTACTGGTGGCTCGGCGGGCACAAGGCCGAAGGCACCGAGCTGATCACCGCGGCCGCGAACATGCCGGGCGAGGTGGCCGATGACATCCGGGCCCTGGTGTACGCGCTTGTCGTGCACTTCGTGAGCGACGGGCGGAGCGACGAGCACCAGATAGCGGAGTGGGTCCACCTGGCCTACCGCTACAGCCAGCGCAGCCAGCGCCGCCACCCGTCGCTGGAGCTCGTCGCCGCGCTGGAAATCATGATGCAAGGACCGGACGCGTTCTTGACCGCGTTCGAGCCGTTGCTGGACGACGAGGACCCCTGGGTACGCGCACTGGCCCGGCTGCACGTCGGCAAGGCGCGGATCGCGCTCGGCCAGGGCGGGCGGGACGCGGACGCGTACCTGCGGACGGCGCTGGCCGAGTTCCGGGTTCTCGGCGACCGGTTCGGGATTTCGTTCGCCCTGACCGAACTGGCGGACCGGATCGCCGTGCGCGGTGAGCTCGCCGGCGCGTGCGAGTACTACGAACAGGCGATCGCGGTCCTCATCGAAACCGGCGCGGTCGAGGATGTCATCCGAAGACGGTCACAACAGGCTCAGCTGTACTGGCTGCTCGGCGATAAGGACTCCAGCGCGGCGGCCATAGCCGAGGCGCAACACTACGCGGAACGGGTCACCTGGCCGGATGCGCTGGCCGAGCTGGCCCTCGCGCAGGCCGAACTCGCCCGCTGGGACGGCCGCGCCGAGGAGGCGCGCAAGCAACTCGGCATCGCGACCGCCCTGCTGGGCGACGCGGCGGAATGGGCGAACGTCCGCGCGGTAACGCATGACCTGCTCGGTTACCTCGCCGGCGACCTCATCCAGGCCCGCGCGCACCACGCGGCGGCCTGCCAGGCGGCGGCCGAGGTGGGGTACGCGCCCCTGCTCGCGCACGTCCTGGTCGGGGTCGCGGACCTGGCCGTTCGCCTCGGCCAGTACGAACAGGCGGCGCGGCTGCTCGCGGCCAGCGCCGGCGTACGCGGACTGCCAGATCGCTCCGACCCGGATGCGGCCAGGATCGAGCGGGACGCGCGGCGTCACCTCGGCGACGCGCGGTTCGCCGAGGTGACGCGGGAGGGTACGCAGGCGAGCTGGTCTGAGCTGGTCGAGGTCACCCTCGCTTCCTGACGGTCAGCTGGCGGCGCGGGCAATGATGATGTCGCCGTGCCGTGTGCGGGCGTGAACCATGACCTTGTCATCCGACGGGTGGGGGTTTCCCTGCGGCGAAACGAAGTCGTGCACCGCCCCTCGCTCGCTGCTGGCGTCGATGGAGGCAGCGGTGCCCTCGCCGATGCCGACCTCGATGTTTCCCGAGCCGTTCGTCAGCTTCGCCTGGCCGTGTGTCATCCGGCCGATCCGGATGGCGCCGCTGGCGGTCGTGGCGGTGACGTTGCCGTCGGCCCGGTCGATGTCGAAGTCGCCGCCGGCGCTGGACAGATCGAGGTCGGCGCAGGCGTGGCCGATCCGCATCACGAACGCCCCGCCGTCGATGCTGGCGCGCCCCGCGATGTGGCCGATCGCGACCTCACCGGACGCGATGCTCGCCTGCAGCGCGTCGATGCGGTCCAGTTGGACCTGACCCGATGCCAGGTGCAGCTCGCACGGCCCGACTGGGCCGGCCGCCTGAACGCTCGAGTGCGCCAGGTACGCGGCCAGGCTGGAGCCGGCGGGCAGGTCGATGGTGATGGAGACCGAGCCGCTCTTGTCCCCGGGGGTGGTCGTTTTGACCGATAGCTGACCGTCGGCGAAGTCGACCTTGGTCTTGCTGGCCACCTTGACGTCCGACCGGCTTGCCTCGTTAATGGGCTCGACCAGGACCACGGTATCGGTCCGTTCGCTCGCGGTGACTCGCACCTGGGCACCAGCGACTTCCACGGTGGCGGCGATGGGCCCTGGCGTGGCGAATGCAGGCATGGAACTTCTCCTCTTGTTGTCTCATACGTGATCTGCTGGCAGGCGGATCAACCGACGCCCGGGCGTCAGGCTCGCTTGTTGAAGGTGGAGAGCGACCACAGGTACCCGGCCAGAGCAATCCCGGCGCACCAGGCGACGGCGGCGATCGCGTCGCCGGCTGACGGTGCTCCGGTCAGCAGCCCGCGCAGCGTTTCGATGATCGGCGTGAAGGGCTGATACTCCGCGAATTGCCGGACCCCGGCTCCCATCTTGGCCACGGGCACGATCGCGCTGCTCAGGAACGGCAGCAGGATCAGCGGCACGATGGCCATACCCGCCGACTCCGGCGTTTTCGCGAACAATCCCAGAGCGACCGTGATCCAGCTGGCCGCGAAGCCGACCAGCACGATGACACCGATCACACCGAGCCATTCGAGGGAACTCGCGGCCGGCCGGAATCCCAGCCCGAAGGCCACGGCGATGATGGCCGCAATGGCGATAAAACTGGTGAGCATGCTGGCGACGACATGAGCGCTCAGCACGGCACTGCGGGAGATGTCCATCACCTTGAACCGGTTGATGATTCCCTTGGTCATGTCGGAGTTCACGGCCAGCGCGGTCGCGCTCAGTCCGTAGCAGATCGCCAGCACAATCATGCCCGGCGTCGCGTAATCGATGTAACTGGCGCCGACACTGAAAGCGCCGCCGATCACGTAGACGAACATCAGCAGGAGCACGACCGGGAATATGACCGCGTTGAACACCGCAGTCGGACTCCGGACGGTGTGCTTGAAGTTGCGGCGCAGCATGATCACCGAATCACTGCTCATTGTGCGATCTCCTTCGTGCTTGGTGACCGGTCAGGGCCAGGAAAACGTCGTCGAGGTCCGGTGTGTGCACCGAGAACTCTTCGGGATTGATCGAATGCTCATCTAGCTGGCCCAGCAGAGCCCGCAACGATTTCACCCCGCCGTCGCTGGGAACCCGCAGGGTCAGGTCCTCGTCGTCCCGCGTGGAGCCGGTCAGGACCTGCGCCGCGGCGTCGAGTTCAGCGGCGTCGGCGAACCGGAGCCGGACATGACTGCCGGGGAGCTGGCGTTTGAGCTCGCCGGGAGCGCCATAGGCGACGATGCGGCCGTGGTCGAGCACCGCAATGCGGTCGGCGAGCTGATCGGCTTCTTCGAGGTACTGGGTGGTGAGGAAAATGGTGACGCCGTCGGCCACCAGTTCGCGGACGATGTCCCACATCGTCCGGCGGCTGCGTGGATCCAGCCCTGTCGTCGGCTCGTCAAGGAAAATGATCCGCGGGTTGCCGACCAGCGTCATCGCCAGGTCCAGCTTCCGGCGCATGCCCCCGGAGTAGGCCGACACCAGCTTCTGCGCCGACTCCGCCAGGTCGAACCGCTCCAGCAGTCCGGTGACGACCCGGCTGCCCTCGCGGGCGCCCACGTGCTTGAGATCCGCCATCAGCTGCAGGTTCTCCTGCCCCGTCAGCAGCTCATCCACGGCCGCGAACTGGCCGGTGACCCCGACCGCCGCGCGCACCGCCTTGGCCTCGGTCGCGACGTCATGCCCGGCGACTCGTACCGTCCCGCCGTCGGCCTTCGCCAGCGTGGTCAGTACGTTCACCGCGGTTGTCTTCCCCGCCCCGTTCGGGCCGAGCAGGGAAAAGACCGTGCCGGCGGGGACATCCAGGTCGATGCCGTCGAGGACGATCTTGTCTCCGTATGCCTTCCGCAGCCCCGAAGCTGCAATGGCCGAATTGCTCATGCGACCACCATCGGCGCCCGGCCTGACACGCCCCTGTCACGCCCCCTACACGGCCCCTGACACGGCGTCCTGTCTCACGCTGGCCGCTGCCTGGCGCCGTGCTTACCTCGCGGGTTCGAGCGGCAGCGGCCGCCAACTGGCCCGCCGGGCGCTCTCCCCACCGGAAGACATGACCCGGACCACCGCCCCCTCGTTGAGGACCGTGTGCACCAGCGGCACGCCGGAATCCCCTACCGCCCGCTGGACGGCGCTGAACGTCGCCGAGGTGACGCTGGCCAGCACCACCCGGCACCCGGCCCGGATGAGCCAGCGGGCCTGCGACGCGCCGGTGGCCGGGTCGGTCGCGTCATCGGCGATCAGCAGCCGCACGCGACGGCCGTGCAGGCCGCTGTCGGCGTTGAGCTCGTCCACGGCCATCACGGCGAGGTTCTCGCAGGCCACCGCCAGCACGTCGCAATCGGCGGCGAAGACCCACCCGGCTCCTTGCCGCGCGCCGAACAGGCCGTACACCACGTCGGGCCGCGCGGCTACCGTCTCGTCCGCGACGAGAACGACGGAACCCACTCCTCAGCCGGCCTCTCGGCGGGACTCCGTTCCGCTGGGCGCTAGGGCCTCGGTGTCCGACTTGAGTTCCCGCAGGGACGAGTTCAGCAGGCCCTGCAGGAACTCCAGTGCCTCGCGGGTGGGGCCTTCGGGATCCAGCGAGTAGTAGCGGTGCCGGCCCTCCCGCCGTTCGGTCACCACCCCGGAGGTCCTCAGCACCCGCAGGTGACTCGACACCGTGGTCCGGCCGACGCGTTCGATGCTGTCCGCGATCTCCCCGGCGCTGCACTCGCCCTTCTCCGCGATCACCAGCAGAATGCTGCGCCGCACCCCGTCAGCCAGGGCGTCGAAGGCTAGATGCGTACTCATGACCCGCCAATCGCGACAGTATGTGGTGACATGATAACGAACACTCGCGCTGTTCACCGCCGGCTGCGCTGGCCGGCTGCCGCTGGCTCGTTCCGCGGCCAGTTCCATGGAGTCCGTTCGGCGGTTATATGTCAATATATGACGACCTGATCATCTTGACATAAGTCAACATGTATTTGTAGGGTGCCCGGTGTCCTGGCCGGACGGCAGGAGGGTACTCAGATGACGCGTCCGCACGGTCGTCTGCGCGAGCGCAGCGCCGCCCTCACCCCGGCAGAATGGCGGCGCTGCGGCGGCATGGCGCTGGTCATCGCCGTGCTCATGGCCAGCTTCGACATCAACAAGGCCGGCTTCGCCATCGCGGCGATGTTCGTCGCGGTCTGGGCGGCTGCCGTCGCGTTCTGGAAGCTCGGGAAGATCGACCGCCGCTGGGCCCCGGCCGCCGCCCGGCCCGAAGGCCCCGAGCCGCCCGAGTAGCCCTAAGTCCTGGTGCGTGTGGGCCGGCCGGGGCCACGGAGCAGACATGTCTATAACTCGATACTCATTGACATGTCGTCGGCGCCGCTTCTAGGGTGGCGGGAAAGCACCTACTGCCCGGGGAGGCTGCCTTGTCCGTCGATCCTCCTGGCCCCGAAGCACTCGACCAGGTATCCCGGCACTACGGCCTGGGCCTCTCGCCGGCCGACGTGGCGTCCTTCGAGCCCTTCGTGGACGGCCTGCTGGCGTCCTGGGACGCGGTCGAGCACCTCTACGCCGAGGACGCGCCGCAGGCCCCGGACCGGCCCTGGAAGCGGCCGGCCGAAGGCGGCAACCCGCTCGGCGCCTGGTACGTGACCACCTCGATCACCGAGCGCGAGGACGGCCCGCTGGCCGGCCGTTCGGTCGCCATCAAGGACAACACGGCCGTCGCCGGGGTTCCCATGATGAACGGTTCACTGACCGTAGAGGGCTACCTGCCCGCCCGCGACGCCACGGTCGTGAGCCGGCTGCTGGCCGCCGGCGCCACCATCGCCGGCAAGGCGGTCTGCGAGGACCTGTGCTTCTCCGGCGGCTCGCACACCTCACGGACCGGGCCGGTGCGCAACCCGTGGGACACCACGCGGTCGGCGGGCGGCTCATCCAGCGGCAGCGCCGCCCTGCTCGCGGCCGGGACAGTCGACATAGCCACCGGCGGCGACCAGGGCGGGTCTGTCCGCATTCCGGCCGCCTACTGCGGGGTGGTCGGGCACAAGCCGACCCACGGGCTGGTGCCGTATACCGGGGCGTTCCCGATCGAGCAGACCATCGATCACCTCGGGCCGATGGCCCGCACGGTCGCCGACGTGGCGCTGACCCTGACCGTGATAGCCGGGCCGGACGGGCTTGACCCGCGTCAGCCCGCGGGCCTCAGCGTGCCGGACTACGGTGCCGAACTGAGCCGGGGCGCCGGCGGGCTACGGGTTGGCGTGGTTGCCGAGGGGTTCGGCCGGGACAACTCCGAGGCGGCCGTGGACGCGACCGTCCGGGCCGCGGTCGAGACGCTGGCGCGCTCCGGGATGAGCGCCGAAGAGGTATCGGTTCCGTGGCACCTGCACGGCAGCCGGGTGTGGGATGTCATCGCCACCGAGGGCGCGACGGCGCAGATGGTCGACGGCAACGGGTACGGGATGAACTGGCAGGGACGCTACGACCCGGACCTGATCGACTATTACGGCGGCAAGTGGCGCAGCGATCCCGCCGCGTTCTCCGAGACCGTCAAGCTGGTCCTGCTGGCCGGCCGCTACGCGATCGACCGCTACCACGGCCGGTATTACGCGATGGCACGCGAGCTCGCGCCGCGGTTGCGGGCGGCCTACGACCAGGCCCTGGCCCGGTTCGACGTACTCGTCATGCCCACGCTTCCGGTCCGCGCGACGCCGCTGCCCGGCCCGGGAGCACCGCGAGAGGAAATCCTCGCCCGCGGCCTGGAGATGATCGGGAACACCGCGCCCTTCGACGTCAGCGGGCACCCGGCCTGCTCGGTTCCGGCCGGGCTGGCCGACGGCCTGCCGGTCGGGATGATGATCATCGGACGGCATTTCGACGACGCCACCGTGCTGCGCGTGGCGCACGCTTTCGAGCAGGCCGTCGGGGGATTCCCGGCGCCGCGGACCGCGACCGTGAGGAGCAGCGCGTGAACGGTGTCCACGACCTCGGCGGGACGGACGGCCTCGGGCCCGTCGTCGTCCCGGACAGCGAACCGGTCTTCAGGGCCGACTGGGAGAAGGCGGCCTTCGCCATGTTCTCCATGTGCTTCCGGGCCGGGTACTTCGGCGTCGACGAGTTCCGGTACGGCATCGAGCAGATGCACCCGGCGGTCTACCTGCTCTCTCCCTACTACGAGCACTGGGTGCACACCGTGGAGCACTACGGCGGGGCCAAGGGCCTGCTGGACCCGGACGACCTGGCCGAGCTTGACCGCCGGACGCAGTATTACCTCGAGCACCCCGACGCCCCGCTCCCCGAGCGGGACGACCCCGGCCTGGTCGCATTCGTCGAGGCCGTGGTCCCCGCGGGCGCGCCCGCGGGCCGTGAGTCCGGCAAGGCGCCGAAGTTCAAGGCCGGTGACACGGTGACCGTCCGCGCGGACAGCCCGCTCGGGCACACCCGCCGCGCCCGTTACATCCGCGGCCGGACCGGGGAGGTCGCGCTGGCGCACGGCACCTTCATCTACCCGGACAGCGCGGGCAACGGCGGCGGCGACGCGCCGGAGCACGTCTACACGGTGAAGTTCAGCAACACCGAACTGTGGGGTCCCGACACCGCCGAGCCGAACGGCGTCGTCTACTTCGATGTCTGGGAGCCCTACATCGTCCCCGCTCACACCACCGGAGCAGCAGCATGAGCGAGCACGTCCGCAGCCAGGAAGAGATCGCCGCGCGGGTCAAGGCACTTGAGTCGATCCTGATCGAGAAGGGCGTCATGACGACCGCGGCCGTCGACCGGCTGGTAGAGATCTACGAGAACGAGGTCGGCCCGCAACTCGGCGCCAAGGTGGTCGCCCGGGCGTGGAAGGACCCTGAATTCAAGGAGCGGCTGCTCGCGAACGCCACGCAGGCCTGCGCTGAGTTCGGCATCGGCGGCCTCCAGGGCGAGGACATGGTCGTGGTGGAGAACACCGCCGACGTGCACAACGTCATCGTCTGCACGTTGTGCTCGTGCTACCCGTGGCCGGTGCTCGGCCTGCCGCCGAACTGGTACAAGGAGCCGGCCTACCGCGCGCAGATCGTCAAGGCGCCGCGCAAGGTGCTGCGCGAGGACTTCGGCTACGACCTGCCCGACTCGGTCGAGGTGCGGGTCTGGGATTCCAGCTCGGAAATGCGTTACTGGGTGCTGCCCACCCCGCCGGAGGGAACGGAGGGGCTCAGCGAGGCCGAGCTGGCCGGCCTGGTGACCCGGGACTCCATGATCGGCGTCGGCCCGGCCGCCTCCCCGATGTCATGAGCACCGGGCCCCGCCCGGACGCGACCGAGCTCGGCGATGCGCGGCGGCGGGTCGAGGCGCTGGTCGCCGGGCTGCCCAGCGGACGGCCGGGCGAACATGCCTTCAACGAGCCGTGGGAGATCCGCGCGTTCGCGATGGCCGTGGCCGCGTACCACAACCGGCAGTACGAGTGGTCGGAGTTCCAGCTGTCGCTGATCGAGTCGATCCGGCAGTGGGAACAGGACGGCCGGAACCCGGACACCGAGCCGTGGAGCTACTACGAGCACTGGCTGACCGCGCTCGAGACGGTCCTATCCGGCAGTGGCCTGCTATCGGAGTCGATGCTGGATGAGCGGACCAAGGCGGTGCTCGCGACCCCGCGCGATGCCAGCCACCAGCACGCCCACCGCGAGCCTGTCGCAGTCGACCCGCCTGTACGCTGACGCCGGGCCGCTCTGGCAGCAGGCAACCGGGTGGAGAAGTTCGGCGTCCTCAGGATATGAACAGGCATTCCTCGGTGGCCGCCGCGGCTCTCATCGCGCTCGTCGCGCTCGCGGGCTGCGGGTCGTCCAAACCCGGCTCCGTGCCGTCGTCGACGGGCCCGCCCACCGCAGTCACCGCGAGCGCCTCCGCTACGGCCGCCAGTAGCTCGCCGGCCTCGGCGCCCCCGAGCACGCGGGCCGCGGGTTCGATGGACGTGCAGGACGTCAGCTTCGTCTCCGCCGGTCAAGGCTGGGCGCTCGGGAGCGGCGAGCTGGCCGCCACGACCGACGGCGGCGCCAGCTGGACCCGGCTGCCTGGCCTGCCCGCCGGCCTGGCGCACATCCGGTTCGCCTCCCCGGAGGTCGGATACGCCTGGACTGCCACGGGGTCGCTCTGGATCACGACCAACGGCGCGGCCTCCTGGCATCCGGGCGGGCTGACCCAGGTGCTCTCGCTCGAAACCGCCGCCGGCTGGGTGTGGTCAATCGCCGGCCCGCAACCCTACCCGGGCATCTGGCGGGCTCCGGTTGGCAGCACCGCCTGGACGAACCTCAGCCCCACCCCGGACCGCTCCGCGACCCTCACGGTTCACGGTGACGTCGCTTACGTCGTCGGCCAGCAGGGCGCCGGGCCGATCGCCCCGTCCCTGGATGTGTTCGCCGGCACCCAGCCGGTGCGCCGCGAATCACTGCCGTGCGCCCAGGGTCAGACCTACGTGCCGTTTGCCCCGCTCGGGGTGTCCACTGACGGTCTGGTCTACCTGGTCTGCGACGCCATGAACAACCAGCCGAGCCCGCCGACGCAGACCCAGCTGGCCTACCAGTCCGTCAACCAGGGCAGCAGCTGGAGTGCCGATAACCCGCCGCCGCCGCAGCCGCCGCAGGGCGTGACCGCCGTCGTCGGCGGGCGGTTCGCCTGGAACTCCGGGCCGGACCTGTACATGCTCACCGGGCACGGCTGGCACGTCTCGCTGATCGACCGCGGGCACGGTTTCTCCCTGGTCGGGTTCGAAACGGACCGCCAGGGCATAGCCCTCGGCACCAACGGCTACCTGTGGATAACCCGCAACGGAGGCACCAGCTGGAGCCGGGTCACCGTTTAGCGGGCGCACGCTGTGTTCCCACGCCGGGTCACTCGAGCAGCGCCCGGCGGTCTACGCTGCGGAACATGGACCGGCACGAACACCACGAGAAGCGGTCCGGCGCGGCGGTGCAGGCCGCCGAGTGGGACGCCAGGTACAGCGAGCGCGACGGTGCGAGGTGGAGCGGGCGCCCGAACGGGCGGCTCCTGGCCGAGGTCGCCAGCCTCACGCCGGGCCGGGCGCTCGACGTCGGCTGCGGTGAGGGCGCCGACGCGATCTGGCTGGCTCGCAGTGGCTGGACGGTTACCGCGATCGACATCTCCGAGGTGGCAGTGACCCGGGCGCGGGAGGCCGCGGAACAGGCCGGCGCCGTCGTTGAGTGGGTCTGCGGGGACGCCCTGCAGACACCGTTCCCGGCCAGGTCGTTCGACTTCGTGTCGATGCAGTACCCGGCGCTGCCCAAAGCCGCAGGCGAGGCCGCCGTCCGGGCGTTGCTCGACACCGTGCGCCCTGGCGGGTTGCTCCTGGCGGTCTACCACGACCTTAACGACGAGCATCGCGAGCACATGAAGTCCCGCGGCGTCGATCCGGCGGACTATGTCGATGCGGACGACCTTGGCCGGCTGCTGGGCGAGGCATTCACGATCGAGGTGCACGCGGTCGAGCCGCGCATCGACCCGCCGCCCGATAACCCGCACATCGCCGACGTCGTCCTGCGCGCCCGGCGTCGCTGAAGCGCGGCCCGGAAGCTCCTCAGGCCGAGACCAGGTCGCACACGAAGATGAGGGTCTCGCCGGGCGCGATCACGTTCCCGGCACCCCGGTCGCCGTAGGCTAGATCCGGGGGGATGATCAGCTGGCGGCGCCCGCCGACCTTCATGCCCTGTACTCCCTGGTCCCAGCCCGCGATGACCCGCCCGGCGCCGAGCCGGAACTCCAGCGGCTCGCCCCGGTCCCAGCTCGCGTCGAATTCCTCCCCGGTCGAGTACGCCACCCCGACGTAGTGGACCTGGACCGTGTCACCTGGGCTCGCCACCTTGCCGTTGCCTTCCCAGATCTCGGTGACCTGCAGTCCGGTCGGCGGATCGCCGTCGGGGAAGTCGACCTCGGGCTTGCCGGTGCTCATGCTCGCCTCTCCCAGTAGCTCGTTACCATCGCACGCCAGCCACTCTGAGCCAGCCGTGCGCCTCATCTCACCCGGATGGGCCGGTGAGGCCTTACGCCACCTTATGCTGCCCCTGCCACGGCGGCGATTCAGACGGGGTGAAGCGGGCGATGGTGTGGTGCCGGCCCGCCGGGTCGCCGTCCTGGCAAGATAGCGGCATGGAACGTGTGCTTGGGATCGGCGGGTACTTCATGCGGGCCGCCGATCCGGCGGCGCTGAGCGCGTGGTATCGCGACTGCCTGGGCCTGGACGCCGACGAGAACGGCCTGTGGCGTCAGGGAGCCGGGCCGACGGTGTTCGCGACGTTCGAGTCCGATACCGGCTACTTCGGGTCCCGCGCCCAGCAGACCATGCTCAACTTCCGGGTCCGCGACCTGGATGCGATGCTCGCTCAGTTGCGCGCCAGGGGAGCGGACGTGGCCGCGGAGACGCAGGACATGGAGGGCGTCGGCCGGTTCGGCTGGGTCACCGATCCCGAGGGCAACCGGGTCGAGCTGTGGCAGCCCGCCTGACCGCGTCTAGACCCCTTCGCCGGCGAGGAGCCGCCGCGCGAGCAGGTCGCGATGCTCGGCCGGGCTGCCG
>Ga0335081_10010234_pt1 | contig 15144 bp, 14 predicted proteins | sample Lox_Sample_35_FD_206713 | JGI IMG/M metagenome (GOLD analysis project Ga0335081, IMG submission 206713) | Soil microbial communities from Loxahatchee National Wildlife Refuge, Florida, United States - Lox_Sample_3.5 | ecosystem: Environmental > Terrestrial > Soil > Wetlands | place: USA...
CCCTTCGGTTCGATGAATACCTGATAATACATCGTCCAGTTCTTTTTCTTCCCGATTAGGTACAATACAAAATCCGGCTCAACCGCTGTTCCGTCATCGAATTTATACAGTTTGAAAGTTCTATCATTGCGGATGAGGTAGACATCAGAATATTTCTTCTTTAGATCGTCGTACCGCTTGTCAACAAACTTGACGAGGTACTTTTCTTCCGATGTGCCAAAGCAATCGTCAAATGCAAACCATTCGCGTTTATCCAAGTCGAGATGTATCTTAGTCTCACCAACATCCTTCATCGATTTTCCAAATTCCTTGTCATCTCCCTCGTCAATCGAAAAAGCCAAAGTCTTGTCTTTGATTATGTCCTTAATCATGTACGGTTTAAATTCCCGAGTGCCTTTGTATTCCACCCTGTCAGACGCAATGATACGCGCGACGTGCTCTAATACCTTTAAAGCAGCGTACAGCTTCTCTTCTGGTTTCAAGTTGGCGATTTGCGCGGGCGACCCCGTGATTTCAACTTTTACGGTTCCAAGGTAGTCCGGCGAAGTAAGTAACTCATGCACAGATTTAAGGTGCGGAAGATACGCTTTCAGGTTCTCAAACGTGTAAAAATCCAGTCGTTGAACGGCTTTAAGTAAAACCGAATAGCCGACCTCCGTAAGGCTGTAGTCCTTCGATTTTCTTTCGATTGATTTGTGGTCATTCTCGCTAGCTTCGACAAATATCGCGCTCGTCTCGCTGTGACCGGTTTGGAGCTGCACCGCGTGTGTTTTCTGAATACGAGCGTCCTTTAACCCGGCAACCCCGCTTCGATCGTACTTTACTCGTGAATTGAGGAAAATATGTCCGGTCTTGTACAGCGTTGTTCCTTTAAACGACGCCTTTAGCTTTGCATCCCGCTCGCGCGTCTCCTTCGCTTTTATTCCAATTTCATGTAGGGCAGTATTTAGCTCCTGTATATAGCGTGGGTTAATCGTCGAGCATCAAGTCTGTCTCGCCGCGGGCTTTGGAAATCAACCGCCACTTCACCGCCTCGACCGGATTTTTCGGCACGCCGCGGCCGTCGGCGAGGATGCGCGCGAGGCGGTCCTGCGCCACGGCGACCCAAGTTACTCGTTAAAGAAGCCGGACAAACTCCTCCACAGTAACGCCGGCCTGACGCAGGATGGAACGAATCGTACCGCGTTTGAGATCGCGTCCGGCATGGACCGGAACCGTGACGGCCCGCCGCGGATCGTTCGGATGAACGAGGATGTGATGGCTACCGGCAATTCGATCGAGCTTGAACCCCGCCCTCGTCAATGCGCGGATGACCTGCCTGCCGTTGACGACCGGCAGTCGGCCGCCGGGCATGATTATGCGGCGATAGTAACGCGGCGAATTTCCGGTCGCGCATCCGAAGGAATGGCGATGCCGTGATCGCGGCGGTAGGCAACGATGCCGCGGATCGCCTCTTCGGCGTTGGCCAGCGCTTCCTGTTCGGTCTCGCCCTCGGTCACGACCTCGGGCAGAGCGGGAACGAGCACGGTGAAGCCGCCTTCCTCCTGCGGTTCGAGGATGATCGAAAAGCTATAATTCTCCGCCATTGGTATTTATCCGCCAAACCGCGCCAAACGCACCACCTTCAATGGTACCCATTAACCTCGCAGCATTCAATGAATGCGGAGCGTCGGCCCTCCCTCACTCCCCCGGCTTCTTCAGCGCGTCGAGCCAGGGTTTCGCCAGCTTCTCGCCGGCTTCGCGCCGCGCGCTCTCACGCCGCCGAGGCGCGGACTTCGAGGTGCACGCCGGTCTTTTTCTGCAGCACGCGGATCACTTCGGACAGATTGGCGGCGGTCGGATTGCCGTTGGGTCCGAACATCCGCATCAGGCTCTTGGCAGGCGTGCCGGTGGCGCTAGCCAGTTTTTCAAAGCCGATGGTGGCGTTGATGTAGGCGCGTAATGCGATCTTGGCAGTGTCGAGGTCGCCGGCGAGCAATGCCCGAACGGCCTCGCCCAAGAGCGCCGCCCGGAATTTTGGATCGCGGCTCGCTCGCTCGCGCACGCTCTCATTGAAGCTGCGGGTTAAGGGGACAGTCATGCTATCTCCTGCGCACGCTCACCTTGCGCGCCTTGTAGAGCCGCCACAGCGCGATCGCTTGGGCGATGTCACGCTGCTGCCGGCGTTTGGTGCCGCCGCCGAGCAGGACGACGAGCGTGTTGCCGTCCCAGCCGAAGTAAACCCGGTAGCCCGGCCCGCGATCGATGCGGATTTCCGCCACACCTTCGCCGATGGGCTTCACGCGCGACGTGTTGCCGTCCGCCAGCCGTTCGATCGCCACGGTGACGACCGTTGCCGCCTGAGCGTCGAGAGAGAAGAACCAATCGCGGTACGGACTTCGCCCTCGCGCGTTCAGGCATTCGACGATGTCAATCATCTGGTATCATATATGTTACCACGATGCAACCGCGCAATGGACGAGATTACCAGCGGAGGCCTTAGAGCTCACACCTCATCGCCCCTCACCCCGCCGGCTTTTTCAGCGCGTCGAGCCAGGGTTTCGCCGCTTGCTCGCCGGCTTCGCGCGTCTTGGCGTCGAGGCTTTGCACGTAATCGTCGAGCATGAGGTCGGTCTCGCCGCGCGCCTTCGAAATCAAACGCCACTTCACCGCCTCGACCGGATTCTTTGGCGCGCCCCGGCCGTCGGCGAGGATGCGCGCCAGGCGGTCCTGCGCCACCGCATTGCCATGCAGCGCCGCCTTGCGGAACAGATTGGCCGCGGCCGCCTCGTTCTTCGCCGTGCCGGTGCCGTTGAACAGCGCAATGGCGTATTCGACCTGCGCGTCCGTGTCGTCGGCGAGGCTCGCCAGCGCAAACAGCCGCACCGCCTCGGTCATGTCCTTTTTGACGCCGCGGCCCTCTTTATAAAATGTGCCGAGCGCATATTGGGCGTCGGCCAGCCCGGTATTGGCGGCGGTGCGCAGAAGTTCGGCGGCGCGGGCAAAGTCCTGCGGAAACAATTGCCCCTCGACATAGAGCAGCGCCAGATCATAAGCCGCGAGCGGATGGCCGAGCTTGGCGGCGGCGGCGAGCCACTTGGCGCTTTGCGCCCGGTCGCGCGGGCCGGCGCGGCCGGTTAAGCGAAACATCGCCAACGCAAACATGGCGTCGCGGTCGCCGCGGTCGGCGGCGAGCTTGTACCATTCGGCGGCCTTTTTATCGTCCTGCGGGATCGCCAAGCCGTCGGCATAAAGTTCGCCAAGGAGCGTCATCGCCTTGGGGTCGTTTTTTTGCTCCGCGCGCTGGGTGGCCAGCACGAAGGCGCTCAAATAATAGCCGCGCTGATAGGCGCCATACATCGCGTCGGGCTCGACGGCGCGGGCCGGCGCGAGCGGGGCGGCAATGAGCGCGGCCGCGAGAAGCAAACAGACGTATTTGCTTCCGCTCCCGCGTCGCTTCGCTCTCTTGGGGCGGATCATGCGAGCGCGTTTGCGGCTTTGGTCACGACGGCAGCGGGGCTTTCTTCGCTCGTCCATATCCAATCGCCAAGCGCGATAAAATCGCTGCCGGCCTGGGCGAGCGCGGCGACTTCGTCGAGGTTTTGCGCATAGCCGACGCACGGCACTTCGAACACTTCCGCCCACCAGCTTACCCGCTCGATCACCGCCGCAAACGGCGGCGTGCGGCCGTGGCGATCGGGCTCGCCGAACATGACGTAATCGGCATTAGCTTCGCCGGCGAGCATGGCATCATGGCGGCTCTTGAGGCCGCCGGCGCCGGCAATGAGTTCGGGTTTGAGCGCGCCAATTGCCGCAGTCAGCGCCTCGATGCCGGAAAGATGCGCGCCGTCGGCGCCGGCGCGCGCGGCAATTTCCGCCCGGCCGTCGAGCAGGAGCGCAATGCCGCGCGGCTGCACTATTGCCGCGACGTCCTTGGCGCGGTTGATCAGCGTGCGCTCGTCGGCGTCTTGCAGGCGCAGGAGCAGCGCGGCGACGTCGGTTGTGTCCGTGACGGTTTGCAGCGCGCGCAAAAACGCGGCGACATCGCCGAGCGGCGGGGTGAACAAATAAAGACCGGGAGGGGCATCATGAGTCCGCCCCCGCGAAGCGGGGGAGTTCATTGCACCCGTTTCCCGGGCGCGGCGCAGCGCGGAGTGAAACGGAGTGCCGCTCCGCAGACCCGGGATACGGCGCCCAAATCAATCACGCCGCCTTCTTCTCCATGTCGGCCTCCCAGCGGCCGAGCGCGGCGAGGCCGTTCATGCGGGCGCGATGGCCGAAAGCGCGTTGCGCGGCGGCGACGTTCTCGAGCTTGCCCGACCAAGTTTTCTGCGGCGCCGCCTGCAGCGCGCGGCCGTAGGAAAACGTCACGTGCCACGGCAGCGGGCCTAATTTGTTGATGGCGTCGAGGTGCGCGGTCGCTTCCTCGTCGGACTGGCCGCCCGACAAAAAGGCGATGCCGGGTACGGCCGCCGGCACGCAAGCTTTGAGCACGCGCACGGTCTTCTGCGCCACTTCCTCGACCGAAGCCTGTTTTTTCGATTTCTTGCCCGGCACCACCATGTTCGGTTTGAGCACCATGCCCTCGAGCGGCACCCGCTGATAGAACAATTGCTCGAACACGGTGTTGAGGAGCCACGCGGTGACCATGGCGCAGCGGTCGATGTCGTGATCGCCGTCCATGAGCACTTCCGGCTCGACGATCGGCACGATGTCCTGCTCCTGGCAGAGCGCCGCATAGCGCGCGAGCGCGTGCGCGTTGGCGTGGAGCGCGCCAAAACTCGGAATGCCCGGCCCGATGTCGATCACCGCGCGCCATTTGGCGAACTTGGCGCCGAGCCCGCGATATTCGATGAGCCGCTCGCGCAATCCATCGAGGCCTTCGGTGATGACTTCGTTGGCGGCAAACGGCAGCGGCTTGGTGCCCTTGTCGACCTTGATGCCGGGAAGGACGCCGGCCTCGTCAATGAGCTGCACCAGCGGCGTGCCGTCCTTGGCGTTCTGGCGGATGGTCTCGTCGTAGAGAATGACGCCGGAAATGTGCTTTGCCATCGCCTCGCCGCAGCGGAACAGCATTTCCCTGTAGTCGCGCCGGGTGATCGGGGTGCATTCGACCCCGATGGCGTCGAAGCGCTTCTTGATGGTCGAGGTCGATTCGTCGGCGGCGAGGATGCCGCGGCCCGGCGCGACCATCGCTTCCGCGACCTTGTTCAATTCGGCGAGGTTCATGGCGCTCTCCTCGGGGTTCGAAACGGGTGCGGTCTAGTGTCCCGATTCCGAAGTTCGTATCATTGTGCGGCACTCTCATTTGCGAACTTCGGAATCGAAAGGACACTAGCAAAATTATTCCTCTAGTGTGGCTTTGGTTCAGAAGTCCGCATGACGCGTTTGCGGCGGGAATGATGCGGACGTCTGAACCGCCACACTAGGGCGATTATGCCTCGCGCGCGGCCGCAGCGGGAGTGGGAGAAATTTTTAAAACTTCGACGCCCGGCAAAGTCTTACCTTCGAGCCATTCGAGGAAGGCGCCGCCGGCGGTCGACACATAAGTAAAGCGGCCGGTGACGCCGGCGATATTTAGCGCCGCCATGGTGTCGCCGCCACCGGCAACGCTGACAAGCCTGCCGGCGGTCGTCAGTTCCGCCGCGGCTTCGGCGACTTCGACGGTTCCGTTGTCGAAGGGTTCCAATTCAAACGCCCCGAACGGCCCGTTCCAGACCAGCGTCCGCGCGCGGGCCAGCGCCGAGACGACGTGCTCGACCGAACGCGGGCCGATATCGAGAATCATGTCGGTTGCGCCGACATCGTCGACCGAGACCACGCGCGACGAAACATGCTCGGCAAGCTTTTGCGCCACCACCACGTCGACGGGCAGTACGATTTCGCGCGAGGCCGTTTTCGCCTTGGCGAGCACGTCACGCGCCGCGGCAATGAGGTCGGTCTCGCACAGCGACTTGCCGATCGGCTTGCCCAAGGCCGCGAGGAAGGTGTTGGCCATGCCGCCGCCGATGATCAAGGTCTCGACCTTCGCCAGGAGATGCCCGAGCAGGTCGAGCTTGGTGGAAATCTTGGCGCCGCCGACAATGGCCGCGAGCGGGCGCTGCGGCGCATGCAGCGCCTGCTCCAGCGCCTGCAATTCCTCCTGCATGGCGCGGCCGGCATAGGCGGGAAGAAGATGCGCCAGCGCCTCGACGGAAGCATGCGCCCGGTGCGCCACGGAGAACGCGTCGTCGACGTAGAGGTCGCCGAGCCGGGCGAGCCGCGCGGCGAATTCCGGATCGTTCTTTTCCTCGCCTTTATGGAAGCGCGTGTTTTCCAAACAGAGAATTTGGCCGGGTTTTAACGCGCTGACCGCGCGCTCGGCGGCGTCGCCGACGCAATCGTCGGCGAAAGCGATCGGACGGACGATGATGCGCGCGACCGCGGCGGCGACCGGCTTGAGCGAGTCCTTCGCGTCGCGGCCCTTGGGCCGGCCGTAGTGCGACAGGAGAATGACCTTGCCGCCGCGGTCGGCGATTTCGACGATAGTCGGGGAGTTGCGCTCGATGCGGGAAACGTCCGCGACCTCGCCGTCGAGCATCGGCACATTGAGGTCGACGCGCACGAGCACGCGCTTGCCCTTTACGTCGGCGTCGTCGAGGCTGCGAAACGACATGGCGGAGAAGTTTAGCTCAACTTGCCCATCGCTACCGCGGTGTCGACCATACGGTTGGAGAAACCCCACTCATTGTCGTACCACGACATGACGCGCACCAGCGTGCCGTCAATCACCTTGGTCTGGTCCATGTGGAAGACCGAGGAATGCGGATCGTGGTTGAAGTCGGTAGAGACGTTGGGCGCTTCGGTGTAGCCGAGAATGCCTTTGAGCTGCTGCTCGGCGGCGCGTTTGACCGCGGCATTGATCTCGTCCTTCGAAGTCGGCCGCTTGGCGATGAACTTAAAATCGATCACCGAAACGTTCGGCGTCGGCACGCGGATGGCGACGCCGTCGAGCCTGCCGGCAAGCTCCGGCAGCACCAAGCCGACCGCCTTGGCGGCGCCGGTCGAGGTCGGGATCATGTTGATAGCCGCCGCGCGCGCCCGGTAGAGATCCTTGTGCACCTGATCGAGCGTGGGCTGATCATTGGTGTAGGCATGCACGGTGGTCATAAAGCCTTTATCGATGCCGACAGCGTCGTGCAAAACCTTGACCACGGGAGCGAGGCAATTGGTCGTGCACGAGCCGTTGGAGACGACCATGTGCGCCTTGCTAAGCTTGTCGTGATTGACGCCATAAACGACGGTGATGTCGGCGCCTTCGGCCGGCGCCGAAATCAAGACGCGCTTTGCGCCGGCGGTAATATGGGCTGATGCCTTGTCCTTCGCGGTGAAAATACCGGTGCACTCGAGCGCAATATCGACGCCAAGCTCCTTCCACGGCAATTGCGCGGGATCCTTAACCGCGGTCACCTTGATGGCGCCGTTGCCGCAATTGATGGTATCGCCCTTGACCGTCACTTGCCCGGGAAAGCGGCCGTGGACCGAATCGTAGCGCAACAGGTGGGCGTTGGTTTCCACCGGCGCGAGGTCGTTAATCGCCAGCACCTCAAAATCCTTGCGCCCGGCCTCAACCGCCGCGCGCAAAATGTTGCGGCCGATGCGGCCAAAACCGTTGATGGCTACACGTACCGACATTTGTCGCTCCCGCCTGCGCGTCCGTGCTCAAAGTTTTGCGTTAAGCGCATGCATTTTTGTAACGTCTATGTAACGGGATTGGTCGCCGGCACAAGCCTGACTGTCATGCCGATGAACAAATATTTATCTAACGCACGCCAAGGTCGATTCAGGAACATTCTTCTCTAAGATGGCTTGTTTAACCATCAACCCTTGCTCGCGGCCAAGGCCAGGGTTGCGGTTGTTGTCGATTGGTCGATTGTGCGCGAAGATATGGAGGTCTCTGCCATGTCTCAGTCGAAGCGAGCTGCGAAGCCAAGGCGTAGGACGAAAGCCGTACCGGTTTTAGGAGCGGCAGGGCTGTTCTCATTAGCCGGCGGTGTTGGCGCTGCATCGGCTTCGGCCGGCGCGCCGACCGCGGATGTGCCGCTGCAGAAGGTCACTCCGGGTCACGAAATCATCCTTGGTGAAGAAGAACTCTCCGACGTCAGCCTGGCGACGTTCTACGTCTTCGACAAGGAGAATGCCGCGGCAGCGCAATCCGGCGTCAAGTTGGCCTATCGAGGTTGCGGACGCTGCGGCGGCTGCGGCAGAGGCTGCCGTGGCTGTGGCTGGCGAGGCTGCGGATGCGGCGGCTGCGGTTGCTGGGGCGGTTGCGGCTGCGGTTGTTGCTTGTCGTGGGGTGGGTGCCGCTTCTGCTAGCGGCGCGCGCTTTCCGATTACGTTAAAAGGCGGTATGGCCGGGTCTGATCACGATCGACCCGGCCAATTTGTCTTGTTTCCGACATTTTTTGCCCACGCATGCGTCTATTGGCGCCAGGCCGGGCGGCCGATCTTCTCGGGAACGCTCCATTGAAAAATGCGCGTGCGCGGGCTAGACGACATCACCTTGGTGCAAACAACCTTGCGCCGGCGCTCTTAAGCGGCGTCGAAGTGCGCATACCGACCTCATGACTGGCGCCCGCCGCAACCGTAGTACACAGCGTAACAGCAAAGACGTTCCGCAATTCTCGCCGAATTTCTCCGTCTATTTGCTGCCGCCTGCTGCCGTGTGCCTCTATTCGGAGGACCGGAAGTTCTTTCTTCATGGCGAGCTTTATTGCGCGCTTGCGTCGGCAATCGCCGAAGGCGGACGAAGCTTTGACGATCTCGTGCGTGAGTTGGAGCGGGACTTTCCATCGGAAAAAATCCGCGAAGCCTTAAAGCGGCTGGTCGATCGCCGTTACGTCGTCGCGGCATCGCCCTCTTCCTCGGGACCTGTAGCGGCTTACTGGGCGAGCCTCGGCCTGGCGCCAGAAATCGCACAACAAAATCTTGCGAAATGGCGCGTGCAGGTTTCTTCACTCGACGTGCAGGGTGCAGCTGAACTTGCCGCCGCGCTGACCAAGCTCGGCGTTCGCGTGGTGAAGCGCTCACCCAACCTCACGATCACGCTGGTGGGCGATTATCTGGACGCTCGGTTGGCCGAGCTGAACCGCCAGCATTTGACCGACCGTGCCGCCTGGTTGCTGGTGCAGCCATCGGGCATTTTCCCATTGATAGGTCCGGTATTCAGACCAGGCGAGAGCGCCTGCTGGTTATGTCTCGCCGAGCGGATGAGACGCAACCGAGAGATCAGGGCGGCTCTCGATCGTGGACAGGCCCGCCGCGTGAGCGCGTCGCCACTCGCCCGGCAGACGATTGGACGAAGCGGCGTTGAGCTTGCCGCCGTCGAAATCGCCAAAGCGCTCGCCACCGAGTTCCGCACCGAATTGCGCGACCACATCATCAGCCTCGACCTGTTGGGCGCAACCGTCGCAAAACATTACATGGCGCGCCGCCCGCAATGTCCGGCGTGCGGGGCCAAGAAACAGCGGGACCCGCGCCGTGCGCCGGTCCCGGTCGAGCTCAACTCGGGCGGCAAACTCGTCATGACCAGCGGCGGCTACCGGACCGTCTCCTCGCGGGCCACGGTTGCGCGTTTTCGCAAGCATGTAAGCCCGCTCACCGGCGTGGTCTCCCGGCTCGAACCGATTGTCGCCGACCTGCCCTTGAACACCAATTATTACGCCAGCCACAATTTCTCCGCGCCCGCGCACAATGTCCATGAATTGCGTGCCGCATTGGGCGGCGGCAGCTTCGGCAAGGGCAGCACCGCCGAGCAGGGCGAAGCAAGCGCGCTGATGGAGGCGATCGAACGCTATTCCGGGATTTTTCAGGGCGATGAAATCCGGGTGACCAAGCGGTTTACGGATTTTGCCTCGGGCGAAGCCATCCTCCCCAACGACATATTATTGTACAGCGAGGCGCAATATCGGCGGCACGCTCCGGCGCCCGATCAGGAACATTCGCAAGCCGTGCCGGCGCCATTCGATCGATCGGCGAAGATCGAGTGGTCGCCGGTTTGGTCGCTCCGCGACAAGCGTTTCAAATACATTCCGACCACGCTGTTGTACTTTTTCTACCGGGGCCCCGAAGCCTTCTTGGCGGATTCCAACGGTTGCGCGGCCGGCAACACGCTCGAGGAGGCCATTGTTCAGGGTTTCCTCGAACTGATCGAAAGAGATGCGTATGCCATCTGGTGGTATAACCGCGCGCAGCGGCCGGAGGTCGATCTCGGCCAGTTCGATGATTCCTACATCCGGGATCTGCGCCGCCAGCTGGCCGACAGCGGGCGCCGGGTCTGGGTGCTTGACGTCACCAGCGATCTTGGGATTCCGACTTTCGTGGCGATCAGCCACTGGATGCAAAACGGCAAAGAAAATATCGAGTTTGGCTCCGGCGCGCACTTCGACACGCGCATTGCCATGCTCCGTGCGCTCACCGAGCTCAATCAATTCCTGTCCATCGGTTTGATGGGCGGCGGCAGCGGAGAAAAATCGAGCCTTGACGGCAATACTCCGCTCCGCCTTGATGATTATCCGTATTTGACCCCAGGCAAAAACCCGCCGGTCGAAACGGGATTGGGCGGCAAGTTCGGCCAGCTCGGCGCCGGCGAGCAAGCGGCGGAATGCGTGCGTCTGATCGCGCAGGCGGGTCTCGATTTTCTCGTCCTCGATCAGACGCGGCCGGACATCGATGTCCCGGTCGTCAGAGTGATCGTTCCGGGGTTGCGGCATTTCTATCGCCGCTTTGCGCCCGGGCGGCTCTACGACGTTCCGGTTAAGCTCGGATGGCGCGACCGTCCTATAGCGGAAAGCGAACTCAATCCGGTTCATCCCCACACCTGATGAGGGATGAGGCTTGCGCGCCACCAAGAAAAGGCGAGGGCCGCGGACGAAGCCGGCAACGCTTTGCGCGCGGCTCGGCGGTCACGTCACGCTCGAGACGCGGGCCGGCGGAGAAATCTTTGCCCGCTTTCATGGTTACGCCGTCGGGCTGGGAACGTTCACCCCGAGCGCGGCCGGTCGCGCCCAACGGCTGCGCGCCGGCCTGCCGCTTGGATCCTTTGCGTCGGGTCGCCGGAGAACCGATCGAGAGATTGATGTTTTGGTCCGGCGATTGGCCCGGCGCGGTCTCATCGAATATTGCCTGTGCCGCGGCGACGATAAGGACCTCATCGTCCTCGAACCGCAGGTCGCCGACTATTGGCCGCGCATCGCACCGCTGGGCAATAGCGATGCGCTGGTGCTGTCGCGGTTCGCCTATATGCGACGCCGCGGCCATGATCTGGTGCTGGAATCGCCGCGCGCCGGCGTGTTGGTCAGAATTTGCGATCCAGGCGCTACGGCGGTCTTAGCCAAATTGTCGACGCCACAAAAAATAAAGCAGCTACGGCAGCAAAACGATTTTCCGGGAATCGAGTTTTTGGCTCTGCTGGTCGATTGCGAAATTCTCTTCAAACTCGATGTGGCAACGGACGATAACTTGCGCGCGGCCGAGGGCGACGCCAACCTGGCGCTTTGGGACTTCCATGACCTTCTTTTTCATTCCCGCAGCACCGAGGGCCGGCATGCCAATCCGCTCGGTGGGACTTATCCGCATGCCGGGACGATTGCTCCGCTGCCGGCGATCCGGCCGCCCTGGCCGGGAAAGAAAATTGATCTGCGCAAGTTGGCCGCCGCGCCGGCAGATGACGTTTCGCGGGTTATAACGCTTCTGCGCCAGCGTCGTTCGACGCGCAGCTTTGATGACAAGCGGCCGATTACGCTCACCGAGCTTGCGCAATTTCTCGACGGCACCGCACGCATCCTGTCGCACGCGACCAGCCCCGCCGACCCCGGGGACGGTATTCCGGCGCTCGCCTATACGGTGCGGCCCTATCCATCGGCGGGCGCGAGCTACGAACTCGAGTTGTATCTTGCCGTCAAAAACTGCGAGGGGCTCGCCTCAGGCTTCTATCATTACGATGCCGGCGAACACGCGCTGACGCTGATCGGCGTTACCGACAATGCGTTGCAGGCGCTGATAACAGGTGCCCAGTACGCCATGGGCGCGGGCGAAACTCCGCAGCTTGTGATCACCATTGCGGCTCGCTTCGGCCGGGTATCGTGGAAGTATAGTTCGCTCGCCTATTCGCTCATCCTCAAGGATGTGGGCGTATTGCTGCAAACCTTCTACATTATGGCCACGGCCATGGGACTCGGCGGCTGTGCGATCGGCATCGCCAATATCGATCTGTTCGCGAAGATGACCGGCATCGATGTCCACGTCGAGGGCCCACTCGGTCAATTTGCACTCGGCCGCGGCGCGGAATCGGCGGCGCCATCACCGGATGCACAGGCCGGTCACAACGAAACGTAACGACGGTCCGCTGTGAGTTCTGAGTTTGGCGCAACGGTCGTGCCGCCGGGTGCCTCAATTGGTGGATTTGCCCAAAGGCAATCTCTAGGACTGCCTTTAGTCCGTGCGGGTAGCTATGATAGGCGATAGCGCGAACATTGAGTGGCAACGCAGAAATGCGTCGCGTGATGCCGAGTCTGCAATGACGACGTTACTTGCCGCCCGGATCTCTTTCGAGGACGGCCGCGAAACGGAGCCCGGTGACGCGCAATCCTTCGCGGAAATAAAAGTGGTGAGCCCGCCTGTTGCGCACCGCGCATTCCAGACGCACCGCCCGGCATTGCCGATGACGCGCTTCTTTGATCAGCGCGTCTAAAAGACGGCTTCCGATACCGTTCGAGCGCAAGCCTCGCGTCGTGACCAACTCATCGATATGGAGGTATCGGCCCCGGATCAGATCCTCTATCACGCGGTAGAGGGCACAAGCGACGATGATATCGCCGCTCCAAACAGCCATTAGCCGGTACCCGCTTTGCTGCATCCGGTTCACCCGGGCGACGAAATCATTTCCGTCGTCCGGGAGTCTGGGAATCAATTCGCGCAGGCATGGGAGACAACCCAGAATGTCGGCATCACTGGTCGCCCAGCCGATCCTCAGGCTGGCTGGCTGATCATGGTCGGTCACAACACCAAGCCCCTCGGTGTTCCGCACCCGCGGCACGCAATTGCTCGGGAGTCTTTTTGCCTATATTTTTAGGGCAGGCGCAAGCCGGCGCTGGGCAGCCTCCACGCCGGAGCTTCAATATTCTTTATAATATCTGGCTCGGCCGTTAAAAATCGAACGGCTGCCGCCGGCAGCCATGGGGCGCCTGACGGGTAGGCCCAGCTCCAACAAATAACATCCGGTGGTTCGCTGAATGGACACGCCGGTGCTAATCAAATACAGGTAAAAAGTGACGAGCACTTGGGAGAATCAAATGGCCGATGAATCGCTCGAGGTGCTGATAACCCGCGAAATGCCGGACGGTACGGTGGCCGTGGTCGACGCACTACGCAATCTTCGCGTCGTTCAGCCCGGCTTTAAGAACGCCGATGAGGCGGAGAAATTCATCGAGGATTTTTACATATCGCGTGGCGTCCTCAGGCCACCCGAATCGAAGCGATAGCCGTAAGGCAACCGCATAAATCGTCGGCATGCGACATAGTACCGAATGCCGCCGATCGACGCGCGGGGTTTGGCCGCGATGTCGGTAACCGGGCATAATTTCCTACGGTGCTGATTTATCGTAAGATGCGATCAAACGGCACGGTCAAACGGAAAAATGCCGTACCGCAAATACAGTACCCGTCTGCAATGCGGTGCCAGCTATAAATACCTGGTTTCCAAATCAACAGTCGTTTCCACGCCAAGGCGATCAAAATTGGAATTCAGCCACACATCGGCGCGTTCGCGGCCGATCTTGTGAAGATGTTGTAGATAATTCCAGTCGCCGTTCAACTTGCTGGAATTTGACGAGGCGCCAATGATGTCCTCGCCGTCGATCATGTGAATGAGCATTCGTTTGCCGTCGACCACCTTGCCCTCATCAATGAGCTTGGTGACAAAAGCGACGACCCGCATTTCTCGCATGACGGATGAATTGAAGGTGACTTCCTGCATCCGACTGAGAATGGCGCGAGAGGTCGTTGGACTTTCCGACCGCTCGGTCGGCGTCAGGTGAACGAGGATGATATCGCGCGCCTGGCATGCATAGATCACGGGAAATAGCGCGGGATTCCCCATGAATCCGCCGTCCCAATAATATTCGCCGTCAATCTCGACGGCGTGCATCATGAGCGGCTGGCACGACGAGGCGACGACGTGATCCGAGCGAAGTTCCTCGGAGCGAAAGATTTTCACCTTGCCGCTACGCACGTTGGTCGCGCACAGAAACAGCTTAACGACCGGTCGCTGGCGCAAAACTTCGAAATCGATAACTTCTTCGAGCAGTTTCTTGAACGGATTGTAGTTCAGCGGGTTGAGTTGATAGGGCGAGAAGACTTGGCTGAGAGTGTCGACAAACAAGTAGCCTGGCGAATGATCGAGACCGAAATTTCCATACAGCTTGTCGAGCAGGGAAGGTTGGAAGATGCTGGCGGATGCCATTTCGGACAATCTTCGCCAATAGCGATCGAGTGATCTCCTGGCCTCTTCGCGTCCGCCGACAGCCAAGCCGTAGGCGAACAAGGCAGCATTGACGGCGCCGGCGCTCGTGGCGCTGATGCCGTCGAAGGCCAGCCGTTCCTCCTCAAGCAGGCGGTCAAGCACACCCCAAGTGAAGGCGCCGTGGGCACCGACGCCTTGGAGCGCCAAATTGACGGTCTTTTGGCCGTCAGCTGGGCGGCTGACTTGGAGGGTGCTTTGGTTGGCATGCGCGGTGATGGTCGGCCTCCCCCTACGCGCTCGCGCCGATTGCACAGCCGAGCTACCCATAGCACTCGCAAAACGCTGTGTGTACCGTTGAGTCAGATTCCGACCGATTCGTGGTGCGGCCTGCCCATTAAGGCACGGGATATCCGATCGGCGAAGAGGACCTGCCTGGATCATTCGCCTTTTGGCCGGCCGGCAAATTCGATCCCGTAAACTTTGCCGCGCGCAATTTGGTCAATTTGGCGCTTTTCGACATTGCCGGCGGCGAGCGGCTCATCGTCGGTTGGTTCTTCCTTCAATCCGCGCAGCATCTTGCGCGCCCGAATAAGCCTCAACGCCCGAAGTTTTCTTCAAACTAAACCTTAGTCCATCGCTGCGACCCGTTCGAGCAATCCGACGGT
>Ga0335081_10010236_pt1 | contig 15143 bp, 7 predicted proteins | sample Lox_Sample_35_FD_206713 | JGI IMG/M metagenome (GOLD analysis project Ga0335081, IMG submission 206713) | Soil microbial communities from Loxahatchee National Wildlife Refuge, Florida, United States - Lox_Sample_3.5 | ecosystem: Environmental > Terrestrial > Soil > Wetlands | place: USA: Florida...
ACCTGCGCCGTTTTGTCGTGATCGGGGATGGCGGGAAGGATCGGCTCATAGTAGCCGCCGCCCACCAGTTCGATCTGCCCGCGCGCGATCAGTTGCCGCAGCTTGTCGAAGAACTCGGGATGCCGGTGCTCGATCCACTCCAGCAGGATCCCCGAATAATGCAGGCTGACGCGCACGCGCGGGTGCAGCGCCAGAACGGTGAGGAACGGCGCGTAGGCGTGCTGGTACGCTTCCTCGATGACGTGATCGAAATTGCCCACCGGCTGATGCGAGTGGATCAGCCAGGCGAAGGAAACCTTGCTCATAAGGGTACAGGGTACAGGGCACAGGGAACAGGGGACAGAGGACAGGAAAGAGGGACAGCCTGAGCCGACCCCTCAACCTGTCCCCTGCATCCTATACCCTGTGCCCTGTGCGGCTGCCAACTGACCTACCAGCATAGAATGAAACCTCGCCGAGGGCCAGCAAGAAGAGCGCGCCACTGGGTAGCTTAGGGAAGAATCCGGGCCGATGAGTGGGTCCGGATCAGACGAGCCCATCATCTACATAGGTCACCGCCTTCAAAGCGGTCGTTTCACCGGCTAATCGCCCGGGACATACTTTCGTGTTCGGACAGGAACAGCGAGTATTGCATTCAGGGAAGGTCGAAGGTATGTTATCGTGCGGCGGTTGGGAGCACGCTCCTACCTGCCAGGAAAGTCCATTTCAATCTCTCTGAACGGTGCCGCTCGCTCCGGATTTGAACGCGGGTCATGGGCGGAACCGGGATAGGATCTTCCATGCGACACCTCACCAGCAGGGTTTCTCGTCGACTCATCCAAGCCTTAATCCTCGGGCTCGTGTTTGTGGCGCGTCTCGGCACCGCGGACACGGCAAAGACGCGACCCGGTTATTACCGCAGCCCGGCGATTCACGGCGACACGATTGTTTTCACGGCGGAAGGCGATCTCTGGACGGTCAGCGTAAACGGCGGCGGCGCGAGGCGGCTCACGTCCAATCCCGGCCATGAGGGTGGCGCCGCCATTTCCCCCGACGGTCAAACCGTCGCCTTCAGTGCCGAATACGAAGGTCCGACCGACGTCTATACGATGCCGGTGGAGGGCGGTTTGCCCCAGCGCCGCACGTGGGACGGGGACGCGGCGGTCGCCGGCTGGACGCCCGATGGACGCGTGCTGGTCCGGACCCAACGCTACTCCACCCTGCCCGACCCTCAACTGGTGGCCATCGATAACACCGGCCGCCGCGAGGTGGTGCCGCTGGCCCAAGCGGCGGAGGCCAGCTACACGCCGGACGGCCGCACTCTGTTCTTCACGCGCTACAACCGGCAGGGGAGCCAAACCAAACGGTACCAGGGTGGCACGGCGGAGAACATCTGGCGCTACGACGCGGGTTCGGAGGCTGTGCCTTTGACCGCCGACTGGCCCGGCACCTCGCACGATCCCATGTTCTGGGACGGGCGGGTCTACTTCCTTTCCGACCGCGATGGGGTGCTGAATGTTTATTCCATGGACCCCAACGGGCACGGCGTGAAACAGCACACCCACCATCACGGTTTCGATGTTCAGTGGGCGTCGCTCTCCAATGGCCGCATCGCCTATCAGCTCGGCGCCGACCTCTGGCTGCTCGATCTCAAAACCGGCCATGACGCCATCCTAAACATCACGCTCGAGTCCGACTTCGATCAGTTGCGCGATCACTGGGTGAAGAAACCGCTGGAATACCTCACCGGAGTCCACGTCGCGCCGGATGGGAGCGGAGCGGTGTTCACGGCGCGCGGTGAAGTGTTCACGCTGCCGGCCAAGACCGGACGAATCGTCAAGGTGGCCGGCAACTCGGGAATCCGCTACCGTGAAGCTCGCTACATGCCCGACGGCAAGAGCATCATCGCGCTCTCTACCGAAAGCGGGGAAACCGAGTTCTGGAAATACCCGGCCAACGGCATCGGGGCGCCCGAGCAATGGACCCACGATGCCAAGGTGCTGCGCTGGGAAGGCGTGCCCTCGCCGGACGGCCGCTGGCTGGCGCATCACGATAAGGACCAGCAGTTGTGGCTATACGATACGAAGACCAAGCAGCAGAAACGGATCGCCCAGTCGATGATGGGCGACTTTTCGGACCTCACCTGGTCGCCCGACAGCCAATGGCTGGCCTATGTGGAAACAGCCGACAACACCTTCGACCAGATCAAAGTGCTGAACACGAACACGGGCGCAATTCAGACGCTCACTTCCGACCGCTACAACAGCGGCAGCCCGGCTTGGAGCACGGACGGCAAGTGGCTCTACTTCCTTTCCGACCGCATGCTGAGGACGGTGGTGCGATCGCCCTGGGGGCCGCGCCAGCCGGACCCCTACTTCGATCGCTCCATGAAAGTCTACGAGCTTGCGCTCACGTCGGGCCTGCGCTCGCCGTTCGCGCCGGTGGACGAACTGCATCCCGAGCCGCCCGCCAAACCGGATAAGCCGGCCGAAGCAAAGCCCGATCAGGCGACAGAGGCGAAGAAACCCGCTCCAGTCACGGTGAACATCGACTTCACCGATCTGGCCTCGCGACTCAACGAGGTTCCTGTACCTCCCGGCAATTACTCCGATCTTGAGGCTGCCGAGAAACGCCTGTGCTGGCTGGATCGTGATGACGGCGTGCCGCCCAAGCGAAATCTCGCCTGCGCGGATATCGCCAACAAGGGCGACGCTCCCGAAACCGTGCTCGCCGACGTGAAGGGTTACGAGATGTCGCTGGACCGGAAGAAGATGCTGGTGGCGAAGGGCGAGGACTTCTACATTCTCGATTCCGACGTCAAAGCGGCCGCGCTGGGCGACGCGAAAGCGCTTCCCAAGGCCAAGATGGACCTCTCGCGATGGACGTTCGATACCAATCCGCGCGCCGAGTTCCACGAGCTGTTTCTAGACGCCTGGCGGCTGGAGCGTGACTATTTTTACGATCGCAACATGCAGGGCGTCGACTGGAAACAGATGCGCGATCGCTATCTGCCACTGGTGGATCGGGTGGCCGACCGCGATGACCTGAACGATGTGATCGCGCAGATGGTGAGCGAGCTCTCCGCGCTTCACATCTTCGTCTTCGGTGGCGATTCCCGCAAGCCGGCGGACGAGGTGGGGCTTGCTTCGCTGGGCGCCGTCCTGCAGCGCGATGAGCAGGCCGGCGGGTACGTGGTGGAGCACATTTATGCTCACGATCCCGACCTGCCCAACGAAGCGCCGCCGCTTGCCCGGCCCGACTCGATGGTGCACGCGGGCGAGGTGATCGTCAGCATCGATGGCGAGGATCTGCTTGGCGTCTCGGATGAACGGGCGCTGCTTCGCGGCAAGGCGGGACGACAGGTGCTGCTGCGCGTTAAGCCCAGCTCCGGGCCCAGTTCCGGGTCCACCAGCGGGTCCACTTCCGGGCAGATCCGCGAAGTCATCGCTACGCCGGTCTCAGCCCAGGATGAACGCAACCTGCGCTACAAGGAATGGGAGTACTCGCGGCGTCTTAAAGTGGAGTCGGATTCCCAGGGTCACATCGGCTATGTTCATCTGCGGGCGATGGGCTCCGGCGACATCGAGCAGTGGACGCGCGAGTTTTACCCCGTTTTCGACCGGCAGGGGCTGATCATCGACGTGCGCCACAATGGCGGGGGTAACATCGATTCCTGGCTGCTCGCCAAGCTGCTGCGCCAGGCGTGGTTCTGGTGGCAGCCCCGCATCGGCAACCCCTACCCCAACATGCAATATGCATTTCGCGGGCACATGGTGGTGCTCTGCGATCGATTGACCGGCTCCGACGGTGAGGCCTTCACCGAAGGCTTTCGCCGCCTCGGACTGGGAAAGGTTATTGGTGTCCGCACGTGGGGAGGCGAGATTTGGCTATCTGCGAGCAATACCCTTGCTGATAGCGGGATCGCGACGGCCGCCGAGTCGGGCGTCTACGGACCCGAAGGTAAATGGCTCATTGAAGGGCATGGAGTGGACCCGGATATCGTGGTGGACAACCTTCCCCATGCCACGTTTGACGGGAGCGACACTCAGCTTGACGCGGCCCTGAAGTACCTCCAGGAGCAGATTCGCAACGACCCGCGACCTGTTCCCAAGGCGCCGCCGTATCCCAACAAGGCTTTCAAGTATGAGGAGTAGGTTGCCATGAACCTCAATCGCCTCCAGAGTACGGGAAACCGACGCTGAAGCGACGCCGTGCCCGCACGGATCGAAGCTTCTAGCACGGGTATGTCGGCCTACGAAATATTCTTCTTGACAACCATCCTTTGGTACCGTATGATTTTTCAGTCTTGCTTTGGACCGGTATGCCGGGGCGCGGAATTCGGGACTCGGGATGCGCCAGGAAGAGGGGGACTCGGGACTGGGGACTCGCTGAGTAGAGTTTGGACAAAGCCAGGAAGCGCATGAGAGATGAATGATCGGGAGCAACGGGTTTCGGGATTAGGAACTCAGGGCTCGCCGAGCAAGGGGGCAAACTGCGGTCAACGAGTGCACTGGCGTATGGTCCAAAGGGGCGAAACGGCACTCGATGGGCAAGGTTCGGGCCAAAAAATCAAAAAATGGATCAAACAAACCTGACAAGTCTTTTAGAATCATAGATATGAAGCTAAAAACAAACCTGGAACAAACCCAATAAGTCCTTTAGAATCGAAGGGCCACAAAAAACAAACCTAGAACAAACCCAGTAAGTACTTTAGAGCGGAAATGATTCCAAAAATAAACCCGGGAACAAACGCTGCAATGGAAACTCGAAAACCCGAAGATCGGCCCACAGGGTCTGGCGAGGGCGGGGGTTAAGTCCTCGTAGTCTACCTTGTTCGTCGAGGTCCCGGGGGAGGTCATCGGCGTTTCACCACGCGGTCGCGCCGCCCCCGCGGCTGGCAACACTCCCTGGTCACGCCTGCCGTAAGTCGCGTGTCTCCGTATTCCGCCGTTTCGGGCGGCCGAGAGCGCCAAGTTGAATTGAATTGTGGTAACCTTCTGAAAGTCCCTGCGCTTAGGGTGCGAGCGACGGGGCGGGAGAAGAAGCCTGGGGCGGCTTTGGGATTTTCGCATTGGTTGCAGGTTTTGAACGTCAGGCAGATCGCTGAACGAGGGGCCAAATGAAGGATGGTCCCATTATATTGTTGAAAAAACAAGTTGATTTCGATTTTCTTCCTCAGGGGTCTGACTATGAGGGCAGCCATTCTCATGGACGCCGGTAAGATGGTCGTGGAAAGAATCCCCGACCCCGAGTTGCCTCCGCGCGAGGTTTTGATCCGCGTGCAGGCAGTGGGCGTATGCGGCACCGACCTGCACATCTTCCGCGGTCACGGAAACTGGAACTTCGACGCCCACGGGCACCCCATCCCGCTCACCGTACAGCCGCAGATTCTCGGGCACGAATTCAGCGGCGAGATCGTCGAGGTCGGGCGCGAAGTGACGGATCTCCGGCCCGGCGACCGTGTCCTATGCGACCAGGGGCGCAACTGCCACAGCCAAGGTCGGACGCCTGTCTGCCCCTATTGCGCCTCGGGCGACTCACACCAGTGCCTCTACTATCGCGAGCACGGCATCAAGGGCTTGCAGGGTGCTATGGCCGATGCCATCGCCATGCCGGCGGTGAATTGCGTCAAGGTGCCGGAGTTCATGCCCGCGGCGGAGGCGGCGCTGGTGGAGCCCCTCGGTTGCGTCACCCACGCCGATGACCGGCTCCGCCGAGCTCCGGCGCGCTACACCTTCGGCGGCGATCCGGCCATCCGCAACGTGCTGATCTTCGGCTCCGGCCCGGCGGGTCTGCTTTTCTTACAGGTTCTGCGCAAGGTGCAGCGGTTCGACGGACTGGTGCTGGTGACGGACCTGCGCGAGGAAAATCTGAAGCTGGCGGCGGAGTTGGGCGGCACGCCGGTGAACGTCTCGCGGCAGAGTGTGGCCGAGACGGTGCGCGAGCTGACCCGTGGGGAACGCATCCATCTGGCCATCGACGCGTGCGGCGCGGCCGGGGTGATCGAGGACCTTCCGGGCGTGCTGGCCAAACAGGGGACGGTGCTGCTTTACGGCGGCGGCCACCACGGCCGGGATCTCTCGCTGATCGATCCCTTGCTCTTTCTGGAGCCTACATTTGTTGTCCCCATCGGCGCTTCCGGGGGCTTCGATGCCGACCTCCGACCCACCACCTATCGGCGGGCGCTGGAGACCCTCGTCTCCGGCAAGGTCCGCGTGGCGCCGTTCATCACCCACCGTTATCGCGGGCTCGACGACATCCACCACGCTTTCGAGCGCGACTTCTCCCGCGCCGACTACATCAAGGGAGTGCTGGAACTCGATTCAGAATGATGAATGATGAACAAAAGAGAAGAGCAAAGGGCGTGCGCGCAGGCCGTTCAATAGTGCGTGAATGATAAATGGAAACCAAACCCTCATTCGGCATTGCTATTTGCCAGCCACGGGGTACTTCCTCGCCGCGAGTCAGGACTCGTCACTGATCACCCGCCACTGGTCACCTGGGAAGGAATGCCTTTATGACGGAACGCGGTGTGACTCTGACCAAGACGCTGATCTTCACCGTTCTCGTGCCAGGCACAGTGGCGGTCGTGCCGTACCGCTTGCTGGAGCGGATGCCAAGGCCTGCCTCATGGGCTGCGCTGGCGGCCGGCTTGTGTCTCTCGGTGCCTGGGCTCGGAGTCTACCTTTGGTGTGCCTGGGAGTTTGTCAACGCCGGTCACGGTACCCCGGCGCCCATCGATGCGCCCAAGAAGCTGGTGGTGAGCGGGCTCAACCGCTTGGTTCGCAACCCGATGTACATCGGGGTCGTTTCGATGGGCTCGGCGAGTCCACCATGTTCCTCTCACGTCCTTTGCTGATCTATGCGGCGGGGCTCTGGGTGATGTTCCACTTGATGGTGGTGCTATGCGAGGAGCCAACGCTGCGCAACAAGTTCGGAGTTGACTACGACGAGTACTGTCGGCAAGTGCCGCGTTGGATTCCGAGTTTGAATGGAGTCGAAAGTCGAACAAGTCAAAGGTCGAGAGTAGAAACCGCTCGGTGTTGACTTTCGACCTCTGATTTTCGACTCTCGACTCCCTGTCGGCCGGGGTCCTAGAACTCGATGCGTGCGCTGATCTGGCCGGTGCGCGCGCCGGCGAAGTCGGAGAGTCCCTGAGCGGCGGAGATGCAGCCAAAGCCACAGACTCCCTGGGCAGGGTTGTTAGCATCCGTGAAGTTCATGTCCGGAATGCCCAGGTTGACATGGTTCAGCACGTTGGTGAAGGAAGCCTCGATTCTGAGTTTGGCACGTTCGGTCAGGTTGAAGTATTTGGCGACACCGAAGTCCCAGTTGATGGTGCCCGGGCCCTGGAGGATACCGACTCCGGAGGTGCCGAAGCGGCCGATGGCAGGTATTGAAACATTGTTGACAATGGTGCCTACCGAGCAATTCCCGGTGGGGCAAGCAAAGCCCGACCCCAGGAACCACTCACTCGAATTCTGGTTACCTGGGTAGGCGAGGCCGACGCGGTCCGGGTGCTGGGGGCGCCCATCGTACAGCGACCCCGTCCCAGAGGGATCGCCGGTACTAAAGGTCGGCGTCAGCCACGGGCCGGCCTGGATGACGAAGATGTTGCTCGTCTGCCAGCCCCCGATCACTCCGTTCACAAGTTTGCTCGAGGTGTCGCCGAAGCGCTTACCGGTTCCAAAGGGAAGCTCGTATATGGCGGTGGTGATCCAACGATGCGTGCGCGGTCCGAAGGTGTTGCCGTACTCGCTGTGACGATCGAAGAAATCAGCCGACCGATTACAAGAATTTTCGTCGCAAAAGCCGCCATTGGCTTGTGGGCCCTGGTTGTCGGCCAGGTTCTTGGACCAGGTATAAGTGGAATCGAAGGTTACCCCGGCGCTGAAGCGGCGGTTGGCTTCGATTTGCAGAGCATTGTAGTTGGCCGTGGCACCGATCGACCGGGTGTTCACGATGCCCCAGTTGGGAAATGGCCGGCTGGTGAGGGGCTGCAAGGGGTAAGGGATGGTGGAGGGCAGCGATTGGTTGTAGTCGGGCGACCACACGAGTTGAGTGGTCTTCATGCCGATATAGGACATGCGCAGACCGGTGTTGAGGCCGATCTCGCGCTCCACCGAGAGGTTCCACTGCAGCGAATAGGGTTCCTTCCATTTGATGTCGTTGGCGGTGCCGAAATAGTCGTTGCCGGATTGGGGCGCGCTGATACCGCTTCCGCCCGTGCTGACCTCAGGCCAGGCGAAGGCAGCTTGGCCGGACGGCGTGGCGTTGATGAAGGTCCGCACGTCTGCCTGGATGGTGCCGGTGAGAGCGTAGAAGATGGAGCCCAAACTGGCAGCTTCGTAAGCGCCGATGCCGCCGCGCACCACCGTCTTGTCGTTGTCGAAAGGCTTGTAGGCGAAGCCGAAGCGCGGCAGGACGCGTTTCGAGTTGGTGCGCAGCCCTTCCGGCAAATGAGCCTGGGACGCCGACAGCACCGGTGTGCAGGGAGCACCGTTAAGCGACGTTGGGTCGTTGGCGGTGTATGGCAGTGCCGCATTAGGGCAGGCGTCAAAGGACTGAAGAAAAGAGGGAGACAGAATGCTGGCGAAGCCATCGGGATAAACCACGCGGCCCGAGAGGGGCACTGAATTATCGAAGTTGCCGATGTTGCCGCCCGCATCGTGGTAGGTGGGGTGATATTCAAAACGCGCCCCGTATTCGAGTGTCAGTCGAGGGCTGACGCGAAAGCTATCCTGTCCGAAAAGGATGAAATGGCGGCTGCGGCCATCGTTGTCCTGGCTGACGTTATCATACGCCGTGTTCGTGGGAAGACCGAGGAGAAAGTCGCCAAAGGCGTTGCCGGTGAAGGTGTTGGAAAAGTTGAAGTTGCCGTAGTTGTCCCCGCCGATGAAGCCCAGCGGACTCCTCGCTCGGATGCCAGTGACGGCGGTGCCGAACTTCATGGTATGGCGGCCCTTCGTCCAAGTCAGGTTGTCGTTGAATACGATCGCGCGCGATTCGCTGGGGTTATCCATTCGATCAATGGTGAGGCCAGTGACATTGCTGATATCGATTTCCGGGAGGCCGTTAAAGAACAGCTTCGAGTTGGTGTTGAGGCCTTGGAAGCCGAGCGAACTCTCGAAAGCCCGCCCGTTAAAAGAGTTGGAATTGCCAAAGTTATCCTTGGTCAGGCCAAAACGGAATTCGTCGAGCACGTTTGGGCTGATCGTGTAGTTCAGGGAGTAGACCAGCATGCGCACCTGCTCGTAGTCGCTGCTGGAGGGTAGCAGCAGGTCTTGCGGCCCCAGGGAATTGATGTTCTTGTAAGTGTAACGTCCCGACATCGAGACTCTTGAGCCGAGATACTGGTCGCCGCGGACGTCAAACTGGTTGGAGTTGTAGTTCGCCGGCCGGTTGGTGTTGAAGTTGTTGTCGTGAATGACGTTCAGGTTACCGGTGTTGGGCAGCGGGTAAAGGGTGAGGATCTTTTGGGCGATGGATTTGACCGGCACGTTGATCATGTCGTTCGCGAACGGCTGGCCGGTGGCGGGATTGTAGATCTGGTCGATCACATTACCTTTGCTATCGCGATCGTTGCAGACGCCGCTTGCGGCAAACCCCGACTGACACAAATACGACTCATCGCCGTTGCGCATCGCCTGAGTCGGAACGCGATCCTGAATGGTTCCGCCGCGGGGATAGTGGAAGCCCTCGAAAGTGCCAAAGAAGAAGCTTTTGTTTCTTCCGTCGTAAAGATGCGGGACCACCACGGGCCCGCCAGCGCTGATGCCGAAGTCGTTGGCCACCTTCTGCGGTTTCGAGTTCTGGCCGAAAACGACAGCATCGAGGGTAGCGTTCTGGTGGTACCAGAAGACGTCCCCATGCAAGGTATTGGTGCCGCCCTTGGAGATGGTGGTCACGTCGCCCGGATCGCCGAACTCAGCCGGGCTTCCCACCCCTTGCACTTTGATCTCGGCGATGGATTCCGCCGAAGGAAAGGCGTTTTGCAGCGGGCTGTTGCCATCATAATTGGTGGTGGAGATTCCATCGACGGTAAACTGCGATTGAGATTGAAGGCCGCCTTGAATGGAGAGGTTGTTGTTGTTGTCAGACTGCATCCCGGGCAGGATCCCAAGCAGATAGTAGGGGCTATTGCCGTTGGCAGATGCCCTGTAGTTGGCGGGAAGGCTCTCAACCTGAAGAGAATTGTAGGTGGAGGAGATCGTCTCCGTCTCCGTGGTGATGACGCCCGCATTGGCCTCAACTTGTACCGATTGAGTCGCCTGGCCAATCTGCAGCGTGACATCCACGCGAAGTGTTTGGCGAGCTTCGATCTGCAGGTCGTGGACGCTCTCGGTTTTGAAGCCGGGCTTGCTGACCTCTACGGTGTAGCGGCCGGGTTTGGCGTTCACGGCTTCATAGTTGCCGTTCGCGTCGGTAGTCGACGTGCGCGCGGTTCCCTCGTCCGTGTTGGTGATGGTTACCGTGGCGCCGACGATGACTGCGCCGCTCGAGTCCGTTACCGTGCCAAGAATCGTATCGAGAGTGGATTGCGCAGAAGCCCCGGTTGCAAACAACAGCAGTGCGCCCAGGGTGTACCCAACGTTTCGGATCATGCGCCCCTCCTATGTACGTATTCGCTTTAGCCTTGTCCGGTCCCTTTAGGAGGGATCGGGCAATATTAGTTTGCCATAAGCTTGTTGCCAAAGTATGAAGAAAAGGTTACAGCAAGATTACAACGGCCGGTTTTGTCATTTCCGGGCGATCATGACTCAATGGGAATTTGGCACGAAGGGAGAAAGTGCCATGGCTCGCGTGCCGTTGTCAAAGAGTTTTCGGTCGACTTAAGGGTCCCAGGGCCGACCGCGGAACGGCGGCGGAGTTTGGCAGGAGATCAACTCGCTGGCTCGCAGGGGGGCGAAGGAGCAATCGGGATGGTACCTCGATGGAAAGCAGGCTTAGGAGGTGCGACGGCGACCGAAGAACGCGATATGCCGCGCGAGCCCGTTATCGAGCTGCGGATGACCTCGGAAGTGTGGGGACGTTCCGAGGCTACCCGATCAGCATCGGCTTAACTTGATCGGCGCGACCCCAAGTGAACGAGGACCAGCATCGTTCCCATGGCGGTGCCCAGCAAAAGCGCCGCACTTGGCTCCGGAACCGGAACTGGCGTGGTGCCCAGTACGTCAAAAGCGCCGGTGGTGTTATTGGGGAATACGTTCCACGTGACCCCACTGGAGGATTGGGCGATTGTCCCCCTAGCTCCGGTGTTATTCTGATTCCACGCCGCGTACAGATCGCTAGCAGGTACCGCCTCCAACCAGTATTGAACGCCAGCCTGAAGCAGAATGCCGGGGGACGTGACGGTATCAAGGGTGCAGCAGGTACCGAAAGTCGGCGAATTATTCACTGTCCATGACTCGAGCACCGTGGTACCGGGTTGGTTGCCGTTGTCGTTGACCAGTTCGAGCGTGAAGCTGTTGGTCCCGCTAATGTACCCCATTGCCAGGTCGATCTGGCTGAGGTCGTAGTTCGCGCCCGGCGTGAAGGTCATCGCACTGATGATCGACCCGACCCCCGAATTCGGGCCGGAAACGTTGTAACCAATGCCGCCGTTGTACACGTGCGTGGGGTCTGAATTAAGGTTGGAATAGATGACGCTGTCCGCCCTCGACGTAAGGGGTACGGCGGCAACGCTGACGAGGAGCACGGACATGCACAGAAGCGCGCGTTGGAATCGCGACATGGTTCCTCCACTTGATTTTGAGTTACGTCAAAAACCCATTGCGATCGACGGTGGTTAATCTACCAGGATACTTCGCGTTCGTCAATGGCCCAAAGGTGCCACAGGGTGCCACCCCCGCATAGCACCAAAGTGCTATACTTATGCGAGGCGCATTTGCCATCACCAACGAGGGTGAGTGATGCGCTGCTCTAGCTTGTTCTCAGGAGTTTGTCATGCCCGATTCCCACGCACGACTTTACCTTCCCCCGCCCACCGGGTTCGGACCACTTCCGTTCAGCAGAGGAGTCCTGGTGGGAAACACGTTCTATCTCGGAGGGCACATCGGGATCGATCCCGCTACCAGGGAAGTACCCGCTGACCCGGAACACGAGGCTCGATTTATGCTCGACGCCGTTCGCGATACGCTGGCCCGAGCCGGCCTGAGCATGGACGATCTGGTGATGGTCCAGGTGTTCGCGTCTGATGTTTCGTTGTTCGAGCGGTTCAATAGCGTATACCGCACTTACTTCACCCGGAATTATCCCGCCCGGGCCTTCATCGGCTCGGGTCCTCTGCTCTTGATGGCGCGTTTCGAAATGCTGGGGATTGCGGTGAAGGCGTAAGAGAAATGCTGAATTAGGAATGATGAATGATGAACGAAAAGCGTTCCTTGTCACTCGTCGTTAGTCCTTTGTCCGTTGCAGGAAAGCGGAGGGCGAATAGCAAATGACAAAGGACCAAGTACGCCTCTTCTTGTTCATCATTCATCCTTCATCGTTCATCATTTCTTCAACTGGTCCAACTCGTTGGCCGCCGACTCGATCAGCGCCGCTTCCCCCACCATGAGGTTGCCGACCACTCCCATTCCCCGGTCCGCCTCGCCCCACTGTTTTTGCTCGATGGCTTCGCGCACCATCGGGATGGTTTTTACGCCGTACCCCGTATAAAAGCCGGGCGCGTAGATTTCATGCACGTACCACGGCCTCCGCGGCAGGCCCTCGGGTGACGTGAGTTTCCGCTCGCTTTCCATCAGTGCCTGGTTCAGCCGGTCGAGCGACGCGTGGGCCAGAACCGCGCCCCCGTTTTGCTGGGCCTTCTCCAGCGCCTTCTCGTAGTGTTCGGCGGCGCGGCTGATCTCCGCCACGCCGTTCTCGAGCGGCGCGAAGTTGAGGAAAGGCGGCACCGGCTCTACGGAAGGGGGCACGAAAGCTTTGGTGGGATCGGCCGTCGCCGTCAGCGCTCCGTCTTCGATCTCTTTGTTTTGCTCGATGATCCCGTCGCGCTTGTCTTTGGCCAGTTTCTGCAACTCGTCCAAATACTCGTGCAGGGTGTCGGCAAACTCCGTGAAATCGAAAGGCAACAGTTCCGCATCGGCCAGGCGCATGACCGCCGTGCCTGCGGTCTGCGCCAGGGCGCGGCCGTAGATAAACTCAGGATCATCAAAGTGGGTATACCAATAGAAGTCATCGTAAATGGAGTGATAAATACCCCCGCCGACCTCGCCGCCGTAGCCGAGGTTGAGGGAAGCGATTCCGAGGTGCTGGAGAAAGGGCGTGTAGTCCGACCCCGAACCGAGGGCCCCGATGCTGAGATCCCTACGCTGACGAATCTTGTTGCGCGCCTCGGCGTTGGGGGCGCGGACGATGCGCTGGAACTGGCTCCGCTGCCAGACGGAGATGTGCTTTTCCGGGTCGTCGATGTTGCGCGCTACACTGTTGATGAACTTCTGGAGGGTGTGGGACCCGCCCACGAAAAGGTAGCCGCGGCCGTTGGAGTCGCTATTGATGTAGACGGCGGCGTTGCGGCGCAGCTCGTCGGCGTGCGCCTCCGCCCATTCGGTGGAACCCAGCAAACCTGGCTCCTCGCCGTCCCAGGCGCAGTAGATAATCGTACGCCGCGGCTTCCAGCCCTGCTGCAGCAATTCGCCCAGCGCGTGCGCCTCTTCCAACAGCGCCACCTGGCCGGAGAGCGGGTCCTCGGCGCCGTTCACCCACGCGTCATGATGGTTGCCGCGGATGATCCACTCGTCGGAGAAAACGGAACCCGGAATCTTCGCGATCACGTCGTTGATGGGCTTGATATCCCAATTGAACTTCACCTTCAGGTGGACCTTGGCCGGGCCGGGACCGATGTGGTAGGTGATGGGCAATGCCCCGCGCCATTCGTCGGGCGCCACCGGCCCGGTGAGAGCGGCCAGCAAGGGTTGCGCATCGCCATAAGAAATCGGGAGCGTCGGGATCTTGGTGAGGACTTCCACCTTATCGAGTGGAAGCCGCTTGGCATCCGCTGTAGCGCCCACGCCGGGAGTGAGCGGGTCGCCGGAGTAAAGGGTCATATCCACCACGCTGCCGCGCTGCACGCCGTCTTTGGAGCGAAAGGCGCCCCCGGGGAAGACGTCACCCTGGAAATAACCGTCTTCGTGCGGGTCGGAATAAATCAGGCAGCCCACCGCGCCGTGCTCCGCCGCCACCTTGGGCTTGATGCCGCGCCAGGTCTCGCCGTAGCGCGCGACCACGATCGCCCCCTTCACCGATATGCCCAGGCGGTCGAGCTTCTCGTAATCGGCCGGCGCGCCAAAATTCACGTAGACCAGCGGCGCCGTCACATCGCCGTCGGCGGAGTAGGCGTTGTAGGTCGGCAACTGCTCGTCTTTCTGCCCCGACGTGGGATCGACTGCCAACGTCGGCTCTTCCAGCTTGGCCGTGAACCTGGTAGGCTCAAGAAGTTCCAGCGCGCGTTCCTTGGGAGTCGGAAACAGCACCTGGAAGGTCTCAATGTGAGCGTCGAGCCCCCACGACTTAAACTGGGAGAGAATCCACTCGGCATTGTCCTTATCGTAGGGCGAGCCCACGTGGTGGGGCCGGGCCGAGAGGTGCTGGTCGTAATCGCGCATCTTCTGATTGCTGGGGATCGCCTGGAACTTCGCCTCCCAGTCGCGCTCGGAGCGGGCCGCTTCGTCGGAGTATCCTTGCAGCTTCGGCGCCGGTTCCTCTGCCGCTACCGCGGACAACAAGAAGCAAGTAAGGCAAAAGACAAGTGAAATAGCAAAACGTCGCATGAGTCCTCTCATTCTCATTGCGTTGTCGGGCCGCTGGCGGTTGAGGCCACGTAACCCGGAGTCTAAAGACATTAAGCCGCTTTGCAGAAATGTCAAGGAAGAAAAAGTTGGTGACCCCTGCCACCGAATTCGTCCTGGTGAGATCGAAGCGAGCGAGTTTTTCCCACCAACCACCACCTATCCGTAACATAATAAAGGATCCGACGCTGAATATTTCGTTCGCCCGAAAATCGCTCATCTTATAGAAAAAAAGTGAGATACGAGTTGCGTTTCGTTTAAGTCTCATGCTTTCAATGATGTATCCTAGTGTGGTGTCCAGGAAATGGATGGAAAGGCCCGGAGGTGCCGACAGAGAGTAGCCCAGGGCTTCCGCCCTGGGCTACTCTCTGTCGG
>Ga0335081_10010238_pt1 | contig 15141 bp, 11 predicted proteins | sample Lox_Sample_35_FD_206713 | JGI IMG/M metagenome (GOLD analysis project Ga0335081, IMG submission 206713) | Soil microbial communities from Loxahatchee National Wildlife Refuge, Florida, United States - Lox_Sample_3.5 | ecosystem: Environmental > Terrestrial > Soil > Wetlands | place: USA...
GACCGCGTCGACAGCCGCCTGGAGCCGGGCGAGCATGCCCGCGCAGCCGATGTCGTGGAGTCCCTTGGGGAGAAAACGGAGGTCGACCTGGTGGGGGGATCGCGCGGCAGCGTCGCAAAGCTCCCGCGTGAAGACTTCGCAGCTGATGATCGTGCGTCGCATGCGGCGTCCGGACCTGCCGGCTTCTCAGTCCCGGCCGCGGAGCGCCGCCGCGACGGCGCGGAGGAACTCCGGCGTCGTCCCGCAGCAGCCCCCGATGAAGTCGGCGCCCGCCTTCTGCAGCTCGCGCGCGCCGGAGGCGAACTCCTCCGGCGTGGTGCGGTACGTGATGCGTCCCCCGGCCATCTCGGGCATGCCGGCGTTCGGCTTGATCCACACCGGGAGCGCCGTCGCCCTGCGGAGCCTTGCGCAGACGGGAATATACCCCTCGATCCCGAGGCCGCAGTTGGCGCCGATGGCGTCCGCACCGGTCCCGGTCAGCGCCTCGGCGACCTCCTCCGGCGTGGCGCCCATCATCGTCCGGTCTTTCTCCTTCCCGGAATCGAACACCATGCTTGCGATAACGGGGAGGCCGGTCGTGCGCGCAGCCTTTACGGCGATCCGCGCCTCGTCGATGTCGGTCATCGTCTCGACCAGCAGCGCATCCGCACCCGCTCCGGCGAGCGCGTGGCACTGCTCGGTGAACGCGGCGGTGAGATCTTCTTCCGTCACCTCCCCGGCAATAAGCATCTTGCCGCTCGGGCCGATCGATGCGAACACCCGCGCGTGCCCCGCGGCAGCCTTCCGCGAGATCTCCACCCCCCGGGCGTTGAGCGCCGCAATGTCGGCTGCCCGGTCGCCCAGCGCGATCCTGTTGGAACGAAACGTGTTCGTCAGGACGACGTCGCTACCGGCCTCCACGTAGCGGGAGGCAACCTCCTCCACCCGTTCGGGGTGGGAGAGGTTCCAGAGGTCGGGGTGTTCCCCCGGCGTGAGACCGAGTTTTTGCAGCTCGGTCCCCCACGCCCCGTCCGTGATCACGGGGCGTCTCTCCAGCAACGTCTGGAACAGGGCGTGCACGTGTCTCTCAGGCAGCCGTGAGCTTCCGGGCGAGCGCCACGGCGGCGTTCGCGTTGCTGGAGTACCCGTCGGCCCCGATTTCATCCGCGTACTTCTGCGTGACCGGCGCGCCGCCGATCATCACCTTCACGCTGTCGCGCATCCCCTCCTCGCGGAGCTTCTCCATCACGGCGCGCATGGAATGCATCGTGGTCGTCAGGAGTGCCGACAGCGCCACGAGCCGGGCCTTCCGTTCCTTTGCCGCCGTGATGAACTTCTCGGGAGAGACGTCCACCCCCAGGTCGATGACCTCGAACCCGGCTCCTTCCAGCATGGCGGCGACCAGGTTCTTCCCGATGTCGTGGAGGTCTCCCTGGACCGTCCCGATCACCACCCGCCCGACGGGCTCGGCGCCGCGGGCCGTCAGGAGGGGCCTGATCAGCTCCAGAGACGCCTTCATCGCCCGGGCGGCGATCAGCAGCTCGGGGACGAAATACTCGTTCGCCTCGTAGCGCCGTCCCACCTCGTTCATGGCGGGGATCATGGTGTCGTCGACGAGCGACTGGGGATTGGCGCCTGCGGCCAGGCTCGTCTGCGTGATCTCTTTCGCCGCTTTGGCGTTGCCGTTGAGGATAGCGTCGTACAGCGTCTGGATCATGGACATAGCGTTTTCCCTCCGGTTGTCTTACAGCGCGCCGTGCGCGTAGATTGTGTCATACAGTGCGAGGATGTTGGCCGTCGGTGTGACGGGCTGGAGATTGTGGCACGGGGCGCACACCCAGCGTGCTCCCCTGAAGATTTCGATGTTCTCGAGAACCTCCCTGGCGACGTCGGCACTGGTCCCGAACGGCATCGTCTGCTGGTTGTCCATCGCGCCGTGGAAGACCAGGCGGTCCCCGAAATCGCGCACGAGTCCCTCGCGCTCCATTCCCGGGCAGCGCCACTGGATGGGGTTCAGCAGCTCGATTCCGGTGATGTCCAGGAGATCGGGGATCACTCCCCGGACCGAGCCGTCGGTATGGTAGAAGATATGGATCCCGTAGCTCCTCGCCAGGTCCGCCATCTTTTTCTGGTTCGGGAGGAGGAACTTCCGTATCTGTGCGCGGCTCATCAGGAGCGAGGTCTGCCCGCCGAGGTCCTCGGCGATGTACGTCACCCCGATCCGCCCTTTGCCCGCTTCGAACGTCCGCCGGGCAAGCTCGAAGTAGTAGCGGAACATGTGTGCGAGCGCAGCCTCGGTGAATTCCGGGTTCTCGACGAGGTCGACCAGCGCCTGCTCGAGGCCCCGGAGCCCCGCGTAGATCAGGAAGGGCTCGTAGTTCCCGGAACGGATCATCCTGTGCGGAGGCACGGCACGGAGCATCCGGCAGAAAGCCTCGTAGTCGTGGTCCTCGGCCTTCGGCCAGGGATATGCGTCAAGCTCCCCGATTGTCGACAGTGCCGCCAGGGGGTGGTTGGCGAACTCGTCGTATTCGCCGGCGCCGTACCTGATGAGCTTGCGGCGGAGTCCCCAGAGGTCGGCCCCCGGATCGCCGGCCCTGTGGTCGTCCCTTCGCGGTGGGTCGACGACGATGAGTCCGTCGACGTGGAGCCTGGTGTAGAGCTCCTCGATGTCGCGGCACCCCAGTTCGGCGAAGAGCCGCGCCGTCACCTCATCCGTCGCCCAGTAGTCGGTGGGAATGCGGTCAGGCTTCTCCCCCGCAAATATCGCACGCCAGCGTTCTCTCGGGGTCAAGGGGGTGGTGACGAATGTTCCACGAATGGAATGGTGTACCATATAGAATATACACAAACGCCCGGAGGAATTCACCTGCCGGGCCTCAGGTTGACTCTGAGTTTCCGGTGCGCTACTTTAGTACGGAAGGTGTGTCCATGAGTATTCGCCTGGTGTTCCCCCGTTTCCGTCCCGTCGCGCTCTGCGCGGGCGTGCTGTGTGCGCTGGCGCTCGCTCCCCTGCTTCTCTCGTCGCGGTCCGCCGCCCAGCCTCATGCGCGGAAGATCAACGTCCGGTACGAGAATATTTCGCTCGAGTTCGACGCTGCGCTGTCGAAAGACTACCTGGCCGAAACCGCTCCCGCGATCCCCCTCGAGGACAAGGACGACAAGCCGGACGGGGTTGCCCCGCGGCACATGGTGATCAGCCTGAGGGGATCGTATGCCACGCGGTTGCGCCGTGACGCCTCCTCGGCCTTCGTCATCCCGCGGATCTACGTGTATCCCCTTGCCGATCCCGGGGACCCGAAGTTCGACGAGGAATTCCCTACGACGCGGCAGGCGGCTGTGGACCTTACCCGGCTCCTGGGGCGCCGCTCCGGGGCGTTTACCGACGAGATCCCGTTCCTCCCCTGGTTTGACGAGGACGAGCTGTTTATCGGGAGGAAGAAGTTCGTCCGGTTCAGGAACGGGAGGGGGTTCATGTTTCTGACGCAGTGCGGCCAGGAATCCTCCGCGGTCAACAACGCCGAGATGCTCTACGTGTTCCAGGGAATGACCGATGACAACGCATGGTACGTCTCCGCGGTGTTTCCCGTAGCCGCACAGGGCTTCCCCTCCACCGGGAAGATCGACAACGAAGCCGAGTTCAGCGCGCGCTATGCGGGCTACATCCGGCAGACGACTGACCGCCTGAACCGCCTTCCTGCGCGCCGGTTCACCCCCGATCTGACGCTCCTCGAATCGCTGGTGCGGTCACTGAAAGTCGACCCGCACTGAACGCCCGCGCCATTCACGCCATGTACAGTCCGCACCGATCGCCGGCTCTTTGGCCGCATTTCCCAGCGGTTCTCGCTCTGTGCGCATTCATGGCGCCCGGCGTCAGGGCGCTCGCGGATCCCCCGGGAGCGCGAATTCCCCGCGGGTACGTCTGCAGGATGGCCGCGGGCGCCATACGCATCGACGGTGTCCTGGACGAGAAGTCATGGCGCGAGGCGCCGTGGACCGACGATTTCGTCGATATCGAAGGGTCCGTGCGTCCCCGTCCGCGATACCGGACGCGCGCGAAAATGCTCTGGGACGACCAGTACCTCTACATCGGCGCCGAGCTCCAGGAGCCCCAGGTCTGGGCGACGCTGACGCAGCACGACACGGTGATATTCCGCGACGACGATTTCGAAGTATTCATGGATCCGAACGGCGACAACCTTGAATATTACGAGATGGAGATGAACGCGCTCAATACGGTCTGGGATCTCTTCCTGGAACACCCCTACAGGGACGGGGGGAAGGCCGACAACTCATGGGACATCGTCGGCCTCCGGACCGCGGTCCATATCCGCGGAACGCTGAACATGTGCGCCGACAGGGATACCGGATGGACGGTTGAGATCGCCATGCCATGGAAGGCACTCGGTCAGTATGCACACCGGCCTGCCCCGCCGGCTTTCGGTGACCAGTGGAGGATCAACTTCTCGCGCGTGGAGTGGGAGCTGGATACGACGGGGGGGCGGTGCATGAAAATCCCCGGAAGGAAAGAGGACAACTGGGTCTGGTCCCCCCAGGGGGTGATTGACATGCACCAGCCTGAGATGTGGGGATACCTCCAGTTTGGCGGGAAGAACGCATCGCAGGCGTCATTCAGGCCTGATCCGTCAAGGCCCGCGGAGGAAGCGCTGATGGCTGTCTACCATGCGCAGATGGCGTTTCGGGCCGCTCATGGACGGTGGGCCGCGAGCATCGGCGAGCTGCAAATCCCCCGCGCGTCGCCGCAGATATTCGCAACATCGCCCGCGGTCTCGCTCACGTCTGCGGGCTACATTGCCAGTGTGACAATTCGTCTGAAGGGAGGGAAAACGCTTACCTGGTACGCCACACAGGACTCCCGTCTCTGGCACGATTGACGTACGGCCGGAATTTTCTTATATTTTCGGTAGTTTATAGTATAGAATCGTTCGAGGTGTCCAATGGCCAAGCTTTTTGTATCCAACAAGGACGAATCCGCGCGCCTCTTTCATAGCTCGTTCCTGGAGCTGTTCACACACGTCCACTGGAGCGTGCCGATCATCGTCTACCTCCCCGTCGTCGTCTACTCCGTGTACGTCACGTCGACATACGGAGCGATCGGCGCTTCAAGCGTGATACTCCTGTTCGTGGCGGGTCTCGTCGTCTGGACCCTTGCCGAGTACCTCCTCCACAGGTTCGTGTTTCACTACGAGCCGAAGAGCGGCTGGGGCAAGCGCCTCCACTTCCTCATGCACGGCGTGCACCATGACTACCCGCAGGACTCGAAGAGGCTGGTGATGCCCCCGGTGGTGAGCATACCCCTGGCTCTCCTTTTCCTGGGCGCGTTCATTCTTATCCTCCCTGCGGCCTCCGTCGGGGCTGTGTTTGGGGGATTTATCTTCGGGTACATCTGCTACGACGAGATTCACTACGCCACGCACCATGCCCCGATGAAGGGGAAGCTGGGGCTCTGGTTGAAGCACCACCACGTCAGGCACCACTACCTCGATCCGGGACGCGGGTTCGGCGTCAGCTCGCCGATCTGGGACTATGTCTTCGGCACGATGTACAGCGAAAAAGAAGACCTCTCCGTGGAGGGGAAAGAAATCTGACCTGACTTACTTTGTCAGGAACCATCTGGCCGGGGGTATCTGCTCTTCAGGTACCCCCGGTCCTGCATAGCGAAGCTCCACGCTCTTTGCGCCTCCCTGCTGTATGTAGCTCAACGTGACGGGATGCTTCCCGGCATCCAGATTCAGAGACGTCCGGCGTTCCTGGTACCCGTGCAGTCCCCCGTTATCAATGACCTGCTTGCTGTCAATCAGGAGCCTGGAGCCGTCGTCAGACCCGAGGACGAACGAGTAGACCCCCGGGGTGGTGATTTGCAGGAGCGCGCTGAACTGGACGCCGAAATATTCTGTGCTGTTCGGGACGTCCTGGAGCGACAACGTGTATGTGACCCCGCGACGGGCGACAACGACCGTATCGAAGTCGGGGATGTCGTGCCACTCTCCCTCGTAGTACCTGAATGAGATCCCGTTGGAGCCCTTGCGCACGGCGGAATATGTCCTGGAGGCGGTGAAACTCGGGAATCCGGAGACGCCGAAGGCCCTTGCCTTTACCGTGGCGTCGCCGGCGAGGAAGAGGGGCGCCGTGTAGCGTGGGGACTGAGCGTTCGGCTGCGTCCCGTCGAGCGTGTACCGTATCACCGCACCGGGCGTAGAGGAACGGATTTCAACGCGGAGCGATTCCGCCGCGTCAAACACACGCGCCTCCGGCAGGATGACGGGCTCCGGGGTGAGAGCCGATTCCCTGCCGGCCTCGACGATCATCGCGCGCGCCGCCCCGGGAGGGTTATCGAGGACCACCGGGGGAATGAGCGTCGTCTGCTTCGTCCATGCATTCTCCCAGTCTGCCAGCTCCTCCGGCCTGACGACGCCTCCCGGCGGCATTGCGCGGAGCAGCTCGAAATACCTCCTCCAGCGTGCTTCGTAGAAGTCGCGGACAAGGCCGCTCCACATTTTCGACGCATAGTCGAACAGCTCCGGACCTCCCCAGACGGTGATCTGCATCCTCGCATTTTCCTCGTAGAGCGCGGAATCGCGGGCGTTCGTTCCCCATGAGCGGGCGTCCCCGATCCAGCGCTCCAGTCTCCTGTCCTCGCGGCTGTTCAGGAGCGCGTCGATATCGTCCATGAGCCTGAACGCCTGGGCCGCCAGCGTGTCGCGAAGCTCGGGCATTCCCTCATCGTGGGCGCGTACGGCGTCGCGCAGCCGCTCGTCGACGGCGCCGCCGAGCGCCTGTGATGCAATCTCCACGGCGTCTGCGGCGTAGAGTGGGCTGGCCTTCATCGAATCCGCGACGGAGAGAAATGTCCTGGCTGCGGCCATGAATGCCGGGGAGACATCCACGTTGCCTTCGACGCCGCGCCGGGGGCGGAGCTGGAACGCGTGACGGATATTGGTCGCCCCGTGCGCATATGCCGACCCTGCGAGGAGCGTCCATGCCCTTCCGAGCGCGGCGGGGACTGTGCCATAGCGCGAGAGGGCGTACGCCGGGAGCCACCGGGAGAGATCGATCGGCGCGCGCGACCAGTACATATCCGTGTTCAGCTCGTACACGACGTCGTTGTTCTCGATCCCTTCGGGCGCGAGTCCGATTCCCTCGAGTCTCCCACGCGCCGGGCTGTTAAGCGCGGAAGCGGGATCGGTTGCCGCAAACTCCAGGTTCCCGTTGAGAGGGTTGTTCCCGCCGAAGTTGTGTATGATGCTGTATATCCACTGCTTGCCGTAAAACGCCTCCTGCGCTTTCCAGCCGTGCCAGAGTTCGTTGGCCAGGTCTAGTATCACCATCCGATCGTCCGGCACGCGGCTGAGGAATGCACGCACCGAAGGCTTGTCCCAGAATGTCCTGTCGTTGTAGAAGAGCCACCCCTGCATCACCCAGGTGCCCTGCGGATCCCCTGCAATGATGGATGAGTACACCGCCTCGCCGAACTCCGCCAGCTCCCGGTAGCGCGCAGTGTCGGAGACCGGTACCTGAAGCTCGTTGAAGCTGTCGGCCAGGTAGTAATGGTCGGTACCGAACATCTTCCTGTACGCAGCGAGAAACCTGGTCCCGATCTCGCGGAAAAGGGGAGAGGTGGGTGACAGGATGTGCGTCCGTTCATCCTGCGGAAAACCGCCCCAGGCGGCGAGATCATAAATGCGCGCCTCGGGATGGAGCCTCCTGAACTGGGCTGGCACAAAGCCTGAGAATGCAGGCACGACGGGGATCATGCCCAGCGACCGCATCCGGGCGAGTATCTTCTTCTGGAGAGAGGCCTGCCCGTCGATCCACCCCTGCGGCAGTGGTCCGCCGTGTCCGTTCACGTTTCCCATCCTGTGCCACGGCAAGAATGCCGGCCCGGTGAAAAACCCGTCCAGGTCCTGGCCGGTGAGCCCCATCGACTCCCAGACTTTCTGCCAGACCGCTTCCTGCCCGGTCATGGCCAGGGGCATGGAGATCCCGTGGAGTGCCATCCAGTCTATCTCTTTCTCCCATCTCTTCCAGTCCCACCAGACTGTCGTGTACCCGAACGTGCAGACGTTGTAGAACTGCCTGTACCGGTACGGCGTGACGACGCGCGTTCGTAGATAGTCGGGTAGCTGCGATGGAAGATCGAGATGCGAGCCGCTCCACGTCACCTGGCAATTGCAGGCATTGCGAAGGTAGTGGTAGAAACCCCTGCTCAGTGCCAGCGCCCCCGAGCCTTTGATCGTGACAGTGCCCGCGTGGGCTTCAACCTCGAAGACGTCCTTCCCCCCTTCCTGGCCGATGTTCTCCAGGTGGAATGAAGAGGCGCGGTCCTTAATCGTCCGCTTGATGAGCCACTCCGCCGCGGTAACGGCGGAGCGTTGCCGCGACGTCTGGGCGGGCAGCTCCCGGGGTGCGATGACCAGCAGGAGTGCGGCGATGACTGTCAGGTGTGTGACGATGACTGTCAGGTGTGTGCGCATGATCTGATTGATGTGAATGTGACCCGTCATTGCGAGCGCTTTTTGCGAAGCAATCTAACGAAATCTCCCCCTCTTTTTCAATGTGGATCGTGCAAACAGTGGATCGCGCAAACTACTCGAGCGAGTTGAACGCCTCATTCTATTTGAGTATCTTCCCCCGTGCGCGCCCCCGTCGTCTCACCTCAGCGCTCACCCTCACGTCACCGGAAGCCGCAAAGTGATGCACCTCAGGGTCCTGGGAAGCTCGAGCGCGGGCAACTGCACGCTGATCTGGAACAGCGAATCCACCGTTATGGTGGACTGCGGGTTCGGGCGCACGTACATGCGGTCCAGTCTCGAATCACTCGACCTCGACATACCCCCACTGGCGGGACTCCTGGTCACGCACGCGCACGGGGATCACGTCAACGACGCGTCTGTCGACCTTCTTGTCCAGAACCGCATCCCGGTCGTCGTCCGCCGCGAGCTTACGAAGCATCTCCGCAGGATGTACCCTTCCATGCGGCGCGCTGCGAAAGAAGGACTTCTTGTCGAGCTTGCCCCGGGCGGGGGGACAGTCGGCTCTCTCGCCGTGGATTCATTCCCCGTGCATCATGATTCACCAGGGGGATGCTTCGGTTTCGGGGTGACGGATGGCTCTGCGACGACTCCGGTGCGTGTCGCCATTGCAACTGACCTCGGATTTACGGAGGAGGAACTGGTCGAGCGATTCCGGGATACCCGGGCCGTCGTCATCGAATCAAACCACGACGTCAGGATGCTGGAGAACTCCGGGCGTCCAGAATGGCTGAAAAAGAGGATCCGCGAAATCGGCCATCTCTCCAATGACCAGTGCGCCGAATTCGTCGGGGCAGTCGTGCGCACCAGTGCCCGGCCCCCGGCGGCGGTTGTCCTCGCCCATATCAGCCAGCAGTGCAACACGAACGAGCTGGCCGAGCGGGCGACGGCCGGGGCGCTCACGCGGGACGGGTTCTCATCCGTGCGCGTGGTCCAGACGTTCCAGGCGCGACCTTCGGAGATCGTGGCGGTCTAGATTGCTTCGTTGCAATAAACGCTCCTCGCAATGACTGTCATTGCGAGCGAAGTCCGTTCTTTGGACCACGCCGTTCTCTGGCGTGGCGAAGCAATCTCGCGGTTTCTGTGGCTATTGTCCATCCTCTATTCTACATTGTCCGTTGGTTTAATGTCTATGCGACTCACACCTGTCGTTGCCCTGGTTATTCTCGCCTCCCCAGCGTTTTCCCTCCCCCGCACCACGACGGGGGAATTCACGATCCACAACACAGTGCTGACGTGCACGGTCGGCATACAGGAAGGTCATCTCGCGTTTGACCGTGTCCTGCTCAACCCGGCCGGCGGATCCTCTTCCTCCGCGGAGCTGATCCCCGTCGAGACGGACGGCGACTTCGCGCTTGAGATCATGTGGTCTGACTGGCGGCCCCCCGGGGCGAAAAACAACGGGGAGAATCCGGTCACGCTGACGGCCAGGGACTTCACGTTCGATACCGCGTCGACAGTACCCGGCACGCGCGGCGGGACTGAATTGCGCCTCGACTTCACCGGGCCGGACGGGACGATTCGTCTCCGCGTTACATATGGTATCGGGGCCGGCGATTTCTACGTGCGGAAAACCATCGCCGTCATGGATTCAACCGGCGCCGGCCATTTTCTGCGCCAGGTGCGCGCGATGGACTGCATTCTCAGGGGTTCCCCCGCGATTCGCAAAAGCGGAGGGTTCGGGCAGCCGGCGGCGAGCACGTACGCGGGGAGGACCGGGGCGTTCTTCGGTCTCGAGTATCCCGCTTCCCGGAACTCCCTGGTCGCCGAAGGTGCGGACGCGCGGCTCCGGTGCGGCGAAGAGATCGGCGAGCCGATCGGCAACCGCTGGTTGAGCGCGGACCCGGCCGTGGAGGGCGTGACGCCCGATACGGCCGTACGGCAGTGGTTCTGGCACTACGTCGACGACATCCGCGTCGCCCCCCTGCGTCCCTACACGCTCTATAATTCCTGGTACGACATTCGCTCTCCGGATTTCCGCAACATCGATCCCGCGCACGTGATGAACGAGGAGAACATCCTCCGGATCATCGGCCTGATCGACAGGAACATGATCGACAAACACGGGATACGGCTTGACGCGTTTGTTCTGGACGACGGCTGGGACGTGTACGAAAGCGACTGGCAGCTCAGGCCGGTCCAGTTCCCGCACGGGCTGAAGCCCATCGCGGACGAGTTGAAAAAGACGAACACCGCGCTGGGCATGTGGCTCGGCCCGACCGGCGGGTATTCATTCCACGACCGCCGGATGGGCTGGATGAAGGCGCACGGCTACGAGATTGTCGACGACCAGCTCTGCCTTGCGGGAGAAAAATACAGCGCCCTCTTCCGAAAACGGGTCGAGGATTTCGTGCGCGACGATGGGGTCGGGTATTTCAAGTGGGACGGTATCCAGTTCGTCTGCAACGACCCCTCGCACGGGCACCCGGTGGACATCTACTCGCGGCGCGCGGTTATCGAGAGCGTGATCGACAAGTGCAGGGCGGTTCGCGCCATCAACCCGGCCACATTTCTGAACGTCACATCGGGCACCTGGCTCAGTCCCTGGTGGCTCCCATACGCAAACCAGATCTGGATGGACGGGCAGGACTACGGGTACGCCGACGTTCCCTCCATCAGCCCCCGCGACGCGGCGATCACGTACCGCGACTTCGTCCTCTACGAGGACCTCAGGACAAAGGACCTCTGGTTCCCCGTCGCGAACATGATGACGCACGGTATCATCAAGGGGGACCTTGAGAAGCTGGGCGGCGAGCACGAGCCGCTCGACAAGTTCACGAACGAAGCGCTCCTGTATTTTGCGCGTGGCGTCTCGATGTGGGAGATGTACATCTCACCCGACCTCCTGTCCGACGGGGAATGGGACGCGATGGCGCAATCGATGCAATGGGCAAGGGACCGGTTCCCGGTTCTGTCGACCACGACGATGGTGGGGGGAGATCCGAAGGCGCGCGAGACTTACGGGTATGTCCATTTCCGGGGGAAGGAAGGCGTGATCGCGGCCCGGAACCCCTCGATCGAGCCCGGATCGCTCCAGGTGGCGCTCCTCCCGTCGGAGGGGCTCGATCCGTCGGCTGATTCGCTCGTGCTGGAGCGCGTCTACCCCTCGCTCTGGATATCCCCTGCGCTGACACGGGCGGGCTCCTTGGTCACGCTCCCGCTCGACGGATACGAGACGGCCGTGTACGAGCTTTATCCGCTGAAGAGTGCGACGGTTCCGCTGGTCGCGGGAGTGCGCTTTGCCGCAAAGAACACGGAGGGTACGCGATCGGTCGTGGCATGCTACCCGGAAGGAGAGGGGCGGACGAGGGTGCTCAATCCGTCGATCGCCCTCTCGGCTGAGCGGGGCGGGCACAGCGTTACACTGCCGGAAATCAGGTTTGACCACGGCGACTCACGCCCTGCCGGCTCCTCTGTACACGTGGGAAGTCGTCCCGGCACCGGCGCGTTTGAGTTTTCGCTCGATATCGACGCCTCCGCGCACAATGCGATGCTGGCCGTCCTCCTGAAGCCGTCTCCCGGGACACAACCCTCCGGCGCTCCGGCGATCACCGCGCACATCGACGGCTCCGCAGTGCAACTCGAGACGGAAAGCCAGAAGGGGATGTGGGCGTGGTACACTGTGCCTGTCAGGGCCGGTACCCACTCCCTTTCATTGCTCATAGCGCCCGGCGGAAACGATAAGTCCTGGAAGGGGCTGGCGACGGCCTACCTGATCTGTGACCGGGCAGTCGAAGCGCAGGAAGTCTCGTTTGTATTGAAGGCGCCTCCCGTATTGCGGCCCATGCCTCCTCTACCTGCGGCCCCGGGAGAGTTCCGCGTCAACGAGCTTCTTGTGGAGCAGGAAATTTCCGCGGCCGCTCCGTAGGCGATCACGAGGAACCACTTTCCACGCATAATCCCACATATGCCCATGCGCATCATTCACGCGTCCTCCATAATGTTCCCTGTGCTGATACTCGCTATCTCGTCGATGCGGGCCCATGCCGGCGACCAGTTGCATCCCGTCCTGTCGCTTGTTCCCGAGCCCGTGAGCGTCAAAGAGCTCCCGGGGAAATTTGTCGTCGGTCCCGGCACTTCACTTGCTGTCGATCAGGCCGCGCCTGCGTTCAGGGATGTCGCCCGCTTTCTGGCGGCCCGACTGAGGGAATCGACCGGGTTCCCCCTCCCCCTCGATACCGCGGCGACAAGGCCGGCCCCCGGCCAGATTTATTTTGCATCCGGTTCCGTCGCGGGGGGGGAAGAAGCGTATGCGCTGGACGTATCGAACGGGGGGATCCGCATTTCGGCTCAGGCTCCCGCGGGAGCGTTCTATGCCATGCAAACGCTCCTCCAGCTCCTGCCGCCGGAAATCGAGTACGGATCACTGTTCCAGGGCCTGAGCTGGACGATCCCGTGCGTACAGGTGAAGGACGCGCCGCGGTTTCCCTGGAGAGGGATGCACCTCGACGTCGGCAGGCATTTCTTCGGGAAGAAATTCGTCGAAGAATACATCGACCTTCTCTCCAGGTACAAGTTCAACGTCTTTCACTGGCACCTGACGGAGGACCAGGGGTGGAGGATCGAGATCAAGAAATACCCGCGGCTCACCACCGTCGGCTCATGGCGGAAAGAGACGCTGGGCGACGGTCAGCCCCACGGCGGGTTCTACACGCAGGACGAGGTGAGGGAGGTTGTCGCCTACGCCCGGGAGCGGTTCATTACGATCGTCCCGGAAATCGAGATGCCCGGCCATTCGACGTCGGCGCTCGCGGCGTACCCCGAGCTTTCATGCACCGGGGGCCCGTTTGACGTACAGACGAAGTGGCGCGTGTTCGACGACGTCTACTGCGCGGGGAACGACAAAACGTTTGAATTCCTCGATGACGTCCTGACGGAAGTGATGGCGCTCTTCCCCGGGCCGTACATACACATCGGCGGGGACGAGTGCCCCAAGACGCGCTGGAAGGCCTGCCCGAAATGCCAGGCCCGGATCAAGGCCGAGGGACTGGCGAACGAGCACGAGCTGCAGAGCTACTTCATCAAAAGGATTGAGCGATTCGTCAATGCGCACGGCAAGCGCTTGATCGGGTGGGATGAGATCCTCGAAGGGGGGCTCGCACCCAATGCGACTGTCATGTCCTGGCGCGGGATAGACGGGGGAATCGCCGCCGCCACCGCAGGTCACGGCGTGGTCATGAGTCCCACATCCAACTGCTATTTCGATTATTACCAGGGGCTGACCGGAGAACCCTGGGCGGTCGGCAGCTATCTGCCGCTGGAGAAGGTCTATGCGTATGAACCCGTGCCTCCCGGGCTCACCCCGGAACAGGCACGTCACATCCTGGGAGCGCAGGGGAACGTGTGGACGGAGTCCATCCCCGGGCCTCCGCAGGCGGAGTACATGGCGTTTCCCCGCGCCTGTGCGATGAGCGAGGTGGTCTGGACGCCGGCGGCGAAGAAGGACTTCCGTGACTTCTCCGCCCGGATGGCGGACCAGTACGACCGCTTCGTCATGCGCGGCGTCAACGCCCGCATTCCGCCCCCCACCGGGTTCGAAGGGAACGCCGTCTTCACGAGCGACACGGTGGTGTCGATCGTGAGCCAGGTTCCCGGCTCCGTGATGCGGTACACGCTGGACGGCACCGACCCCACGAGCGGCTCCCCGGAAGTCACGGGACCGCTTACGCTCCGTGCGAGCACGACTGTAAAGGCCCGGACGTTTCTTACGTCGGGAGGAACGAGCCCTGTGCCGTTCGGCGTGTTCAGCCGGATCGATCCGGCGGTGAACGGGGTGGCATATACGATTGTGCCCCGCCGCGCAGGCGTCGAGACGATCCGGGGAGTCACCTCCATGATGTCGCTCGAGGGTCTGCCGCTTCCCGCCGACAGCTCCACTGTGACGCTGGAGGCACTGCTCGACATCCCTTCGGACGGGATCTACACGTTCGCGATGGCGCAGGGGGATTCGGCCTCGCTGACCATCGACGCGTTCAGGCCCGTTGATAACAGGGCCGCCGACTGGTGGGACGTTCCCACGGCGCGGTTCGCGCTGGGGAAAGGCGCTCACCGGATCTCGGTCGTGGTCGCCGCGGCCGGGCGTCCGAGCGGGCTGGGACTCAGCCTCGAAGGCCCGGGGCTCGAGCGCCGGGCAATCCCGCCGTTCATGCTCCGTCGGTCATCGCGATGACGTCATCCACATCACACATTCATGAGGAACACGCATGGCAACATTCTCGCTGAGCGTCGTTGACTGGCTGATCCTCGCAATCTACTTCGGCTTCATCCTGGGGCTCGGCTACTACCTGAAGAAATTCACGAAGAGCCAGGAAGACTACTTCCTGGCCGGGCGGAAAAACAGCGCGTGGGTGGCTGGCATCGCGTTTCTCTCCGCCAACCTGGGCGCGCTCGAGCTGCTCGGCATGACGGGCAATACGTTCAAATACGGGATGTACGTCGCGCACTTCTACTGGATCGGTGCGATCCCGGCGATGCTCTTCCTGGGTCTCTACATGATGCCGTTTTACTACAGCAGCAGGATTCACTCGGTTCCCGGCTACCTGAAGCTCCGGTTCGACGAGCGGACGCGCGTGCTGAACGGTATCGCATTCGGGATCATGACGCTGCTCGT
>Ga0335081_10010239_pt1 | contig 15140 bp, 14 predicted proteins | sample Lox_Sample_35_FD_206713 | JGI IMG/M metagenome (GOLD analysis project Ga0335081, IMG submission 206713) | Soil microbial communities from Loxahatchee National Wildlife Refuge, Florida, United States - Lox_Sample_3.5 | ecosystem: Environmental > Terrestrial > Soil > Wetlands | place: USA...
GCTCGCCCATGCTAACACGGCGCGCGGCACGGATTTGGGCATCGTAAGGCGCGCCGTGCCGGAAGCGACCAATGGCATCGAATCCGCGGGAGCGACAGGGTGAATGCGCATCTCTGGCTGACGTGGGCCCTCGCGGCGGCGAGCGGTGCCTTTCCGCTGATCCTCCACGCCCAGTGCCGCGCGCAAAGCGCCGAGCACCAGGTCGCCGTATTCGAGCTCTACACCTCCGAGGGCTGCGACAGCTGTCCTCCGGCCGATCGCTGGTTCTCCGCGCTCGGCCGAAGCGTCGATGCCAGCCGGGCGGTCGCGCTCGCCTTCCACGTCGATTATTGGGATCGCCTCGGCTGGCGCGATCGCTTCGGCAGTGCGGCGTACACCGAGCGTCAGCACGAGCAGGCCGCGCGCCAGCGCGCCGCGTTCGTCTACACGCCGCAGGTTCTGCTGCAAGGGCGCGATTTCCCCGGATGGCGCACGCCGGGAGAGGCAGCTTCGGGAGTCGCGGCGGTGAATGCACGAGCGCCCAAGGCGCACATCGACGTCGCCGCAACCCCGGCCGAGGGTCACGCGGCGGCAGTGGACGTGCGCGTGCGCGTGCCGGAGGCGCGCGACCGCGCCCATGCCGCCGTCGACGTCGCCCTCCTGCAGGACGGCCTCGCGAGCGAGGTGAAGGCGGGCGAGAACGCCGGCAAGCGGCTCGCGCACGATCATGTGGTGCGGCAGTGGCGCACCGAGGCGTTGCGCTTCGATGTCCGCGGAGAGGCGAGCGAGCGGCTCGTGCTCCCGTTGCCGAACGACGCCGGGCCGCTGTCGATCGTGGCTCTGGTCGAAGACGAAGCGACCGGAGGCGTGCTGCAGGCCGTTTCGCTACCCCTCTGCGCTCGTTGAGACTGATACTGCGCAGACGGCTCGCGGCGTTCGCATCGCACCTTCAGCGTGGCGGCACCGCTCTTGCCATCGCCCCTGACCTTATCCCCGCCAACTGTCGCCCGGGCCTCTCGACTTCTGTTCTGCGATTCCTGCGCCGCACGGCATATTGCACTGCAGCGGAATTTCCCGGCGACTCCGAAGCGAGACAGGGGGCTGAGGATTGATTGTCCACTTCGGGAAGTTTCGCAGTATCATCGGGCCGGTCAACGAGCTGAACGCCCGGCGGTGGGGCGCATATGGTGCGGGTGCGGCGGTTCACCCCAGTGGCTACGTTTGGTCGGGTTCACCCGAGAGCCACCTAGCCGGTGTGCAGAAAGCGCGATGACCGCCAGGCTTACTAAATAATTGTTGAAACGGCCAAATTTATAGGGAGGACTGGATATGGCTTATCAGGTTCCAGCCAATTTCCGCAAGGTGATTCTCGCCGCCGCAGGAGGCAACGTCATCGAGTGGTACGACTTCTACATATTCGGCAGCCTGGCCGCGATCCTGTCGGTCAAGTTCTTCGAAAAGAGCCACCCGGTCGCGGCTCTGCTCAGCACCATCGCGCTGTTCACCGCCGGCTTCCTAGTCCGCCCGTTGGGCGCCTTCGTGTTCGGCTGGCTGGGTGACCGCGTCGGCCGCAAATACACCTTCCTCGTCACTCTCACCGGCATGGCCGTGGGCACGGGCGCGATCGGGTTGATCCCGACCTTCGACCAGATCGGCCTGCTCGCCGCCATCATCCTGTTCGCGCTGCGCATGATCCAGGGCCTCTGCCTGGGCGGCCAGTACGGCGGCGCCATCACCTACGTCGCCGAACACGTCGAGGACAAGCGCCGCGGCTACTATACCGGCTGGCTGCAAACCTCGCCGACGCTCGGGATCGTGGTGTCGCTGCTGGTGATCATCATCACCCGCAGCTACCTCGGCGAACAGGCGTTCAATGCCTGGGGCTGGCGCATCCCGTTCTTGTTCTCCTTCCTGCTGGTGATCATCGCGTTCTACGTGCGGAGCCAGTTCGCAGAGTCGCCGATCTACGCCGAGATCAAGGCTAAGGCACAGACCGCCAAAAACCCCTGGAAGGAAGCCTTCCTCAGCGCCAACATCAAATTCGTGTTGATCGCCACCATCGTCGTGCTCGGCCAGGGCGTGGTCTGGTACAGCGGCCAGTTCTGGGCGCTCTACTTCCTGCAGCAGGTGGCGAAGGTCGATAACCTGACCACCGCCTGGATCGTGGGTATCGGCCTCGTGATCGGCACTCCGTCGCTCATCTTCTTCGGCGCGCTGTCCGACAAGATCGGCCGCAAACCGGTAATCCTGGGCGGCATGTTCCTGGCCGCGGTCACTTACTATCCGCTGTATATGTGGCTCGGCTCGGTCACCCAGCCCGGCAACATCAACATGCCGATCGCCATCCTGATTGTGGCGATCATGGTCTGCTACGTCGGCATGGTGTACGGGCCGATCGGCGCCTTCCTGGCCGAGTACTTCCCCGCCCGCATCCGCTACACGTCGGTGTCGGTGCCCTATCACATCGGCAACGGCTGGGGCGGCGGCTTGGTGCCGCTTATCACCACCGCGGCCTATCAGGCCACCCACAGCGTCGGCTACGCCCTTATCTATCCGATCGCGGTGCCGGCGGTGTGCCTCATACTGGGCTTGTTCCTGATGCCGGAGACTAAGCAGAACAGCATCTGGGAGCCGCTGGCTGAAAAAATGCAAAAAGCAGCCTGAGCGAACTCTCGATCAAGGAAATGGGTGCGGGGCCTGTCCGGCCCCGCATTTTTTTGCGCGCATTGGTTAGAGTTCTTCTTCTCTTCCGGCGCGGCAGGATCAGCGTCCAGAACAGTCTGTACTTCGAGGCCAACGCTTAGGCCGCGGCGATGCCGATGCGGTTCGCGTTGAGGACGGCGACGGGCTCTTGCCCCGGACCGGGCCATCGCGATGGAGCGCCGTAAGGCAGCGGCATGACTGCCGATCCTCTTCGACATGGCTGGGCTGCCGTCCCCCGCTCTCAATGCCGGCTTCAAACTGAAGCTAAGAAACCGCCCGACTATCGCCCACTGCACCTGGCCGCCAGCGGAAACCAAACCACGACGTCGCGCGGACCTGGGTTCGCGGCTTCGGCAAGGTTATGGCAGCAGGCGAACGTTGGAGCTGTCTTGTCGCGAATGAACGTCTCAATCGTTCAGGTCTCGAGTACAAGCGAGGCCGCGCCGCAGGGCAAGCATCCTCAAAGTAACGGCGGTCCCTTGGCGGATGGTTACGTTGATTCGGATTCTGACGGCGGCGCTCAAGGGCCGCCAATATTTTCGAGCTCGAGCACAACGCGCCTCATCCCAGATCCCATGTCCTCCGCGTGGAAGCCGAGCTCGGCGCACATTTGCAGCATAGTGGTGTTTTCGACCAACACATCACCATAGACGCGCCGCAGACCTTTTTCCTTGGCGTAATCGATGACGTGCCGCATCAGCAGCCAGCCAAGTCCGTGAGCCTTAAGCCGTGAGCGTACCAAGATCGCGAATTCCGCGGTCTTTTCGTCGAGCTCGTCCTTCAGGCGCACGAGCCCGAGCATTTGGCCGGTGTCTTCGTCGAGCGCTATGAAGGCCATTTCATGCTTGTAGTCAAGATGACTGAGTTTATCGAGCTCATCGGCGCTGAGTTCGGCAATGCGCGCAAAAAATCGAAGTCGCAGATCCACGGCGCTGACATCGCTTAAAAAATCCCGGTATAACGTCATGTCTCCAGGTCGCACGCGGCGGATGAGCACGCGCTCGCCGCCCCGAATCGTTTCGTGCAGTTCGCTCAGGCCAAAGTCGGTATTGTCCGGCATAGGCGGAGTGCAATTCCGGTGATTAGCGGGGTTCTATCCGATTGGAAAGTCATAAACAACCGATTTCTGTCTTGTGAAAACGAGTCCCCGCGAATAACGTGGGACTGCGCGCGACGCGATGTCACCTTGGGCCAAAGTATAAAGTAGTGGGTTGTCAGTAACAGGCCTCGGCGGCTTGCCGCCGGGCGATAGGTGTTCCATGCACCGCCGTATGCGGAACCGCACGTACGCTGGTGTGGGAGGGCGGCGCGGGTGACCGCGCCCCCTACCCGCTACCGGTGCTCCGCGGCGCGAGGTATATATACTCGCCCCGCCTCGCGGGGCAGCGGCATGAAACGCGTGCACGAATGGCTGCGCCAGCTCGGGCCCGGCCTCATAACCGGCGCCGCGGACGACGACCCGTCCGGCATCGCCACCTACTCGCAGGCCGGCGCGCGATCCGGCTTCCTCACGCTGTGGACCATCGTCTTCACGTATCCGTTGATGGTGGGCATCCAGCTCGTGAGCGCCCGCATCGGCCGCGTGACCGGGCACGGCCTCGCGTCGAACATCCCGCGCCGCTTCCCCGGCCCGTGCTGTACGCGGTCGTCCTGCTCGTGGTCGCCAACACGGTAAATATCGCCGCCGATATCGCGGCGATGGCGAGGCGCTCGAGCCGGTCGTCGGCGGGCCGCCGCATGGCTACGCCGTGCTCTTCGGCGTGATCCGCCTGATGCTGCAGGTGCTCATGCGGTACGGGCACTACGTCCGCTACCTCAAGTGGCTGACCTTGGCGCTGCTCTCCTACGTTCTCGTGCTGCTCACCATCCGGACTTCCCTGGGGCCTCGTGGCCGCGCACAGCGTCAGGCCGCATCTGGCGGTGGTCGTGGCGGTGTTCGGCACGACGATCAGCCCGCATTTGTTCTTCTGGCAGGCCGCGCAGGAGATCGAGGAGCTCAGCGCCGATTCCCGGGGCCGGAGTCCTGGCTCACGCGCCGGAAGGCGCCGCGGAGCACCTGCGCCGCATCAAGATCCACACTTACCTCGGCATGGCGTTCTCGAACGTCGTGGCGTTCTGCATCCTGCTCGCCACTGCCGCGACGCTGAACGCCGGCGGCGTTACGGACATCCAGACTTCGGCGCAGGCTGCGGAAGCGCTGCGGCCGCTGGCCGGCGCCTTCACGTTTCTGCTTTTCGCGCTGGGCATCATCGGCACGGGCCTGATCGCCGTTCCGGTGCTGGCCGGATCCGCGGCCTACGCCGTCACCGAAAAGCTTCGAATGGCGGCGTGGGCTCGATCTGAAGCTGCTCGAGGCGCGGGAGTTCTACGCGATCATCGCGCTCGCCACGCTCGGCGGCGTGGCGCTCGACTTCTCTCCGATCGACCCGATCCGGGCGCTGTTCTAAAGCGCGGCGTCATCGCGGTGCCGATCATGGTGGTGATGATGCTGCTCGCCGACGACCGGAAGGTCATGGGCGGCTTCACGGTCACGCGACGGCTCAAGGCGCTGGGGTGGCTCGCGACCGGCACGATGGCCGCCGCGGTGGCGGCGATGTTCGCGACCTGGTAACGCGCGGGATCGAAGCTCGCGCCGTCGCCGCGCGTTCGATCGCGGTCTCGGCCCCGACGCGACGCGATCGACTCCGCAGACGGCGCGGCGCCGGAGCTACCGGTGCTCCCCGACGCGTACGATCTTGAGCGCATTGGTGCCTCCCGACTTGCCCATCGGCTCGCCGTTGGTGAGCACGATCATGTCGCCGAGCTGGACTTGGCCCTTCGCCAGCAGCAGATCCTCCGCGGCGCGCAGTACCGCTTCTCGGTCGCTGCTCTGCTCGAGATAGAGCGGCTGCACGTTGCGGTAGAGCGCCATCTTGCGCTGCGCCTGGATTTCCGGGGTCAGGGCGAAGATCGGGCAGCCGGCGTTATGGCGCGACATCCACAGCGCCGTCGACCCGGACTGGGTGAGCGCGGCGATGGCCTTCACGCGGAGATGATTGGCGGTGAACAGCGCCGCCATCGCCACCGACTGGTCGATGCGCGTGAAGCGGCGATTGAGGAAGTCACGGTCGAGCTCGCTCTCGTCCGATTTCTCCGCCTCGACGCAGATCTGGCTCATCGCCTCGACGGTCTCGACCGGATAGCGGCCGGCGGCGGTCTCCGCGGAAAGCATGACGGCATCGGTGCCGTCGAGCACGGCGTTGGCGACGTCGGAAACCTCCGCCCGCGTGGGCACGGGGTTCACGATCATCGATTCCATCATCTGGGTGGCGGTGATGGTGAGCTTGTTGCGTTCGCGGGCGAGCCGGATCATCCGCTTCTGCAGTCCCGGCACCGCGGCGTTGCCCACCTCGATCGCCAGGTCGCCGCGCGCGACCATGATGGCGTCGGAGGCGTCGATGATCTCTTCGAGCGCGACGATCGCTTCCGCGCGCTCGATCTTGGCCACCAGAAGGGCCCTCCCGCCGGCGGCGCGCAGGAGCTGGCGGGCCATGTACATGTCTTCCTTGTTCTTGGGAAACGAGATGGCGACGTAGTCGGCTTCGATCGCCACCGCCGTCTTCATGTCGTCCATGTCCTTGGCGGTCAGTGCGGGCGCCGTCAGCCCGCCGCCGAGACGGTTGATCCCCTTGTTGTTCGAGAGTACGCCGCCGACCTCGACCCGCGTCAGGATCTGGTTGCCGAGCACCGATTCCACTCGCAGGCGGATGAGGCCGTCGTCGAGCAGCAGCACCGCCCCTGGCTCCACGTCGCGCGGCAGCTCCTTGTAGTCGAGACCCGCGCGCTCGGCGTTGCCGAGCTCGCACTCGGCGTCGAGGACGAATCGCTGGCCGGACTTGAGGGAGACCTTGCCGTCGGCCAGCTTACCGATGCGGATCTTCGGACCCTGGAGGTCGGCCATGACCGCGACTTCGCGCCCGAGCGCCGCTGCCGTGCCGCGCACCAGCCGCGCCCGTTGCTCGTGGTCCGCCGCGGTGCCGTGCGAGAAATTGAGCCGCACGACGTCGACGCCGGCGGCCAGCATGCGCGTGAGCACGTCCTGCGAGCTGCTCGCCGGCCCCAGCGTCGCGACGATCTTGGTGGCGCGCTGCATTCAGTCGGCGCGGCGGCTATTCACGAAGCGCCGCGTTCCTCCAGGACGGCGACCGCCGGCAGCGTCTTGCCTTCGAGGAACTCCAGGAACGCTCCGCCCGCGGTGGAAATGTAGCCGATCCGGTCGGCGACACCGAACTTGTGGATCGCCGCAATCGTGTCGCCGCCGCCGGCGAGCGAGTACGCGCTCGCTGCGGCGATCGCCTCGGCCAGCGCCTTCGTTCCGGTGGCGAACGCGTCGAGCTCGAACACGCCGACGGGCCCGTTCCAGACGATCGTGCCAGCGCCGGCGATCGCCGATTGGAGCGCTCGCACGCTCCGCGGTCCCAAGTCGAGAATCAGATCGTTGGAACCGACCTCGGCGACGGACTTGATCTCCGGCCTAGCCCCGGCCGAGACCTCGCGCGCGACGACGACGTCGACCGGCAGCGCAACCTTGCCCGGGAATGCGTCGAGGATCGCTTTCGCCTCGCCGGCGAGGTCGGCTTCGGCGAGCGACTTGCCGATCCGGCCGCCGGCGGCGAGAAGGAACGTGTTGGCGATGCCTCCGCCCGGGATGAGCACGTCGACCTTGGCGGCCAGCGCCTTCAGGACCGTGAGCTTGGTCGACACTTTGGCGCCACCGACGATCGCGACCAGAGGACGCTTCGGGTTCGCCAGCGCGCGAGAGAGCGCGTCGAGCTCGGCCGCGAGCAGCGGACCGGCACAGGCTGTGCGGGCGAAACGCGCCATGCCGTGCGTCGTGGCCTCGGCGCGATGGGCGGTGGCGAAGGCATCGTTGACGTAGACGTCGCACAGCGCCGCCATCTTGCGAGCGAGCGCCTCGTCATCCTTCTTCTCGCCCTGGTTGAAGCGGCAGTTCTCGAGCAGCACGACGTCGCCGGGCTTCAGGCCGGAGAGCCGCGCGCCGCCGTCGACCCAGTCGCGAACCAGCGGAACGTCGCGGCCCAGAAGCTCGCCGAGGCGGGCGGCGACCGGCGCGAGCGAGTCCGCTTCGCTGAACCGGCCTTCGGTCGGGCGCCCGAGATGCGAGGTCACCATGACCGCGGCGCCGCGGGCGGCGCTGTCGCGGATCGCCGGCACCGAGGCGCGGATGCGCGTGTCGTCGGTGATCGCTCCGCGGTCGTCCTGCGGTACGTTCAGATCCGAGCGGATGAAGACGCGCTTGCCGGCGACGTCGATCTCCGCGAGGCGCAGGAAGCTCATCGCCGGACCACCGGACGCTGCGGCCGGCGATGGTCGTCGCGCATCGCATTCAGCCTTTCGAGCGCGCGGCTCGCGGTCGTGATCAACAGGAACGGCAGTACGGCGTGCACCAGAGCGGCAAGGCCTCCGAGGGTCATGCGGACGCCGAAAGCCATGGCGAAGCGGAAGTGCTCGCCGTAGGTCTCTCCGACCGAGGCCGGATGCGCGGTAAAGAGATTCGTTTGCTTGACGCCGGCTTCACTCATGTTCGCCTCCGCCGCGGTGAATCGGGCTGGGATGCTTGCTACCGCGCCGCCATCACGGCCATCGTCGTGTCGAGCATCCGGTTCGAGAAGCCCCATTCGTTGTCGTACCAGGCGGACACCTTGACCAACCGCCCCGACACCTTCGTGAGCGTGGCCTCGAATACCGACGAATGGGCGTCGTGATTGAAGTCCATCGACACGAGTGGCGCCTGGTTGTAGCCCAGCAGGCCCTTGAGCGGTCCGGATTCCGAGGCTGCCATCATGATGCCGTTGACCTCCTCGACGCTGGTATCGCGCGCGGCGATGAACGACAGATCCACGATCGAGACGTTGATCGTCGGCACACGAATCGCGTAGCCGTCGAGCTTGCCGTTGAGCTCTGGAAGGACGAGTCCCACGGCCGCGGCTGCGCCGGTCTTGGTGGGAATCATGCTCATGGTGGCCGAGCGCGCCCGGCGCAGATCCTCGTGGTAGACGTCGATCAGCACCTGGTCGTTGGTGTAGGCGTGAACGGTTGTCATGAGCCCGTTGACTACGCCGATTTTGTCGTGCAGCGGCTTGACCAGCGGCACCAGGCAGTTGGTCGTGCAGGAGGCGTTGGAGATCACGGTGTGCGAGGCCTTGAGCGCCTGGTGATTCACGCCGAAGACCACCGTCGCATCGACGTCCTTGCCCCCCGGCGCCGAGATGATCACCTTCTTGGCTCCCGCCTTGACATGGGCAGCGGCCTTGGCCTTGCTGGTGAACAGCCCCGTGCACTCGAGAACGACGTCGATGCCCAACTCGCCCCAGGGAAGCGCGCCCGGATCGCGCTGCGCGAGCACCTTGATGCGGTCGCCGTTGACGACGAGCGCATCGCCCTCGACGTCGACCCGGCCGGGAAATCGGCCGTGCACGGTGTCGTAGCGGGTGAGGTGCGCGTTGGTCTCGGGACTGCCGAGGTCGTTAAGGGCGACGATCGCGAGGTCGTGCTTCTTGCCGTCCTCGTAGTGGGCGCGCAGGGTGTTGCGGCCGATGCGGCCGTAGCCGTTGATGGCGACTTTGATGGTCATGTCAGAGTTCCTGAATCGCTGCGTTCACAATGAGCCGCCTGAGACACCGAGAAGACCGCATCGAAATCGGTCTTATCGGAGTGCCCCGGCGTCTTTGCCGTTAAACCACCCGTTTTACCGCCGCCAGCACGCGCTCGGCGGTGAAGCCGAAATGCTTGAACAGCGCACCCGCAGGGGCCGATTCGCCGAAGCTGTCGATGCCGACCACTGCGCCGTCCAGCCCGACGTACTTGCGCCAGTAGTCCGTCACCCCGGCCTCCACCGCAACTCTGGGCACGCCCGCCGGCAGCACGCGTTCGCGGTAATGCGCGTCCTGCCGATCGAAGACACTGGTGCAGGGCATCGACACCACGCGCACGCCGATGCCTTCCCGAGCCAGCGCTTCCCGGGCGCTCATGGCGAGGGCGACCTCCGAACCGGTGGCGATGACGATGGCCCGCGTCGTGGCGCCGTCGGGCCAGTCGGCGAGCACGTAGCCGCCGCGGGCGATCTCCAGCCTCTCCGCCGGGCCGCGTTTCTGGAAGGGAACGTTCTGGCGCGTGAACAACAGGCACGTCGGGCCGTCGGCGCGCTCGATGGCGGCGAGCCAGGCTACGGCCGACTCGACCGTGTCGCAGGGGCGCCACACGTCCATACGGGGGATCAGGCGCAAGCTCGCGACATGCTCGATGGGCTGATGCGTCGGCCCGTCCTCTCCCAGACCGATCGAGTCGTGGGTGTAGACGAAGATCACGCGAACGCGCATGAGCGCGGCCATGCGCACGGCGTTGCGGGCGTAGTCCGAAAAAGTGAGGAACGTGCCCACGTACGGGACGAACCCGCCGTGGGCCGCGAGGCCGTTGGCGATCGCGCTCATCGCGAATTCGCGCACGCCGAAATCGATGTAGTTGCCCGGGCTCGACCTCGTCACCGTGCGGCTGCCCGACCAGTTGGTCAGGACCGATCCCGTGAGATCGGCCGCGCCGCCGATCAGCTCCGGCAGCGTCGGCGCGAGCGCCTCGATCGCCGCCTGCGAGGCCTTGCGGGTGGCCATCGCCTCGGCCTTCGCGGCCTGGCGATCGACGAAGGCGGCCGCGGTCGCCGCCAGCGTCGTCGGCAGGGTGCCGCGCATGCGCCGCTCGAACTCTGCGGCAAGCTCGGGATGTTCGCGCCGGTAGTCGTCGAAGCGTCGGCTCCAGTCATTCTCGAACTCGCGCCCGCGTGCGCGCGCATCCCAGCCGTCGTACGCCGCGCGCGGGATTTGGAACGGCGGGTGGTTCCAGCCCAGAGCGGCACGCGCCAGCGCGACTTCCTTCTCTCCCAGCGCCTGGCCGTGGGCCAGCTCCGTGCCGGCGCGGTTCGGCGCGCCCTTGCCGATGATCGTCTTGCAGCAGATCAGCGTCGGCCGGTCGGTGACGCCGTGGGCCTCGCGGATCGCCGCGTCCACCGCCTCGACATCGTGGCCGTCGACGCCGGCGACGACGTGCCAGCCGTAGGCTCGGAAGCGCGCGGGCGTGTCGTCGGTGAACCAGCCCTTGGTCTCGCCATCGATGGAGATGCCGTTGTCGTCGTAGAAGACGGTGAGCTTGGATAAGCCGAGCGTTCCCGCCAGCGAGCACGCCTCGTGGGAGATGCCTTCCATCATGCAGCCGTCCCCGGCGAACGCGTACGTGCGGTGATCGACGATCGTATGCCCCGGTCGATTGAACGCCGCGGCGAGCAGACGCTCGGCGAGCGCCATGCCGACCGCGTTGGCAAGTCCCTGGCCGAGCGGCCCGGTCGTGGTCTCCACGCCGGGCGTCAGCCCGCGCTCGGGATGGCCGGGCGTCTTCGATCCAAGCTGGCGGAACCGCTTGAGCTCGTCGAGCGGCAAGTCGTAGCCCGTCAGGTGCAGCAGCGCGTACTGCAGCATCGAGCCGTGGCCGTTGGACAGCACGAAGCGGTCGCGATCGGGCCACCGCGGATTCGCAGGGTTGTGCCGGAGATGCCGGTGCCACAGCGCGACGGCGATCTCCGCCATGCCCATCGGCATGCCGGGATGGCCCGAGTTCGCCGCCTGGACGGCGTCCATGGCGAGCGCGCGGATCGCGTTGGCGAGGAGTACGCTATCGTCCGCACTCGCCGATGCGGGCGAGGAAACGCGAGTGATCGCAGTGGGCGGCGCGGTCATGACCGAGGGAGCGACACGATGGAGAAGCGGGCGCGAAGCCTTGCACGAGGCCCGCGTAGCGCTCTCGGAAAAACGCTAAAATTATCGCCCAACCACTGATTTTGGGCAATAATATCGAGTTTTACAGAACTCAAAACCAGGCACCATGGCGGTGAGGGAGTACAACAATGGACGGCATCCATCTGCTTGGAGAATGGTATGGCTGCCCGGCCGCGATGCCGGAGATGACGCGCGCAGAGGCATTGCGAACGTTGTGCCTGCGTCTGTCCGAAGCGTCGGGCATGACCATCGTCGGCGATCGGTTCTTCCAGTTCGAACCGCAGGGCGTGACCGGCACGGTGCTGCTGGCGGAGTCGCATCTGGCGATCCACACCTGGCCCGAGCATGGTTTCGTCACGATCGACGTCTACGTCTGCAACTACACGACCGACAACACCGCCAAGGCGGAACGGCTGTTCCGCACGATGCAGGACGCGCTGACGCCGGAGCACACGCGCTTCCAGGCGATTCATCGCGGAGGACGCGATGCCTGAGGAGAAGACCGGCGGCGACGTCCGTCCCGGGCTCCTGACCGAGTACCTCACCGACGACATCGGCTTCTTCGTCCGTTCGGCGCGCGCGTTCGAGCGCTTCCAGTCTCCCTTCCAGACCGTCGAGGTTCACGATACCGGGCCGTTCGGCACGCTGTTCCGGCTGGACGGCCATTTCATGACCTCGGAGAAGGACGAGTTCTTCTACCACGAGAATCTCGTCCACACCGCGGCGATCGCCCATCCGGCGCCGGAGAAGGCGCTGATCATCGGCGGCGGCGACGGCGGCTCGGCGGAGGAGCTGCTGAAGTATCCGACCATGAAGTCGGTGACTCTGGTCGAGATCGATCTCGCGGTCATCGACGTCGCGCGCAAGTATTTCCGCGCTGTGCACCGCGGCGCGCTCGCCGACGGGCGCCTCGCCCTCAAGGTCGAGGACGGCCTCGCCTACGTGCGCAGCTCCTCGGAGACGTACGATCTGATCGTGCTCGACCTCACCGACCCGGGTGGACCGTCGGAGCCCCTCTACACCGCGGACTTCTACCGCGCCTGCGCCATGCGGCTCAACCCGAGCGGAGCGATGACGTTGCACATCGCCTCTCCGGTGGCGCATCCCGAGCGTATCCGCGCGGGCATCGGCAACCTGCGCGCCGCGTTCGCCGTGGTGCTGCCGTATCTGGTCACCGTGCCGCTCTATGGCGGGCTGTGGATGATGGCGAGCGCCTCGGCGACGCTCAATCCGTCGTATCTCACGCCGCTCGAAGTCGACCGCCGGATCGCCCAGCGGAAGATCGCGGACTTGCAGTACTACAACGGAGACATGCACCGCGCGTCGTTCGCTCTGCCGAACTTCGTCCGCGATCTGGTCGCTGCCCCGTAGGGCAGCGTCGCGCCGCCTGTCGGCGTTGCTCCTAGTTTCACTCCGGCCTTGAACCGCGCCGCCGGGGCCTCATCTAATCTGTGTGCCGCCCAAGCGCGCGGCGCAAAAACCATGACGGCTTTCTCCATACCTTTGACGGAAGCGATGCGCGGCGCCGAGTTCGTACAGATCAACGGCATCGTCTTCGAGACCGGGTATCTGCGCGTGCCCGACGAGTCGACCGAAGCCGACGACGTGGTCATGGAGTTAAAGCTCGGCGAGACCGAGGTCATGTTCGTCCGTGAAGAACTCGACGACGCCGAGTACGTCGGCGACGGCGCTTTCCGGCTGAAATCCGGCGCCGTGGTCCGTTTCCTCGCCTCCGCCACCCTCCACTAGGAACGCCCGTACGGGCGCGCGGACGCGGAGCGCCGTCACACGACGGTGATCCGGGCGAAGCGGCGTTTTCCTGCCTGCAATACGACGGTCGTGCCCGCCGGGACGACCCGCGTCTTGTCGGCGACGACCTCCCCATCGAGCTTGAGGCCGCGCTGGGCGATGAGTCGCAGCGCCTCGCTCGTGGACTGCACGACGCCGGCCTGCTTGGCGAGCTGGGGGACGGGCAGCCCGATGCCGCCGCTGTGCAACGTGAGCTCCGGCATGCTCTCCGGAAGCGCGCCCGCTCTGAAACGGGCCTCGAATTCGGCGAGCGCGGCTCCCGCGGCCGCGTGCGAGTGAAACCGCGCGACCATCTCCTGGGCGAGCATCACCTTGGCGTCGCGGGGATTGCGTCCGTCGGCGCACTCGCGCTTCAGCGCCGCGATCTCCTCGCCGGAGCGGAACGACAGCAGGTCGTAGTAGCGCCACATCAGCGCGTCGGAGATCGACATGAGCTTGCCGAACATCTCCTGCGGGGCTTCGGTGACACCGACATAGTTGTCGAGCGACTTCGACATCTTGTTCACGCCGTCGAGGCCCTCAAGCAGGGGTAGCGTCAGGATCACCTGCGGCTCCTGGCCGTAATGGCGCTGCAGCTCGCGGCCGACCAGCAGGTTGAACTTCTGGTCGGTGCCGCCCAGCTCGACGTCGGCTTTCAGCGCGACCGAGTCGTAGCCCTGCGCGAGCGGATAGAGGAACTCGTGGATGGCGATCGGCTGACCTTCGCGGTAGCGCTGGGCGAAATCGTCGCGCTCCAGCATGCGCGCCACGGTGTATTTCGCCGCCAGCCGGATCATCCCGTCGGCCCCGAGCGGCGAGAGCCATTTCGAGTTGTAAGCGACCTCGGTGCGCTCGCGATCGAGGATCAGGAATACCTGCTCGGTATAGGTCTTGGCGTTGGCCGCCAGCTCCTGCGGGGTGAGCGGCGGCCGCGTCACGTTGCGGCCGGTGGGATCGCCGATCATGCCGGTGAAGTCGCCGATGAGAAAGATGACGTGATGGCCCAGATCTTGCAGCTGCCTGAGCTTGTTGAATTGGACGGTGTGTCCAAGATGCAGGTCCGGACGCGTCGGATCGAATCCCTCCTTGATGCGCAGCGGCTGACCGCGCTCCAGCTTGCGCGCGAGCTCCGATTCGACGATTAGCTCCTCCGCGCCGCGCTTGAAAACGGCGAGCTGGTGCTCGAGGTCGGACGGCGGGCGTTCCATGGCGTTCGTCGTCTGCTACAATCGCGGCGCGCCGCGGGTTGCGGAGAAGGACGACGGGATGGAGTCGGGAGAAACGCGAATTCTAGCGCAAAGCGGCGCCGCCCCCGGACTGAGATCTCGCGTCATGCGCGTCGCGCTCGCGGCCGTGCTGATGCTGGCGGGAGTCATCGGCGCCTTCGCGCTGGCGCCCGATGCGCAGCTGGAAACCGTGTCGACCACGCGCATCGTGCGCGATCTCGCCTTGCCGCCGGTCGACGCTTCCGTGCCCGACGCAGGTTATTGGCGCGAGGAGGAAGTGCGCCGCGGCGATACCCTGGGAAGGCTGCTCGCGCGTCTCGACGTCGATGACGCGGCCGCGCAGAGCTTCCTGCGCAGCGATCCGCAGGCGCGGGCGCTTCGCACGCTCAAGCCCGGAGCTTCGCTGCGGGCGCTCACCGACGGCGAAGGCCGGCTGATCGCTCTGCGCTCGACCGTCGGCAGCCAGACGCTGAGCGTGGTGCGGGTCGACGGCGACAGCTCGCCTTTCGTGACGCGGACCGACACGCCCGCGCAGACGGTCGGGCTCGAGCTGCGGGCCAACGATATCCGGTCCACGCTGTTCGCCGCTGCAGACGAGGTCGACGTTCCCGACGCGGTGACC
>Ga0335081_10010240_pt1 | contig 15139 bp, 11 predicted proteins | sample Lox_Sample_35_FD_206713 | JGI IMG/M metagenome (GOLD analysis project Ga0335081, IMG submission 206713) | Soil microbial communities from Loxahatchee National Wildlife Refuge, Florida, United States - Lox_Sample_3.5 | ecosystem: Environmental > Terrestrial > Soil > Wetlands | place: USA...
AAACTCGCGCTCGGCGGTCATTTCCGGGCCAAGCTCGGAGAGTGCTTCGACCGTCCGCAACAGCCGGCGAAAATTGTTTTTCTGCACCGCCACGCGCACGTGGGAGCGGAACCAGAGCAAAAAAAGAGTAACACGCAGATCTGCGCGCCACGCGACAGGTTGTTGGTTAGTTTGGTGCAGGAAGAGATTCGAGCAATCGGCACTCAGCAGTCAGCACTCGCCCAAAGCGAGTTCGGTCACCGCACTTGAATGAGAATATTTAGCTCTGATTCCCGACTGCGGCTAAAAGTGCTCTGTCAGCTCAGCAAAACTTTCTAGCACCAGCAACTGGCGGGGCGGCTCCGGCGTCGCAAGCTCATCGTGCTCCAGAATCCAGGTTTGTCCGTGGGGAACAAAAACCGCATTCAAGCCCGCGGCCAGCGCCGGATTAACATCCGATTTCGGGCTGTTGCCAATCATCCAGGTCGAGCCGGGCTCGCAGCCGAGTTTCGAAACCATTTCAACATAGACCGACCGGTCTTTTTCCGGGACAATCTCCACCGACCAAAAATACTGCCTCAACCCGGATCGCTCCACCTTGCGAGATTGCTCCAGCACCGCGCCCTTTGTCATCAGGACCAATTGATGACGCTCGGCAAGATAAGCCAGCGTCTCCGGTACTCCACCGCAGAGTTCCATCGGATGCTCGGCAATGGTGAGCGTCAGCCCCTCGATCGTCTCGTGCAGCGCCGGCGTGATTGGCTCAACCGCCAGCCGCTCGAAGGTCTGGGCCAGGGCATGGGCAAAACTGTGCAGCCCATATCCATGGCTCACGATGCATTCGCGCTCGACTTCATTAAGTACTTCGCGGACCCGCTGCGGCGAATACTCGCGGTGATTCAGAAACGAAATGAAATTCGCGATGGCACGCTCAAAGTAGATATTGTTTTCCCATAGTGTGTCGTCCGCATCAATCAGCAACGTCTGCCGTACAGTTGTCTTCCGTGGCATTTCATCTTCATCTTAACAATTACCGTTGACTCGCCAGATGCGAGCGGAAACTTTGCAGTTCACTCTGCTAGAATTTTTCGGTCTATGAAATCGGCGGCACGACTGCTCTTTCTTTTTCTCGTCCTCAGCATTTCTTTCGTATTCGGAGAAAGAAAACCAAAACTGCTCATGACGGGCTCGGCTGCTCATGGCGCCGAGTCGGCCGGCCTGCAGATAGCCCCCGATCTGGCGGAACGCCTCGCCAAGTTTCGTCGCGTGGAAATGCCCTTTGAAGCGGCCGGCCTCACGCCTCGCGAAATCGAAATGGTGCAGAAGTTGGTGGACGCTTCGCGCTACATCGAAGACATTTACTGGCGGCAGAGCGATCCCGACGCGCTCACGCTCTACGAATCGCTCGTCGGCAGCAAGAATCCAAAAGACGAAATGCTGCGCCGCTATCTGTGGATCAACGCCTCCCGCTTCGATCAGATTGATGACAACAAGCCGTTCGTGGGCGCAGCGCCAATGCCGCCGGGCATGGGACTCTATCCGCAAGGCGTCACTCGCGATCAGATCGAACAGTACGTGAAACAGCATCCTGAAAAGAAGGCGGAAATCTACGACCCGAGGACCATCGTGCGCGCGCAGGGCGTTTTCCTGAACGCTCAATGGCTGGTCGGCCTTCCGTATCACATTGCGTACCGCTCGCTCCTTGAGCCGGCTGCGGCCGATCTGCGCGAGGCCGCGCGGTTGACCCCCGACCCCGCCTTCGCCAAATTTCTCCGCATGCGGGCCGCCGCGCTGCTCAGCGACAACTACTTTCCCAGCGATCTCGCCTGGCTCGAGTTGAAAAACCCCAGGGTGGATATCATCTTCGCCCCATACGAGACCTACCTGGATAACCTGCTGGGCGTGAAGACTTCTTATGAGTCCGCGGTCCTGATTCGCAATCCCGAACAGAGCCGCAAGCTGGAAATCTTTCAGAAATACGTTGCCGATATCCAGGATGCGCTGCCCCTTGCACCGGAAGACCGTCCTTCCATGCGTGGCCTTGCCACCCCGATGGAAGTGATGGACGCGCCCTTTCGCGCGGGTGACCTCACTCACGGTTATCAGGCTGTCGCCGACAATTTGCCCAACGATCCCCGGGTTCACGAGCAAAAAGGCACCAAAAAGATTTTCTTCAAGAATTTCATGGACGCGCGCGTCGAATACGTGGTCCTCCCCCTGGCGCGCTACATCATGCTGCCGGAGCAGGCTTCCAAAGCCTCGGCGGAAGGCTACCTGCAAGCCGTGATCCTGCACGAAATCTGTCATGGCTTGGGGCCGGCCTTCGCGCGTACCGCATCGGGCAAATCGGATATTCGCCAGGCGATCGGGCCGGCTTACGCCGGACTTGAAGAATCCAAAGCCGATGTCGTCGGCATGTTCGCCCTGAAGTGGCTGGTAGATCACGATGCACTGCCGAAAGCTAGGCTCGAGGAATACTACGCTTCCTACGTCGCAGGAATTTTCCGCACCGTGCGCTTTGGCGCCGGCGAAGCCCACGGCCAGGCGCAAATGATGGAATTCAACTATCTCGCAGAGCGCGGAGCGCTGGAACGGGTCCCGTCAGGAAAATACGGGATTGACTACGGCGCCATGCCCGGCGCGCTGGCCGATCTGGCAAAGGAGCTCCTGGAGATTGAAGCCACAGGGGACCGTTCTCGAGCCGAAAGCTGGTTCAAGAAATATGATGTGATGCCGCAGGAATTGAAATCAGCTTTGGACGCCGCCAAGAATGTGCCCGTGGATATTGACCCCGTATTTTCTTTCAAGCAGCGCGTCCAGTAGCAGCGCGGAGAGCGTCGCGCCTCAGGCCACAAATTCGACTCGTGCCTTGTGCGGAATAATGCCCGCCTCGTGGCCCATTTCCAGCAGGCGCCGCACCGCTTCGCGGCCATCGGCGCCGTAATCGAGCGTGCGCTCATTTACGTACATGCCAATAAATTTGTCCGCCAGCTGCGTATCGAGGTCGCGGGCAAATTGCATCGCGTAGGCGAGCGCCTCATCGCGATGGTCGAGGCCGTATTGAATGCTTTCCCGCAGCGCCGCGGCCACGCTCGAACGGACTTCCGGCCCCAGGCTCCGGCGAACCGCGTTGCCGCCCAGGGGCAACGGCAATCCGGTCTGCTCCCGCCACCACTTCCCCAGGTCTATGACTCGCTGCAGGCCCAACTTCGCATAACTCAGTTGTCCTTCATGAATGATCAGCCCCGCCTCATGTTTTCCTTCCAATAACTCCGGGATGATGCGGTCGAAGGGCACAAAATCAGTTTCAATTCCCGGCGCAAACAGATGCAAAACAAGGTAGGCGGTTGTGAGAGTTCCCGGAACCGCAATGCGCCGCCGCGCAATCTCAGCCGCTGAATACGCATGTTTGGCCACGATCATCGGCCCGTAGCCTTCGCCTAGGCTTCCGCCGCTCGGCAGCAGCGCGTAATTTTCCTGAATATAGGGATAGGCGTGGAACGAAATCGCAGTTACGTCATACACGCCCTCGCCTTCCATGGCCTTGCGATTCAAGGTCTCGATATCGGAAAGCGTATGCGTGAATCGCATGCCCGGCACGCGCACTTTGTTCGTCGCCAGGCCGTAAAACATGAAGGCGTCATCGGAGTCCGGGCTGTGCGCCACGCTGATCTCGCGGGTCTGAGTGGAGGTGCTACTGCTCATTTCGTCTTTACCTTCCGCCCGCGATGTCACGACTTCTCCCGGAGGAGCGCCGGTCGCAGTCATTGCAAACTCCCGTCCATGCGCCGCCAACCCGCCGCGATCGCGGCGGCCATCATAATCTTGATCACTTCAGCAAACACGAACCAGTACAGGCCGAATTTCACCGCCTGCGCAAAGGAATGCGTCAACAGCGCCAGCCAGCCAATGCCGCCGGCAAACAAGACTACTTCTGCCAGCACGCCCGCAGTAATGCCGCGCACAAAGTTTCTCCCGCCGCGCTCCATCAGTCGCCCTGCAACCCACGCCACCAGCGGATAGGCCAGGAGAAATCCTCCCGTCGGACCCAACAGGTGAGCGATTCCTCCGGGACCCGCGGGATTGAACACCGGCAATTCGGCTGCTCCCTCGGCGACGTACAGCAGCAAAGCCGCCAACCCGCGCCGGCTGCCCAACATCATTCCTACCAACAGCACGCCGAAATTCTGCAGAGTCAGCGGGACCGGAGTGAACGGCAGGGGCACAGTCACGCGGGCGCACAAAGCTACGAACAAACTGGCGCCGATCACGATCGCCGTTTGCCGGACCCACTCGGGAATCCGCGCGCTTTCAACTTCGCTCGCGGTTCCATTCGCGATGATCGCATCAGGCTTCGCCATATTCAACCCACTCTCTACCAGATTCCGCAGATCTTCACTCTTCTTTTCCCATCGCCCGCGTGTTCGTCTCTTTCATGTGCCGCCGCACTCGCAGATACACCGAGACTCCTGCCCATACCAGCGCTCCTCCGGTAAAGGCCAGGATCACAAACCACCACAACATTCGCACGATGGCCTAGGATACCAAAACAATACAAGAAGCTGTGGATGAAACCGGACGCTAATTCGCGCCACTCATGGCGCGTTCGACATCATCCGCCGTATGCGGCAGATCGGCCGTCAGATCAATCAGCTTGCCGTTTGAATCCACGTAGAGAATATCTTCGATGCGCACGCCCAGCTTTTCCTCAGGAATGTAGATTCCGGGCTCGATCGTGAAAACCATCCCCGGGCCAAGCGGCACCTCGTAGTCTCCGTCATCATGCACCGCCAGGCCGACGTAGTGACTCAGCCCGTGAATAAAATATTTGCCCAGCGGTTCGCCATGCAGGTCTTTCCCATGCGAATTGATGTAGTCAAACGCCACTTGATAAAGCGAATTTGCGCTGCTGCGCCGCAAACTCGACTTGCCCGATTGGAAAGCAGCCATCGCCGCTTGCTGCGCGCCCAGCACGATGTTGTAGATTTCGCGCTGGCGATCAGTAAACTTTCCGGAAACCGGCAATGTGCGCGTGATGTCTGAGGCATACAGGGAATATTCGCCGGCCACGTCAATCACCACAACGTCGCCGGCTTCCATCGTGCGGGAATCGTCGGAATAGTGCAGCACCGTCGAAAAGAAGCCCGAGCCCACAATCGGCGCATACGCCGGCCGCTCGCATCCGCGTTTGCCGAATTCATATTGCATCAGGGCGGAAATCTCGCGTTCGGTCACGCCCGGTTTCACGGCGCGCATTGCCGCCCAATGCGCCGCAATCGAAGCGTCAGTCGCTTTGCGAATCAGGGCAATTTCGCCCGCGTCCTTGTAAGTTCGCAGCGAGGCCAGCACGGGCCGCACATCCTCAAAGGAAGCATACACAGGGAACGCGTTCGCCCGCTTCAGCCAATCCAGCGGTGAGTCCGAATTCGAAATTTGTTCGTAGGCGGGCACATCGGTATAAACGCCGGCGCCGCCCGGCCCGAGCAGACGAACCAGCACGTCCCGCATGTGGTCGAGCGACTGGACCTGATCAAAGCCGGTGATCTTTACTGCGTCCGGATTCTCCGGCCCCAGCTTTGGCCCCGTCCATTTTTCCTCCGAGAGATTGCGGTCGGGAAGAAACAGGATTTCGGTATAAGCGCGCGCGGGTGTGTTGTCCCTGGCCTCGGCCGCCGACGCGACCAGCAGCGCCGCTCCCGGTTCGCTCCACCCACTCAAATAATAGAAATTGTTATCCGGCCGGTAGCCGTAGAGGTCATTCGGCCCCTCAGACTCCGGCGGCGCAAAAAGCAGCGCCACGCCGCCGTTGAGTTTCGCTGCCAGAGCTTGCCGGCGAGCCCTGTAATCGGCGTTGGGCTGCCGCTCGATCGCCCCGCCCAGCTGGGCCAGCAGCGCGACTGAAATCACCAGCCGCAACACGAAGGCAGACTTCTCCCAAATCCTTGAACCAGAGAGATGCATTTACACTCCCACCGGAAACGGCTTGCTTTGACTTTCGGCGCCGAACGCCAGGCCCGCGAAGCGGCCTTGCAGCAAAGACATTAACCCCGTGTACCAATATCCGGTCACAAAAAGGATCAGAAAGGGCACCGTAATATAGTTTTCGTTTTCGACCGCGTAATACACGGTGAGCGCGAAGTAACAACCAATCAGCAACTCAATCCAGGGGATCCAGCCCAGCCGTCGGCGATACTTGGTCGCCCGCACTTTGTCTTTTCTCGACTCCACGCGGTATTTCGGCGTGCGCGCGAACGCCGTCTGCCTTCCAACGAGCGCTTCCAGCACCGCAAAGCTGTTGGTGATGGTCAGACCGATTCCCAGCGCCATGAGAATCGGCAGATACAACAGCGCCCGCGGCCAGCTGCGCGGAAACAGCTCCCGCTGTGAAACCAGATAAAAGCTCGAAATCGAAAACGTCGAAGCCAGGAATAAAGGCAGGTCAATATACAACATCTGAAACCAGCCCTGATAAAAGCGAATGATCATCGCCGGCAGCAGCAGCACCGAAAGCACAATCATCAGCGGATAGCTCAAGTTCGACGTCAGGTGGTACCACGCTTCCAGCTTCACATGAAACGGCTGATCACTCTTCAGCACCCGCGGAAGAATTTTCTTTCCCGTCTGAATCAGCCCCTTGGCCCAGCGCGCCTGCTGGGTTTTGAACGCCGTCATCTCCACCGGCAATTCGGCGGGACACTCCACATCCTGCAAATAAACAAATCTCCAGCCCTTGAGCTGTGCGCGATAAGAAAGGTCGGTATCTTCGGTGAGAGTATCGTGCTGCCAGCCGCCGGCATCTTCAATGGCAGTGCGCCGCCACACGCCCGCGGTTCCATTGAAGTTGAAAAACACTTTGCTGCGCGCCCGGCCCGAATGCTCCAGCACGAAATGCCCGTCGAGCAGGATCGCCTCCACCTCGGTCAGGAACGAATAACTCCGGTTGATGTGCGTCCAGCGCGTCTGCACCATGCCCACATTGGCGTCGGTGAAGTGATGAATCGTCCGCAACAGAAAATCTTCCGGCGGACTGAAGTCGGCGTCGAAAATCGTGATGAACTCACCCTTCGCCGATTTCATTCCCTCCGCCAGCGCCCCGGCTTTGAACCCCTCCCGCTTGGTGCGATGGTAATAGCTGATCGCTAGCCCTTCGGCTGCATATCGCTCCACCAGAGCTCGCGCCACGCCTTGAGTTTCGTCCGTCGAATCATCCAGGACCTGCACCTCCAGCTTTTCTAAGGGATATTGCAGCCGCGCCACAGCTTCTAGCAGCCGCTGAATCACGAATTGCTCGTTGTAGATGGGAAGCTGAATCGTCACCCGCGGCAGCTCATCGAAATGCACCGCCGCCTCGGTCGTGCGATTTTTTCGGTTCTTGTAATACAGATATACGAGGATGTACCGGTGCACGCCGTACGACGCCAGCAGAATCAGCACCACAAAATAAGGGATCAGCAGCGCCAGATCGAAACCATTGACCTGGTACAGGCCCTTGAATGTCGTATCCAGAAAATGGCGCCGAATGTATTGCCCAATGCCATGAGGCGCGGCAAAAACCGCGATGACCCGCAAAGCTGAGATTTGAAGATGAAGCGGCATCAAGTCAGACCACACATCTGCTAACCAAACAGATTTCCGAATCAACCATTCTACCTGAGGCAGACGACACCCAGCCGGAAGGCGTCGGATGTCATTGATATTAAATATTTTAGTTCTTCGTTGTCTGGTTGCCCTGGTGCAGCCGTCCGTCCCAATACGGAACCAGAATTACAACCAATGTGACGGATAACCATGCTCTATCTTGGGCTTCAAGCCTAGGGTTTACGCGGTGGGCGTGTGGTGTAAGCGGCAGCACGGAACCCTGTCAATGTTTCAGGTGCAGGTTCGAGTCACGCCAGGTCCACTCCCCCACCTTCCGCGATGTGGCGTGGAGTGCCAAAAGAGGAGAATCAGCCGAACAGGGTGCAGGCTCTTCCTTGCTTCCTTCCGCAAAAGCGCCCGATAACTAGATGCGAAACATTGACAGAGGTTCTTACAGAGAGTGGCCTCGCCGTGAGCGAGGCCATTTTCATGGCTAATTCAGAAAATACGTCCGGTATAGCGTGTCCCGCTGCACCGGCTTGAATCCCGCGTCGCGGATAATCCGCCGCAGCTCTTCTTCCGTTGTGCAATTCGTCACGCCTGCAGCCCGCACGACATTTTCCTCCAGCATCACCGAGCCCACGTCATTCCCGCCGAAACGCAGCCCCATCTGGCACACCTTCAGTCCCTGCGTCACCCAGCTCGATTGCACATTCAGGAAGTTCGAAAGATACAACCGCGAGATCGCCAGCACCTTCAGATACTCCACTGCCGTCGCCTCATCCCAATGCCGTCCGCCGAGGGCCGTATTCGCCGGCTGAAAGCTCCAGGGAATAAACGCCGTGAACCCCCCGGTTTCCTCCTGCAGCTCGTACAACCGCTGGAAATGGTTTACCCGGTGTTCGTAGTTTTCCCCCACGCCAAACATCATGGTCGCAGTCGTTCGCATGCCGAGCTGATGCGCTGTGCGATGCACACCAATCCAGTCATCCGTCAGGCATTTGAGCCGGGCGATCTTATAGCGAACTTCATCGTCCAGAATCTCCGCCCCACCGCCCGGAATCGAATCCAGCCCCGCATCCCGCAGCCGCGCAATCGTGTCGCGAATCGTCAACCCGCTGTACTCCGCGATCGCGATGATCTCCGACGCCGAATAGCAATGCAAATGCACCTTGGGAAAACGCTGCTTGATGCCGCGCAGCATCTGTTCATGCCAGTCAATCTTCAAATCCGGATGCAGCCCGCCCTGCATCAGCACGCCCGTTCCGCCCAGCTCGACCGTCTCGCGAATTTTTTCGTAGATGGTCTCAAAATCCAGAATGTATCCCTCTTTCGCCTTCGGCCCCTTCAGCGGCCGGTAAAAGGCGCAGAACGTGCAATACTCGGTGCAGAAGTTTGTGTAATTGATGTTGCGGTCAATGATGTAGCTGACCACGCCCTCGGGATGCAGCCTGCGCCGCACCGCATTGGCCTCCATCCCGATGCCAATCAGATCGTCGGACTGAAACAATTCCAGCGCCTGCTGCTTAGTCAAAGACATAAGTTGTATCCGCCGCCACCTTCCCGATTCTAACCAAGCCCGCCCGCAAAATCACTTATCCCGTCCGCCGTGCCACCTCGCGCCCGGAGCTCTTCTTCCCTTTTTTACTGCGACGATAGCGGTAGTATTGCAGCAGTGTCAGCAGTCCGCCCAGCGCAGCAAGGCCAACCAGAATCGTCAGGGCCGGCGCATAGTATCGCGCAAAGAAGCGCACGATGTGGCGGCCATAAATCGCTCCCAGTCCTGCGAGGATGGTAAACCGCGTCGCCCGTCCCACCGCCAGCGCGCCCAGAAACTTGTGTTTCGAATATTGCAGCGCTCCCGCCGCCAGCAGAAACGGCACAATCGGAAACGGCGGCGGCAAGACCGCCGGCACCGCCACTGCCCAAAATCCCCAGCGCTCGAACCGCCGATACACCTTCTGCGCGGTCCTGTTGGAAAGTTTCCGGTCCAGGGTCTCCTTGCCGCCCTTGCGCGCCAGGCTGTACGTAATGTATCCGCCCAGCACCGCGCCCGCGGTCGCCATGAATGCATAATAAAACCACGGCTCGCGATGCCGCGCCGCCAGGTAAATCGTCAGCACATCCATGCTGCCCGTCATCGGGATCAGCGAGTTGTCCGCCAGCCCGAGCAGAATCAGTCCCGGTCCACCCAGCCGCAGCAACCAGCGCCACGCTGAGATCATCACCACGGCGAAAGTTGCAGTGGACATCATCCGTTAGAGGCGCTTCTCAACCCTGTAGTGGTCTTTCTACTGAGTGATTCTTAGAAGAATTAGCGGCTTGAGACTGCCCTTCTACCGGGCCGTCGGCTTGGCCACTTCCAGGAACCGCAATTCCGGCGCAGTCGGCAAAGCATTGCACTCGGCGGCATAGCGGTAAAACAAGCTCAGCCCTTCCCGGCAACCTGGATCGAGATGGTAGTAAATATTCCGCGTTAGGTAACTCTTTACCTCCGCTGCGCTCAATTCCACGCGCGGCGCCCACTCCTGTGCAATGCGCTCCAGGCTCTCTGGCTCCAGTCCGTGATCGCGCGATCGCTGAAAAATCGCCGCCAGGTCGAGCGGCGGCGAAACGCGCAGCGCGGCCTCCCGCACCGCCCAGAAGGCAAAGACAAAGGGCTTGCCGGTCAGGCGGATCCACTCTTCCGCCAGGTCGTAGGTCCGATACTTTGAACGATCCACCCGCAGCGCCGGATCGCCAATTAGCAGCCCGGCGTCATGCGTCTCCAGCATCTTGCACAAATCAGGCGCCATCGCGCTGAACGCGCTCACGCCGCCCCAGCACTTGGCAAAGAGCACCTTGGTCAGCGCCACCGACGTCAGTGACGACGTATCCAGCGCCACCGTGCGAATCTGTTCAACCGGAACCTTGCTTGCCAGCAGAATCGAGCGCACCGCCCGCCGCGAAGCGATAGCAACCCCCGGCAAAACCACAAGCCCGGGCACAGTCGCATAGGCCGCAGCCGGCACAATGCCGATGTCCGCCTTGCCCTGCGCCAGATCTGCCGCGCAGCCCGAAGGCACAGTGTATGTGATCTCGAACTCGGCCCCGGCGCCGCCGTGCTCGAAGTCCCACATCAAAGGCGCGGTGTTCAGGTAAGAAATTGCGGAAATGCGCAGGCGGGCCATGCGGCAAAAACAATTTTAGCAAAGCTGTGTCATCTGACCTTGACAGCGCTTTTTGCGCATGTTTACAGTCCGCGAAGGAACCCGGTTTCCAGCGGTCACTATTCAGTGGAGAGTTGGAAGTAGCCACCTGTCAGCATTTGGTGGTCCGGTGTCGGTTCTCAGTTTCCATTTTCCGGCGGCTGACCGCGATAACTGATAGCTGAAAAGCCGAACTGACAACTAATCACTGATCACTGACAACCGACCATGGCCACCGCCCCTGCTACCGATACAGCTCTCCCATGGCTCGCCCTGGCCCTCACCCCCGGCCTCGGCCCGAACCGCGCCCGCCGCCTGGCCGAGCACTTTGGCAGCGTGCACGCCATCTTCAAAGCCACGCTCACCGAGCTCGAAGCCGCCGGCATTCAGACCGTCTCCGCCCAGTCGCTCGGCACCGGCCGCTCCCTCGAACTCGCGCAGGATGAGCTCGCCCGCGCTCTCGCCGCAAACCTGCGCATTCTCCCCCTTGACGATCCCGCTTTTCCCACCCAGCTCAAGCAGATCTACGATCCTCCGCTCGTGCTCTACGTGCGCGGCAACGCCGAAGCGCTCGGGCAACCGGGAATTGCCGTCGTCGGCACCCGCCACCCTACGCCTTATGGCATCGGCATGGCCGAGCGCCTTGCCTGCGATCTCGCCGCTCGCGGCCTCGTCATCTTCAGCGGCCTCGCCCGCGGCGTGGACTCCGCCGCCCACCGCGGCGCCATCGCTGCCAAAGGCAAGACCGTGGCCGTCTTTGGCACCGGCCTCGACGTCATCTACCCCAAAGAAAACTCTCGCCTGGTGGACCAGTTGCTCGCCCTCGGCGGCGCCGTCGTCTCCGAATTTCCTCTCAACACCTTCGCCGCACCGCAAAATTTTCCCATCCGCAATCGCATCATCAGCGGGATTTCCATCGGTGTCCTCGTCGTCGAAGCCGCCGAATACAGCGGCACACGCATCACTTCACGTTGCGCCCTGGAGCAGAATCGCGAGGTCTTTGCCGTCCCCGGCAACGTCACCAACAAGAATTCCTGGGGCCCCAATACCCTCATCAAACAGGGCGCAAAGCTGGTCGCTACCTGGGAAGACATCTGGGAAGAACTCCCGCAGAACGTGCGACTTGCGCTCTCCCCCGCCCACCCCGATGAATCCTCGGCCAGCCAGACTGCATCTCTTTTTCAGGAAGCCGATCTCCCGCCGCACGAAAAAAAGATTTACGCGCTCCTCAAGGCGGATGAAGCCACGCAAATTGATGAGATCGTCGAGCGGCTGGAGCCGGAACTGTCTTCCTCGGAAATCTTCGCCGCCCTCTTCGAGTTGGAACTCGCCGGCAAAGTCAAACAACTGCCCGGCAAGAATTTTGTGAAGAGCTTCTAGCTGCTGGCTGCTGGCAAGGAGGTTTGTTGCCGCGATCGAAGATTTCAAGAAACTGAAAGTATGGATCAAGGCGCGCGAATTCACGCTGATTATCTACAGCAAAACTCGCGCCTTTCCGAGGGAAGAGACCTATGGTCTTACAGTCAGCCGCATCGTTCGGTCGCATCGATCGGAGCGAACATCGCGGAGGGCTGCGGACGCAGATCCGATGGCGAAAGGAGCCGGTTCCTCCAGATTGCCCGCGGCTCCGCCAGTGAGCCGGAGTATCACCTACTTCTGTCGAGAGACCTGGAACTTTTGCAAACGGCTGATTTCGCAGAGTTGGAAGAGAAAACACTCGAGATTCAACGCATGCTCGCGTCGCTCGCAGCGCGTGTCAAGCGGTGCGGCGGGAAGTGAAAGCTAGGAGCTGGAAGCTGGCAGCTTACCAGCGAAACTTGTTGATTCTCTCCCATTCGTGCTAGGGTCACAAAAAGAATCACAGACTTGAGGAACCATTGGCGAAAGGTTTGGTCATTGTCGAATCGCCGGCCAAGGCGAAAACCATCCAGAAATATCTGGGGAAGGGTTTCTCTGTCGAAGCCTCGCTTGGCCACGTCAAAGATCTGCCCAAGAGCACCCTGGGCGTGGATCTCGATAACGACTTCGACACCGAATATGTCGTCATCCCCGGCAAGGAAAAGGTACTCGCCAGGCTGAAGAAGCTGGCGCTCTCCGCTGACACCATCTACCTCGCGCCTGACCCGGACCGCGAAGGCGAAGCCATCGCCGCCCATCTTGCCGAAGAACTTGGCGACGGGGCCAAGGGCAAAAAGAAGAAGAAAAAGAAAGACGAAGGCGAACGTTTCCGCCGCGTCACCTTCAACGAAATCACCAAGCGCGCCGTGCAGGAGGCCTTCGAGCACCCCCGCGACATTGACCGCAATCTCGTGGATGCGCAGCAAGCCCGCCGCGTGCTCGACCGCCTCGTCGGCTATCAGGTCTCGCCTCTGCTCTGGGATAAAGTCCGCCGCGGCCTCTCCGCCGGCCGCGTGCAGACCGTTGCCCTGCGCCTCATCGTCGAGCGCGAGCGCGAAATCAAGGCCTTCGAGAAAAAAGAATACTGGACCCTTGACGCTCACCTTGCCGCCGCTAAACCGCCCGCCTTCGACGCCCGCTTCCTGGGCAAGGGCGAAGAAAAAATCGAGATTCCCAACGGCGAGGAAGCGGAAAAAATCCGCGCCGCGCTTGAAAAAGCCGACTGGCTCGTCCGCAGCGTGGACCGCAAAGAGCGCCGCCGCAATGCCGCGCCGCCCTTTACCACCAGCAAGCTGCAGCAGGATTCCTCCCGCAAGCTCCGCTTCAGCGTCAAGCGCACCATGATGATCGCGCAGCGTCTTTATGAAGGCGTCGAACTCGGCGAGGAAGGCTCCGTCGGCCTTATCACTTACATGCGCACCGATTCCACGCGCGTCTCCAACGAAGCCATCGCCGAGGTCCGCACTTACATCACCCACGAGTACGGCGCGCCCTATCTGCCCCAATCGCCCAACACATATAAGGAGAAGAAGGAAGCGCAGGGCGCCCACGAAGCCATTCGTCCCACATCGGCCATGCGGCATCCCGACCAGATCAAGCAGTACCTGAAGGAAGATGAGTACAAGGTTTATAAGCTGATCTGGCAGCGCTTCGTCGCCTCACAGATCATGCCCGCCGTCTTCGATCAGACCACCGTGGATATTGATGCCAAGTCTGGTCCCGAAACTTTCTGGTTCCGCGTCACCGGTTCCGTGCTCAAATTCGACGGATTCCTCAAGGTGTACGAAGAGTCCAAGGAAGGCAAAGACGAAGAGGATGAAGAACTCAAGCACAAGCTGCCGCCGCTCCAGCCCGGCCAGAAGCTCACTCTGCGCGAGCTCAAGCCGGAGCAACACTTCACCGAGCCCCCGCCGCGCTATAACGAAGCCTCGCTGGTGAAGGAACTGGAAGAGCGCGGCATTGGCCGCCCCTCCACCTATTCAGCGATTCTCAGCACTATTCAGGAGCGTCAGTACGTACAAAAATTAGGTGGCAAATTCATACCTACGGAAATCGGCCTCGTCGTCACCGATTTGCTGGTCGAAAACTTCCGCGACATCTTCGACGTGCAATACACCGCCCGCCTGGAAGAAGAGCTCGACGAAATCGAAGAAGGCAAAGAAACCTGGACGGACGCGCTCGCCGAGTTCTACAAACGCTTCGCCAAAGACCTCCGCTACGCTGAAAAGCACATGGAAAACATCAAGCGGATGGAGAAGCCTACCGACGAAAAATGTGAGCGCTGCGGCGCGCCGCTCGTCATCAAGTGGGGCAAGCACGGCTCCTTCTACGCCTGCAGCACCTACGACAAGGAAGATCCCAATAGCTGCACTTTCACCAAAGAAAATCCCATCAACCTGCCCGACCTCGATTCCGCCGACCTGCAGGAAACCACGCAGGAGGAATACTGCGAAAACTGCGGCCGCGTCATGGTCCTCAAGCGCGGACGCTTCGGCCAGTTCATGGCCTGCACCGGCTATCCCGACTGCAAAACCACGCGCCGCCTCGACCAGGGCAAGAAAGTTCCCGATATTCCTCTCGACGAGCTTTGCCCCAAGTGCGGCCGGAATCTCATGATCCGCCACGGCCGCTACGGCGAATTCACCGCCTGCAGCGGCTATCCCGACTGCAAATACGTCAAGCAGAATTTCATCGGCGTGAAGTGCCCGCTCTGCGAAGATGGCGAAATCGTCGAAAAGCGCGCCCGCAAAGGCAACACTTTCTACGGCTGCTCCAACTATCCGCAGTGCAAATTCACTTCCGCCAACAGGCCGATCGCGGAAAAGTGCCCTAGTTGCGGCAATGCCTTCCTGGTCGAAAAGAATCTGAAGTCCGGTCCGGTGATCGCCTGCCCCAACAAGGAATGCGATTACGAGCGCCCCGCTCCCGTCGAAGCCGCCGCCACCACCGTCTCCTGACGCAAGTCTGCCATCCCGAGCGAAGCCCTGCTATGTAAA
>Ga0335081_10010241_pt1 | contig 15138 bp, 11 predicted proteins | sample Lox_Sample_35_FD_206713 | JGI IMG/M metagenome (GOLD analysis project Ga0335081, IMG submission 206713) | Soil microbial communities from Loxahatchee National Wildlife Refuge, Florida, United States - Lox_Sample_3.5 | ecosystem: Environmental > Terrestrial > Soil > Wetlands | place: USA...
TGCGTTGCGGCAGGTCCACCTGGCCACGTCGCGGCTGGTCAGCGACCTGCTCGAGGTCGGCTCCGGGGACGCCGTCGACGACGCTAAGGCGGCGCTGGCGACCGGCTTCCTCCTGGACGCGCTCGCGCCGACGAACTTCCTGCCAACCAACCCGGCCGCGCTGAAGCGGGTATTCGAGACCGGCGGGGCCAGTCTGGTCGCCGGGGCCAGCCATTTCGTCGACGACATGCTCAACAACAACGGCCGGCCGCGTCAGGTCGACACCCGGCCGTTCCGGGTCGGCGAGAACCTCGCCGCCACCCCGGGCAAGGTGGTGTTCAAGAACCACCTGATGGAGCTCATCCAGTACGCGCCGCAGACGCCCAAGGTCCACGCGATCCCGGTGCTCGCCAGCCCGCCGTGGATCAACAAGTACTACATCATGGACCTCGCGCCCGGCCGCAGCTTCCTGGAGTGGGCGGTCCAGCACGAGCGCACCGTGTTCGCGATCTCCTACCGCAACCCGGACGCCTCCATGGGCGGCACGACCCTGGACGACTACCTCATCCACGGCCCGCGGGAAGCGCTCGACGTTATCGCCGAGATCACCGGCGCGCCCAAGATCGACATCATCGGCCTGTGCCTGGGCGGAGCTCTGACCGCGATGCTGGCCGCCTACCTGGCCGAGAAGGGCGACGACAGGATCGGCTCGATCACCCTGCTCAATACGCTGCTCGACTACAGCGAGCCCGGTGTCCTGGGCGCCTTCACCGACGAGAAGACGGTGCGGCGGCTGGAAAAGCAGATGGCGAAGAAGGGCGTCCTGGACGCCAGCCAGATGGCCGGAACCTTCGACATGCTGCGCGCCAACGACCTGATCTTCAACTACGTGGTCTCCAACTGGCTGATGGGTCAGGATCCGCCGGCGTTCGACATCCTGGCCTGGAACGGCGACAGCACTCGCATGCCCTCCGCCATGCACTCGTTCTACCTGCGCTCGCTGTACATGCGGAACGAGCTGGCCCGCGGCGAGATGGAGCTGGTCGGCCAGCGGCTGTCGCTGACCACGGTGAAGAACGACACCTACGTGGTCGGCGCGATCAACGATCACATCGTGCCCTGGCACGGGTCGTACAAGACCGGCGCGCTGATGGGCGGCGACGTCCGCTACGTGCTGTCCAGCGGCGGGCACATCGCCGGCATCGTCAACCCGCCCGGGCCGAAGGCGTGGTACGAGGCAGCGGACGACTCCGGCTTCGACGCCGAGGGCTGGCGTGCCGCGAACAGCAAGCACCGCGGTTCGTGGTGGGAGGACTGGACCGAATGGTCCAGCGTCCGCGCGGGCGAACTCGTCAAGCCGCCGCACATGGGCAGCAGGCAGCATCCGGCCATCGCGGACGCCCCCGGGGAGTACGTGTTCGGCTGACCGCGGCTCTATGCCCAGCCCCTATGACACCGAACGGAGGACAGGAACCATGGCTGACATGAACGGGCAGGTCGCCCTGGTGACCGGCGGGATCCGCGGGATCGGGCTGGCCATCTGCGAGCGGCTGATGAACCGCGGCGTGCGCGTCGCGGCCGGTTATTCGAGTAATTCCGAGGCCGCCCAGCAGTTCGCCGACAAGTACGCCGACCACGGCGTCAGCATCCACCAGGGCAACATCGGCTCCAACGACGACTGCGTGCGGGTCGTCGGCGAGGTTCTGGAGCGGCACGGGCAGCTGGACATCCTGGTTAACAACGCCGGCATCACGGTGGACAAGACGGTCCGCAAGATGACGCCCGAGGAGTGGGACCACGTCATTCACGTCAACCTGTCCGGCGCGTTCTGCCTGTCCAAGGCCATCCTGCAGAACATGCTCGACAACGGCTACGGCCGCATCATCAACATCTCCTCGGTGATCGGCTCGTCCGGCGGGTTCGGCCAGGCCAACTACGCGTCGGCCAAGTCCGGCCTGTTCGGGCTGACGATGAGCCTGGCCCTGGAGACGGCGGCCAAGGGCATCACGGTCAACGCGGTCACCCCCGGGTACATCACCACCGACATGACCGCGGCCGTCCCCGGCAACGTGATGGAGAAGCTCGTCGCCAACATCCCGGTGGGCAGGCTCGGCGAGCCCAACGAGGTCGCCCGGGTGGTGGAGTTCCTCGCCGACCCCGAGTCGTCCTACATCACCGGCCAGGTCTACCCGGTCAACGGCGGCCTCTACATGTAGGCGTGCGGGTCGCGGCTGGGCGTCGCGCGGCTGCGGGAGTGCGTTTCCGTCACTCTGGCACCGTCCGCACCAAGGCGTTAGGCGTGGATGCTGCGTTCACGTCGACTGAACGTAATGCCGGTCAGCTTCTGTTGGTCATGGTCCGGCGGAAAGGGGGCAGGTCAGGTTTGGCGGAGGAATTCGCGGAGCGGATGCTCCGCACGATGAACGAGGCCGCGCTGGCGCTGATGGTCAGCGTGGGCCACCGCACCGGGTTGTTCGACGTCATGGCCGGGATGCCCGCGGCGACGAGTGCCGAGATCGCGGCCAAGGCCGAACTCGACGAGCGGTACGTCCGGGAGTGGCTGGCGGTGATGACCACCGGCCGGATCGTCCAGCACGACGCCGAGGCGGGAGCCTACTGGCTGCCCGCCGAGCACGCCGCCTGGCTAACCCGGGCGGCCGGCATGCGGAACCTCGCCACCGGGATGCAGTACATCGGGCTGATGGCGCAGGTGGAAGACCAGATCGTGGAGTGCTTCCGGCACGGCGGCGGGGTCCCCTACTCGGCCTTTCCCAGATTCCAGGCCGTCATGGCCGAAGACAGCGGCGCCGTCCACGACGCCACGCTGATCCACGGGACGTTGCCGCTCGTGCCCGGGCTGACCGGCCGGCTCAGGGACGGGATCGACGTTGCGGACGTCGGCTGCGGGTCCGGTCACGCCGTCAACCTGATGGCCGGGGCGTTCCCCCGGTCGAGGTTCACCGGCTTCGACTTCTCCGTGGCCGGGATCGCCGCCGCCCGCGCGGAGGCCGACCGCGAGGGCCACGCGAACGTGCGCTTCGAGCAGCGCGACGCCGCTCACCTCGGCGAGACCGCCCGGTACGACTTCATCACCACCTTCGACGCGGTGCACGATCAGGCCCGGCCGGACCTGATGCTCGCCGGGATCGCCGCGGCCCTGCGGCCCGGCGGGGTCTATCTCTGCGTCGACACCTCCGCCTCGAGCAAGCTCGCGGAGAACCTCGGTCATCCGCTCGCGACGTTCCTGTACACCGTGTCGTGCATGCACTGCATGACCGTGTCCCTGGCCGACGCCGGGATGGGCCTGGGCACGATGTGGGGCGAGCAGACGGCGCGGAAGATGCTCGCCGAGGCAGGCTTTACCTCGGTCGAGGCGAAGCGCATCGATGGCGACATCGTCAACGCCTACTTCGTCGCCACCAGGGACTAGGCGTCCAGGACCGGGCGCATGAAGGTGCGCTCGTAGCGCAGGACGCAGCCGGAGTCGTCGCGGATCTTGTCCGCGGCGACGAACTCGGGATCGACGCCGAACCGGCCGCGGTAGGTCTCGTAGGCGGCCAGCGACGGGAACGAGAACAGCGCCAGCGCCCGGTCGCTTGCTCCCTCGGCCGGCAGGAAGTAACCGTGGTGCTGGCCGCCGTGCTTGCTGACCAGCCCGAGGAAGGCGAACCAGTGGCTGCGGAACTCGTCGCCGTCGACGGGCTGGACCATGTACCTGATCCCCCACGCGCCGAGGGCGTCGAGCGCGGGCTCGAGCTGGACGCCGGCCTCCGTCAGGTGGAACAGCGTGGTGGCCACCGGGGGCACCAACGCCTTCCTGCACGGGCTTTCGGTCGGCTGCCTGGTGGCCGGCGGGGTCGCCGCGGCGGGAGTCATCCTGGCCGTGCTGTTCCTGCCGGCCCAGCCGGCCAGCCCTCCCGCGGTTACGCCGGCCGAGACGCTGCCTGCCAGGATCCCGGCTCGAGATTGACCGGGCGGCTCACGCCGCGACGCGGGTGACAGAAGTGATGTGCTGAGCGGGCGCGGAGGAAGGCACGAGCTCTGACCTGGCTCCGCCGAACACGCCGGTGACCGCCGCGCGCGCCCAGCGCATCCGCCGCACGGCGGTCTCCGGGTGCTCGCCGTACGCCTGCGCGACCTGCGCCGCGCAGCCCCTGGCGCCGAACGCCCGGACCGCCGCGACGATCGCCTGGCGAACCTGCTCGGCGCCAGGGTCGTCGGAACGCTGCAGCGGCGAGACAAACAGCGCATCGGCCCGGGCGGTGGTGATGCTGAGGTGGTAAGTCGCTGATTGCATCGCGGGCCTCCTTGCGCTGTGCCTTCACTCTGAAAGAGGCTTGACTCCCGGTCCTGATACATCCCGCCGCGCCCGAAGGAGCCGCCGTATGTCCCCGACTAACCACCAGGTACGACTCGCCGCCCGGCCGTCCGGGCTGCCCCGGGCTACCGACTGGTCGCTGACCACCGAGGAGGTGCCGGACCCGGCCGAGGGGCAGTTCGTGGTGGGGGTCTCGCACGTGTCCATCGACCCGGCCATGCGGGGCTGGATGAACGCCGTCCGCTCCTACGTCCCGCCGGTGGAGATCGGCGCGGTCATGCGGGCCGGAGCGGTCGGCCGGGTCACCGCCTCGGCGCACCCGGGCTTCGCCGTGGGCGACGACGTGTACGGGGCGTTCGGCGTACAGGAGTACGCGGTCTCGGACGGCCAGGGGGTGATCACGATCGACACCTCGCTGGCCCCGCCGTCGACCTATCTGGGCGCGCTGGGGACGACGGGGCTCACTGCCTACTTCGGCCTGCTGGACACCGGGAAGCTGACGGAGGGCGACACCGTGGTCGTGTCCGGCGCGGCCGGGGCGGTGGGCAGCGTGGCCGGGCAGATCGCCCGGGTCAAGGGGGCCGGCCGGGTCATCGGCATCGCGGGCGGGCCGGAGAAGTGCCGCGCGCTGACCGAGGAGTTCGGCTTCGACGCCGCGATCGACTACCGGGCCGGGAACGTGCGCAAGGCGCTGCGCGAGCACGCGCCGCGCGGCGTGGACGTCTACTTCGACAACGTTGGCGGCGAGATCCTGGACGACGTGCTGACCTGCCTGGCCCGCGGCGCCCGGGTGGTCATCTGCGGCGCGATCTCGCAGTACAACGAGACCCAGGTGCGCGGCCCGGCGAACTACCTGATGCTGCTGGTGGCGCGGGCCTCCATGACCGGGATGCTGGTCTTCGACTACCAGGACCAGTATCCGCAGGCCATGGCCGAGCTGGCCGGCTGGCTGCGGAATGGGAAGATCGTCTCGCGTGAGCACGTGGTGCACGGCGGCGTGGCCGACTTCCCGCAGGTGCTGCTGATGCTGTTCGACGGGGTGAACACCGGCAAGCTCGTGCTCGCGCTAGACGGGAGCTGACCGCCGGTCCAGGCCGACCAGCAGGGCCTCGACAACCGTGGTGGCGCGGTCGATGTCGGGCGCGCGGTCGGCGATCGGGTCGGCGTACAGGAAGCCCTCGCTGATCCGGACGATCGTGTAGGCCAGCGTCGGGGTGTCCAGGCTGGCGTCGAAGCTCCCGCGACCGCGTTCGAGATCTATGAGCTTCTCAAGGGCGCTGGCCATGCCCAGGTGCACGGTACTGCGGGCCCCGGTCAGCAGGCGCAGCGCGGTCTCCGGGTCGGACGCCAGGAACGCTCGCAGCGGGCGGTCCCTGGCGATGGCGCGGAGCACGCCGCCGATCACCGCGACCAGCCGCTCGGTGCCCGCTAGTTCCTCGCTGACCCGGACCTGGTCCACCAGCAGGCCGCGGGCCCGCCACCAGAGCAGCTCGTCGAGCAGCTGCTCCCGGTTGCCGGCCCGCCGGTACAGCGTGGCGCGGGCCACTCCGAGGCGGCGGGCCAGTGACCGCATGTCCAGCCGCTGCCCGGCGACAAAGGTGTCCGCCGCCGCGGTGAAGATCTCGGCCGGGATCCCCGCGGGCACCGCTGTCCCGCCCGGCAGCACCGTCTGGGCATCGTCAACCCTGAGCATTGGCACTGCGCTTCTCGGCCGCCTCGGCCAGCAGGGCGAGCTCGTCGGTCAGGTAGCCGGCCAGGATGTCGATGTCGGGGACCAGCTCCCGGCAGCACACCAGGCCGAAGTGCAGCTGGCCGAGGTAACCGATCAGGGTGATGTTCAGGCCCTGGCCGTCGGTGATCACCGACACCGGGTAGTGCGCGATCAGCCGGGCCCCGCAGAGGTAGACCGGGACGTTCGGCCCGGGGACGTTGGAGATCGTCAGGTTGAACGGCGGCAGCCGGTTCAGCAGGCCGGTGGCGAACACCACCCGGGCCGCTCGTGCGGTCAGCGCCGGCACGGCGAAGTCACTGATCTGGTCGACCAGGCCCTGCGGGATCGCGGCCTGCTGCGTCTTGGCCACCTTCGTCGCGGAGTGGACGATCTCCAGTCGCAGGCCGGGATCGGTGACGCTGGTGGGCAGCGGGGCCAGCATCGCGGACACCCGGTTGCCTAGGGCTCCCTTGCTTCCCGGGTCCCGAACGGACACCGGGATCATCGCGACCAGCGGCTGGTCGGGCAGCGCGTCGTGGTCGACGAGCCAGCGGCGCAGCGCGCCGGCGCACATGGCCATCACGACGTCGTTGACCGATACGCCGAAGGCGTTCTTCACCGCCTTGACCGTAGCCAGGCTGACGCTGCGGAACGCGAACCGGCGGTGCTGCGTGATCGACCGGTTGAACGGCGTCGCGGGCGCCCGCCCGGGCCTGGTGGCGATCACGGAACCGTCGCCGTGGTTCAGCCCGAGCATGCCGCCGACCACGGTGTTCACCGCCGGAGTCAGGGTCGGCAGGAGCCTGACGAGCTCGTTGGTGATCCGGACCGTCTGCACCGGGCGCCAGGCCAGCCGCGCGACCGCCTTGACGGCCAGGGCGGGCAGGGGCGGCGGGGCGGCGGGCCGGAAGGGTTCGGCCGGGGGCAGTTCGCGGCCCGCTGGGGTGAGATCGAACAGGACGGTCAGCAGCTCGGCGCCCGAGGCCCCGTCGATCGCGGCGTGGTGGATCTTGGTGTAGACCGCGGCGCGCTTCCTGGCCAGCCCGGTGATCAGGTAGATCTCCCACAGCGGGCGGCTGCGGTCGAGCGGGCGGGCGTGCAACCGGCTGACCTGCTCGTCCAGCTGGGCGTCGGAACCCGGACGCGGCAGCGCGATCTCGCGGACGTGGTACTCGATGTCGAAGTCCGCGTCGTCGACCCAGTAGGGCTGGTCCAGGCCGAGCGGCACGTTCAGCAGCTTGCGCCGCAGCACGGGCACCAGCGGCAGCCGTTCGGCCATCACCTCGGTGAGCCGGGCCAGGGTGAGCGGCTCGGGGGCCCCGCTGGGATCGAGCACGCTCAGCCCCCCGACGTGCCCGGTGGTGTGGGCCGTCTCCAGGGCGAGGAAGGAGGCATCGAGACCTGAGAGCTGCTGCATATCAGTTCCTCCTAAGCGGCGGCGGGCCGGCTTCATCGGGGATAGAGGGGCCGCAGGGCCGCCGGCGGCCGGAACGGGACCCGCTGGCCCGCCGGGACGGTCAGCCGCTCGGCGATCAGCCAGAGCGTCGCCGGGTCCACGCCGAAGCCGACGTGGCTGCACCGGACCTCGACGTTCTGGTGCAGCGCCGTCTCCGGTTCCACGCACGCCTGCCAGGCCACCACGCCGTCCCAGCGGGAGTAGACCGACGTGGACGGCACGCCGATGGGCCGGGACCGCTGCTCGCGGCCGGGCAGCTTGTGGTCCGGGACGTGCCGCGAGCTGAGCCGCTGGTAGGGGCCGTGGGCGTGGGACTGCCTCGGGTCGCGCAGGGCGTAGGGGCTGCCCAGGGTGATGACCTGGCGAACCATCCGCGGGTGGCGGCGGGCCATTTCCCTGGCGTAGACGCCGCCCAGGCTCCAGCCGATCAGGGAGACGGGACGCCCGGTTCGTTCGGCATGATCCAGGACGGCCCGGGGCAGGCCGGCCAGCACCGCCTCGGTCGGCCCGTGGTTACGGCCGAGGTCCCAGCCGCGGACGTGGTAGCCGAGCCAGCGCAGGAACGCGCGCAGCGGCACGGTGCTCGAGTCGCCGGCCAGCAGGCCGGGGAAGACCAGCACCCCGTGCCCGTCGCCGCGCGGGGCGGCCAGCAGCGCGGGCGCGGCCAGCAGCAGGGCGGTCAGGTCGGCCAGGCCGCGGACCGGCTCGGTCAGCAGCAGCCCCGCGCCCGGCCGCCTGCCGTCCCGGCCGGGCACGGCGTCACCGGTTCCCCTGGACTCTCCCCGAGTGAGGTACATCGCCGTTCCCTCCGGTCGCCGCGAGAACCTAGGCAAAGCTGTTGATACACACTTAATATATGTCTCACTGACCGGAAATGCCCGGCCTGCGAGCGTCATGCACGACCGGCTCGCGAGTGCAGGCCTTCTGGCCTGCGCGAGCGGCCGGTGCGGGTGAACGGCCGGCAACCACAGCGGGTCCGTGCATGACACGAGCTTCTGCAAGAGAAACTGTGATTGGGGGCGAGGATGAGCTTCAACCTGGCGACCATCCTGACCGAATCGGCCCTGGCCGCGCCAGACGCCCCGGTCTGCCGCTTCGCCGGGATCACGACCACGTATGCCGAACTCGACGAGCAGTCGGGGCGGGTCGCGGCCGGGTTCCGTTCGGCCGGGCTGAGCCCCGGCCAGGTGGTCGCGCTGCAGCTGCCGAACATCCAGCCGTTCCTGATCGCCTACTTCGGGGCGCTCAAGGCCGGGCTCGTGGTGCTGCCGCTGAACCCGCTGCTGATGGCACCCGAACTCGAGTACCACCTGACCGACTCGGCGGCGGCCATGCTGATCGGGTTCGAGGGAATCCATGCCGAGGCGGTCAAGGCCTGCGAGATCACCGGAGTCCCGCTGTACCTGCTCAGCATGGGTTCCGGGCCGCTTCCCGACGGCACCCGGTCGGCCCTCGAGCTGTTCAGCCCCGCGCCGCTGGACGAGCCTGGCGGGGACGTCACGCCCCGCGACCCCGATGACACCGCCGTGCTCGTCTACACCAGCGGCACAACGGGCAAGCCGAAGGGGGCCGAGCTCACCCACTTCCAGCTGTACATGAACAGCACGGTGGCGGGCGGCCTGTTCGGCGTGCGCAGCGACGACGTGGTGCTCGCGGTGCTGCCGTTCTTCCACGTGTTCGGGCTGTCGTCGGTGGTCAACGTGTTCATCAGGCACGGTGGCTGCCTGTCCATCCTGCCGCGGTTCACGCCCGGCGCGGTGCTGGACGCGATCGAGGCCGACCGGTGCACGGTGATCGGCGGCGTGCCGACCATGCTGCACGCCCTGGCCCAGCAGGACATCACCGGACGTGACCTGTCCGCGCTGCGCGTCGCGGTGTCCGGCGGCGCGTCGCTGCCGGAAGACATCATGCGCACCTTCGAGGACAAGTTCGGCATCGAGGTGCTCGAGGGCTACGGGATGACCGAGACCGCGAGCTCGTGCTCGTTCAACCGGCCGGGCGACCGGAAGGTGCTGTCCATCGGCAAGCCGCTGTGGGGCGTGCAGATGCGGGTAGCTGATGCGCAGGGCCGGCATTTGCCGCCGGGACGCGAGCACGTGGGCGAGATCCTCATCCGCGGGCACAACGTGATGAAGGGCTACCTGGGCAGGCCCGAGGCCACCGCGGAGACGCTGCGGGACGGCTGGCTGCACTCGGGTGACCTGGGGTTTGTCGACGAGGACGGCTTCTACTTCATCGTCGACCGGGCCAAGGACCTGGTGATCCGCGGCGGGTACAACGTCTACCCGCGGGAGATCGAAGAGGTTCTGTACGCCCACCCGGCGATCCTGGAGGCGGCCGTGATCGGCAAGCCGGACCAGCGGCTCGGCGAGGAGGTCGTGGCCGTGGTGGCGCTGCGCCCGGGCGAGTCGGCGACCGCGGAGGAGATCATCGCCTACACCCGGGAGCGGCTGGCGGCATACAAGTACCCGCGGGAAATCCGGTTCATGGCCGAGCTGCCCAAGGGCCCGTCCGGCAAGATCCTCAAGACCGCCCTGCGCGACGGCTAGTCGGCTGGCCACTGGCCGCGCTTTATGTGGCTTTTGTCTCATCTGCTGTCTCATCTGCCGGAAATTTGGAGGCAAATTAGCGTGGAGGAAATGGCCTGCGTGGAGGATCCGGTACTCCCCGGGGGCCCAAGAGCTCCGTGTAACCCGGATCCTCCAGGATAAGCGGAGCAAGCTTCTCCGATTATGCAGACTTCCGCGACGCATGATGCTGCCGTGACGTTAGGGCTACCGCGCATCGACGTGTACGCCTGGGCTGAGCGCGGGGCGCCACACCGAGGCGGAAAAGGTCCCCGTTGCATCGTGGTACAGAGCGCCTAGGCTGGTAGCTGCCAATCTGCGGGCACCACTCTTGTAGAGGAGGTCCTGACATGCAGGCGACGACTGGCGACCGTATCTGCATTCATGGCAACTGTGTCGGGCATCCGGACAAGATCGGCGAGATCGTCGAGGTGCACGGCGATGAGGGAACGCCTCCTTACCTGGTGAAATTCGACGACGGCAAGACCCGGCTCATCTATCCGGGCCCGGACGCGGTGATCGAGCATCCGGCAGCGGGTTAGCGGTTGCGCCACCGGGGGCGGCGTTTGGCCGCGAACGCGGCCATGCCCTCGATGGCGTCCTCGCTGGCCATGAGCTCGTCGAGGGCGGCGCTCGGGTAGCTGACGGCCTCGACCGGGTCGCTGATGCCGCGGGTCTCCTCCATGATCCGCAGGGACACGCGCACCGAGGTGGGCGAGCCTTCCAGGATCTCCGCGGCCAGGGCGCGGGCCCCTTCCACCGCCGTCCCGGCCGGGACGACCCGGTTGACCAGGCCGTACGCCAGGGCCTCGTCGGCGCTGAGGCGCCGGCCGGTGAGGATCATCTCGGTGGCGACCTTCGGCGGCACGGTGCGCGGCAGCCTGATAAGGCCGCCGGCCGCGGCGACCAGGCCGACCTTGACCTCGCTGAGCGCGAACCTGGCGGTGGCGTCGGCCACGACCAGGTGACAGGCCAGGGCGATCTCGCAGCCGCCACCCATGGCGAAGCCGTTGACCGCGGCGATGACCGGCTTGGGCATGCTGGCCCGGCTGGTCAGCCCGGCGAATCCGTTCTTCGGCACCCACATGGGCTGTCCGGAGGCGGAGTAGACCAGGTCGTTGCCCGCGGAGAACGCCTTCTCCCCCGCTCCGGTGAGGATCGCGACCCACAGACGGGCGTCGGCGAAGTAGGCGTCGAAGACGTGATCGAGCTCGTCGTTCGCCATCGGGTGCAGGCTGTTCCTCGACTCGGGCCGGTTGATGGTGACCTCGAGCAGGTGGCCGTCGCGGCGGACCAGCACGTGCTCGTACCGGTCGCGCAGTACCGCCGGCTCGGGCGGGAACAGCTCGTCCATCCGGGCCCGGCTGGTGGTGACCCGGTTCCCGAAGCCGAACGACCGGACGTGAACCGCCTGGCCGATGGGCTCTTTCGCGGTGCTGAGCAGGTCGAGGAGGCCGGGGTCGTCGCCCCTGGCGACGAAGCGGCGGCCGTCGCGGTCCAGACGGCCGACGACGACGCCGGTCCGGGTGCCGTCGCGGCGGTGGGTGACGGTGTAGGTCTCGATGGTGGCCGGGCCATCAGCCTGCCGGGCCTGCTCCGGCGCGGGCCAGTCGTCGATCTCGGCCTGCAGTTCGGCGCCGCGGTCCGGGGTCCAGGCGGCCGGGGCGGTCGAGTAGACGCCGGCCGAGTACTTGCTCATGATGCCGCCGTTGGCGCCGACCAGGCCGTAGCTGCCGGGGGCGCGGCGGGCCCGCTGCACCGTCTCGGCGATGGCGTGCATGGAGTAGTTGTTGCCCGCGCCGCCGAAGAACGGCAGCCCTCCGGTCACGGTGAGGCCGCGCGGATCGGCGGGATCAAGGCCGAGCCCGTCGCAGATGTTGAACACCGGCGCGGGGAAGCAGCTGTACAGGTCGATCGTGGCCAGGTCGTCCGCGCCGATACCGGCCACGGCGAGGGCATGCCGGACCGCCATGACCGAAGCCGGGCCCGCAGACAGGTCGGCCCGGTCAAGCAGGTCACGTTCGCGCAGGTCGGCGTGGCCGTGCAGGAACACCCAGCGATCGGCGGGGACGCCGAGCCTGCGCGCCGCGGCCACCGACATGAGCAGCACCGCGGCACCCTGATTGACCTTTTCCCTGGCCACGATGTAGCGGGTGTAGGGGTCGGCGATGGGCCGGTTCGCGTCTGTCGGCGTCACCAGCTCCCCCGCCTCGCGCTCGACCGGCGCGGCGGCGTGCGGGTTCGCCGCCGCGACCCGGGTGAACGGGGCGAACAGCGCGCCCATCGCGGTCGCGTAATCCGGCCGGGTCAGCCCGAGGCGGGCCCGCCGGGCGTTGTCGATCAGCGCGTACTGGCTGGGCGCGCCGGTCAGCCCGTGCGCGGCCTGGTGCCGGGACATCATGCCGGCCAGCCCGTACCCGCGGTCTTCCAGGCTGCCCTCGGCGTGCTCGGTGAAGTCGGGCCGGTCCGCGGCCTGGGCGAAGTGCTCGACGGTGGAGATGGCCTCTGAGCCGAAGAGCAGCGTCACCTCGCTGGCGCCGCGCGCGATGACCGCGGCGAACTCGTTGACCAGGTGCTGCGGCGCCTGACCGCCACTGATCTCCAGGATCGCGCGGGCCGGGCTCGCGGCGATCCGGCCGGCCACGGACCTGGGGTAGTTATCCGAACGGCCCAGCCGTGCCCGCGCCCGCGGGTGGGAATTCTCGAACTGGCGGACGCCGGCCACGGTGTCGATCGCCGCCGCGACGGCGGCCGGGTCGGCCTGGGTGTCGGCCAGCGCCTCGCGGGCCGCGTCGGCGGCCAGGCCGACCGGCGAGCGCTGGCGGTAGCCGGGCTCGCCGAGGCGTTCGGAGGCCTGTCCGACGCCTACGACGACGGGCGTGCTGGGGTCGAGGGACGGCTGGCTCATCAGCTGCGCGGGCTGAAAAGACTGTTCAGCCGCTCCCCGGTGATGTGGTCAGGCATGACTGCATCCTAGAAGGCCTCGCTGTACCCGCCCGGGCCTGGGCTTATTGATCCCGGGCCACCCGGGACATATGTCCCGTGACAGCGGGACGATAAGGCACCATCGTATGTATGTGGGTCTGGACGCTCCGGTGCACGTGAGGCCAGCCTGGTGGCGGACGGTTGCCGGGCTGTCCTGGGCGGCTGCCGCGGTGACGGCGATATTGACGTTGGCCACGGCGGTACTGGCGGTTATGGGCCGCGACGTGTCCCTCTTCCTCGTGCCACAGGCGCTTGGATACGCGTGCATGGGGTGTGTGCTGCTGGACCGGCGGCCAGGTCATCCGATGGGTCCGCTGCTCTGCCTGATCGGGCTGTCCATCGCGTTCAGCCAGGCGCCCTTCGCATACGCGCGGTACACCTTCGTGCACTCGCCTGGTTCGCTGCCGTTCTCGACCGCGATGCTCTGGATGAACACGTGGGCGTACGCGCCAGCTGTCAGCCTCGTCGGCCTGGTCCTGCCGCTGGTTTTCCCCGAGGGAAGGCTGCTGTCGCCGCAGTGGCGTCCCGCGCTGTGGGCGGCGCTGGCGTTCATCCCGCTGTATATCGCCGGTTACGCCCTCATCCCGCAGAGCATGGGCAGCCTCTTCCACAAGCTGCCGAACCCGTACACCGTGCCCAGGCTCGACGGGCTGTTCAAGGCAATGCAGATCCTGGCCGTGGTGTGCGGGGTGGCCGCCGCTTCCGCGGCGGTGGCTAGCCTGACGCTGCGCTGGCGCCGGGCCGACCGGGTGAGACGCCAGCAGCTCAAGTGGTTCCTCGCCGTCCTGCCGCTTGCGGTTCTGTCCTTCGTCGCGGTCCTGATCGCCCCTGGCCCGTGGAGCCTGGCCATAGGACTGATCTCTGGCACCCTGACGCCGGTGGCCATCGGCATCGCGGTGCTGCGGTACCGGCTGTATGAGATCGATATCCTGCTGAGCCGGGCGGTGCTGTACGGCTTGCTGACCGCCGGGGTGGCCGCGGTCTACCTGGCCGTTGTGGAGCTGGCCTATCTGGTGTTCGGCGTGCATGGCACCGACCTGCCCGTGCAGGTCGTCGCCACCGCGCTGGGCGCCGCCGCATTGTTCCCGCTGCGCGACCGGGTGCAGCGCCGGGTGGACCGCCTGTTCTACGGCGACCGTGGGGTGCCCTACGAGGCCCTGACCAGGCTCGGCCGCCAGGTCGAGGAAGCCGCCGACCCCGAGACGGCGCTCAGCTCGGTGGTCAAGACCGTCGCGGACAGCCTGCGGCTGCCGTACGCGGCCCTGGAGCTGCGGTTCGGCGACGGGTGGAGCCCGGCCGCCGCGTACGGCGAGGCCCCGCCCCAGGTGGTCGCGTTCGCGCTGACCTTCCAGCGGGAGACCGTCGGGCGGCTCCTGGTGGGCACGCGGTCGCGCGGCGAGCAGCTCGGCCCCGACGACGAGCGGCTGCTGGCCGACCTGGCCCGGCAGGCGGGCCCGGCCGCCCACGCGGTGGCACTGCGGCGGGCCCTTGACGCGTCCCGGGCCGGCCTGGTCACCGCGCGGGAAGAGGAGCGGCGCCGGCTGCGCCGTGACCTGCACGATGGGCTCGGCCCCACGCTAGCCGGCCTGACCCTGGGCCTGGACACCGCGAAGGCCCGGTCGGCGAGCCAGCCTGAACTGCAGGAACTGCTGGGCAAGCTCAAGGCGGAGACGCAGCGGGCGGTCGCCGATGTCCGCCGTATCGTCTACGGGCTGCGGCCGCCTGCCCTGGACCAGTTCGGCCTGGTCGGGTCGCTGAGCGAGGAGGTCGGACGGCTGCAGTACGAGGCCCCGTCACTGACCGTCAGCCTGGACGCCCCGGCCGACGGCCTGGCCGACCTGCCCGCGGCGGTCGAAGTGGCCTGCTACCGGATAGTGACCGAGGCGCTGACCAACGTCACCAGGCACGCGCATGCCACTCACTGCTCCGTGCGCTTGCGGCTTAATCACGGCCTGGACGTGAACATCTGCGATGATGGCGTGGGCCTGCCGGAAGGCTGGCGGGCCGGCGTCGGCATCGCGTCGATGCGCGAACGCGTCACCGAACTCGGCGGCGACCTGGCGATCGAGCCCAGCCTTCCGCACGGAACCAGGATCAATGCCCACCTGCCCGCCCGGGAGCA
>Ga0335081_10010242_pt1 | contig 15138 bp, 12 predicted proteins | sample Lox_Sample_35_FD_206713 | JGI IMG/M metagenome (GOLD analysis project Ga0335081, IMG submission 206713) | Soil microbial communities from Loxahatchee National Wildlife Refuge, Florida, United States - Lox_Sample_3.5 | ecosystem: Environmental > Terrestrial > Soil > Wetlands | place: USA...
CGGCCAGGCCCGATACTTCCAGCCGGGTCCCGCCCGGGTCGCCGAACAAGATCCACGGCGTCGCGGGCTGGCCGGCGATGGCCAGCGACGCGTCGATCTGCGCCGGCCCGCTGTTGACGGTGAGGTCGACGTCGCCGGGCCGGATCTCGGCGGCGAACACGTCGCTCGCCTGGAACGAGCCGGAGACGGCCAGCGTGAACGGCGAGTCGACGGGCGGCATAGCCGCCACGGACCCGCTGGCCAGCGGCGTGATCGCGAAGCCGACGGGCGCGGCGTCCGACTGTCCCTTGGGCGGGATGGGGAACAGCAGCACGCCGAACTCGGCGTAGTCGCTCCAGTCGGCGTTGGCCGACCTGACCAGCGGTATCGCGAGCTGGCCGAGCGAGGGCAACGCCGGGTTGGCCGGGTCGTAGTAGCGCGCGGACAGCGTCGGGTCGAGCGGCTCGATCCTGGCAGCAAGCGGTATGCCGCGCATGATGCGCCAGGTCACGGAGAGGAAGCGGGTGACGTCGAAGGACGAGCCGCCCCAGCCGTAGACCGAGCCGACCAGGCCCTCCGGGTCGCTGGCGAGCTGGGTCAGCCGGTCCCAGTGCACCGTGGTCTGCAGGTAGGGCAGCCGGTTGGGGCCTGCCGGATCGGCTGGCGTGATGTCGATGAAGCCGATTGCGATCAGCAGTGCCTGCAGCAGCGGGCTGCGGGCGGCGAGGAAGTCGCTGATCATGGTGTCGACGAGCTCGACGGCGCTGTCGCTCCAGAAGCTGGGGTCGTTGAGCGGCGCGGGGAGGCCGGCGGGCGGGGTGTCGGTCAGGCCACGGATCTGCGTGAGGATCTGGGTGAGCCCGGTCAGCAGCTGCTCGACCAGTTCCACCGGGTCGCCGGTGCCCGCCTCGAGCTGATCGAAGATGTTCTCCAGGTCCTCGAACGGGTCGGTCGTGGCGAACGTAGACACCAGGGTGGCGTAGCCAGCGGTGTCCACGCTGGTGGCCCAGCCGAGGCGGCGCAGCAGCCGGTTGAACTCACCGGGGCTCTCGAAGGAGATCGCGAGCTGGCCGAGTATGTGCAGCAGCCCGGAGGCGAGCTGGGCGAGGAAGTCCATGCCCGCCGCCTACGGCGTGGCCGAGGCGGACAGCGCCACCCGGTCGTCGGGGTCGTAGCCGTAGCCGAGCGCGAGATGGTTGAGCACGTCGGCAGGCGTGATCGTGGGCATCGTTCCCTTGAGCGGGTCGTTGCGCCCGTCCCAGGGCGGCATCGGGTCGTGCAGGTGGTGACCCTGCAGGTTGATCAGCGGGTCAGGGTCGCCGACCGGATCGGTCGCGTTGGGCTCGCCGTCCTTTGGCAAGTAGGGCCGCGACGGGTCGTCGGACCACCATTGCGCCCACAGCCTGTCGACGTTGCAGTGGTGCAGGAAAAACACCGGGTCGTTGGGCGAGCTCATCGGGCCCAACGCGCCGCCGACCCAGACGTGCACCCGGTTGTGCAGGTTGATGTCGAGCGGTAGTGCCGTGGCGGTGTCGTAGTACGGGACCCAGCCCTCGAACACGTTCCTGAAGCTGTTGATGCCAGCGAACCGCACCGGGTTGGGTGAGGGAGCTGGATTGACGCCCACGTTCTGGTCCCAGGGAGCCGTGTCGTACACGGTGAGGGCGCGCGCTGCGTCCCACTGCTCCTGGGTCGGCAGGCTGTCGCCGTTCGGGTCTTGGCCGAACTGGCGTGTCAGGTAGGGCGGTCCGGCCGGAGTGAAAGGCGTGAAACCGGGACCCGAGTTGTAGCTGAGAACCCAGCCCGGGCCGCCCTGGAACGGTCCGCTTGTCACCTCCCTATTCGACCCGGAGCCGTTCGGTCCCATGAAATTGTCGCCCCAGATCCGGCCCCACCACAGGAACTTCTTCTTTGACCGGTAGTTGATCCAGTCCCAGTAGGGCAGCGTCAGATCGCTTTGCTTGCCGGTCAGCGCGGTGTCCGCAGTACGCAGGTCGTTCTCGAAATCAAGGATGAACTGGCGGTGCCAGGGCAGGAACGCGGGCCGGTGGTGCGCCCACATGTTCATGGTGCCGTCGGTCTGCATCCACATGCTGTCGATATGCGTCTGCACGTACCAGTCGTAGACCCCAGTCTTTTTCATCTGCAGGACCGCCTTGACGTAGCGGTCGCGCTGGTCGGAGGACATGTCAGCCTGGTTGATGCGCTTGCGCAGTGCGGCCATGGTGGTTACCGGTCCGGCTTGCGGGTGATCGCGGCCACGGCCCTGGCGAGGTCGTCGATTGAGTCGAACATCTGGTACGCCTGGTGGGGCGTCCAGTAACGCCCCGCGGCTCCGAAGATCCGGAGCGGCTCGCCGTCGATCGACACGGTCACTTCGCTCGGATCGTCATTGATGACGATGGAATGACCTTCGTGGGTCAGCGCACGCTCACCCATCCGCTCCCCTAGTCCTGGCCCAGACCATACGGCTTCCGGCGAGTTAGAGTGAGTATCTCATCCGGGGCGAGGCGTGTGTGTTTTTTTGTCGGCCCGCGCCGGTGCAATCGATTGGCTTCGGCCGCTTGGCGGCCAATAGAACGACAGCGGCCATTTGGTCCTTTCACTAGGGCATTCATCCCGTATTGCGGTGAGGCGTGTGCGCTGGCGGTACCAGCGGGCCCGGGCCTCGTGGCGGCGTCTCCAGGTCAGCCAGTGCCTGGCGTGGCGGGCGGGGCGGCCGTGGAGAGCAGGCGGGCGATCTCCGCGATGAACAGCTGGATCATGCCGGTGCTGGCGGGGGGGCGGCTGCCGGGGCTGGACAGCGGCGGGTGCCTCAGTGTCGGTGCGGCGCTTGAGCTGGGCGACGGTGACGGCGCAGATGGCCAGCGCGGCCATGACGGGACGGTGTGCCGGGCGATCGCGCGATAGAGCCGGACCTGGGACTGATCCAGGCCGAAGCAGGTCTTACCCGAGCGGCAATCCTCTTCGACTGGCCAGCGGCACCCGGCGGCACGGACCAGCCGGGGTAGCGTCACCGGCTGGCGGGGGCACGTAGCAATAGTGAAATGCCAGCACACATGCGCCCCCAAGCGAGGGCGATTCGTGTGGACGCCCAGCGGTCGATGCTGTACACGGCGCTGCGAGCGGCGCTCACTCGTTGCCCGCGGCGCTGTCGGTAGTCCGAATCGCGCGCTAGTCGGGCAGTGGTAGAGCGGCAGTGGGGTCTCCGAGCACGACGGTGCTGCCGCGATCTCGCCATACCACCTGCAGATAAAGAAGCGACTTGAGCGCGGCCTCGCGCTGGTGACGCCGCCCGGCGACCAACTGTCGTGCCTGCTCCATTGCGGCGCCGAGTTGGCCCATCGGGCTCCAGATGCGGCGGGTCGCGTAGCCGGCGGCCTCGCCGTCGCACAGGCCGTCGTACAGGGCGGTGACGATCGACGCCGTGAGGGCCTGCCCCGAATAAGGAAAGCGGATCGTCCATTCGAAGGTGGGCTCGACGTGTCCGATGAAAGCCCGAAGCGGTCGCTTGGCGCCGAGCAGCGCGCGCGGGAGCGGCGCGACGCTCGGGCCGATCGCCGCGACGCCGTCGAGCACGGCGCGCAGCCCCGAGCCGGTCTCGAACAGCTCGGCGAACGCGCTCGGGGCGTCAGCGCCCGCGGAGCAGCATGCGTGGGCGTACCAGATCGCGCCGTCGGGCTGCCACGCGTCCAGCAGATCGCCCGGATTCACGAGTGCATGGTGCTGGTCCACCAGGGCGCCGAGATTGGCCCGCATGGCGTTCGGATCCGACGGCGGGCCGGTCTGGCCGTGGCTCGTCGTCACAACTAGTGCGGGCGTCGCCGCCGCCAGCGACTCGGCTAACGCGCCGGCGGTCGCGGCCTCCTGCTTGAGCACGCGGAGATCCGCCATGTCGCCGTCATCTCGTAGCGCCGCGACCAGGGGGTCGGCGATCTTCTCGCGCATGATCGTCGTCATGTCGTCGCCGCCGAAATCGGTCGCCCATACGACCGGCCGGTCATATCGAGCGTCCGAGTCGGGCCATCCCGACAGCAGTGCGGACACGTAGTTCTGCAGGCCGTCGCCGTCGAGATCGAGCCGGCCCACATAGTTGCCGGCGTTGAGCAGGTACTGGAGCGACCACGGCAGCACGTCGGGTCCGCCGTAGAGAAGCAGGTAGCGCGGGAGCCCGGCCGCGCCCGCCGGTGCGCCGCCGATTGGCACGGGGGTCTCCTTGCCGGATGCGTAGTCGGCCAACACCATCGGGCCGAGTTGAGGCCGCCAGCGCAGCACGCGTGCGTGCTTCCGCGAGGCCACAAGCCGGCGAATCGGCTCCGGCGCGTCGTCGGCGCGAGCGCGTTCCGCGACCGGCACGTCGGGATCGTCGAACAGGACGATCCCCCAACCGACTCGCTTGTCGCTCCAGTTGCGCTCATTGGCCGGCGACGGCTTCATCAGCCTGCCCACCGGCGACGGGCCGAGCGCGAAGGCACGAGCCCGCTGAGCGTCGAGGATGCCGCGCGCTACCCGCTCGCCGTCCCACGCGTTAGCGGCGAGTTCGCCGGGCAGCCCGCTGCTCACGGGCCGCCTGCTCGGCGCTCGAGCTCGGCGATGCGCTGATCGAGCTCGGCGAGGTAGGGCGCAGGCGAGTCGGGGCTCGCCGCCGAGCGCATCGTTCGCAGCAGCTCGAGCAGCAGGAGTTCTTGGCCCGTCGACGGGGCGGCGGCGGGAGTGGGGGGACTCAGGACGAAGCTGTCCGGCCGTAGGTAGAGCACCGGCAGCGTCCACTCCCGGCGGTCCCGTGCCGTGGCAGTGAATACGCCGCCGGCCCGCCGCACGAGGTTTCGCCGCGGATCGACGAGCAGCTTGGTCCAGTCGAGTTGACCTCCGCCAGCCGCCGTGCAGTCGAGCACCGCGGAGAACAGCTCACGGAAGAACCCGCGGCTGAAGGACGTCGCGTCCTCGCTCAGGATCGGCTCTCGCATGCCCACCACTGCGGGGAAGCCGGCATCGAAGACGAGGTTGCGCGCCAGCGAGTGCAGCTGCTCTCGCGATGCAGCTCCCTCGCAGCAGTTCAGCACCGCCAGCCAGGTGCGCTCGATCGGATCCGAGAACTCGCCGATTGCCTCTGCCTCGAGGAAGAGCGACGTTTGTGCGTCGCCGCGCAACCAGTCGGCCGTGCTCGCCAGTTCGAGGTGTGGGCCTTGATCCGTGGAGCCGTGGCAGAAGAAGTGGATGACGTGCGGCCGGAACTTGGCGATGCCACGTTTGAGCTCATCCGCGAACGCGGGCTCTGGGACGCCCTCCACGTGCAGACCTGGCAGATTGGATTGGGCGATCGTGTCCGCGAGGTCCGACTCGCCGGCGAAGACGAGCAACTCGACGTCGAGCGCCGTGCCGCGGACCGCCGCCTCGATCTCGGCCCACTCCTGGGCTGCAGGGACGCCGAAGCAAGACAGAAGGACGGCGATGCGCAGCGGAGGCGCGAACGGCCGGGTCCCCGGCTGCGGGATGCGCGACGCGACCACGCGGGCGATCGACCAGCGCAGGTCGAGGCCGACAAAGGTCCCGTCGGGCAGGGACAACGCTTCCCACGGGATCCGCTCCGCCTCCGCGCCGGCGCGCAGTTCCACATAGAACGGCCGCCGGTCGCCGTCAACGTCGTGCATCGCCTGCTGAAGCACCTCGCCGATGTCCGGGTGCCCGCCGGCGAGCCCGGTGCACAGCCGGTCGCCGGCCTTGCTCACGGCACCGTCTCCACCCGGCGCGAGCAGGAATTCTGGATCGCTCGGCGTGCACGGCAGGTCACGGGCTTCGCCCAGACCGATTGGCGGCTCCTCCAGGCTGATGGTGAGCGTGGCGACGCCGTTGCCCTCCCGGTGTACGCCGACGCGGACGGTGATGCAATTCATGCCGAAGGGTCCTTCGCCGCGCGCACGTGGCGGTCCAAGAGATCGGCGGCTTCGCGGAGGGCGAACTCGACGTCCGCTCCGGAGACAGCGTCGAGCGGCGGGCTGCGGTCGGCGGCCAACGAGCCCAGCAGGCCGCCGTGGATCTGCTCGATCGCGCGCGTGCCCGCCGCGACCCACGTGGGGGTTTCCTCCCCCGCTAAGGCCTCCTCTGTCGAGCTGCCGAGGAGGACCGTGCGACCCGCGTCGTCGAGCCAGGCATCGTGCCCCGCCGCGGTTTCGTACGGCTCGCTGACGAGGTGCGGATGAACCCACAGGGCGCTGTTGCGCAGTCGCGGGGCGGGGCGCGGTTCCGTCGAACGCATCAGCCCGTATGCCTCGCGGAGCTCGTCCGTCTCGGGCTGGCTCTCGTGGTGGAGGACGTGCAGCGGGCGTGTCTGGGCGAGCGAGTCGGCCAGCTCGCGCAGGCCGAGCGGCGCGAAGTTGAAGACAGGCCCCGTGAACCCTACCGTCCACGCTCCGGTGGCCGTGAGAAACGCCCCCAGCTCGGCGGCGCCGACGAACCGCGCATATTGCCGGTCGGTATTGACGAGAGGCGACGAGGCGAGCGCGATCGCGCCGCGGTCCTGGGCGTAGTAGCCGTGGGCGATGAAGTGGATGCCGTCGAGCGCGCGCGCCCGCAGCTCGCGCGCGACCCAGCGCAGCCAGGGGTTCTGGACCTCGTCGCGGGCCTCAATCTGGCGGGTGCGCCGCGGCAGATCGAATTCGGCGGCGTGTGCGGGATCGTAGATTTGTACCCGCTCGTGCTGGTCGAGCATGTGGCTGACTTCGCCGTAGGACTCGGCGTCGCAGAACACGTGCACACGGACATCCGGTCCGAACACCGCGTCGAGCAGCGCGCCGATCAGATCCACCGCGTCGAACGGCTCCTTCGCCCGCGCCGCGCTCGCCACCACCGCCAGCTGGAAGGTACGGCCGGCCGCCCGCGGGAGAAGCGCGAAGTACGGCAGCCGCAGCACTGCCGCATTCAGATGGGGCGCGAGCAGGCCCTCCCACGGGACCAGACGGAGGTAGCCGGTCGGCGACGGGAATTCGAGCCAGAGGGTGGGCTGACCGACCGCGGCGGCCGCGACCTGGCCCGCGATCGTGGCCGGCAGGGCGAAGGCTTGTTGGCGTTCAGCGCCGGTCAGCGTCTTGCCGAGCCCGAGCGCGGAAACTGGCACCTCGCCGAGCTGCTCGGCCGCGCCGCTCCCGGTCTGGAACTCGAAGGCGACCGTCGAGCGCTCCGACCCGCGAGCCCAACCGCCTGCGCGGTGCAGGCGAATCCGCAGCACCGCGAGGTCGTTCTGTCGCCGGAGCAACTCGGCCACCTCACACCTCCCCGACTTGGTTGAGCAGCATCCACCACGTCCACCGGTTCGAGACGTCGCCGTGTCCGGAGATGACCTGGGATGCGTCGATTCCGATCACTCGCTCGCGACCGTTCAGCTCGTAACGCTGTCCCGGATCTTGGGCCGGGACGACCTTCGCCTCAGTGCCCAGCTCGCCCGGCCCGAAGCCGCCGAGCGCGGAATAGCGGCTGTTCTCCGCTCCCGCGATCACCACCTCGCCGAGATCGCTCTTGCGCCGCAAGGCCAGGTGGAAGTCGCGGGTGAGCGGATGGTCGTGCCTGCTGAACGTCGCGAGAATTGGCAGGCGCACGCGAGAGAGCGCCGTGCGGTAGCCGCCCGGACCGCCAAGCCCCGGGACGTCTGGGGAGAAGCACAGCCGGCTCATGGCGCCCTGCAGCAGCAGCACGGAGTCGACGGGTCGGGGGAGTGGCCCGGCGCACAGGGCGGAAAGGACGATCTTGCCGCCGTAGGAATGGCCGATCAGATGCACCGGCGCCGCCGTGGCGGACAGCACGTCGGTCAGCAGCGAATGCACGCCGGTGCTGCCCACTCGCCCGGCCCGGTCCTTCATCATCCACACCGTGGTTCCGCGGATGAGGTTTCGCGGGCTGAGCTTGCGCAGGCGATCGCGCGCGCCAGCGGCCTGCGGCTCGGCGCTGCCGACGTTCGAAGGCTCATCGCCTCCGAAGCCGAAGCTCGACGCGTCGAACTCCTGCGTCTCCGGTGGCGTGGCGGCGTCCTCCAAGCGGCTCCACACCTCGACGAGGTCCTCGGGCGCAAGCGCTCCCGCTTGCGGGCCGAGATCGTCGGTCGCCGAGTCCTCGCCCCAGAGGCCAGTGAGGATGTCTGCCAGCTCCACCGTCTCATCGCCGCTCAGCTGGGGCTGCTCGGCGAGCGCGTAGAACCTGACGCGCCGGTCCAACGGCAGCGCGCGCGCCACCGCCGCCACATCGTCGGCTGTACCGACGGCCTCCGCGGCGATCTGGGGAGCCTGCTCATGGGCGGCGACCAGCACGGCACTCGGCCAGAACACGCCGATCAACAGCGGGCGGAAGGCGCGGCCAAGCGTGTACTCGACCTCGAGCTCGGCGAACCCCGAAAGAAAGTCCTCGTAGCGCGCGAGGGCGGTCGGCCACGTGTTGTTCCAGCCGTGTGAGAACAGGAACACGTCGGTCGGCTCGTCGGCCGGGAGCCGCCGCAGGAGGTCGTCGCGCGTGAGCGGCCCGCTGCATACACCGTCTTCGTCGAACGGGATGACGTAGAACGCAGCGTGCTCATCGTTCGCGAGTCGCAACTCGCGATACGGCCCTTTAATGGGCAGCTGGCCGGTCACGGCGGATCGGGCCAACCCTATCCGGACGGTGCGGCGGTGTCGAGTGGACTGGCAACTCAAACCATCGTCCGCGCGGTCGATGGCCACTTTGACGTCGTGCGCGCCAGTTCTCAGCCCCGCGTCAGAGCCGAAGGCTCGAAAGACGGCATCGCTGAACGCGGCGGTCCCCGGCGTTTGCCGCAGTGCGCCGGGGCTACTTCCGCATGACCTGGTCGACCTCGACTAGGAGCACGATCACCACGTCAGAGCGAGCGTTGCGGCATCCACAGCGCTCCTCGCTCCCGGTTGACCCGGGACCCCGGGCGGGCGCCCCGGACCGTTCCTCAGAAAGACACCGCACCATCGATCAACCGTCGCAAGAGCCCCGGACGACTACGCGGCCTCGCGCGCCCGGTTGTGCGACACGGTTTCGAGACAACTCCCAGCGTCTCACCGTAGCCGTCTGAGAAACGGTCGATTACGAGACACGCTGCGGTCGCCTGGCGAGGACTGCTGTCCAACAGCGCCGTACTAGCGCTTAACCCGCCCGCGCAGTGCCAGGAGCGCGAGTCCAAAGAACAGTGGCCCGGCCAGTCGAAGGAAGATCTCGATCACTTGCCCACCAGCAGTCTCGTGACCTGGCGGACTCGCCGGCGCACGCAGCAGGCTGATACTGCTTTGGAGCGCGAACAGCAGCGCCCGTCCGTACGGAGGGGCGGGGCGAAAGCCCCACCGCGCAAGCGGGATCGCGCCGAGCACGGCAATTGTGATCGCCAAAGCCAGCAGCGCCCGACTGGCTCGCAGCCCATACCCTGAGACCAGCCAGTAGACCCATAGGATCGAGCCCTCGGCTACCGGACCGCTGCGCCGGCGCATCTCCATCTCGCCGTAGTAGAAGTCGTTCGCACCCGGTTCATCCCTCCTGTCCTCGCGACCCTTGCGAAGCTGCCGATACAGGCCCGCGATCTGATCTGGCCCGAGGTCAGGTGGACGCTCCGGCGGCCGGGGATGTGGGGATGCGGTCGGCGGCCGGCCCTGATCCCAGCCCCGCCAGTGATGCTCTTCGGCGATGGTCCGGCGCCGTGTCCACCGCATCGGCCACCCGCGAACCCACTGCCAGCCGTCCGGGGGCCGCGGGAACTCGACGCGCTCGAGCCGAAGGTCATCTAGCCCGTGTGCGTCCGCGAATCGACACTCCCTGAGATCGACTTCCGAGAGAGTCAGACTCGCCAGCCTAGAGCCGCGCAGAGACAACACCCGGGGGCCGAACTTCCCCGCCGGCTCGCCGGACATGCGGGATCGAGTCTTGACGTCAGCAGGCATCTCCGCACCCGGAGCTGCATCCTCTTTGCCGCCTTCGGGTATGACCTGAGCGGGAAGCGCCGCAAAGAGCGACGCTTCGGCGAAGTCGGTGTCGTCAAGCCACACCTCTGCAGACAGCAGCCGAATGTCGGCACCACGACGGAATTCCGCGCCCGTGAACGATGCGCATAGCGCAGTCGCCTTGATCTTGACGCGCTGTAGGAAGACCGCCTCATCGAGCGATAGGCGGTCGGAGGCATCGAACTGTCCGAACTCAGTCGCCACCTCAAACTTCGCCCGGTCGAAGTGGGCGTCCCTGCTGAAGGTGACGCGGTTGAAGTCGGCCTTAGCTCCGAAGGTCGCGTCGTCAAACTTGGCGTTCCCCCTGAAGCTCACCCCGGTGAAGTCGGCGTCCCTACTGAAGCTCGCCCCGGTGAAGGTTGCTCCACTGGAGTCGGCTCCCCTGCTAAAGGTCGCCCCGTTGAACATGGCCACGCCGGTGAACTTGGCAATCGTGAAACTCGTGAGTCCGATGAACTTCGCGCCAGTAAAGAGAGCCTCGTCCTCGCCGAAGGTCGCGCCGCCGAAGTCGGCGCCCCTGTTGAACGTCGCGTTCAAGAAGCTGGCGATTGGGAACCTGGCCTCACGGAAGTCGACGGTCTCGAAGGTCGTGTTGATGAAGGCCGCGCCGTCGGTGAACTGAACCTTTTTGAAGTCCGCCTTAGCGCTGAATGTCGCGTTACTGAAGCTGGCGGTCCCGGTGATCGTCGCTTCGCGGAAATCGACTGACTTGAGCCGGCGTCGCTGCTGCGGATCCGGGGGATCCCGTGGGGCAGCTTCTAACAGAAGAGCCAGTTGGCGTCCGCTGAGGCGAACGCCTGGCGCGTCGATAATGCCCTCGGCGGCTTGCTCGAGGGCACGCTCGAACGCTACATCGTTCCACTCGGTCTCGGCCACGACCGAAGAAACGGTATCGATGCGAGAAGCCGACACGGGACCCCACAGGTCGCAGATACCGTCTATTTCGGGACGGTTCCGTCCATGCGGCGTGTGGTACGAGCGGTCGCGCGGCCGAAAGGCGACCCGACCATCCGGCGGGGCGACGACCGCCGAACCAGCGGAACGTTGCCATTGCGATGGGCACGCTGCGAGCGGGCTTGAGCATCAATGCGGCCGCCGTCAGAGCTCAAGATCGGGACCGCGAGCTGACTCGCCGGGTTGCCGACGCCCAGGCCGTGCTCGCCGACGTGGTCGACGGCCGCCTCGAGCTCTCACACCGGGCCTTTGATCAGCGCCAAGGCGACTAGGGGGAAGGATCAGCGGTCGCGTACCTGCGCGCGGCGCTGGTCGGCCACGGCGCGCTGCCCGAACGAGACGAGACCGCGGCCGCGTTCGACCGCTGGCTTGCGCACGCGCTCGCCGGTCTGCCCGACGGGCGCGACCGGGCTGCAGTCACGGCGTTCGCGACATGGCAGATTGCTCGTCGACTCGCAGAGACAACGGCTCGCCACCAGGGCACGCCACCGGACTCAGCGAGCAAACACGCTCGCACACAGGTCCGGGAGGCGATCAGACTTACCCAATGGCTGCACACGCAGGCCCTCGACCTGGCTAGTCTGCGACAGGACGTGCTCGATGAATGGTTGGCGGCTGGTGCCAGCACCCGGCGCTCCGTCAGCGGTTTCATCGACTGGCTCGGTCGCGCGCACCCGGCATCGCGGCGGCTGCAGATCGCCTGGCCGGCCGCGGCGCGCAACCCACCGATCGCCTCCGACGAGAAACGACTCGAAGTCATGACCGCTCTGTTGACGGACCGCCGCGTCGATCCCAGGGTTCGCTTCGCCGGTGCCGCGGTCCTTCTTTTCGCCCAGCCGCTCACTCGGGTCGCCGCGTTGCGGCGCGGCGACGTCACCAACGCCGCAGGCGGCTGGCGGATCCGGTTCGGTCCTCGCCGCGTCCGTGCGCCCGCCCTGTTGGAGGACCTGCTCGAGGACCTGAGCTCGACCGTCCCGGGATCGTCGCGGACAGCAGTACAGCGTCTGACTGGCTGCTCCCTGCCGCAAGCACGGCACGCACATCACCTCCGAGGAGCTGCGCCGCCAGCTGAAGGTTCTTGGGATGCCCATCCGCCCCGGACGACGGGGGGCGCTGCTCGCCTTGGCAGCGGAGCTCCCCGCACCGGTGCTCTCTGAGCACTTCGGCGTCCACCGCGCCCGCGCCGCGCAATGGACGCGCCTAGCCGGACGCACATACGGCGACTACGTCGCCACCAGAACCGTCACAGGCCACAGGTGAGGTCCCAGTAGTTCGGCGCACTGCGCACTGCCGCGGTTGCTCTTCTGGCGAAACTGAGGGAAGGACCCCTGCCGGTGCCAGACACCTGCAACGCGGCAAGTGCAGTAACCAGCGGCTCAGGTCAGAAGTCTTGCTCGGCAGAGCCCTTACGCCTCCTCGGAGGTGTTGGGCTCACCTAGCTCCGGATATGCTGCGAGCAACACGTGGGCGAGATCAGACCAGCTCACGTCACGGGGATCCAGCCCGCGCTCCGCGATTGCGTCGTGGATGCGCGGATGACGAAGGATGCGTTCCTTCCGTTGGTACACCGTGCCGCGGGCGATGCTCATCCTACGCATCAATTCGGCTGGACCGGTTGGTGTGGGCCTGGATGGCACCGTTCGCCACCCCCTGGTTAGGACGCGCGCAAAGGTACGAAGCTCCTCAGGTAATTCGATGAACGCGGCGGGCGCCGGAATCACTCCGCCCGTTGAGCCTTCGAAATCGGACGCCGGTCGTCGGATGTCGATGCGTAGCGTGACGTAGCCCGCCAAAACAAGGTAGTCGCCGTTGGCTACCGCTACTTTCTGTTCAGGTGGGACCAGGATCTCCCGATCTCTAGACCGCACGATCGTGCCGAATTTACTGCGCCAGTCTGCGATCCACCACCGACCCCTGTCCGGCTCAAGGCTGCAATGGCGCCGCGAGATCTGCGAACCGTCCTTCCGCGCCGGCGCGAGGATTTGAACGTCAGCAGCCTGGCTCCGTCCAATCACGGCTCCGGGATACTCGACTTCCCACTGGGTGAATCGCCGTCCGTCCTCTCCAAGGAACCGGACGTCGCCGGTGGCATGCAGCGTCACGCTGTCAAAGCTCTTCCGGGGCGTTTGCATCAATCTCTTGCAAATCCTGGGCCAACGCTTCAACGGTTTGGTGCCGCTGACGCGGATCGGCGCTAGTGGCACGATCGAGAACACGCATATAGGAGCCGAGCTGGCCCGTGGTCACTGGCATCTCGAACGCTCCGTCCGCGGTGCGGCGCGGCAAAGCTCCTAGCAGGAGATGAAGGCACGTCGCTCCGAGCCCAAAGACGTCGAAGCTTGGATTGGACGCCGAGGACGCTGCTTGTTCCGGCGCCATGTATGGAAAGGTGCCGGCCGCTCGCCCCGTCACAATCGCGCTCGCCGCGATGCCGAAATCGTTGACCAGCACTCTTGGTGGGCTCTGCGGACCGTCGTCGACAAGCAGGATGTTGCTCGGCTTGACATCACAGTGCACAATGCCGAGCTGGTGAGCGTGCGCGAGCCCTGCCGCTACCTCCGTCGCAAGATGTACCACACGCCGGGGAGCCAGCATGTGCTCGCGTTGCAGCAAATGTCGAACGTCCCCCATGTCGCTCCACTGGCTGACGATGAAATAGGTCCAGTCATGACCGCCGCGATCGAAAATCATCGCGACGTTGGGGTGGCTCATCTTCGCGAGGGTGCGCGCCTCGCGAAGGAATTGTCGGAGGTAGCCGGGATCCTCCGAGAGGTGCCGGTGCAACACCTTGACGGCGACAGCTCTGCCTAGGACCGTATCGTCGGCGCGGAACACGCGCCCAAAGCTGCCGACTCCAAGCGGTGAGATGAGGCGATATTGCCCCCCGAGGACAGTCCCGACGAGACGGGAGCCGCCAAGGTCCTCGGGATCAGGCTCGGGCCGCTCGGGCGAAAGGCCTTGTTCCTCGGCTAGCTCGCCCGTCGGCTGTTCGATGTTGATTCCGAGCCAGCGAGCAATGAGGGACGTCGGGCTCGACTTGAACGCGCGGAGGAGATGCGGCGAATCGAGCGGCAGTCCTCCTCTAGGGTCGCGAGCAGCGTCCTTGACATAGGTGTCGGCGCCGACCACCTGGCTATCCCAAGCAAGCATGTCGAGGCTCGCTTTCCGCTGAGCGACCCGGCTCTTTATGTACTCATCGTGCAGCCGTTGAGCCACGTCGTGTTGATCGCGGAACACTATCGGCGACTCCGCTTGGAGAAGCTGGGCATCATTACCGTCGATTAGGTAGAGCAGTTCGGCCTCGCAAACGGAAGGATCGCGATACTTGAACGCCAGCTCCCGTCGCACTCGAGGCGATTCATGAGCCAGGGCTATGAACAGGTGCTCCGGCATGAGTGCGCCTAGGTCGTCACTTGCGATTGGGCCGCCTTCGCTCCGACCGACCGCGCGCGCGAAGGCAGCCCACAGCTCGCTCGAAACCATCATGAACGCGACTATAGATCGGGCATCGGATCTTCGACACCCCGCCGGAACAGCCGTCCAGTCTTTCCCGGCGTTGACGGTGAGCTGAGGGTCTTGCAAGCGGTGGGGCGGTGGGTGCCGAAGCGACGTGCTACTGCGCGCTGATCCCCAAGCCGGCTTATTCCTGCTCGCGCGGGCGAGCGTGATCCGGGCTGCAGGATCGACCGTTGGTCAGTCGCCATTCGGCGAGACGCGGCCGCCGAGCCGCCGTGTCCGCAGTGACCAGATGTGTTCGACTGAAACGCGACGGCCGAGAGCGGCCCCCTGCGCGCGGCGCCCTGGTCTTCGTCACGGCCGGGGTCTCGAATCAAGGCCTAGTTCTTCAGCCTGAGCGCGTATCTCATCTTGGCTGAGCTGCTGAGACCGAAGCTGCACGATGTGCAGTGAGGATGAACATCCGTCCATTTTCCAGCGGCTCCCGAGGTCATACCGTTCGCGTCACACCCAAAAGCCACGAAGGAGGTGACAACAATGGCAAATGACTTCCAGAAGCCGTACGTGAACCCCTACCCGCACAACGGCCACGTCGACATCGTGCAGCCCAACACGGGCGCGCATGAGCACATCGATGTGCAGAACCGACTGGGCGCAAAGGCGATCCAGTTCACCGTGCTCGGTCCGCCCAAGAAGTAGACCGGTCACGACGCCCCTGGACGCTGGCAGTAGCCAGCGTCCAGGAGGCGCCGACTCAACGGGAGACGATACA
>Ga0335081_10010244_pt1 | contig 15137 bp, 6 predicted proteins | sample Lox_Sample_35_FD_206713 | JGI IMG/M metagenome (GOLD analysis project Ga0335081, IMG submission 206713) | Soil microbial communities from Loxahatchee National Wildlife Refuge, Florida, United States - Lox_Sample_3.5 | ecosystem: Environmental > Terrestrial > Soil > Wetlands | place: USA: Florida...
GTTTTACGGCTCAGGTTCAGGTATGCCGCCGCGCGGCTCTGGTTTCCACGGAATTTGTCCAGCGCCTTAGAGAGCAGTTCCTTCTCCAGGGCCTCCAGGTCCAAGCCCTGCGCCGGCAGTTCGATCTGAAGCAGGTCTTTGTTGACGGCCTGGAGACGCAATGGCTCGGGCAAATCGTCCATGGTAATTTCATTGCCGTCGCAGAGCACGATCAGGCGCTCAATCAGGTTTTCCACCTGCCGGACATTGCCGGGCCAGCGATAGGAACTGAACCCGGGCAGCAGATCCGCCGGCAGCCTGAGGTTCGGACGGCCGTGCTTCTGTTTGCCCCGCTCAAAAAAGTACTGCACGATCTCGAGAATATCGTTCGGCCGCTCCCGTAATGGCGGAATCTCGATCGGCACTACGGCGAGCCGGTAATACAGGTCTTCCCGAAACGACCCGTCCTCCACCATTGCTTCGAGGTTCCGATGCGTGGCCGCAATGATCCGGACATCCACCTTGGTCGGCACGGTCGAGCCGATCTTGTCGATCTCGCGTTCCTGAATCAGGCGAAGGATGCGGACCTGCAGTTCCAACGGCATCTCACCGATTTCGTCCAGGAAGACGGTGCCGCCGTCGGCTGCTTCCACGCGGCCCTTCTTGTGCGTCACCGCGCCCGTAAAAGATCCTTTCATGTGGCCGAAAAGCTCGGATTCCAGCAGTTCCTTGGGGATCGAGCCGCAATTGATCGTCACCATTGGCCGGTCCTTGCGGCGGCTCCGGAAGTGGATCGCCTTGGCCAGCAGCTCTTTGCCAGTGCCGGTCTCGCCCGTGATCAGAACCGTGGCGTCGGATGTCGCGGCCCGGCTGGCCAGACCGATGGTTTGCGCGAAGCGCGCGGATGAGCCTACCATCTGCTCAAATCCGTATTTCTGATCCAGGCAGGTGCGTAACAGCCCGACCTCCTGCCTCAGTTGCTGATGATCCAGGGCGCGCCGCAACAGCTCGTTCAGCTCGTAGTGGTGGAGCGGCTTGGTGATATAGTCGTAAGCCCCTGATTTCATGGCTTCGACCGCCGTGGCGACGGTTCCAAACGCGGTGACAACGATAACGACGGTCTCGGGATATTCCAGCTTGACCCGCTTCAGCAGGTCGATGCCGGACATGCCGGGCAGATGAAAGTCCGTCAGGAGGACGTCATAAGGAGACTTCTCCATAACTCGCAACGCCTCTTCGGCGTCCGCGGTCTCAGACGTGATGAAACCGAGTTTTTCCAGGTGGAGCTGAGTGACACGCCTAAGGCTGGCATCGTCCTCCACCACTAGCACCCGGGCAGTCGCCATTCGCACAGTTCTGGCGCAACGGTAGCCACACCAGGAACTCAAACCCTTTCCTTGCGTTGACCTTCGCCTTAATGCTACCACCGTGCCGTTGGACGATGTGGTAGGCGGCTGCCAGGCCAACGCTCGCGGGCTCCGCGGTCAGGCCGAGAAATCGCTCCAGCACCCGCCTCGCAGCCGAAATTCTGCCCCCGGCCCTGACCTCAATAAGGACGCCGTCCTTCTCGCCATGGACGTCCAGGGCGAGTTTCTTGCTGGTCTGCGCCGATTCAATGGCGTTGGTTATCAGCGACATCAGCAGGCTTCGAATCTGATCCGGGCTACATTGGATCCGCGGCAGTTCGGCGCCAATCTCCTTTTCCACCACGATGCCTCGCTCGCAAAGCACGAACTCGGCCTCCCCGACCGCGGAGTCGATAATTGGCTTGAAGTCTACTTCGCTGAATTGCGGTGGAGTCGCCGCGGCGCTCCGTTCAGCCAGATTCGTAATGCTGGTCGCGAGCCGCCCGCACTCAGTGGATATGATGTCGGCCAGTTCGTGTCGCACTTCGGCCGACGTATCTTCCTCGGCGAGGAGTCCCGCCGCGCTCTGAATGCTGGCGATGGGGTTCAGGTTGAACTCGATCGCCGACTCGGGAGTCTTCCCTGGCTCGGGCCATGCTCTCTTCCCGGTCGCGGACTCGAGACGAACAGGCCGCCGCACTCCCAGAAGCCGACCGCCGAACAGGCCGACGAGGGCGAAATCAGGCACCAGAAAACTCAGCCAGGACACGTCATTCCCCCCCAGGAAGACCGTGAGAACTGCCCACAGTAATGAAGTAGCCACGCCGGCCCACAGGCCCGCGATGGGGCCATGCCGGCAGCTTACCGCCAGGATCGGCACGTAGGCAGCCCATCGCACGGCGTGCCACAACGTTCCCGGCATCGGCAGCCGGGCAAGTGCTAAGGTCAACCCGACAGTGACGGCGAAAGTCGCTAAAGTCCGCATCTGGTTCTCCGATCCCTCGCGGCTAACAAATCCCCAGGCCGCCGGTTGGCTCAGCCAGGGTCCATCCAGTCATCGCGAAGGTTCAGCGTAGTCCTCGCGATTCCCGCCGCCTCACGATGCACGGATACAGAAAGCGTTGCTTCTTTGTTTGAGGAAAATCGTCTGATTTTTCTTGAGTCGTACCGCCGGCCGTCGCATCCTCAGCCACTCGGATAACCAGTATGAACACGCGACATCGAAACTCACAGGCCGCCCGGGCGCATCGATTTGTGGGCGCATCCACATTCCAACCGCCAGTGAACGCCGGAAACGACTTCAAATTGAAAGACCCAGGAGGCTTAACACCTATGCACTCCACATCTTCAAACCGGCTGTCGGGCTTTCGCTTCAGACTGAGACCCGGGAAGAGGGCCTTTATCTTTGCGGCGGCCATACTGATCGGCTTCACGCCGGTTCATGCCGGCGCGTACGCGGCCAGCCAGGAATCCGCACCAGACAATCGAAAGCACCCATCGCTGCCGACACCGCGCACGCATTACGACACTTTCAAACGGGGCACCACTGGCCTGCCGTTGCTGATGGCGTTGCTGAAGGAGTTCGAGCCGGACACCCAGCAGATATTGCTTCAATTCGCCGTCGTTGCGGGTTTGCAGGATGCGCATCCGGCGTCGGAGGCCGCTGCTGCCGATCTCAAGGAGCTTCAGAAGATGATTGCGGCTGCCGGGATACCGAAGCAACTGCCGTTCACAAAAGAACAGGCCATCGCGGTGCTGAAAAAGACCCGTTGGGCCGAACACCGGCCCATCCTGATCGAACTGATCCTTCATCAGTCCGGCGTCTTAGACGTCATCCCCGAAAAATGGGGCGCGGTCTGGGGCCCTATCGTTCACGATGGGATGATCATATTTATTGACGGTCTTTCCGACGATCGGCTTCTCGATAAGATGGTCAGCCTTGCCATGCTCCCGCCGAATACGTCGCGGGGCGACTATCTGAAAGAATTCGTTTCAAAAATGCCAGTCTTGCAAAAGGTGGGGCAGATCCTGGCGCGCAATCCCGATTTGGCGCCTGAGTATCAGAAGGCGTTGCAGGACCTTGAAAACGGCATTCGCACGATGACCGGTCCGGAACTGTCGAAGTTCATCGCTTCGGACATCGGCAAACAAGAAATCGATCGGTATCAGATGCAGTTTTCCGACAAGCTGTTCTCGGAAGCCAGCGTCGGTGCAGTGATACGTGCTACCGGCATTCCGCCCGGTACGACCGGAAGGCGTCAGATGATCTGCAAGGTCGTGAAGCCCTATGTCCTGGTTGATATGCCGCAAGACCTTGCCATCCTCGATGTGCTTGCGGAACATTTTACTAAATATCACGACTTCTATGAATTCGGGTCCGTGCCTTTAGCCGACATCTTCAAGGACATTCAAGCGGCGCTGACCAACGAGATCAACATCGTCGACGAGCAAAAAAACTTTATTCGTGCACGCGAGTATTACAAGGGAAGCAAGAAAGTGGTCGTACCCGAAATCTATCCCATCTCGACCAAACATGTAACAGTGATGGAGTTCGTCGAAGGCGAGAAGATCACGAGTGCGTTTCCGGGCGACGCCGGCAAGCGGTCGACGATGGCACAGCAACTGAGTGAGGTTATGACAGGGGACGTTCTTTTTTCAAAGAAGCCGGAAGCGATCTTTCACGGCGATCCACATCCGGGAAATGTCCTTCACCTGACCAGCGATCCCGCATACCCATACAAGATCGCACTGATCGATTGGGGATTGATGGGCGACTTTCCACGCGCGGACCGGATGGCGATGGTGCAGTTGTTCCTTGGAGTTCTGCTCAAGGATGCAAAGCGTCTGCACGAACACGCGGGATATCTGGTCAAAGGCGGAATACCAAACGACCCCGCCAAATGGCAGAAGGTCGATGCTCTCATTGCCGAGGTACTCAAACCCAAACCCGGCGAGGGCGCCTTCGACGGCCTTTCGAATTTGGCCACTGGCTTGATCGGGCAGAATTATGCGACGAAAGATGATCTGAATACGTTCATTAAGTCGCAGGTGACAATTGCCGGTGAGCTGACTCAGCTCGATCCGAAGCTAAAGCAAGATGATCTTATCCAGAAACACGTTACATCGTTGGTAAAGAAGGAAGTGCCTAAACGCATCCCGTGTATGATCTTCTGCCGGGACTCACGAAACTACACCAGTATGCTGTCAAACCGCGATGTGAAGGAGGTGCAGAAGGCTATGAAGCACAAGAAAACCGAGCCCGTTCCCGCAGCCCAGCCTGCAGCGGCGACGAAAGTTCAATAGCTGCCACCAGGCGGGACAACTTGCCGATAGGTTCCTATCCCAACATCTCCCGCAGCGTTCTAACCAGGTCCCGAAGGTGGTACGGCTTTCGGAGTATCCTCTCGCCGCCGGCCCTCGCCCTATCATCGCGCTCGGCCGCGTCGTGCGCAGTTGTGAAAAGCACACGCACCTCCGGCTGCAATCTGCGAATCTCGTCGCTGACGTCGTGCCCGGACAGGCCCGGCATCGTAACATCCAGAACCACCACATCGATCTCCCTGTGGCGGCTGGCGAATAACTGGACGGCATCCAGGCCGTTCGCCGCCTCCAGGACGGCAAAGCCTTCCCGTTTGAGGGCGCTCGCCACAGCGAAGCGCAGAGCCTCCTCGTCGTCAACCAATAGAACCGTGGCGGTCCCCATCGACGGCGCCGGCGGGAGCGAGCGCTCCTCGTCCAACCTGGCGGGACCATTCGAACAGGGCAGCCAAACCTCAAATGTGGAACCCTCGCCCGGAGCGCTCGTCACGCGGATCGCGCCGCCTGCGCCGCGCACGATGCCTTGCACCGCTGAAAGCCCCATCCCACGGCCCAGGAATTTGGTGGAGAAGAACGGATCGAAGATCCTGGCTTTGACTTCCTCGGTCATGCCGCAGCCGGTGTCCGAAACCTGTAACAATACGTAATCGCCGTCACGCAGGCCGGCAGGCCGTGCGTCGCCCGCCCCGGGGACCAAGTGTATCCGGGCGGTCGACACATCCACGCTTCCACTCTTACCCTCCAGCGCCTCCGAGGCGTTCACCACCAGGTTCAGGACCACCTGGCGAACCTGCGCCGCATTGGCGCGGAAGATCGGTAGCGGCGCCGCCCGGTGAACACTCAACTTGGCGGTTTTGGGCACGGACACCTGCAGCAAGGGAATCAGCTCTTCCAGCAGCGTAGACAAGTCGATCGGCTCGAACGGGTCGGGATCGGTCTGGCCCGCATAGGCCATCAGCAAGCGCACAATCTCCGACGCGCGAACCGCAACGGTCATAATGCTCTTAACATCGTTATGGGCGGGTGAGTCGTCGGGAGTCTCATGCAGGGCCAGGTCGGAATGCGCCAGGATCGTACTCAGCAGATTGTTGAAGTCGTGCGCGATCCCGGCCGCCAGCACTCCCAGGCTCTCCAGTTTCTGATTCGCCATTGCCCGCTGTTGGCTCTGCTTTAATTCCTCGATGTCCAGGATAATGCCGATGTGACCGGCAAATTTGTCATCTACGAACCGGGTGGTTGCCGCGGACGCTGCCCAGCGGTACTGCCCGTCGAATCTCCGCTGGCGGAACTCGATCTGGTACGGAATCATGTCTTTGATGGCGGCCGCGATCGTTTCCAGCGTGCGGTCCCGGTCTTCTGGGTGAAGAAGCGGCCACTCGTCATTCACGATCTGTTCCAGGCCCATTCCCGTATAGGATCGGATCCACTGGTTCACATAAATCGTGGCCCCTGCCCGATCCGAGATGAAGATGCCCGCCGGGGCCGTGTCCGCAATGGAGCGGAATCGCTGCTCGCTATCGCGCAGTTCGGCTTCGACTTGCCGCCGCATCTTCAGTTCGGCATGCAACTGATCAACGGCGGCCAGTAATTCTGCCGTCCTTTCCTCCACCCGCCGCTCCAGTTGGCTCCGCAACCGGGCCAACTCGAGGTGGGTCTTCAGCCGGACCAGCAACTCTTCGCGGCGAAACGGCTTGTTGATGAAGTCCACTGCGCCGGCTTCCAGACCCTCCAGCCGATCCTCAAAATCCAGCGACGCGCTCAGGAAGATGACTGGAATGTCGCGAGTATCCGCGCGCGCTTTGAGCCTCCGGCAGACTTCAGGACCACCCATCTCCGGCATGCGCATGTCGAGCAGAACCACTTCCGGCAGACTGATATTGACTGCGTCGAGCGCCAGTTCTCCACTATCCGCGGGGCGGACGGCGTATCCCTCGGCGATCAGGATTCCTGAAAGAAGTTTCAGGGATTCCTCGTTGTCATCCACGATGAGGACTCTACCCGCGCTCACCGGACTCCCCTATTCGGATCGCTTGCAAAATCCGCGTGAACTGGAGCGCGTCTACGCGCCGCGTCAACTCGCGGGCAAGCGGTGGATCCAAAACCGAAATCGAATGGACTACCTCGGCGATGCGCTCCTTCTCCAGGAGCAGAACGGCGTTCAACAGTTGCGATTTCAAATCCCCGGGCAGTTTGGCGATTCCCGACAGGCTCGATTGCCGGCTGTTCGTCAGACCTTTCCCGCCGTCCGCGGTTTGCCCTTTCCCCTCGTCCGGCGAGCTGCCCGCCGGGACTTCATCCACAACCTCCACCGGCAACTCCAGGCGGAATCTGGACCCCATGCCAGGCGCGCTCTCCACCGCAATCGTGCCGTTCATCAAATGCACGAATTGCCGGCAGATCGCCAAGCCCAGCCCCGAACCTTTCCGCGAGTTAGGCTCGCCCAGTTGCACAAACGGTTCGAAGATGCTTGCCTGCCGATCCGGTGCAATTCCGATGCCGGTGTCCTGTACCTCTATCTTCAGGCGGGTATTCCTGTTCTCCCTTGCGCGATGGCAGTCCACGCGCACCACCACGGAGCCGGCGTTCGTGTACTTGACCGCATTCCGGGCCAGGTTGACCAGGATCTGGCGCAATTTCGGGCCGTCGACGCGGATCAGCCGGGCCCGCGGGGTGGACCACTCCAACCGGAGTTCGATGCCCTTGTCCACGGCGGATCTACCCATCATGGTCATTACGTCGTCGACCAGCGGGATCAGATCTACGGTCGCGACCTCGGACCGGCTGTGGCCGGCCTCCAGGCTGGCCATCTGTAGGATGTCATCGATCATGACCAGGAGATGTTGGCTGCTGCGCGTGATCAGTGCCAGATCCTGGGACTGTGTGGCGGAGAGGCTCGGGTCGCGGTGCAGGAGATCCGAGAAGCCGAGAATGGCGTTCAACGGCGTGCGCAGCTCGTGGCTCATGTTCGCCAGAAACAGCGTCTTGGCGAGGTTGGCGGCCTGCGCCTGGTCGCGTGCCTGCGCAAGTTCTTCGGTGCGCTGTTCCACCAGTTCCTGCAGGTGCTCCTGGTGCCGCTGGAGCTCTTCTTCGACACGCTTTCGCTCGGTGACGTCCTCCACCGCGGCCACCATTCCATCGAACTCGCCGGCGGCCCCCAGCAGGGGAGCCGCGTTCACCGACAACAAAATGCGCTTGTCCGCCGGCTGGACGGCGAACTGCATCCCATAGATCGGCGCGCCGCGAGCCTGGACCCGGAGAAACGGTAATTCTCCTCTGGGCAGTTGAGTTCCGTCCGGGGCGGTGATCTGCCATTCGGCCGAGTCGAAGGTACGCTGCCTGATCTGCTCCGGCGATATGCCCAGGACTTCGGCGCCGCGGGAGTTGACGAAAGTCAGCCTGCCCTCACGATCCACCGTGACGATGCCCGCCGGACTGGTCTCCATCACGCGGCTCAACACATCCCGCTCACGGCGCAGAGCTTGCTGATCCAGCTTGGACTGGGCCAGCGCGCCTTCAAGCATGCCCATCACGTGGATGACCGGCGCAGCCGAGATCAGAATCGCGAGCACCGCGGAGGCCAGAAGCCCAATCGGCACTCCAGGGAAATACCAGTAGGGCCCGAAGCCAGCCATTGCCATTAAAGCCAACACCAGGACGGTGATCAGGCACAGTGCCGTAGTCAAGATCGCCCCACGACGTCCAAAGAGCCATGCCGCGGAGATCGGCAGAGCCGAATACTGAATCAGTGCCGGGCTTCGAATTCCGCCGAATAGTAAGATGACGACGGTGAAAACCATCCAGCATCCGCCGACGTAGACTATTGCTGCTTTTTGCAGCGAACCACTCCGCAGGAAGTAGAGTCCGATAGCGACAACCAGGGCAAGACTGCAGACAATCATCACTTGCTGCGGCTTCCGGGCGGCGAACCACGGCACGACAACCAGAAGATGAAACACCAACCAGGCCAGGATGGCTACCAGGATTGCGTGGAGAACGCCTGCCTTCGGTTCTTTCGCCAGGGGCCCGCGAAGCCGGACCACACCGGTAAGCCTGCGGAGACCAACGTTCATAAAGACGTGAAGGCCACGGCCTATTATGTTCCACCGGTGCGCCGGATGCGAGGAGCCGGCGTCACCGGACTCGAACCGGCGCTCTGTCCCCGGATACAGGCGCACCCGCGCGAATCCCCGATACAAATCACTGTTCACCCTTTTGTCTTTTCGCTCGCACCGATGTAGCACACCCGCCGGCCGGCTCAATCTTTTCTTTGGCGACGGCCCAACCTGGTGAACTCGGTCGCGGCGGTTGCCTGATCTCAGGCAGCCGACCTGCCCCCAGCGCGCTAGCACATTCGACAAGCGTTTTGTTTTCTAATTCTTCCGCGACTGCCTCACCCTTGTGAACTCAGCCACTATGTTCGCCTGATCTCCGGCACCAGAACTGCTCCGGGGCTCCGCAACAACTTCGACAAGAGCTTTGTTTTCTGCTCTTTACGGTCAATTTTCTCTAAAGGCGCGGGACGTGCCTTTAGTCGGCTCAGGAAAACTCAAAATCTTGTTCCGGGAGGAAAAGCAATGGCTGCCCCTGCAATGATATCGTGGTCGACGACTCAGGCCCACTCCGCGCCGGCGCCAACCGACGAAGCCCTGGTTGATTTGGCGAAGATGGGGGACAAAACCGCATTCGAGCGGTTGATTGAGCGCCACTACCGGTTCTGCATGGCCAAGGCGCATACCTATTTGCGGAATCATGGCGACGCCGAAGACGAATCGCAGAACGCCTTCGCAAAGGCATGGCAGTATCTGCATCAATTCCAGGGCGATGGGAGTTTCGGCGGTTGGCTCAGCCGCATAGTCTCCAACGAGTGCCTGATGAGGATCCGTGAGCGGAAGGGCGCCCGCACAATATCGGTGGACGAGGTTTTCGAGTCCGAAGGTTCCTTCCGCCTGGAGGTGATCGATCAGCGTGCGCTCCCGGAGGATTCGGTGGGGGACGAGGAGGTCTCGCGCATGCTGAACCGTGAAATCGGCCGGGTCCCTGCGTCGATGCGCGAAGCGCTCGTCATGCGCGATCTCCATCATTGTTCGATGCAGGAAATCGCCGCGCACCTGGGGATCAGCATCCCAGCCGCGAAATCCAGGTTGATGAGGGCACGCCAGACATTAAGGGCACGGTTGACGAAACACTACGGAGAGCAGGGCTGTTACGCCCTGCTTCGCCGGTCGTCCCGCCGCAAGGCGGTTTTCGTGCGTGCAGCAGTGAATTGAGACATCCGGCCTCACACTCTCAGAGCGCGGTGGATGGCCGAGTACGCGAGCCGCTCGGCGTGCTCGGCCAGCACCAGACCGAGAGCGGGATTGAGTTCCGATACCCGCTGAATCACGCCGGCGATCTGGGTATTATCGAGCGTCGCAACAGCACCAGCGAGGTCTCTGCGCAGTTCTTCCGGCAGTGCAGCGAGATCCTCGGGGCGCAGAACTCCCGCCACTGCCGCCTTGGCCTCGGCGCGGCGATATCGCACTCCAAGGTGTTTCGCCATGCACTCGAAGATCAATTCCGTGCGATAGGGCTTGCGCACGAGATCATCGAAGCCCGCTGTCAGCACGTCGCTGCGTTCCCCTGCGAATACCGATGCGGTAACGGCCGCAATCGTAACCTCCCGGCCGCCGTCAAGGCCGCGGATCTGCTTCACTGCCTCGAAGCCGTCCATCTCCGGCATGCGCAGATCCATCCAGATGAACCGCGGGCGCCACTGCTGAAATGCTGCCACGCCCTGAGCCCCGTCTGACGCGACTCGCACCTCGAAGCCGGCGTTGCTGAGCAGCCTTTCCAGTAGCGCCGCGTTATCGGTCTCATCGTCGACGATCAGCACGCGACACTCCGCCTGGCCCGGTTCCAGGACGAAGCGGCCGCCGCTATCCGTTCGCGACGGCGTCACCTCGGCTTCCCGCGCCTTTTCAACCGGCAACTCAACCCGGAACGTCGAACCCCGGCCGGGCGTACTCTCGATCTGGACCGTCCCGCCCATCAACTCTACGAACTGGCGCGTGATGGTGAGTCCCAGGCCGGTGCCTTTCTGCGAGGATCTAGATACCTGCACGAAGGCTTCGAAGATGCGCGCCCGATCCTCCGGAGCGATGCCTGGGCCGGTATCCTCCACCTCGAATGTCAGGCGGCCTTCCCGGGGCGCGCTCAAGCGGAGCGTGATGCCTCCCTGTTCGGTGTAGCGGACGGCATTGCCCAGCAGGTTGATCAGCACCTGCCGCAGTTTGGGCCCGTCCGCCCGCACGAATCGCGGTACCCCGGGGGATGAAATGAGATCCAGTTGCAGCCGCTTTCGTTGGGCGCGCACTCGAATCATGTCCATGACGTCACCCACCAGCGCTTCCAGATCGCAGGGGGCGACTTCCAGTTCCCGGCGTCCGGACTCGATCTTGGCCATGTCGAGCACGTCATCGATGAGGTGCAACAGATGTTCACCGCTGCGGTTGATCATGTCCAGGTCCTTGCGCTGCTTCGAAGAAGTAGCATCCTCGCGCAGCAGGGTGGAAAATCCCAGAATGGCGTTGAGCGGCGTACGCAGTTCGTGGCTCATGTTCGCCAGGAAGACGCTCTTCGCCCGATTCGCGGCCTGCGCCTGATCGCGCGCCACTACCAGTTCCGCCGTCCGGTCCGCGACCACCATCTGAAGCCGCCGCTCCCGTTCTTGAAGCCTTTTCACCCGAACCTGGAAGGCGCCGAACAGGAGTCCCGCCAACGCCAGCAGCGCCGCGCCCCTGCTCCATGGCGTCTGCCACCACGCAGCGGAAATCGTCAACCTAAGCGAGGCTGCTTGTTCTCCCCACGTGAAACCGTCGCTGGATGCCTGTACGCGGAAGACATAGTTGCCGGGCGGCACTTTCGTATACCGGGCGGAACGGTGGCCACTGTCCACTTCCGTCCAATCCTTCTCGAGGCTTTCCAACCGGAATCGATACCGCGTCCGCCACGGGCTGACATAGCTCAATTCTGTGAACTCGAGGGAGAAGCTGTTCTGCCCCGGCGACAGCTTCAACGCGTCCGTTTCCCAGATTGGGCGAGCCAGCGCGAGAGCCTCTTTACCGCCGACCTGGAAACTGGTGAGGGTCACGGATGGCTCGGGCAGATTGGCCAGCACTTCCCGGGGATAAAAGGCGTTAAAGCCGGTCTCCCCGCCGAAGTAGAGCCTCCCATCCTGGGCGCGGTAGCAAGACCCTGGACTGAAGATTGCGCCTTGCAGTCCGTCCCGCTCATCGTAGTTGTAGAAGTGTTTCTGCTGCAAGTTGAAACGTGAGATGCCCAGCGTTGTGCCAAGCCACAGGTTCCCGAGTTCATCCGGAACCACGCATTGGATGTCCTCGGTCGCGAGCCCGTCCTGCACCGTGTAGCGGGTGGATTTTTCGCTGTCCGGGTCGAACCGGATCAAGCCGGCGCTGGTCGCAATCCACAGGATGCCGGCGGGGTCTTCGTAGAAAGAAACCGCGCTCGTACCCCCGAGGGTGGATCCATCCGCGCTCCGGGCCAGCGAGATCTTCCTGACATTCCCGGTAACTTCGAGTTTGTCCACACTCTCGGGGGATGCGCCAAACCAGAGGTTTCCGTTACGATCTTCATGAGCGGAGACGCCCCCGGTGACTTCGGTGGGAGTGACCGCTCCGGTTTGCCGGTCCACCAGGTTGAGGGGCCCCATCCAGTCCCCCACCCAGAACCTGCCCCTGCTGTCTGCGAACAACATCGAGATGATACGGCGGTCAAACCGGTCGCGTAGATGCTGGTAACGGCCGGTTTTTCGATCGAATTTGCCGATTCCCTCCGAGCCTCCAATCCAGAGAGTGCCGGAGCGGTCCAACTGCATAGCGTCGATCGTGTCGGAGGCCAGACTCCGCGGATCGCCAGGAATGTGGCGGAACCGTGTAAATTTGCCTGACGCCGGATCGAAACGGTTCAAACCGGAGCCCGCCGTGGCAATCCAGATCGAGCCTTCAGGATCCTCCGAGAAGCGCCATACCCTTCCACCGCTCAGGGAATTCGTGTCACCCGGATCTGGCAGAAACCTGCCGAAGCGCGTTCGGGATGGTGAGAACCGATGCAGACCTCCGGCTCGCGTGAAGTACGCCCACACGTTGCCCGCCCGATCCGGCGCCAGAGCGGTAACCAACTCGTTCGCCAGTGTGCTCGACGCTCCGTCGGAGTAACGCTCCGGAAGGGTTAACGTATCGCTTTGGGGATCGAAGACCTTCAGCCCCGGAAAGCCTCCGTAAAGCCAGAGCCGCCCGCCGGGGTCGTCGGCAATGTACCAGAACCTGGCTTCCAGGAACCGGTCAAATACTCCGGTCCGCGGGTCGAAGCGCTCCAGGCCGGCCGGCACATGGACCCAAAGCTTCCCGGTATGATCCCAGACAAGCGCATTGAACCCGCGGATCGGCCAGGTTAACGGGTCGTCATGGGTGTGGGGATAGTGAACGAATGCTCCGGTTGCGGGATCGAAGCCAACCATGCCATACGTGGTTCCGAGCCACAGCCGTCCGGCCTGATCGACTTCGATCGCGTGGATGCCGCCCGGGCGCCCCTGGGTAATGTGCGAAGGCACCGCGTAGGCCTTGGATGCTCCGGTCCTGGGGTCGAACCGGTACAAGACAGGTTCCGCTATCTCGATGGGGAATTGAAGGACGCTAGCTCCCAACCACAGAAACCCACCGGCATCGTCATGCATGGCTGTGATCCCGACGGGCCAGGTGTTCGGGGGCCCGTGGTGCGGGGGGGTGAACCGGGTGGTGGCGCCGCTACCGGGGTTGAAACTACTCAAGACGGAGGTTGCCACCCAGAATGTCCCCTTGCGGTCCTCGTAAAGGAATCCGGGCGCAATCGTGCTCCCTCGTGCAACGATGGGGAAACCGGGATAGGTAACCGACTCCTGGCCATCATACCGTGTCAGCCCGATGGTAGAGGTGTACCAGAGAAAGCCACGATGGTCCTGAAGGATCGCGTGGCCGAAGTTAGGGCGATCAGACTGCTCGATAGATTGGGGGGATATACCATCTGCGCGGGTCAGGCGTTCGAAGCGGATCGGCGCAGGAGCGGCGCTCCGGCCGGGGATACAACACAAGACGGCAAGCAACAGCGTTGCAACAGTTCCGCGATGGACCAAGGTTCGCTTCCCTCCAGGCGATCAACCTCCCAAATCGGTAAAGCCGTGGCTGCCCGGCATTTTGATCCTACCAGACATGAAACTCCTAAGCTCGATCAGCGGTTGAAACTATAGCCCAAAGACACGGTCACGCCATAGTCGTTGAGAGGCATCGAGGTCGTGGGGTTCTTGCGATCGTAGTTGTCGAAAAAGGAGAAGGAGACGAACATGTCCTTGTGGACTTCGAGTTTGACCTTGGCGTTGGCGTCAATGCGGAAGCGGCCGGCCTCGGACAGGCTCGGCCAGAGCCGGAAATAGCTGGAGATGTCCAGCTTCGGCGAATAGAGTTTAAAGATCTGGTTGTTTACGGCCAGCAGGGCGTCGCCTTCACTGCGCCGCGGAGCGCCGGAATAGTGTTCCAGGGAGAAGGCGCCACCCCCCACACCGGATAGCAGGACGCGGTTGGTTCGAACGAAGTAGTGGCCGAAGCCGGCGCCACCCAGATATCGCTGGATGAGATTGAGCTCGCTGTTGTTCGAAAACTGGCCAACGATCTCGGCGAAATTCGCGCGAGACAGGGTTTCGTAAAACGTGAGTCCAGCCTGGAGGCGGCGCGTGGAGTCGGTCTGGTCGCGGACCACCAGGGAACTGGAGACATCAAGGTCCAAAGAGGTGGCTTTGCGTTTGTACACGAGGTCGCCATCGAAGTTGAATTGCGTCGTCGATTGGGACTTTTGGAAGCTATAGCCGAAGTCGACGTCGCCGTTGAAACGGTTGGCGATGTGCGCGCGGGCGGGCGTGAGGGACACCACGGAAATCAGGGGGATGGGCGCGTGGCCAGCCAATACGAGATTGCCTGAGGCGTCGGGGGTGAGTGCGCCAAACAGCGGCGCAGAACTGTCCGACAAAACGATCTCGTAAACAAATGAACTCTGGATGCGCCTGACGTCTTCCCAGCGGATGGAGACGGTGCTGAGCGAGTCTGTTTTGGCCGTCAGCACACCCCGGCTGAGGTTGAGGACCTCACAGGTCACTTCATTACCGTTTACGAGGGTCGCCGTGTCGGTCTTTTGACGAGCGAAGGCGATCGCTGCACAGAGAAATAGAAGGACGAACAACGGCATCGGTCGCATTTCGGCACGGCGCACGATGCGGATCATGCGGCTGCCGACTCCAGAAATTATGGCCTGCTCCAGAGAAACAACGGCCATGGCAGGCCGGGTGCTATCGCGCCCGCTGGGTGCGGCAGCCAGCCCGAAAAACAGAATCGGCGAAGCGTTCTGAGCGGGTGGTTCGCGCCCAGGGCGGCACGATGCCGGCGAGAAAACCGCAGCCCTGCGGAGTGCAGC
>Ga0335081_10010245_pt1 | contig 15136 bp, 16 predicted proteins | sample Lox_Sample_35_FD_206713 | JGI IMG/M metagenome (GOLD analysis project Ga0335081, IMG submission 206713) | Soil microbial communities from Loxahatchee National Wildlife Refuge, Florida, United States - Lox_Sample_3.5 | ecosystem: Environmental > Terrestrial > Soil > Wetlands | place: USA...
CAAACTTTCAATCTTATTAAGACAATTCTTTTTGTCTGGCATTGTTTGCAATTTCAGGCCAATTACTTATCTGGCCGTTTTCCGTGCTGGGAAGCTTCCCCAGATTGGAGAAAACATGGGTAAGGCGATTCAAGACTTCAAAAGTGAGACTGAGAGAGAAAAGATCGAGGTAACCCCCAAAAAACCTGAAGAGATTTCAAGAGAGGAAGGGGAGGTGTGACAGATGGAAAAGGGAAGGATATTCTGGTTGTTCAGTCTGATCCTGGCGCTTACCCTGTTGAATGTTGATCCGGGGCGGACACAAACGCCAACCGCGAGACAGCCTAAGCCAGGGATGTCTAACCCTGCGATTGCCCGTGCTTACACTGAGGAAAAGGGCAGAGATGGAGATGGCTTAAAAATCTATATCGAGGCAGATGATCAAAATGGTGAGATGCTGGGATTGGTTCTGCTGGTAACATTTTTTGCCATCACTGCCACAGCTGTTGTGTCCTCGGATAAGAATACCACTTTCGAGTTGAGCCGGTCACTTTCGCTTCTCTTTAAAAGCGCGGTTCGTATTGCTCTCGAAGACCCTCAAATGGCCGTATTTGCCTTGCAAACTGTGCGCCGGCAAAAAAAGGCGGACCTGGTACGCAAAAAGCTTGCGAAGCAGGGGTATCATATCCCTCCTTTTATGATTGTAAGCGTTACCCGCGGATGTAATCTCCGGTGCCTGGGATGTTATTCTCATACCCTTCCAGAATCCAAAGGTCCTGAGATGAGCGATGATATGCTCCATAATCTATTTACGCAGGCGCATAAACTTGGCATTTCCATTGCTCTGCTTGCGGGAGGAGAACCACTGCTCCGCAAAAATCTCTTACAGATTACGGAAAACTTTCCTGAAATTCTTTTTCTGCTTTTTACCAATGGTACCCTGATGGATGATACTCAAATCAATAGAATTTCCAGGCAAAGAAATGTAATCCCCGTGTTAAGCATAGAAGGGCAAAAAGAAGAAACCGACAGCAGGCGCGGACAAGGCGTGTTCGACCGTTTAGATAGAGTGATCAAGACACTTTTTGACCGCAAAATATTCTTTGGAATTTCGGTTATGACAACAAGGCAGAATTTTGAAACTGTGGTGGATGAATCGTTTGTCCGTTCGTGGATTCGAGCAGGCTGCAAACTTTTCTTTTTCGTGGAATACGTCCGTTTGGAAGAAAACGTCCCATTGATGGAACTTACAGAGATACAGCGCAAAATCCTTTGGGCCCATATTTGCCGATGGGAACAGAATCTACGTGCCCTATTTGTGGCTTTTCCGGGCGACGAAGAAAAGTTTGGAGGATGTCTTTCCGCGGGGCGCGGGTTTATTCATGTTTCGGCGCGAGGGAATTTGGAGCCATGCCCTGTGGCTCCCTATTCGGATACCAGCCTCGAAAAGACTCCGCTTAAAGAGGCACTCCAATCGCGTTTTTTAAAAACCATCCGCGAGAATCATGATAGACTTTCCGAAACAAAGGGGGGCTGCGCCCTATGGCAGCAGCGGGACTGGGTTAAGTCTATCCTCTCTTCCTGATTATTGCCGAGGAGGACGGGGATTTACTTTTCACTCAGAAACCCTAGAGGGTCAAAAGCATATCCGGCTTGAAAAGGGGAGTGATTTGCAGGGTGGAGAAATTGAACAGGTGAGCGAATTTGGAGCGCAATTGCCTGAGATCGAAAGGGTGATTGCCATATGATGGCCTTTTTCTAGCGCTGATACGGTGAGTGCGTGCAAGTCCTTCGCAGGCACAACAACCAAGAATTGGGAGGTCAAAGATCCATTTGGAAGAGAAACATTATCTTGCTGTTTTATTAAGGACATTAGTTCTCTTGACTGTAACAATAATGTTACACGAGAGTAGATCATGAAGAAAGTTATAGAAGTAAGCCCTTCTTTTAACCGGGTTGATGAAAGAGATAGCAAAACAACGGTGCTTTAGCTCTTTTTGCATTTCGGAGTCAGAAGACTTCACTGCTGGACATCAAATTCTGATGGAAAATGGTTATACTGGTTGTAGGAGAATTGACCATATGTCTTTCTCATTATGTCGCCATACACTGACGATTGTCCTTTTTTCCTCCCTTATACTTTCCAATGCGTTCGCTGAGATTCCATCGGATGCTGATACCATCTTGAAGAAGATGGTGTCAGCCTATGCCCTGGTAAAGGACTACCAAACAAATGTAGAGGTCAGAACCTACAAAACCGGGGGTTCATTCGAAACGCAGAAGTTCCTATACACCTTTAAGAAACCTAAATGGATCCGCCTCGATCTTGAATCGCCACATTCTGGCATGATCTTGGCCTACCCTGACGAGAGTGGAAAGGTAAGTATACGTCCGGGAGGATGGGCTCATATTTTTCACTTTCATCTGTCGCCTGAAAATTCTCTAATAATGGGAGGTTCGGGACGGCGGATAGACCAGACTGAAGTGGGGCTCCTGATCAAGAATATCTCCCACAGTCTTACAGATCGGCGCCGAGGGCTGGTACAGATTGAGCAGGACGGGTATATTCGAATCCGGGTGTTAGCGGTCAACCATTTTCGCGAGGGTATCGTAACGCTGTACCAGTTCTTTATTGATAAGAACCTTTGGCTTCCAGTAAAGGTGGAAGAATCAACGCCCGACGGGCAATTGGAAAGAACCATCAGCTGTCAAAACGCAAGAATTAACACTGGTGTGTCAGATAGTTTCTTCCAAATCGATTAGGTGATGGCGGAAATCGGCGGATCGACGGGAGGCAATTCTTCCGATAGAGAAGCCGAATGGTTTAGCTCTGCCTTCAGCGAAGGCTTAGGCTCGCCGCTAGCAGAGCCAGAGTCGTTATTGATATTATTACAGTGAAAATCCATAGGCATTTTTCTTAGAAGAGGCGTCAACTGACATCGACACTACTGCCTTAAAGGTAGCGGTTGTAATGAAAGAAGATGAAGCGATAGCGACAATAAAATCTATTTTTGATGACCTGAGATACAAAGGTGGCAATGAACGTGGGTACTAAAGATGGTCAATGATCCCTATCGAAGATATGCATCAAAATATGACACCTTTGTGGAGCCCTTCATTTCTGCCATAAGGCAGACAGGCATAAAGAGTTTTCCCGTCAAAGCGGGAATGAAGGTGCTGGACGTTGGGTGTGGAACCGGTACGAATTTAGTGCTTTACCATCAGGCTGGATGCCTTGTCCATGGGATTGATTTATCCCCCTCCATGTTGGAAGTCGCACGCGACAAATTGGGGAAACACGCTGATCTTCGTGTCGGAGACGCATCAGAGATGCCCTACCGAGATAATTCCTTTGATCTCGTTACCTCAATGCTTACTTTGCATGAGATGCCAAACATGATAAGACCGCAAGTTATGAAAGAAATGATTCGAGTCATGAGTCGAGAGGGAGGGATTTTGTTAACGGATTATCACCCTGGGCCAATTCGCTTTCCAGAGGGATGGATGCTTAAGGCCATTATTCTTTTTCTCGAGAAGGTAGCGGGGTGCGAGCATTTCAAAAATTATCGCGATTTTATTAAGAAGAAAGGATTACCTGGATTGATAGATGCTTCGAAGTTGGTGTTAGAAAAAAAGGAAATCGTCAGCGGGGGAAACGTTGCCTTGTTCTTTATGAGGCCGGCCTAGACTTCAAAAGCCCAACTGACAAGGAGAAGATTGATCCCGGAGAAGCCCGCGAGATCTCAGGAACAGGTAAACAGCAGAAGGCTTTTGTGTAGCCTTCGTTATTTGCATTATCTCATTCGAAGATTCTAGAAAGGAGGATGTATGCTTGAAGGGCCGGATTTGTTGGTGATTTTGGTGATTGCTTTGATTGTTTTTGGTGGTAATAGAATTGCCGATCTTGGCGCGGGTCTTGGAAAGGGGATTCGAAGCTTCAAGAAGGGTTTGGAAGGCAATGAGACCCCTCAGAAGAAATTGGAAGACAATTCAGACAAAAGTAAAGAGTAGAAAATTGTCTCGATATTCTTAATACGATGAATTATCCCTTTTGGAGCATTCCAAGGAGAAGGGAGGATTTATGCTTTCAGGTCAATGATCCAAATAATAAAAGAAATTGCGATGGTCTTTCCGGCCCCCCCAAATCTTATGGTTCTTGCTTGAAAGCCAAAAGGAACCGGGATAGGGGACCAGCTCAAATATATGGTTTACGTCTTCATCTCAGTTATTGAATCTGCGGGTCAATGTCGCACGATTAACTTGTGAATTCCCTTTTGCCCAATTTCCTGCTTATGACGTTTTCAGGTCTCTTGATGCCAATCGAAGTGCCGGGCAAGAATCCTTTTTCGACAGGGTGAGAATGGATGCCAGTAAGGCCAGCCGGTTTTGGCGCGCAGCAACCCGCCAAGCCGGTTACGATCACTTTACGGGGCTTCAGCCACCCCCCACCGAAACCCGGCATTTCTTCTCAACCGACATCTTACGGTAATCGCGCACATGCGGTGTCCGTTCATGTTAAAATCGCGCGGTTAATGCGACGCGCGCCTGAAAAGGCTCTACGGGATGGTAAACATCCTGAAACACCGGCGCGGCCGTTGGTGTCACGCGCGAGGTGTAAGCGTAGTCAATGTCGTGGTCGTGGCGGTTGAGCAGGTTCAACATTGTGACGGAGATGCGCCAGGTCTTGTTGATTTGGTAGGCAACTACTCCGTTGAGTGAAAGTGTCGGGTGGGAGCGATAAATTCCGTCCGAGGTCAAATCCCGCGGGCCAAAGTAGCGCAGCCGCAGACCGGCCGAAAAGCCATGCCAATCGTGTAACGTGATGCCCGACGAAATCACCAATCCAACCGCCTCGGGCACACGCTTGCCGCCGGGACTGCCGGGCGCGGCGTCATCCGCGTCCACCGAATCAAAGCGGGCAATGGATTCCGCAATGTCAAAGTCAAACGCGAGATGTTCAATCGGCGTGAAGTAGTTCGCCCATTCGATGCCGTAGCGGTTGCTCCCCTGTTTTGAAGGAACCGTGCCGCCGGTATCGCCTTGCTGCTGGAGTTCGGAATCGCTGCGTAGATACCAGAGTGACACGGTGCTTTGGAGGTGCGGCACAACCAGAGTGCGCACGCCGATTTCCGCGCCTTTGGTTTGGATCAGGCCGGGAATTTTCGCGGCCGGCGTTCCGGGGTAGGGATTGTCCGCCGAAACCGGTTGCACCGTCTGCGTAGTGCCACGTCCGTCGTTGCTGTGAAAACCGAAGCCACCTTGCACATAAATTTCCGTTTTTGCCCATGGTCCGAAAATCAGACTCAATTTCGGACTGGGCAGAAATTTGCTGGAGGTGCCGGAATTGACTCGGTTGACAAGGCTGGCAACGTTAAAACACTGCAAATCACCGCGCAGGGCCGCAACCGAGCGGAAAAATTCCGCCCACTTCACTCTGTTTTCCACGTACAATCCAACCTGGGTGTCCGTAAAATGATCCGCCTCCGTAGTGGCGGGCAGAATGGTGCCGGTCTCGTAATCAAACTTGTCCACGCGCACACGGTTTTCCGTTTGGTAAAGCCCGTTGTTGATCCAATCGTTGCGGACTTGCAGACCAAAAGTGTTTTGAACGCCCTTGCCAAACCAGTGGCTGAAAATCGTGTGCCGCGCGTCGAGGCCGGCCACCCAGCGTTTGTCCTTCTGCTCGAATTGGTCGCCTTTGCTCGTGTCGGTCAGGAAGTAGGTGAAGTCGGAAAACAAATCGAGGTCGTAGTAAAAGCCGTAGGCCATGATTTTCGTCTCGGAATTTTCATTCTTGCGGTGCCATTCGGCCTGCAAACTGTAACGCTGTGAGTTGCCGCCATCCGTCGGATTGAGTGTGCCATAAAAATTCGTCGCGCCAAAGCTGGCGGGAATCTGATCGCTCGAATTCCAGCGGCCATGATAGCCGTGAAACGTCGCGCTCCAGCCGTTCATTTGGTCACCCTGGCTGTAGGTCAGAATACCGTTGAACTTCCAATAGTTATCCGGGCGATCCCACGGACCGTTATCGTGATACGCTTCGGCGCCATAAAGTAAATGGCCGTCGCCGAGCTTTTGGGAAATGCCGAAAACGCCGCGCTCGTAACCGAACATTCCGCCCTCCAGGGTGGCGAAGTTTTGAGGCAACGTTTTGTAAAACACCAGATGCGCCGATCCGGCGGAACCGTAATTGCCGACGTCCGCGTAGTAAGGACCTTTTTCGTAATCCACCCGCTCCACAAATTCCGGGATGACGGTGTTCATGTCGGAATAACCCTCGCCGTGTGCGTGCGACGGCAGATTGAGCGGCATATTATCGAGGAACACGGCGAAGTCTGTGCCGTGATCCAGATTGAATCCGCGCAAGAAATACTGGTTGGCCTTTCCACCGCCGGCGTGCTGAGTGATAATGACACCCGGAACGGTTTCAAGGATTTCGCCGCTTCGCAAAATGGGGCGGTCGGCTAATTCCTCCGCGCCAGTCGTGCCCTGACTCGCAGATTCCGCGACACCAAGCATGCTGTCCTGCCGGCCCGTGACAACGATTTCCGGCATTTGTATCTCGACGTTTGTGCTTGACTCGGTCGACTGCGTCGGATTGTTAGTCTGCGCCAAGGAGACGCTGGACATCGTACTGATGGCCAGAATTGAGATGATAAACTGTCTTAACATTCTTTAGACTTCCTTGGTTTCAATCGCAACGCGCCCGTTCCTGCTCCATTAAGCACCTCAGGAGGAAATATCTTTCAGCTGAAAAGTAATCGGTACGATTACCCAGCAAGAGATGGGAGTTTTTCCCTTCATGGCAGGAATAAATCTCCATTTTTTCACTGTATCGAGAGCGGATTGATCAAGCACGTCGTAGCCTGAAGACTCTTTCAACTCGATCTCACCCACCCGGCCATCGGGAAGAACCTCCACCTTCAATCGAACTGTCCCTTGGTATCCTTTGTTCCTGGCTTCCTGAGGATAGGGAGGTTTTGGATTCTCAGCATACTTGGGTGAGCCTGCACCCGAACCGCCCCGACCGCGCCCCCTTCCAGTCCCCGACCCATTTCCCGAGCCTCCGAAGCCGGAACCCCCTCGTTCCACCCCAGTCCCTTTCCCTATACCTGTCCATCGAGCCCCTCCTCCCCCTCCTTCTCCTTCACTAGAACCGCTCAGGGAGGAACCTCCAGTTCCCGTCCCAGTTCCTGATTTTGCCGAGGCATTTTTTTCTTCAGAGGTGAGCACATTAGGGGTAGGAAGAATTTGCTCTTCGGGTTTGGAGTCCGCATTCAAAGTCGATGTCTCAGCCATGGGTAAGGGAATTGGCTTTTGCATGGTTTCCTCATCCTCCTTGAGCTGAGTGAGTTGTTTTGGCTCTTTAACAGGCTCAATCTTTTTTGCCTCTTGCTTCGGCCTCATTTCTTCTTTTGGGATTTGAGGCTTTACAGGAATGGGCTGGGGAGCAGGCAACGCCTTGGGGAGAAGGGGTTTTGAGTGGCTCTGGAGGAATAAGGGCTGAATGGAAACCCGATAAACAGGGAGCCTATCTCTGGTGGCTCCTGTCTTAAGGCTAAAAATCAGAAGGCTGATCAAAGCAAGATGGAGGAGGATAGAGAAGGCTCCTGTCCTCACCAATCCGCCCGTATCCGACTGAGGAGAATCCGCAAGAAAGCGAAGTTGATTCCCCGTATTTTTTAGTCTATTCATTTTTTTAACTCGATTCCCAAGCCAGGATTCTTCACGCCCGCTTGCGTCAAGACATCCGTCACCTGGATCACGGAATCATACCTGACGTTCTTGTCCCCGTTGATGATCACAAAGGCGTCCGGCCTCCTCCTCGTCATGGCCGTCAGCTTGTGCCGAAGCGCCTCTAAATCCAGTCTCGTATCCTCCAAAAAACCTCGCCCTGTGCATTGATGCTGATCGCAATGTCTCGCGACGGCTCCTCCGATTTCGATGCGTTGGGCCTTCTGCACAGAGGGGCAAAAATAAAAAAACCACGAAGGGACCTGCTTCAACAGGACATCAAACCTTCGTGGTTTCTTGTTTCAATTAAAAAGCCACGAAAACTCAGAGACCTTCTGGCCTCAACCCTTCGTGGCTTGATTAATAGGGTATTAATTAACAAAATGCATTCTTGCTGTCAAGCAGAAAATTTGATTGACGATGACGATCAAATCGAAAAATTGTATACTGATTTCGGCCATGAAGGCACAGGGGTTTCGAAAACCTTCGTCTTCGTGGCTTTTATTTTGGGAAAAGACCGTGGAAAAAAGAAAAGACTTTTTTGACCGTCATGCTTTTTCTTGGGATAAAGACCTCGGCAAGGAGGATAGAACCCACAAGGCCGAAGAAGTGGTACGACACTATCAGCCCTATTGAGCATGCTCATGCGGCTCCCTGTCATGCTCAGGGTGCTCGTGGTCGTGGGATCCATGTTCCCCTTCGTGGGGATGAGTATGGTTCATCGGGTTATCCTCGTGCGTATGAGGATGAGCATGTTCATGAGAATGGTCGTGGACGTGCAAGTGGGTATGCTCATGGGAATGAACAAGATCTCCATGCTTGTGCTTATGAGTATGCGTATGGGAATGCGGATGTGAATGATAATGTTCGTGCTGATGAGTTCCTTCCATATGTCAACCTCCTTAAACTTCATCTCTTTCACTGCATATAGATTGCCTACGAAATCCCTGTTCCGGTTTCGCCTCCTGAAGACGAGGAAGGGAGCGGACGCTCCCTTCCCCGTCCCTGCGCCTATGGTATGTTCAGTTCCGTGCCTGTTCTATTTTTTCTTCAACTCCATGGGCTTACTGTGGCATGTTGCCTTGATATCACACTCGGTTCCGCATGTTTTACTGTCGCATGCTTTTGTCACAGTAAGCTCCACTGTACAATCCTTGCTCTTACAAATGAGTATGTCTCCTTCCTTGACTTTCATAGGCTTACCTCCTTTCAGTTAGAACATTAGATAAACTTAGACAAAGGTACGATAGGCGGGGTAGTCCCCGCCGAGGCTTCATTTGCTGAGATCACGTGCCATTTTCAGATGTTCTTCGATCGTTGGCACGATCTTAGCGGCCCAGGCTTTCACGTCGGGATCCTTCCCGCCCTTGGCTTCCTTCTGGAATGCGGAAAGATCCTTGGAATGATCCTTGATCTCCATTTCAAGATAGGCCTTATCGAAATCAGGCCCCGAAAGTTTTGCGACCTTCTCAAGTGCCTCCTGTTCTCTCTTGCTCATCTTTTTCGGGAGCATCACTCCTTTTTTGCTGGCAAGTTGCGCCAGCTCATCGTTGGCCTTTGAGTGATCGTCGATCGAGTGCTGCCCGAATTTCTTGACGTCTTCTCTGGAGGCTCGTTGGACCGCGAGCTTTCCCGCCTCCACATGGAAGATGCCGTCTCGGGCCGCATACATCATGAATCCCTTATCCGGTACGTCTTTCTTCTCCGCCTTCTCCTGGGCAAAAAGGAGAGAACTCCATCCGACGACAAAAACCAGAGCGACAAGTAATACGCATGCTTTTTTCATACCCTACCTCCTTTAGTCGATTGGGCAGCTTAATATAAGCCCGTTCTTTTGGTTCTATTTCCTGCCCATAGCAGATGAAATCCACGACTAAGTACACATTGGAGAATGAATCCCGGTCTTATCCTTCAGATAGGAGGGGCTCTATTTGAATAAGGGTGGTAACATCGGTGTACATTACCAAGCGTAGTTTCTGCAGAGACGAAAAAAGGGGGGCAAGGTAGTAATGAAATTTGAGGACTATTCTGGGGAGTTAAAAGGGAATCATGCGAGATATGATAACAGAAAAGGCAAGTATCATGAGGAACTCCGTCCTTGTGTTGATGAACCGAAAGTCCCAGAAAAGAGACGAAAAAGCAAATAGTCAAAAGATAGACAAGTTTCTTGTTCATCAATCTAATAATCAAACAAAATGTAAGGAGAAGTGAATGGGGGATAGACTGTATTTCGTTTAGAATAAGGCTGTATTTAAGGAAAGTGCATGCCAAAAATCGAACCCGTCATTCCCGCCCGTATCGAGTACGGGGCAAGCTTAGTCAAGTCCGGAATGATAAACAAAGTAAAGGGACTTTTGACGCACTACATTAGCCACCGCTGTCAGGTTTAGCAGCGCCTAATGAGCGGACAGCTCGCACAAACGCCCTAGTGCCCTCCCTTGCAAAGTATACCCTCGAGACCTCTTTCCCTTGAGAGGGACTATAGTTGAATGGGAGCAAAACCGTGGAGACGGATGACCAATAGAGGTCAAAATAGGCATAGACATCGCGTGAATGTCTGCGCATCATCAATTCGACGACCACTGAGGTGTCTCGTTCGTCAGGGCTGGGCAGACGCCAATCCGTATAGCCACCCACTCGTAGCGTCATACAGTACTTTTGCGCCTCCTCGAAAGTAACCTCCTTTCCATTATCCCCCTTTTGCCACATTATCTTTCGCTTTGTGTCCGTAACCGTGCCGTCTCCGTTGTCCACAAACCCTTTCTCTGCGACAACAACGGACGCCTTGTGCAGAGGTTGGAGGTGGACTCCAATCTCCTTCTGCTCCGCTGACTCAGGCGCGCGTGGCTGGCTAAGAAGGAGTACTATAGAGGCTATGAAGATGAGCGAGAATCGCGACACATTTTGCATTTCGGTTTCCCCTTTCTAACTTAAGTCTTGTGAGGTTCTCGTGAGCCTCCGGGGAGAAGCTTGGCGATAACCCAGGCCGCCGCGTAGACCACGCCGAGGAGGACCACATCCGTCGGGCCGACGGGCAAATCCAATTGATAGGCAATCCAGAAACCAAGGAACGCCGCCGCGCCACCGATCAGTGAAGCCAGCGTCGTGAACTGGCGCATATTGTGCGCGAACAAGTGCGCCGTCAGCGCGGGGATCAGCAAAAATCCGAATGCGATCAGCGGACCGACACTGAGCACCGCCATCGAGACGGTCAGGCCGATCATCAGATAGAGCAGCACATCCCAGAAAACAACATTCTTGCCAAGTGTAATGGCCATCTCCCGGTCAAACGAGACGAGGAGCAACTCCTTGTAAAAAAATCCTAATGCTGCGAGGACGAGCGCAAGCGTTGCTGCCGTCAACGCAAGATCAAAATTGGAGATGGTAATCACCTCCCCTTTCAGCATGTCAAGCCAGCCGATCTCGCCGTAAGGGTTTTTAGCCAGCAGCAAAATACTCAACGCCGCAGCCACAACGTAGGCAGTGCCGAGTCGGCCCTCGGGCTGGCCGTGCCCACGCCGTTCGAGAAAAGCCAGCACCAGGATCGCTGCCAGCGAGAATGTGATCGAGCCGACAAAGGCGAGGGCATGCGCGCTCTCTGAGGGATGATGCGCCAGACGGAATCCAAGCCACAAGGGAAACGAGAGCGCGACAGCAACGCCTGTCGAGGAGATCTGCGGCAGTGCTACGCCCATAAACACCAGCCGGCGCATCACGAGAAAAACACCGACGAGCGGACAAGCGAAGCCGACGAGCACGCTGGTATAAACCGAGTTACGCAGAAGAAAATCGGGAGAGAGAATCTGGCCTAACGTTTCCATGTCAGCCGATCCCTATTTCAAAAATCTCTGCCATCCGTTCGGGCGTGAGCAGCTCTTGGGCGGTTCCGTGCACCACCTTGCCGTGATGAAGCCAGATCACTTGCTCGGCGTGATCGCGCACTAACGCAAAGTCGTGCGTGACGAGCAGGACCGTGATCTGCTTTTCCTTGATGATCTGCGAAATAAAATCAAGCACCGCATGCGTCGCTGTGGGATCCACGCCCGCAGTGGGCTCGTCGAGCATCAGGACATCAGGCCGTGTCGTCAGAGCTCGGGCGATAAGCACGCGTTGCTTCTGGCCACCGGATAATTCGGCGAACCGTTTCTGGGCAAATTCCTCAGCTCCTGCCGCGCGCAGGCATTCATGCGTGAAGGCACGCTCGGCTGGCGGGATAAAACGCCCGGGCCGGACACGTCCAAACGTACCCATCATGGCAACATCAAACCCTGTTAGCAGATAAATCGGGTCGAACTGAACGGATTGAGGAACGTAACCAAACATGAGCGGTTTGCCCGCTGAAGTGCCGACGTCGATACGACCTGCGAGAGGCGGAAGCAGTCCAAGCAGTGTCTTGAGCAGAGTCGACTTGCCCGAGCCATTCGCACCGAGAATGGCGGTGAAGCTGCCCCGAGCAATCGAGACCGAAATACCAGAGAGCACAGGTTGGCCGTTGTACCCGATGCTCAGGTTATCCAGCGTGATGAGCGGTTCATTCATATGCCTGTTGAGTGTTGGGCCCGCCCGGACGACGCACAGGCGGACCCGCTCTTTGCGCTTTTATTTCCTGCCTTGCACGGCAGTAACCATTGTGTGAATGATGTAGTCCATCATTTTAATATATGTTTCCGTATTCGGCACACCGCCCGGCATGATAGGCAGCGTTATCATCGTTGCGCCGGTCTGTTCGGCGATGCGTTTCGGCACCTTTTCGGGAAACTGCGGCTCGCGCACGACGATAGGAACGTGCTCGGCCTTCATCCTGGCGACCAAGTCCTCAATGTGACGCGGCGTTGGATCGATGCCCGGCCTCAGTTCAATCGTGCCGAAGTAGTCCATGCCAAATCGATCTGCGAAGTATGGCCAATGCTCGTGATAGGATACGAACTTTACCCCCTTGAGCACTTTTGCATCCTTTTCCCACTCGGCAATCTTGGCGTCGAGCTTGGCGAGATACGCATCGCGGTTGCGCGTAAATTCTGCCTGATACTGTGGGGCGAACGCTACCAGCGCGTTGTAGATGTTTTCGATCGCGGTCTTCGCTAACACCGGATCGAGACAGTAGTGCGGGTTGCCGTAGGGATGAACATCGCCCGCATAGTGTTCCGTTGATTTGGGTACGTCACGAGGGATGATGCCCTTCGAACAGTCTATATAGCCGGACCTGTACAGCTGGATGCGCGGATTTTTGCTCGCTTCTATCAATGCGGGCAGAAAGGCGTGTTCGCAATCGAGCCCCACCAGGATCAACAGATCGGCGCGGTTCATCATCGGCACGAAGCTTGGTTTCATCGGAACCCCGTGCGTGTCTTCCACGCCTGTGGCCAGGCTGTGAACTTCGACCAAGTCGCCGCCGACGGCGCGTGCAAAGTCTGCCAGGTCTGTTAGCGTTGCGACGATGCGGATTTTGGCCGCGTGAGCGGGCATGGCCGCCAAACATAAGATTGCGACAAGCGGGATGATTGACAACAAACGAGATAGTTTCGATTTCATATTTGATTCCTCCCCGGAGTTAGCGTTCCTGCCATCCATGCGCATGGGATCCGATGATCCATGCCCATTGCAGGTAGATGGCATTATCATCCTTCAGGCCAGACACGGCATTGTGAGTGGTGTACGTGTATTGAAGGCGCAGCTGATTCCAGTGGCTGATGGCCCAAGTGATCCACGCAGAGTACGCGCTGGTTTTGTCAGCATTGTTCTGCGGATTCTCCATGTAGTCAAACAGACACCCCACTATCCACTGCCGATGGAACTTGTAAGCAAGATACGAGTACAAACCATAGGAGCCAACTTCTCGGTTGAACACAGGGCCGCCCGGAATCCCAGTAGGATTATCGAGATAACGGTTGTCGCTGTAAAGAAGTTCTGTCCCCCAGGTGAGGCTTTTGAACTGATTGTTACGCAGCGGCTGGTAGCGCAACATCAAGTCTGCTCCGACCACAATGCGCCTGCGTTCGGTGAGCGTGCTGCCATCGGGTTGAATGAACTCACCCCCACGGTCGATTTCCTTCTGGTTATACAGGCCTGAAACGCCGGTTTCGAGTGAGACATCGGGTGTCAGGTCAAAATACGTGGACGCGCGGCCCCAAGAGTTCAACTCGCTGAAGTGACGGAAGTTGCCGACAGCGTTTGGTGTGTCGCCAAACTGATCTCCCACCCCCACTGTCAGGCTCACGTAATGCGGGATCGGCAGTAGGAAGTTGAGCTGTAACCCGTCTGTCTTCGATTCACCACCGATGTAATTGTCGAGCACCAGAGGACGATTCACAAAGGGCAGTTCATGATCGTGGATGTACGACAACCGGCCAAATTCACCAAAGAACCGTCCGGCCTTAAGCGTCAGGTTCCACGGCAGTGAGGTCGTTTGGATCGCTGCCTCTTCCACCTGTGCTGTGGCCTCCCCAGTAACCGGGTCGGCAGAGGCGTTGATCACAGCATAACCACGCGCAAACGGATCGACCGATCCGGCCAAGTTTAGTTCCACCGAACGTTGGTTGAAGTCGAACCCGCCAGGCCGGTCGCTGCCCGTCTCATTGGATCCCTTGCTACGATAGGAGAGGACCGTCTCACCCACGAGCCCGATGGCGGGATTGAACACGCTCAGGATGTTCTTCTTCTGCGTCTCGACCACCTGACCCACTTCCTCTTTCAACTCCTGTACCTGCTGCTGCACCTGCTCAAGGGTTGATTTTTTCTCGGGCTCCTGTCCTGCAGGAGGTGGAGCCTCCTTGGGTTGTATTACTACCTGTTGTTCTGGAGGCTTTACCTGTTTTATTTCAGCCTTTAAATCTTCAATCAGCTTCTGTTGCTCCTTGATGGTCTGCTCCTGTTTTTTGAGCGCCTCTTCCAATATCTTGATGCGCTCCTCCAAGGTCTGGGCGAACCCGCTGGAATAAAAGACAAAGAACATAACAATGGAGATAAGAATTGTTTTCATTTTGATCCCTCCATGTATTCCATACTCCGATTTAAGAGAGGACAAGTCCCGTATCATGCATCCACCAACAAAACAAAAAAAGAGAGGATGACATCTGGTCCTGTACAAATTGAGAAATTAAATTCTGGTCTTGTCCTTCATACGGGAGGAGCTCGATTTGAATAGGGTTGGTAGCGCAGATATGAGATGTTGACCGTGTTTTCTACAGAAATGAAGCAAGGATTGGAAAATAGCAGAAAAATTTGAGGGTTACCCTGGAGGATCACAAATGAATGGTGTAAGACACAAGAACAGATAGAACAATTATCATGGGAAACTCCATCCGCATGGTGGTGAAATGCAAGTCCCAGAATAGAGAGAGAAAAGCAAATGATCAGGAGATAGACAAGTTTTCTTTTCATTAGCCTATTAATCTACCAATACGTAAAGAGAAGTAAATGGGGT
>Ga0335081_10010246_pt1 | contig 15135 bp, 10 predicted proteins | sample Lox_Sample_35_FD_206713 | JGI IMG/M metagenome (GOLD analysis project Ga0335081, IMG submission 206713) | Soil microbial communities from Loxahatchee National Wildlife Refuge, Florida, United States - Lox_Sample_3.5 | ecosystem: Environmental > Terrestrial > Soil > Wetlands | place: USA...
GGCGATGCCCGGCGCATGGTGGGCGGCGACCCCGGCATCGGCAGTGGCTGCCGGCAAGGATGACCAACAAGACGAAATTCCTCCCACCGAGGACCTGATGAGGGAGCACGGCCTGCTTAACCGCATTCTCCTGATCTATGAAGAGCATCTGCGGCGTCTGCACGCGCACCAGGATTTCGATCCGGCGGTGCTGGCCAGCGCCGCCGAGGTCATTCATCGCTTCGTCGAGGACTATCACGAGAAACTGGAAGAGGAGCACCTGTTTCCGCGATTCCGCAAAGCCGGGAAGATGGTCGATTTGGTGGATACCCTGCTAGCCCAGCATCAGGCGGGCCGCCGCGTCACCGATGAAATTCAACGCTTGTCGAATGCCGCAGCCATGAAGGATGGGTCGCAGCGCGACCGCCTTGCTTCCCAGTTGCAGGTGTTTGTTCGCATGTATCGGCCGCATGAGGCACGCGAGGACACGATCCTTTTTCCTGCGTTTCGCACCCTGGTTTCCGGCCATGAATTCGGCGCGCTGGGCGAAGATTTCGAACGGAAAGAGAACCAGCTTTTTGGCCATCAAGGCTTCGAAACCATGGTGGCGAGAGTCGCTGAGTTGGAGAAGAGGCTGGGCATCTATGATTTAGCTCAGTTTACCCCGGCGTGACTTTGGTTTTCAGTTCCTGTGCGTAGATCACATCGCCCTGTGAGGCGGCACACTGTCGAGAATCATTTCCAGTCATAGTCTGAATACGGACCCACTGGCCACGGTTGCGAATCAGTGGAGGAGGATTTATGCGCGTTTTGAAGGTGTCGGCAGTTGTGTTGGTGTGCGTTTTGGGGTTGGTGACGCTGCTGTCGGCGGAGCAGAACAAGTTTGGAGTCGCCGATTCCCGTAACATCACGTTCACCGATCCGATGCGGGTCGGAACCGTCCTGTTGCCGGTAGGCAATTACCAGGTTCTGCACACCATGGAAGGCGACAGCCACATCATGGTGTTCAAGCAGTTGAATAAAAAGAAACCCGCGGAAGCTCGCGTGAAGTGCGAACTGGTGCCGCTTGCCGCCAAGGCGGACAGGGATCAGAAGGTGTATGTGCTCAATGCTTCCGGTGAGCGAGTTCTGCAGGAACTGATTTTCCGGGGCGATCTGGCCGAGCACAAGTTCTAGGCGCTCGCCGGCAATCAGCCGTTTTGATGGAATGGGCATACTGTCCACGGATTCGGACCCGTCTACGCGGAGGTGAGGCTTCCCTCCGAGTGGACGGGTCGTGGTTCGCTTTCTGCCCCCCTGACGCCGCCTCGCGTACGCCCAAAAGGGAGTATCGGAAGAATGAACCTCTGTGTGGGGCGAGTACTGGTGCAATCCTCGCCCAAAGGGATTAAAATCCAACCGCCTAGCCAACCCAGGCATACCTGCATCCTAGAAGGCAACTGAATCATCCAAGGGTTGAGCGAGTTATGCTCAAGGAGAAACATGGCACAGCAGTCGCGCCCGGAGCGCACCCCGAAGCCTAAAGAAACCGAGCAGGAAGAGCGTGCCCTCCCCATTCTTCCGGTGAGAGACACAGTGTTGTTTCCCCATGCGGTGCTGCCGCTTACGGTGGGCCGAGAGAGTTCGGTGCAGCTGATCAATTCCCTTGGAGAAGACAAGACCATCGTGGTGGTCGCCCAGCGCGAAGCGCGGGTGGATTCTCCGCAGCCATCGGACCTGTACACCGTGGGAACGCTGGCGGTGGTTCACAAAGTCGTGAAGATGCCCAACCAGAGCCTGTTTGTCTTTGCGGAAGGCCTGGAGCGTGTGCGTCTGGCGGAATTCAGCCAGCTGACGCCGTTTATGCGGGGCAATGTGGAACCGGTGCCGGAGGCGGTGCCGCCCAAGAGTTCTGAAGTGGAAGCCCTGCAGAGAAACGTGCTCACGCTGTTTCAGCAGATCGTTGCGGGATCCCCGACGCTGTCGGATGAGCTTTCGACGGTGGCCATGAATATTGAGGAGCCCGGCCGCCTGGTAGATTTCATCGCCTCGTCATTGCCATCGCTTTCGACTCCTGACAAGCAGGACACGTTGGAGACCACCGACGTCCGGGTGCGGCTGGAGAAAATCAACCAGCACCTGGCCAAGGAACTCGAAGTCCAGCAACTGCGCAATAAGATCCAATCGGAAGTGCAGGACCGCGTCCAGCAAACCCAGCGCGAGTACTACCTGCGGGAGCAGATGAAGGCGATTCAGAAAGAGTTGGGAGAGGCGGATGAGGGCCAGCGCGATGTGGAGGACCTGCGGCAGAAGATTGAAGCGGCCGGCATGCCCGACGAAGTAAAAAAGGAAGCCTTGAAGGAGTTGGGCCGGCTGTCGCGCATGTCGCCGATGGCCGCCGACTACTCGGTAACCCGCAACTACATCGAGTGGCTGGCAGTTTTGCCGTGGGCGAAGTCTTCCGGTGGCGAAGTCGATATTACCAAGGCGAAAGAGATTCTGGATACCGATCACTACGACCTGCAGAAGGTCAAGGACCGAATTCTCGATTACCTGTCGGTGCGCCGGCTCAAGCCGAGCATGAAGGGGCCGATTTTGTGTTTTGTCGGGCCTCCGGGCGTAGGCAAGACCTCGCTGGGCAAGTCCATCGCGCGCGCCCTGGGACGCAAGTTTGTGCGGCTCTCGCTGGGTGGTGTGCACGACGAAGCCGAGATACGCGGGCACCGCAGAACCTACATCGGAGCTTTGCCTGGACAGATTATCCAGGGCATACGCCGCGCGGAGACCAAGGATCCGGTGTTCATGCTGGATGAGATTGACAAGGTGGGGCGGGATTTCCGCGGCGATCCAGCGTCGGCGCTGCTGGAAGCGCTCGATCCCGAGCAGAACGCGACCTTCCGGGATAACTATCTCGACGTGACCTTCGATCTGTCGAAGGTCTTGTTCATTACTACGGCTAACATGCTCGATCCGGTGGCCGAGCCCTTGCGCGACCGCATGGAGATCATCGAACTCCAGGGCTACACCGAGGAAGAGAAACTTCACATTGCGTTCCAGTATCTGGTACCGCGCCAGGTGGAGGAGAACGGCATTACGCCGGAGCAGATCGAGTTTCCGGCAGAAGCCATTGGATACATCATTCGCCACTACACCCGTGAGGCGGGGGTCCGCAGCCTGGAACGGAATATCGGGACGATTTGCCGCAAGCAGGCGCGGCGCCTGGCGGAAGGGAAGACCGAGAAGCTGGTTGTCACGACTGACGTCGTTCAGGAATTTCTGGGCGGAATCAAGATCCGGGTCGAAGGCGAAATCGCGGAACGCACCAAGCGGACCGGAGTAGCGGTGGGGTTGGCTTGGACTCCGACCGGCGGCGACGTGCTGTTCGTCGAGGCCAACAGCATGAAGGGCAAAGGTGGATTCACCATGACCGGGCAGATTGGCCAGGTCATGCAGGAATCCATGCAGGCTGCTCTGACCTGGGTGCGGTCGAATGCGCTGAAGCTGGGGATCCCGGAGAATTTCTTCGCTGAGCACGACATTCACATGCACGTGCCGGCCGGGGCGATTCCGAAGGACGGTCCTTCCGCGGGCGTGACCATGGCTACAGCGCTGGTCTCGCTGCTTACCGATCGCCGCGTACGGCCGCTGACGGCCATGACCGGCGAAATTACGCTTAGCGGAAACGTTCTTCCGGTGGGCGGAATCAAGGAAAAAGTGCTGGCCGCCAAGCGCGCCGGTGTACGGGACGTGCTCTTGCCGGCGGAAAACAAGATGAACGTGGATGAGGACCTCACGCCAGAGCAGCTGGAAAACCTGACCGTCCACTACATCAAGACCATCGACGAAGCGCTGGAACTGGCTCTGCCTTCTTCCCCACGCGAGGAAAAACAGGATGCCGAGGAGCGCGAGAAGGTGCTTAGCGAGCAGCCGGTGAGTTAAATCAGCAGCCTGTTGTCAGTTGCCAGCCTTTTGCGGGCTGGCAATTTTTTTCGCTTTCGGGTTACAGTTAGAGGCCTACCGCAGCAGAGTGCGCATGGATTCGCGGCGGGACTGTTTTCGCATAGTCTCCCGCCGGCTTCAGGTCCTTGCGAAATGGTCAAAATCAACTCGGGAGTCATCCCATGAAAAAGATAGTGGTTGCACTCTTGCTTTGCCTGGGTTCACTGTGTTCAGCGCAGGAAATCACGGTTGCGGCGGCGGCTGATCTGCAATTTGCCATGCAGGATATTGCGGCCCGCTTTCAGAAAGAGACCGGCAAGAGCGTGAAAGTTACCTACGGTTCGTCGGGAAACTTCTATCAGCAATTGCAGAACGGCGCGCCCTTCGACATGTTCTTTTCCGCCAACCTCGATTATCCGAAAAAGCTGGAGGCGGCGGGGCTGGCCGAACCGGGATCATATTTCGAGTACGCCACGGGAAAGATCGTGATCTGGGTGTTGAATGCGTCGAAGCTCGACATTGGCCCGGGACTGCGTTCGCTCACTGATCCCAGCGTGCAAAAAATCGCGATCGCCAATCCGGAACACGCGCCCTATGGCCAGGCAGCAGTGGCAGCGATGAAGAAGGAAGGCGTGTATGACAAGGTGAGCGACAAGCTGGTGCTCGGAGAAAACATCTCGCAGACGGCGTCGTTTGTGGTCTCTGGCGCAGCCGATGTCGGGATTGTGGCGCTCTCTCTGGTCTTGTCGCCAAACATGAAAGACAAGGGGCGCTATACGGAGATTCCAGCGGACGATTATCCGGCGATTCGTCAGGCCTGCGTAGTCATGAAGTCGGCCAAGGACAAGGAGACCGCGAAGGCATTCGAGGCCTTCATACAGAAACCTGCCACCAAGGAATTGCTAAAGAGCTATGGTTTCGCGGTGCCGTAGCCTCGGCTGACAAGCTCACGGTTTTCTGAGAAATCCGTGATACCCGTTGCCATTCGGACCGGCGAAGAAGAACAAACGAAGTATGAGATGGGATGACAACCGTGTCAATCGAGAGACTTCTGCACCGATGCGAACTCCCCGAAATCAGGAGTTCGGGGCCCTGTTTCGAATTCTCGCAAGGTCGCGCAACACACGATAGACTACGTGCGTGCAGGTTCGCGTCTTATTTTTCGGCATACTGAAGGACGTGACTGGTCGAACGGGCGATTCGCTCGCCTTGAAGGATGGCGCCAATCTGGCTGATCTTCTTCAGCATTACGAACAAAGCTTTCCGGAGATCAGGGATCTTCTGCCTTCCCTTGCCATGTCAGTGAATCAGGAATATGCGGGACCGGGCACCAAGCTGCATGCCAACGATGAGGTGGCCCTGCTTCCTCCGGTCAGCGGGGGCGCGGGCGAGGCAGCCGCGGGACAGCCAGCCGGTCGCCGGCGCTATGTTCGCATTGTCAGAGAGCGTATCGACGCGGAGCAGGTCGTGGCGGCGCATAAGCAACCGGAGGATGGGGCTTGCGTGGTGTTTGACGGCATTGTCCGTAACCAGACTCGCGGACGCCATACTCTGTTCCTCGACTACGAGGCCTACGAGGAGATGGCCCTCAAGCAGATGGAAGAGCTCGCCGACCAGGCCATCAGCCAATTCAAAGTGCGGGATGTGGCTATCGTCCACCGGCTGGGCCGTTTGGAAATCGGCGAGACCAGTGTTCTGATCGCGGTGGCATCGGCTCATCGGGCGGCGGCCTTTGAAGCCTGCCGCTGGCTGATCGATACTCTGAAGCGCACTGTCCCCATCTGGAAAAAAGAGCACTTTGAGGATGGCGCAGTCTGGGCAGACGGCGAGCCTTTTCCAGCCGAGATCCCGCGGGCCGAAGGCAGCCGTGCCGAAAAGCCTGCATCCAAGTGAGTAGATCCCTGATGAAAAACACCGCCATCCTGGGCGCGCTGCTGGCCGTCTGTCTGCCGTGCTTCGCCCAGGCTCCCGATACCACGTTCAAAGTGGACGTCAAGATGGTCAACGTGTTCGTGACGGTCACGGACGATCATGGCGGGCCGGTGGCGGGACTCAAGAAGGAAGATTTTGCCCTGCGGGAAGACGGCAAAGACCAGAAGATCGCGGTGTTCGACAAGGAGTCGGCGCTGCCGCTCTCGATTGTGCTGGCCATCGATACCAGCCTGAGCACCCGTAAGGATTTGCCACTTGAGCTGGTATCCGCACGCCGCTTTGCCCATGCCATTCTCCGGCCTGTGGATGCGCTGTCGCTCTATCAGTTCAGCGAAGTGGTGAACGAAGTTTTGCCATTCACTTCTGACGTGAAGAGTATTGATCGGGCCATCGACCGGGTGCGCCTGGGCTCGGCCACCGCGCTTTACGACGCTCTTTACCTCGGCGCCGAGGCCCTGGAACCGCGACAGGGAAGGAAGGTGATGGTGGTCATCACCGACGGCGGCGACACGGTGAGCAAGGTGAACTACCAGGAAGCGCTGCGCGCCGCTGCCGAGGCGGAGGCGATCGTCTACAGCATCATCGTGGTGCCGATCGAATCCAGTGCGGGACGCGACACCGGCGGCGAGCACGCGCTGATTCAGCTTTCCACCGACACCGGCGGCCGGTATTTTTACGCGACCTCCGTCCCGCAACTTGACGACGCGTTCCACCAGATCAGCGACGAACTCCGCACCCAGTACCTGCTGGCCTACTATCCCTCGCAAAGGCTCTCCGATTCCGAGTTTCGCCGCATCCAAATTGAGGTGCAGGGACCGAATTCGAAGCCCGTATATAGAGTGCGAAACCGGGTAGGCTACTACACGTCGAAATCGCATTGAGAGGGAGCAAGGCGTTCCGTTCTCCGGAGGAAACTTCCATACTTGGAAGGAAGATGGCCCTGCGGAACCAGCCGCGACTTCTCAACTGCTTGACAAAACAGATAGAATTTGTCTCCAACTGTATCGGAACAGCAATTGCAGCGGATTGCCGTAAGAAGTGGGTGTGGGAGGACGGAATTCCAGACCAACGCATTTCGCCTGCGACCCGGGTGCAAAGCCGCGCTGATCACTGCCTCCTGACCCGACCTGTCCACCTCTGTTGCCTCTCGATCCGTAAGCCGGGCGGCGTTTTACTGGTCCACTAAAGCAGGAACCAAAAAGGAAGGTAACCAATGTTGTTGCTGAACCGCTTCCCCCGCACATTTCAAACGGTTTTGATCTCTCTGCTCGCTGTGCTGCTGCTCCTGCCGTGTCTGGTAGCGCAGACCACGGTCTCGACCGGAACAATTCTAGGAACAGTGATCGATCCCACCGGCGCGGTAGTCAGTGGCGCTAAGGTGACGATTACCGAGAAAGCCACCGGACACGTGATTACCACCACAACTAGTTCGGCCGGTACCTACACATCGGGCGCGCTGATTCCGGGCAACTACGTGGTTCGAGTGGAGTCCAAGGGATTTCACACGGTCGAACTCCCGGTCACTGTACAAGTGTCTTCTGCCGCGCCGGGCAGTGTCAGGCTACAGGTTGGTGAAGAGAGTCAGGTTGTCGAAGTGCGCGGAGAATCGGTGCAGGTCAACACCGAGCAAGCGACGGTACAGGGCGTAGTCACGACCCAACAGATTGAAAAGCTGCCCATGAGCCGGAACTTTCTGGATCTTGCCCAGTTGGAGCCGGGAGTGCAGATCGAAGACGGGCAGACCTTCGATCCTACCAAGAACGGTTTCTCGTCGATCTCCATTGGCGGCCGCGCCGGACGCACGGCGCGCATCGAGGTGGACGGTCTGGACATCAGCGATGAGAACGTGGGGACGACGACCCAGAACATTGCCATGGGCTCGATTCAGGAGTTTCAGGTGGGGCAGTCAAGCTTGGATCTCTCTTCGGAGCTCACCTCGTCCGGCACCATCAACGTCGTCACCAAGTCGGGCACGAATCAGCTGCACGGCGATGCCTTTGGGAACTTTCGGGACAGGCGCGCAGGCGGAGCCAATTTCCCCGGTGGCCAGGACTTGCCTTTCCAGCGCAACGTGTTTGGCGGCAGTGTGGGTGGCCCCATCCTCAAGGACCGGCTGTTCTTCTTCCTGGCAGGCGAACGTTTCAAGCAGGACCTGTTCGCCCCGGTTGCGTTTAGTGCTCCGTTCACTGGCCTTTCCGGGGGATATAGCTCGCCGTATCGCGAAAGCGAACTGGACGGACGCCTCGATTACCAGTTTGGCTGGCACGCCGCGCGGCTCTTTTACAAATTCACTTACGACAACAACAGCGTAGTGGCGGGATTCGGGGGGAGCAATTTCTCGCCGTTCAAGAACCTGGACAACACGCCGGCACATGCGATCGGATTCGATTTCAATACCGGCGACTACACCCACAGCATTCGCTTCGCCTACAGCAAATTCCAGAACCACATCAACGACGCGGTGACGGGCACGAATATCTTCAATCCGGCTCCGGATGTGCAGATGTACTTTGACGGGGGGGCAGGGTTCGTGAGCGGTCCCAACTTCCTGGCGCCGCAAACCACGATTCAGGGCAACAAGGAATTCAAGTATGACGGCAGCCGGACCTTCCACTCGCACCTGTTCCGCTACGGAATCGGTTTCAACAAGATTGACGTCTACGCCAACGCCAACTTCTACGGCTTAGGGCCGCAGATTGCGCTGGATACGCAAGCGTCCACCCAGGCGCTTGCCGCGGGCGGACCCTTCCCCGGCGGAGCGGCGAACCCGCTGAACTACCCGGTGGATGGGGTCATCATTGGAAACGGATTCGGATGCTTCACGGAAAAGAGCGCCTTTGGTTTTCCCTGCGGCGGTTTGGGCGACACCCGCTTCCAGTTCTACGTTGGGGACAACTGGAAGGTTCGTCCCAACCTCACCGTCAGCTACGGCCTGCGATACGCGCGCGATACCGGACGCACGGATTCAGACCTGGCGCCGATTCCCTGTTCCGCGACCACTTTGATCAGCTGCAGCGGAAATCTGCTGGATCAGTTCGGCTTCATTCCGGGTTTGGGCGACCGTGTGAACCAGCCCAACAAGAATTTCGGGCCGCAACTGGGCTTGGCCTGGGATCCTCGAGGCAGCGGCAAGTTCGTGGTGCGGGCCGGAATTGGCCTCTACTACGACAACACCGTATTCAACAACCTGCTGTTTGACCGCGTGGTTCGGCTGGAGAAGGGCGAGTTCAATGCTCAGCCCGGCGATCCTTGCCCCGGCGGTCAACTGATACTTCCGGATGGTTCGGTGGTGACGTCGGTCGACGGACTCGACCTGGCGACGCAGGTTTGCGGGAATCCGATTGGCAACGTACAGGCTGCCCTCGGTGATCTGCAGAAGCAGTTCCAGGCGGCCAGCGCTGCTTTGGGGGCAAGTTCGCCGAATCCGTTCTTTGTCGGACAACTGCTGAATGGACTGGGCAGCCTGTTTGCGCCGAGTTACACGTCGCCCCGCTCCGTCCAGATGAACTTTGGATTCCAGCGCCAACTGCACCAGGGAACGGTTCTGAGTGTGGATTACGTCCGCAATGTGGCCACCCACTATCTGCTGGGCGTGGACACAAACCATGTGGGTGATGCACGGTACTTGAACGTGAATGCCGCATTGAATGCGATCAACAACACGCTGGCGGCCAATCCGAGCTCGGCGGGCTGTCCCGCTGCCACCGCTGCCGGGGCCAGCTCGCAGGCGTCGGTGAGTTGCTATCTTGGCAGCGTTACCAATGCCAGCATTACCGATTTCGCCAGCAACGGCCTGGATTCCGGGGCCCAATATCTGGCTGGCGGGTTCCCCGCGGAATTGTTTGGCCTGACCCCGGATACCGGCGCGGCATTCGCCGGGATCAATCCGCTGGTGGGCAGAAATACTATGTTTTTCCCGGGTGGACGCTCGGTCTACAACGGCTTGCAGGTTTCGCTGCGCAGCCAGATGAGCAATCCAGCGCCCGGCATCCACAGCATCAACCTCCAGCTTTCCTACGCGTTGTCCAGCTTCAAGAGCAACGTGCCGTACGGCGGCGGCATTGGGGACCAGGACTTCCTGCCCCTGGCGGAAAGCTTCACCAGCCCGAATCATGCGTTTGGTCCAGCTTCGCAGGACCGCAAACACCAGCTGTCCTTCGGCACGATCTTTGAGACATGGCATGGGGCGCGGGTCAGTTTCATCGGCCATTTCAATTCACCCTTTGCCCAGTCGTTGTGGCTGCCGTCGGGTGCGGGGACTCCGGGAGAAATCTTTCGCACCGATGTCGATGGCGATGGATCGTTTGGCGGCGCCAGTCAAACCAGCAACAACGGCTACGGCGATCTGCTTCCCGGGACGCAGGTGGGACAATTCGGACGGGGCATCAGCGCCGGCGGCCTGAACAACGTCGTGAACAATTACCTCAGCAACAGCGCAGGCCTGCTGACGCCCGCCGGAGTGGCGCTGGTGAACGCCAATCTATTTACTGCTTCGCAACTGGCTGACCTGGGGGCGACTACTCCCGGAGCTTGCGATGCCAATGGCATCCCATTGAACGCGGCGCAGCCTTCCTGCGTTGCCACCGCACCCTTGGGCAATGTGGGACTTGGCTGGCTTAAGAGTCTGGACGCGACCTTCGCGTGGCCGATCAAGATTACAGAACACTTTTCGGTCGAACCCAGCGTTTCGGCATTCAACATTTTCAATTTCGCCAACTTCGACGGGCCTACCAACAAGCTGCTGGGAATCCTGAGCGGGTCGGCGAATACGATCTCAGGAGCTACCGATGCCAATCGCGCGTCGAACCGGATCGGCGTGGGCTCCGGCGTGTTCTCGCTGGGGGCTCCGCGGCAGATGGAGTTCGGCTTGAAGATTGTCTTCTAGTTTCCGGCCAACATCCTATGGGCCACCGCTATCGGCGGTGGCCTTTTTCGTCCCGGCGCCGCGTGGGAGCGGCTTTCTACCGTGTAAAATGCTCCCATGCCCTTTCACCCACCTGGATCAGGCCAAGCCCGCAAGGGACGGACTCCCCCGCCGGAAGACACCATGGAAGAAGCGGGCTATCTCAAGTTGCTCAGCGAGAAACAGAAGGCGGTCAGCATCAAGCTGGCCCACGGAGAAGTCGTCCGCGGCTGGATCGAGTATTACGACAAGAACATGGTTCGGCTCACCCGGGAGGACGGCCCGAATCTGTTCATTTACAAACACGAAATCATGTACATCGCGGAGGATGGGGGAAAGCGCGCCAAGCCCTGATGTCTGCGAACCTGCTGCCTTGATGGCTCAATCCCAATTTCAAACCGAGTTCGTTCCCGGCATGGTGGAAATCGCGCGAGAAGCCGGCGGACTGCTGATGGAATATTTCCACCAGCATGTCAAAGTGGAATACAAGGGCGATGTTGACTTGGTCACGGTCGCGGACCGAAAGTCGGAAGCCCTCATCCTCGAGCGCATACGCGAACGCTGGCCCACGCATGACATATTGGGAGAAGAAGGCGGCTTGCACGCGCAGGGCAGCGATTACCGCTGGTACGTCGATCCGCTGGACGGCACTACGAACTTCGCGCACGGCTTTCCCGTGTTTTGCGTCTCACTGGCGCTAGAGCATAAAGGGAAGCGCGTTGCGGGCGTGATCTTCGATCCCACGCGCGACGAGATGTTCGTGGCTGAGAAGGGATGCGGCGCGTATCTCAATGAGCAGCGAATCCAGGTCTCCAAGGTGTCGAATCTGGCCGAGTGCCTGGTGGCGACCGGGTTTCCCAGCCACAAGCGCCACAAGAATCCCAACATCTTTTTCTATCACCAGATCACGCTGCGCACCCACGGCGTGCGCCGGGCAGGATCCGCTGCCCTGGACTTGTGCTCGGTGGCCTGCGGCCGTTTTGACGGGTTCTGGGAATTCAATCTCAATCCCTGGGACACGGCGGCGGGAGTGCTGATCGTCGAAGAAGCGGGGGGGCGGGTGACGGACTTTCACGGCGGTCTCTTCCAGATTGCCAGCCGCGAAACTCTTGCATCCAACGGCTTGGTGCACCAGAACCTGTTGGCGGAGTTTGCCGCCATTCTGGAAGGACGCGGGCTCGAACCGTTGCCGGACCTGGCTGCATATCGCGGCTAGGGTTGAACCGGGGTTGATCTCCAAAGAGGATGGCAGCGCATATGACCAAGCAAAACAGGATTCTTGCCTCCATGGCGATCATGGTTGCAGTCACGATGCTGTGCCGGCCAGGTCTGGGACAGAGTGCACCTGTGGACCCGGCTTACCAGCAATCCTTCGACAAGTGGAAGGCCGACCTGATGGCCGACATGAAGGACAACTGGCTGCCTCTGGCGGGCTTGTTCTGGCTGAAAGCCGGTCCGAATACCTTCGGAACCGATGCCAAGAATGCCTTCGTGCTTCCCGAGCATACGGCTCCGGCAAGAGCGGGAGAGTTCGATCTCCAGGGCAGCGATGTGAGCGTGAAGTTCGCCTCCGGCGTGCAAGCCACGATCGACGGTAAGCCGGTTACCACGGCGAAACTGCAGGCGGATACTTCCGGCAAGGCGACGGTCTTAGAGCTTGGCAAGCTGCGAATGCACGTGATCCAGCGCGGGCAGCGCATTGGTATACGAGTAAAAGACCTCGACAGCGCAGCGGTTCATGACTATCGTCCGGAGTTTTACCCGCTCAATATCTCGTACAAGATCACGGCCACCTGGATTCCCAGCGACGGCAAGAAGATGGTGGACGTGCCGAATGTGTTGGGTGATGTGACGCCAACTCCAGTAGCGGGCGAAGCCAGTTTCAAAATCAATGGCGAAGAAGTACGGCTCTCCGCTCTGGGTGGTGATCCGAAGGAAGCCCTCTTCTTCATTTTTAAAGATCTGACCAGCAAGACCGACACCTATCCGCCTGGAAGATTTCTCTACAGCGAGCCGGTAGTCAATAACACCATCGTGCTTGATTTCAACGAGGCCTACAATCCGCCGTGCTCGGTGACGCCATACGCGACCTGCCCGCTGCCGCCGAAACAGAATCAGTTGGCTGTGGCGATTCCGGCAGGAGAGAAATATGACCGGAAGTCGGCGGCGGGACATCACTGAAGGGACGTCGGACCTCGGACTTCCGCAAGCCTCAGCCATCCTTTGCCAAACCGGCACTGGCGGTACAATAGATCAAGGATGTGAGGGGCTGGCTTCCCGGGAGCTGGCGGACGCAAGATCACTCCAACTAATTTACGGACTTGAACTGTGGCTCATTTGCTGCTGGATCGAAAAATTGAAAAGCGTCCGAATAGCGTGCCGTTGAAGGGGCGCGTGCTGTTTCTTACCGAGGATCCGTCGCTGATCAAACGTCAGCTGGCGGGCGAGGACTTGCCTTGGGATACGAAGAATCCCGCCAATAACCCCAAACTCCGCGACGACATCTCAACCGACGAAATCACGCCCGCACACCTCTGCTTTTATTTTGACCAGACGCTCGGCGAGATTCCTTACCTCGGCCTGAAGTGTGGCAACGAGATTCCTATCCAGCGCGGCGATGTGAAGCGCGGCGGATTCGTAGCGGCAGTGAGCGGTAAACGCCGTGGCAAGGGATCGAGCCGCGAACAGTCGCCCTACGCCGAGATGTGCGCCGGTATTCAGCTGGTGATCGCGGAAAATATCGAGCGCATCTACAAGCAGAATTGTCAAAACCTGGGTGTGCTGACCTCAACCAATTTCTCGCTGATCGACAGGATTCGCGCCGGGGAACAGATTCCGCTCTCGGAATTCACCCAGGGGGAAGACGAGATTACGCGGCAGGTGATCGAGTACGGCGGCCTGTTCCCGTTCAACGTTGCCCGCATGCAGGGCAAGGTGTTTCTGCCGCCGATCCAGACCGCGAAGCGCCCGATGACGCTGACCGAGAAGGTTTTTGCGCGGCATATGGTTCGCGGAGATGGCGGGGTCGGGGTTCCCGCCGTCCAGCCCGGCGACTCCGGCTTCACCCGCGTCGATCTTCGTTTCAGCCATGAATACGTCACGCCGATGGCGGCCATCTTCTACGAGCAGTTTGTCGGCAAAGACGTGCCGGTGAATGACGCTGCCTCGATCCGCTTCTTCCGCGATCACCTGACTTTCCTCGACGAGGTGATCTCCGAAGAAAAGAAGAAGATGGGACTGCTCGATCTAGCGACGCAACTCAAACTCAAGCAGGAGAGCTTTGCCAAAGCGCAGGGGATCAAGCTGCACGGTGAATTGAAAGACCGCAAGGGTTCGGAGGGTATCTGCCACTCGGTGATGCTCGAGTCTTATGCGCTTCCGGGGCAGGTGAACGTCGGCTCGGATTCGCATACCCCGCACGTCGGAGCCATGGGATGCGTGGCCTTTGGCATAGGCACCACCGACGTCTTCAATAGCTGGATCACGAAAGATGTTCGGGTCAAAGTGCCGGAGTCGGTGAAGATTGTCATCCGTGGCAAGAAGCAGCCCAATGTCACCGCCAAGGATTTCATCCTGAAGATTCTCAGCCTCGACTACGTCCGCAGCGGCAAGGCGCTGGCTAAGGTGATGGAATACGCGGGCGATGCCATTGAAGAACTGAGCGTCGACGAGCGCGCTACCATGACCAACATGGCGGCAGAAATCGGCGGCTTTACCGGGATTGTGGCGCCCGACGACAAGGTCGTCGATTTCCTGGTGGAGCGGCGCGGAATGGATCACAAGCAAGCGGAAGCCATGATTGCAGGCCTGCAAAGCGATCCGGGTGCCCAATATGCCGAAGTGATCGAACTCGACGCGGCCGGGATCACACCGATGGTTGCGACCCCGGGCGATCCCGGCAACGGAAAATACATCCACGATCTGAATACGCCGGTGCCGGTAGAACTGGCCTACGGCGGCACCTGCACCGCCGGCAAGAATGAAGACATGGACATGTACGCTCGCGTGCTGGCTGACGCGCTGAAGCACGGCAAGCGCGTAGCCGATTCGGTGAAGTTCTACATCCAGTTTGGATCACAGGAAACACGGGATTATTGCGTCCAGCAGGGATATCTGGACGTATTCCAGAAGGCTGGGGCGCACGTGATCGAGCCGAGTTGCGGAGCCTGCATCAATGCCGGGCCGGGAGTTTCGACGCGGCCGGATCAGGTCGTGATTAGCGCGCAGAACCGCAATTTTCCGGGACGCAGCGGGCCGGGGCAGATGTATCTGGCTTCGCCGCTGACAGTCGCGGCCAGCGCGGTGGCGGGGTATATCGTGGAGTATCAGCCGAGCGCGGAGCGGGAGTTGGTGGGGGCGTAAGTGGTTATGGAACGCCTGCCCATTGCGGAGTTGCGACGGAA
>Ga0335081_10010247_pt1 | contig 15135 bp, 14 predicted proteins | sample Lox_Sample_35_FD_206713 | JGI IMG/M metagenome (GOLD analysis project Ga0335081, IMG submission 206713) | Soil microbial communities from Loxahatchee National Wildlife Refuge, Florida, United States - Lox_Sample_3.5 | ecosystem: Environmental > Terrestrial > Soil > Wetlands | place: USA...
GATCGAGGCCCGGGTGCGGGAGGTGGTGTTGGTGACCAGGGCCAGCGGGACCCCGGCGGCGCGCAACTGGTGCAGGGCCGCGACCGCCCCGGGCAGCGGTTTCCACGAGACGGTCAGCACGCCATCGATGTCGATCAGCACCGCGCGCATGCGCTGACCATAACCGCTGCCGCCACGCCAGCCCAAGGCACCGGCAGTTGCCAGCAGGCCACTCCTGAAGCCCGCCGCCGGCAAGCCGCCATCAATGCTCCACGCAGCTGGATTCCATGACACCCGACATGCGGCAGATGCGGACATTCGCCCCAAGGGCGGCGATGTATAAATATACAGAACAGGCGACCATCCAATAGGCCATACCGGACTGCCGAGAGGCCTCGCCAACGGCCAAATAACCGCGCGCCGACCCGCCTTACCTGCATCTAATGGGCGGCTGCAGGCTTGTGAAAGGACTCCCGTTGGACAGGCCAGATGGATTGTTCTGGCTGCAGGTTGGCAGCCTGAACGCAGATTGTCAGCCTGGTCGAAGTCGGCCGCTCGTAGCCGATGATCGGATGTTCCCACCATTTTGTTCAGGGCCATGCGGCACTCAGTCACTGGAAGGCGGCGTGGATGTCTTGCTCGGTGGCGGCCTCTGAGACGACGAGGAGTTCGTCGCCGGGTTGCAGCCGGAACTTGGGGCTGGGGACGGTGGGTTCGCCGTTGCGGATGACGGCGGCGACGACGGTGCCGGTGGGTAGGGTGATGCCGGCGAGGGCGTGGCCCACGGCGCGGGAATGAGGCGTGATCGCGGTTTCGATGACGTTGACTCCTGCCTTGCTGAGGCGGAGCAGCGCGACTGTGTCGGTGGTGCCGGTCGCTTCCTCGATCAGCGAGATCAGCGGTGTGGCCGCGGGGACGGCGATGTCGACACCCCAGCGGCGGTCGAACAGCCAGCCGTTGTCGGTGTCGTTGATCCGGGCGGCGACGCGGGGTACGGCGAACTGACGCTTGGCGAGCAGGCTGATGACGAGGTTATCCTCGTCGTCGCCGGTCGCGGCCACGAGCAGATCCGTGGTGAGGGCGCCGGCGTCTTCGAGGACGGTGGGTTCGCAGGCGTCACCGGCCACTAGGCGCGCGGAGATGTGGCCCTCGAGTTCGGCGATGCGGTCGTCGTCGATATCGATGAGGCTGACTTCCTCGCCGGCGGCGGTGAGGACCTGGGCGATCTGGGTACCGAGCCGGCCGGCACCGACGACGAGGACCTTCATGTTCCGAGCTCCTTGTTGAGGAAGCCGCGCAGCCGGCCGAGGGCGGTGGCATCGACGGCGAACGTGACGAGGTCGTCGGGTTCGGCCACGGCGCCGTGAGTGGGGAGCAGTGAGCGGCCGCCTCTGGAAAGCGCCGAGGAACAGGAATCGGCGCACCACTTCGATCGAGAACAGCGGCTCGCGAGGCGAACGAGGCGGCCGCTGCATGACATCGGGTTCAGGTGGCTCCGCGCCGAGCGCCAGCGCTGGCAGCACGTCCGAGCCAAGGTCGATCGCCAGGATCTGCACGGCGCTGATCGGGACGAGCGGGAACCCGACGAACGTCGCGGCCAGGATCGGAGCGAGCTCACCGATGTTGTGGCTGAACAGGTAGATCAGGAACTTCCGGATGTTCTGGTACACCGAACGTCCAAGACGCACCGCGGCGGCGATCGAGGCGAACGAGTCATCCAGCAGCACCATCACCGCGGCTTCACGGGCGACGTCGGTGCCCGAGGCGCCCATCGCCACGCCGATGTCAGCGCGTTTGAGAGCGGGGGCGTCGTTCGCCCCGTCTCCGGTGACCGCGACGACTTCGGCCCGGCTTTGCAGCACGGCGACGACCCTCATCTTGTGCTCGGGACTGACCCGGCACAGCAGCAGCTCGGCCGGGCCGGCCAGCATCTCGCTGAGAGCGCCGTCGTCCAGGGCATCAAGCTGGGTCCCGGTTACCACGGCCGGGTGCGGCTGCTGCACGATGCCCACGTGGCGGGCGATCGCCTCAGCAGTCAGCGGGTGGTCGCCGGTCATCATGACGATGCGGATCCCTGCCTGCCGGCAGGCGCGCACCGAGTCGACGACCTCTGGCCGCGGCGGGTCGCGCATGGCGACCAGCCCCAGGAAGGTGAGGCCCGACTCCGTGTCGTCCTGCGCGACACGAGGGTTCTCGACCCGCCGCCAGGCGGCCGCCAGCACCCGAAATCCCCGCGCTGCCATCTCGTCGCCCGCAGCCGTCACCGCCGAGCGCAGCTGGCCGGTGAGCGGGCAGCCGTCACCGTCCGCGCCGATGTGCGTGCACCGGGCCAGCAGCTCGGCGGGCGCGCCCTTGACGTAGGCGACGTAGCTGCCGTCGGCGTGGTTCACGGTGCTCATCAGCTTGCGGGTGGAGTCGAACGGGAACTCGGCAACCCTTGGGGCCTTGGACTCCTCCGCCGCCAGGTCCAGTCCGGCCTTCGCCGCGGCGACCAGCAATGCGCCCTCGGTCGTGTCGCCGAGCACCCGCCAGCCATCCTGGCCCGACGGCGGGAGAAGCCGGGCGTTGCTGCACAGGGCGGCCGCCCTCAGCAGCGGGCGGACCGGGCCCGGGTCGGTGATCTCGCCAGCCGGCCGGTACCCGACCCCCGACACCGCGTGCAGCCCGCCGTCTGCCCAGACCTGGGTGACGGTCATCTCCGCCTTGGTCAGAGTGCCGGTCTTGTCGGTGCAGATGACGGTGGTGGAGCCGAGCGCCTCGACCGCCAGCAGCCGCTTAACCAGGGCGCGCCGGCGTGCCATCCGCCGCACCCCGATCGCCAGGGACACTGAGAGCGTGGCGGGCAGGCCCTCCGGCACGAGCGCGACCATCACGCCGAGCGCAAACACGAATGTCTCGACCAACGGCTGGCCGCTAGGCACCCGCACGGCGAACACCAGCGCTCCGATGACCAGCGCCACCGCCCCGACCCGGCGGGCCATCGTCGCGACCTGACGCTGCAGGGGCGTCCTTTGCTGGGGCGCCTCATCCGCCAGCCGGAAGATCCGCCCGAACTCGGTCGCCGCCGCGGTGGCGGCAACCACTGCCTTCCCGGCCCCGGCCGCAACCACCGTGCCCATGAACACGCAGTTGCGCGCCTGGAGCAAAGGCGTGCCGCCCGCCACGGGGTCGGTGGTCCGGCCGACCGGCTCGCTCTCCCCGGTCAACGCCGCGTTGTTCACCGCCAGCTCGTGTGCCTCGATCACCCGGCAGTCAGCCGGGACGGCGTCACCGGCCTCGAGCAGCACCACGTCACCGGGTACCAGCTCGCCGACCGGCACCTCCCGCCGTTCACCATCCCGCAGCAACCGGCAGGTGTGCGGAACCATCTCCTGCAGCGTCTCGGCTGTCCGCTCCGCGGAATACTCCTGCGCGAACCCGATCACTGCATTGAGCACGACCACGCAAAGGATCGCCACCGCCAACTGCAAGTTGCTGACGTCACCGGGCTGCAAGGCGTAGGCAAGGAACGTGATCCCCGACGCGACCAGCAGCACTACGGCAAACAGGTCCGTGAACTGCGCAGCGAACCGGCGCCAGATCCGGCGCCGCCGCGGACGAGGCAACTCGTTGGCTCCGAAGCGCTCGCGCCGCGCAGCCACCTCTGCGTAGGGCAAACCCCTCGCCGAGGACCCCAACACGGTCAGCGCGTCACGCACGGGCAACGCTTGCACCTGCAGGTCGGCCGCATCCGGCACCGCGCCTGCCTCCCGCCCGGACCGGCCGAGCGTCACCGCGTCCATCCCGACAGACCCGTCAAACCAGCTCCCTAGCGGCCGCGAATCACCCTGACCGGCAGCCTACGAACGGTGACCGTCCTCCGCACAGGGCCAAACGACCCATCGGCTCGCCATCAGGGACCAGCGCCTGACACAGGCGCTACCAGGTCGCAGGCTGCGCTTGGCGACCGCGACCAGCGGCATGACCACCAGCGCCGCCGCCATGACCGCCATCCCGGCCATGGACTGCTCCGGCCGGTGCTGGCTGGCCAGATCAGTGACGCTCTCGACGACCAGGCAGGCGGCGAGCGTGCTGGGGATCGCCGGGTCGCGCCTGAGCGCCGCCGTCCCTGCCCGTGTGCGGCTGGCCGGGTACGGCCTGCTGATGCTGGCGCTGGCGGCCACCACGACCGTGCGCCGCCGCTCCCAGCCCACGGCGACGCACGACAGGGGCCGGGTTCCCGGTTTTCGTGCCGCTCGCGGCACCGCGTTCTGCAGGGCAGGCACCTGCCGTATCGGGCCTGGGACACTGTGGTCATGACATGTGGGCAGCGCCGGAGGCTGGTGCTGGTCCGGCATGCCGAGGCGGCCGGGCCCGGGGCGCCACATCATGACCGGCCGCTTGCCCGCCGAGGTCACCGGGATGCTCCCGCCGTGGGGCGGTGGCTCCGGGATGCGCGCTGCGTTCCGGACCAGGTTTTGTGCTCGACAGCCCGCCGGGCTCGTGAGACATGGCAGCTCCCCGCGGTCGCGCTCGGGGCTGCGGTACCTGTGATATTTGATCACGACATTTATGACGCGTCCCCGGCCGGGCTGATCGGCATCATCCGCGGCCCGCCTTCTGCGGCCCGGACCGTGGTGGTGGCCGGGCATGACCCGGCTGTCCGGGTACTCGCGCTCATGCTGGCAGGACCTGGCACCAGTGCGGCCGGTGGTTCCGCGGACGTCACACTGGGGCCGGACGTCCTGGACCGCATGAGGGCCGGGTTCCCCACCGCTGCGATCGCCGTTCTGGAGGTCAGCGGACCCTGGTCCCAGCTCGGCCCAGGGCGGGCACGCCTGACCGGTTTCGTGACTCCAGGTGAGATGGGTACCGCAGGCACCCGGATGCGAGTCTTGTGACCGGCAATCCGCCCGGGAGCCACGTCCGTGCGTCCCCTTGCTGGGTCAGCACGGCGAGTCAGCCTGGTCTGCCAGTGGCGCCGACGGGACGGCAGCAGGGTGTCAACTCTGCTGCCTGATCATCGAGACGAGCGCTGTCGCCGGTGAGACCAGCGCGTCGACCCCCACGAGTGGTTGAAGAGCTCGTCGTTGGCCGGGTCGTTAACGCGGGCGATGACCCGCGGGACGTTGAAGCGCCTTTGGCGAGAAGCGATATGACGAGGTTGTCCTCATCGGACTGCGTGCAGGCGACCAGGACATCCGCCCGGAGCGCCCCGGCGGCCTCGAGGGTCGATAGGACCAGCGCGTCCCCGCGCACGGCGCGCAGGCCGGCCTTGGCGAGCGCCGATTCGCGCCCGGGCTCGGTGTCGATGACCGTGACCTCATCCCGGCCCTGTGGAGCGCATCGGCGACCTGCTCTATTCGTCTACATGAGAAGGTTGCGCAGCAATTGCCGCTGCGACGTAAGCGCGCAGGCTGAACAGGAAGGTTATGCACGTCTATGCATAAACGCGTGCATAGGCAACGCCCTCATTTCGACGCATGTGAGCAAGTGGATACTCACGCTCACCAGCGCTCAGATCATCCGTTCACGCGCGGCAGACCGAGCTGGTAGCGGCGCTGCCGGTCATATCGGCGGCGATGCACACGGTTGAATGCGACCGGCGTTGGCTATTCGCTGAAGTCCTCAGCGCTGCCCGGGGTGTCCAGGGCCGGCGTCGCGAGCGGTGGTGGTGAAGCGGTGCCAGTAGGTCGCGGGAGCTATCTTCAGGTGGCGGCGGAAGGCGCGCCGTCGAGCGGCATGCGCGCGGCGTGTTCCTTACGCTGGGGGGGGGGGCGGGGGCGCCGACGGGGAGGAGGGAAACGCTGGGCGGCAGCCGCCAGATAGACGGCCAGCGCGAGCACGCAGGCGCACAGTGCGGCCGAGGACAGGGCGAGTGCGGGGCGCAGCCCGACCACCGCGCCGAACAGGCCGACGGTGAACCCGCTGCCGATCCGCATCCCGTTGGCGCTGGTGCTGTAGACGCCGATCACCTGGCCCTTCTTCTCGCGAGGCGCGCGCAACTGCGTGACCGTCTGGGTGATCGACAGCACGGCCAGGTTGGCGACGCCGCCGATGACGAGCAACGGGGCGGCCACCAGGTAATCGTGGCTGACCGCGAACAAGACGGTCGACGCGCCGTAGACGACGGTGGACCATAGCGCCGCGCGGACCGAGAGCCTGATCCAGCCGGTGCCCTCGAGCAGCAGGCCGCCGAGCACGCCGCCCAGGCCGTTGGCGAACAGCAGCACGCCATAGGCCGCGCCGCTTGCGATACCGGTCGTGGTGTCCGCGATGGTGGGCATTACCGTCTGCATGGCCGCGCCGATGAAGAACGAGCCGAGCCCAGCGAGGATGATCATGGTGGCGAGCACCCGGTCCTTGCTGACGTCCCTGAACGCCTTCGCGGCGGCCAGCACGCCCACGCGCTCCCTGGCGACGATGCCGTACCGCGTGTGGCCGGTGAACTTGGTCCGCGCGGCCAGCAGCGTCAGGGGCAGGTAGAACGCGATGTTGACCCAGATGCCGTGGATGGGGCCGAGCCCGAGCAGCAGTGCCGAGCCGACCACCGGGCCCAACAGGATGCCGAGCGACCGGGCCGTCGAGTTGAGCCTGATCGCGCTCGGCAGGTCGGCTGTGCCTACGAAGTCCTCAAGCAGCAGCTGCTCCGGCGGCGCCCACAGCGCCCCGGCCATGCCGTGCAGGATCAGCAGGATGCACGCGTCCCAGACGGTGAGCGTGCCAGTGGCGAACAAGATGCCCCAGGTCAGCGATACGACCATGAACAGCGCCTGCGAGCCTTGGATGAGCTTGCGGCAGTCGCCCGGCAGGCGGGGTTGCGCAGTGCGGCGAACCTGGCCGGCTGGGCCTGCGGGAAGCCCGGCACCACCTCGGGCTGCGGGGCGGCCGACTCGGGGTCTAGGACCGGGATATGAGAAGGGACGCCGCACGCAGCACACACGCGCGCTACTTTACCGGGAGATCGTTAGAGCGGCTAACGGTCAGCGGCTGCCGCGGCTAGCCAGAGCCTGACCGCCGCAGTTGACGGCCGCTGGCGATCGCACCACGATTATGACGACTGTTACCTAGCAGGAGGGGACCCATGATCCTGATTAACATCAAGATGCAGATCCGGCCCGAGAAGATGGACGAGTGGCTGGCGCTGGCCGACTCCTACGCCAAGGACGTCAACTCCGAGGACGGCTGCTTGTTCTTCCAGTTCGCCCGGAGTCTTACCGACGACAACGAGTTCGTCTGCATCGAGGGTTTCAAGGATGCCGAGGCGGGTGGCACGCACGTCAAGCAGCCCTACGTGAAGAAGTTCTTCGACACCGCACCCGACTTGGTGGCGGCGCAGCCGCAGATCATCTACATCGACACTCCGCATGACGGCTTCGGCCCGATGGGCGAGATCAAGCCTCGCTGACCGGCTACAGCACACCTGCCGACCCCGGCTCAGCCGTGCGGCCGTCGTCTTGCTGGCGGCGGTAGCTTGGGCGGCATGGGAGCGAAGGACCATCTGGCGGCGCGGGAAGAGCCTGGCGAGCCGGCGGCGCTGGCCGACCGGCTGTTCCGTGACATGGCCGGCGCGCTGGAACTGCTCACCGTGTATCTGGGCGAGCGGCTGGGCCTGTACCAGGCGCTGTATGCCGGCGGGCCGGCCACCTCCGCGGAACTGGCCGCCCGGACGGGCACCACCGAGCGGTACATCCGGGAATGGCTGGAACATCACGCCGCTAGCGGGCTGCTGGAAGTGGATGATCCGGCGGCTGGGCCGCTGGCTCGCCGGTACTGGCTGCCACCGGGACACGCCCCTGTTCTCGCCGATACCGGCGATGTGCGCTACCAGGCGTTCACCGGTACCGAGATAGTCCGCGCCGCGCGCTGGATGCCGGAAGTGGCCGACGCGGTCCGAAGCGGCGGCGCACCGCCTGCGCTGCCGTGGGGGCCTGAGGGCCGGCCGGAGTTCAACCGGGCGGTGTTCCTCAACCTGCTGGCCAGGCAATGGCTGCCGGCCATCGCGGACGTGGACCTGCGGCTGCGCAGCGAGCCGCCCGCACGGGTGGCGGACCTGGCTTGCGGAACGGGCTGGTCCAGTATCGCCATGGCACAGGCGTATCCGCTGGTCAGCGTCGACGGCTTCGACCTGGACGCGGACGCGATCCAGGCCGCCCGGCGCAATGCGCACGAAGCTGGCCTGGCAGACCGTGTCACGTTCACCGTCGCTGACGTGTCCGGCTCCAGTGGGCCCGGCCAGTACGACCTGGTGACGATCATCGAAGGGCTGCACGACATGTCCCGCCCGGCGGATGCGCTGCGCGCGGCACGCGGGATGCTCACCGAACCGGGCTGCGTCATCGTCGCCGATGAGCTGGTCGAGGACGAGTTCACCGCCCCCGCTTCCATCGAGGAGCAGTGTCACTACGCCTGGAGCGTGGTCGCCTGCCTTCCCGCCGTCATGGGCGACCCAGGCACCGCCGCGACCGGAGCCGTGATGCGACCCGCCACGCTGCGCCGGTACGCCATGGAAGCCGGCTTCCAGAGCCTGGAAATCCTCCCCGTCCAGGCGGGACTGCTGCGCTTCTACCGGCTGACACCGGCCTGGCGCAGTCAGGGCTGACGGCCTGCCTGGTACCGGGGAAGTACCCTTGGGCGATGTTCTCGCCGCAAGGCCCGTCCCTGCGTGAACTGGCGATGCAGGCGCTGTCCTCGGTCGAGGGCGGCTACGACCTGCTTGCCCCGAAGTTCGACCACACGCCTTTTCGCACTCCCGACAGCGTGCTTGACGCGACCGCCGGCGCATTGCGCCCGTTCGGCCCGTTCGGCCCGGGATTGGACGTGTGCTGCGGCACCGGCGCGGGCACGCGGGTCCTGAGATCCCTGTGCCAGGGACCGGTCACAGGCGTCGATTTCAGCACTGGCATGCTCGCGCAGGCGCGCCGTACGCACCCGGACGCCAGGTGGGTACGGGCTGACGTCCGGGCCCTTTCCTTCGCCGGGGCCTTCGACCTGGCGGTCAGTTTCGGAGCACTCGGGCACTTCCTGCCCGCCGAACGGCCCGCGCTGTTCGCCGGCGTGTACCGTGCGCTGCGGCCTGGCGGGGTTTTCGCTTTCCCAATCGGTGCGCCGCAGCCCATCACCTCAAGCTGGTACTGGACACTGCTCGGGTTCGACCTGGCTATGCGGGTCCGCAATGCCGTGTGGCGTCCCTCGTTCGTCATGTACTACCGCACCTGCCCGCTGCGCGCGGTCTGCAACGACCTGACAATGTCCGGGTTCACCGTGACCACCGTCCCCTTGACCGCCCTAGGCCGACGCGAGGACGGCAGCCCGCAGTACCGGCTGGTCCTCGCGCGCAGAGCCAGCGCGGCCTGACTGCCGCCGGCCGTCTGGGTGAACCAGCAGGCGATGGGCGGATATTCGGTCGCCTGCGTTGCCGGGGTCGTTCACACTGGCCGGATGGGGCGAACCGTCAGCGCCGTGGTGACCTGGGGCGAGGCTTATCTCGGGGTGATCGGCCCGTTTCCTGTGAGCCTCCCGTGGTGGTCGGAGGTGGAGCCTGTCGCGGAGCATCTGCGCGAGGCGCTCGGCGTCCCTGTGTTCGTGTTGCGCCTGCTGCTGGTCGAAGGCGGGGAGGGCGGCCGCGATGGTCACGTTACCTATCACGTGGCCGCGCTCAGCCGCCCGGCACCCGGCCTGCTGGCCGGACGGCCGGTTGATCAGGCGGCGCTGACCCGGCCCGAAGACCTGCGTGCGCCGTGGGCCCGGGTGGAGGGCATCGGCGAGGTGCTCGGCTGGGCGGCTGAGGTGCTCGGCGCCGCGGGCCGCCGTCATCCGGGTAATTGCCGCCCACCTCAGAGACGGCGCGGCGGCGTCCTGGCAGGGCCTGGTCTTCGACTTCAACGGCGTCGTCTTCGACGGCGGCGACTTCCGCGACGCCGAGTTCTCCGGCGGCCTGGCCGTCTTCGACAACGCCAGGTTCTCCAGCGGCACGGTCCGCTTCAACCGCGCCAGGTTCTCCGGCGGCGAGGTCTACTTCGGCGGAGCCACGTTCACCGGCGGCACGGTCCGCTTCAACCGCGCCAGGTTCTCCGGCGGCACGGTCAGCTTCCGCGACACCGAACTCTCCGGCGGCGCGCTCGACTTCGGTCGCGCCAGGTTCTCCGGCGGCACGGTCCTGTTCCACGGCGCCGGGTTCTCCGGCGGCACGGCCGGCTTCGACGATGCCGAGTTCTCCGGTGGCACGGTCGACTTCAGTCACGCCAGGTTCTCCGGCGGCACGGTCGACTTCAGCGCTGTTCACGACTGGTCGTTCCCGCCCGTATTCCCTGGACAGACACGCCTCCCTCAGGCGTGAAACTCCCCGGGCTGGCCTAGCAGCCGACCGGCTCCGGTCAGCTGCTCGAGCAGGAGCCGCGGTGCACTGCACTCTCGGGCCGGTCAGTAAGACCCGAGATCGGACGCATCGAACACGCCGCAAATCACCGGAATCAGGTGACCGCCGCTCACCGCGCCCGTGGCTATAACAATTCCGACCCGGTCCCGGCGCATACCGGGATCGCGAACGACAGGAGTCCGACATGAGCGACTGGAACGCGAAGACCATCGCGGAGTTCCGGGCGAATGAGGGCAGGGTCGGCGGGAACTTCGAGGGCGCTCCGCTGGTCCTGGTGCATCACCGCGGCCGCACAAGCGGGCGGGAGTACGCTACGGGCGGCCGGGGTCCAGGTCAACTCGTCTGATCCAGGTGATGACAGCTAACCCTGCGTTAGTGCGTGAAGAACACGTGGGTGGCCCCGCTGGGGACGGTGACCGTTTCCAGGGTGTAGCGCTCGTGCAGCCCGTCGAGGCCGTCCCAGAGCCGGACGCCGCGGCCGAGCACGATCGGGACCAGCACGATGTGCAGATAGTCGACCAGGTCAGCCCGCAAGAACTCGTTGATCGTGGTGGGCCCGCCGCCGAGCCTTATGTCCAGGCCGCTGGCCGCCTTCTGGGCCTGCTTCAGGACCTCGGCCGGGGTGCCGCTGACGAAATGGAAGGTGGTGTCGCCGACGGTGAGCGGTTCCCGCTCGTAGTGCGTCATCACGAAGCAGGGCGTGTGGAACGGCGGGTCCTCTCCCCACCAGCCACGCCAGCCGTCCTCGGGCCAGGGGCCCGTGGTGGGCCGGAACTTGTTCCGGCCCATGATCTCGGCGCCGATCGCCGTCCCCCAAGCCGACGCGATCGCCTCGTCCGGCCCGAGCTTCCCGTCAGGTTGCAGTCCGCGCCAGATCCGGATCTTCCCGAACCACTCCATGAACGCCTGATGCGCATGGCCGAAGGCCGCGTCGAGCGACTGGCCCTCGCCCGTAGCGAATCCGTCCAGCGACACGACCAGGTTGTGCACCCGAAGCTTAGACACATTGACCTCCGCTCGTTGATGGACGTGCCTGGCAGTTCAGACTCCGCCGACCGCCCCGCCTCATCGTCCCGCCCGAGCCGGTCTTGGCTATTGCGGTTAGCGAAGAGCGGGGTAGTACTTACAAGCAGTCTTGATGCTCGCCCAGAGCGCAGGCAGCCGACCGACGTTCACCCATGTGGTGCTTTGGCGCCGGTGGCCTGCCCGCTTCAGGTCCGCGGCGAGGCCCGGAAGATGGCCGGCGCCCCACAGCAGCACGGCATCGGCGTCGGACGGCAGGCGCGCGAGGACCCGGGCGTTGCGCTCCTCGACCGTCACATGGCTGAAGCGGCGGCTGGCGTCGTCCCACGTCGTAATACGCCGCACGAGATCGAACCAGTCCAGCGACACCAGCCGGAACACCACCGCAGCTGCGGCGCCCGCGAACGCGTCCGCCTGGTCTTGTGCCAGCGACGATCCGAACACGTCCGTAAGATCCTCGCGTAGCCCGTGCACGGTCTCCGGGCCCGCCAGTCTGACCAGCTCCAGGTCGGTCATATCCACATTGCGCCATGACGGAGCACATGTGAAGACAGCGCCCTGCTCCACCCACCCGAGACTCCTGCAGACCCGCCGGGGCGTTTGCTCCCCCATCGCCCGGGGCGCGTCCCGGGTGGCGCGTTCGCTGGCGCTGGCCGCCGCCCATTCCTCCTCCGCAGCCGCACTGATCCGCTCGTAGCAGACGATCGCGCCCGCCACCTCCAGTCGCGTCACCAGGGCGTGCAACCTCGTGTAGTAGCTGGCTTCGCCAACATGCGCCGTCCCGACCAGGGTCACGGTACGGCCCGTGCTCTGATGCTCGTAGCGGACGACCGGGGTCTGCAGCACCCCCCGCCGTACCCGCAGCTTCCTCATCATCAGGCACCTCCGGACACAAGCGATGCAGCCACGAGGTAAACGTAAGGGCAAAACCGTCCGCCATCCCCCGGCAGAGCCGGGCCCGCCGGTGGGCGCCGACGTGACCCTGGCGGTGGGCTCAGGTCATGCCACGGCGCCTGTTGCCCGCGGCGAGCGGCGGGCTCGGACCTCGAGGATGGGCTTGTCCGCGTCGGCCGCGCCGGGTTCGGCGAGCTGGCGCCACATGGCGTCAATCATCGGCTGCAGGAACAGGTGCCCGAGCTGGCGGACCATCACGTCGATGACTTGGCTGGATTCGGGTCTTGTGGTGGAGGCGAATCCGGTGGCGCGAAGCTGGGTGACTTCCCTCCGCGCCAGCTCGGTGAGCCGTTCGAGCAGGCGCCCCCCAGAAGGGGTGGAATTAAGGACCGTGCGGCGCAGGTAATTCACCACCGCAGGATTGGCCGCGAGCATCTCCTGCACGGCCGCGTCGCGGGCGGCCCCGATCTCCGCAGGGGTGCCGGTGACGGGTACCTGCGCGATTGCCTGGGCGAAATAGTCGACGACCAGCTGTTCAACGGCGTCCCGGAGCCCGTCTTTCGTGCCGAAGTGGTGAACAAGCAGTCCCACTGTCACGCCTGCGGCGGCGGCGATCGCCCGCATGGACGTGCGGTCCTCGCCGTGCTCCGCGTAGAGGTCCATCGCGGCGTTGCGGATCCGTGCCTTCGCGGTCAGGTCCTCGCCGCTGGCGCGCGGATCTACCGGCGTCCTCATCCGGCCTCCCGTGTCTTCGGCACTTTATGTCCGCTCAAGATACTGTACATCTGAATTATTTACTATACGATTGTATAGCACGGAGTAAGGAGTAATGAGCGGCCAGGCCCCCGCCCCGCAGGGCGATGGCCGACCGCCTGTCGGCCCGCCGGCGCGCGGACTGCTTACCGGCCTGCCCTGCGAGCTGGGCGGGTCCAGTCGCCGTTCGGCCCGCAGCCCATCTGCTGCAGGCCATCTGCGAGGTTCTGAGACTGACAACATCACCATCATCGAGCGGCTGTGAGGAGCACGGTCATGGCTAGTGCCATCGTCAGGGGCCTGCCGTCCACGCACGGCGACCACTACCAGCTCAACACCACCACCTTGATCCGGCACGCGGCGCGGACCTACCCCGAACAGCAGATCGTCTACCGCAGACCGGACGGCGGCTGGGACCGCTACACCTACGCCGACGCCTACGCCCGGATCCAGAAGGCCGCCAACGTCCTGCGCGGTCTCGGCGCGGGGCCGGGCGACGTTGTGGGGGTGCTGGACTGGAACAGCAGGCGCCACTTCGAGCTGTACTGGGCGATCCCCGGCATCGCCGCGGTCATGCTGCAGATGAACCTGCGGCTGGCTCCGGCGGAGCTGGGCTACGTCACCGATCACAGCGGCGCGTCCTGGGTGCTGGTCGACGAGACGCTGCTCCCGGTCGCCGAGCAACTGGCCCCGTACGCACCGAAGGTCCGCGGCTGGGTCGTCATGTCCGACAAGCCGCCCGAGGCGATCTCCACGACGCTGCCGGACGTGCGCCACTTCGAGGAACTGCTGGCGGCGGCGGACGCCGGCATCGACTGGCCGGTCATCGAGGAAACCTCTGCCTACAGCGCCTGTTACACCACCGGAACCACCGGCCGCCCCAAGGGCATCTACTACTCCCACCGGGGCATTTACCTGCACACCATGGCCGAGGTCACCGCGCTGGGCATGCGCAGCGACGACACGGTCCTGCTGATCGCCCCGATGTTCCACGGCCAGTGCTGGGGCCTTCCCCAGGCTGCGGTGCTGGCAGCGGCGAAGATCGTGCTCCCCGGCCGCTACACCGCCGACGAACCCGGAGTGCTGGTGGACGCGATGATCGCCGAGCAGGTGACGGTGGCCAACGGCGCGCCGGCTACCTCAAGCTCACCGACCGGCTCAAGGATGTCATCAAAAGCGGCGGCGAGTGGATCTCCTCCATCGACATGGAAAACGCCATCACCGGCTACCACGCCCACCTCGACGCCAGCGCCCTCGGCCTGACCTTCGAGGCGCTGGTGTTCGTCACCATGGGCTATGAGGACCGCGAGACCATCGCCGCCTTCGAGCAGCAGCTCGCCGGCATCCCGCACGTGCTCTCTGCCCAGCGCCTGTTCGGCGACCCGGACTACCTCCTGCGCGTCGTCGCCCGCGACCTGCCCGCCTACCGCCAGCTATATGACGAGCAGCTCGCAGCCCTCCCGGGCGTCCTGCGCCTTAACTCCACCCTGGTGATGAAAACCGTCGTCGAAGCCCGGCCCTTGCCCCTGTGAGCGCGGCTCTCATCGCTGGCCGGGGGTGGATCCGGCCAGCCGGAACTGGTGCGTGGTGGCGCCGAACGGATCGCCCTTGGCGTAGGCGAACACCTTGGCGGGCGTGACCGAGAACACCATCGCCTCGCCGCGGCCGTCGGGGTCGCGGAAGCAGCCGCCGCGAGCGGTCCACTGCCACCGCCCGTCCCACTTGGCGGCAAACGCCCCGGCGACGCGGCCGAGCACCGCGTCGTCGGTGACCTGCACCGGCGGGCCCCAGACAGGCCCATGCCGGATGAGACTGGCCAGGAGCGCAGAAATCATCGCCGCGTGGCGTGCAGCATAGGTGGAGGCAACGGTGATCACGGAGGTTAGCCCGATGTCCGCACTCAAGACCGAGGCCAGCCGCCCGCGCGGGGACCAGGCGCGGGCCGACGTCGTCGTTATCGGCGCCGGGTTCGCGGGGCTCGTGGCCGCGCGCGAACTGGGCCGCGCGGGGCTCGACGTGCTCGTGCTCGAGGCCCGCGACCGGGTCGGCGGGCGCACCTGGACCGACCGCAGGCTCGGCCACGACCTGGAGCTCGGCGGCACCTGGGTGCACTGGGTGCAGCCGCACAC
>Ga0335081_10010248_pt1 | contig 15135 bp, 24 predicted proteins | sample Lox_Sample_35_FD_206713 | JGI IMG/M metagenome (GOLD analysis project Ga0335081, IMG submission 206713) | Soil microbial communities from Loxahatchee National Wildlife Refuge, Florida, United States - Lox_Sample_3.5 | ecosystem: Environmental > Terrestrial > Soil > Wetlands | place: USA...
GTCCTGGCGGCAGGGCCTTATTTGCGTTCAGGGGGGATGCGGTCGTGCTCGGCGCCACAATCGGCGGTGAAGTGCTGGGCGCTGCGGTCGGCGACGGGGTACCTGGCGGCGGGGCGGTGGTCGGCGGGACGGTCGGCGACGGCGCAGGAGGCCCTATGGTCGGTGCCGTCGTTGGCTGCACCGGCGGCTCGATGGTCGGCGGCGCCGGTTGGTTAGGTGGCTTCGGCGCCACGGTCTCAGGCGCCGGTACAGCCGGACCGGGCCCCGGGACCACCGGCCGCACCGCCGGAACCTGCGACGAACCCTGCGCAGGTTCCGGCGACAACCGGCCAAATATGATTCCCGTCGACGCTGCTGAACTCGGCGCCGGGAACACCGCAACCGGTACAAGGCGCGGCGCGGGTGGGACCGGCTCGATCAGCGGATCAGCCGGATCGTGCACCACCACCGTCGGGGGCCGGCCGACCACCGTCACCGGCGCCGGAAGCTGCACGATTTTCGGCCTGTGGGCGGCGTACACCGCGACCCCCGTTATCGCGGCGACCGCGAACCCGCAACCCGTCAGCAGCCGCCACGGATGCGCTCCCAGCTCGAGCGCGGCCCACCGCCGCCATGTGTTCCCACGCACCCAGCCACTTTATGCTCACAGCCGTGACGCGGGTAAAACGGCTCTGGTCGCTGCGTGACCTAGACCGCATGTTCGGGAAACGACCCGGCTACTTCGCATACCAGCTCGCCACCCAGCGCACGTTCCCGGCGCCGGACTTCCAGGTCGGCGCGCGGACCTTCGCGTGGGATCCGGGCCGGGAAACGGAGATCGGGCAGTGGCTGAAAGACCGGGAACATTTCAAAGCGCTGCGGGCGAAACAGCGACGTGAATCGGTGCTGCGTTATGTCCGGGCGCCGCAGCTGCCGCCGGTGCCGCGTACCCAGGCGCTGACACGGCAGGGTCTTGCCGCTGAGCCGCAGATCATCGCGGTGCCCGCGCGTGCGATCAAGGTTGGGGATGTGCGGCCGTGGGGGGGTGTGGTGGACCGGATTCCCCAGCGTGACCACAACGGCCGGCTGATCATCCATGATGATGTGCTCGGTTCCCCGGCTGGGCCGGGGTTCCGGGTGCGGCCGGACGCGCTGGTGTTTATCCGGCCACGGCCCGGTGGGATGGGTTCAGGCGGTGGGGAACGGTCTCGGCCATAGCGACACGTGGAGCCGGGTTTCGCCCCGGATCCCGGGGATCTGGTCGATCTGCGGGATCCGGGGTATCCCAGCGATTTCGTCGTCGGTGACCGTCACGTCGCCGCCGGCTTGGGTGACCAGCAGGGCGATGAGCCGGTACGCCTCATCGAGTTCGAGTTTCAGCTTCGCGGTCGCGCGGTCCAGATCCGCTTCGGCGGACCGGGGGTCAGGCAGGTACATCAGCAGCCGTCCGGTGGGGTGGGCTGGTGTGCGGTGAGGCCGGCGACGATCTTTTCGGTTCGGCGGAGGTGGTGCAGCCAGTTCTGGCCGTCGCTGCAGCGGTCACCGTGGCCGGTGGCGGCGTCGGCGCAGTCGGCGCAGTACCGGTCGTGGTTTGCCAGGTTTTCGGTGGTGCGGGCCACTTCGCGGCAATACACGGCCAGCGATGAGGTGCCGTTCACGTTGCGGCCTTGCGGCGTTGGGTGCGGTAACGCTGCATGGTCCGGTCTGCGACTTTGAGGGCCTGCTGGATTTGGGTGTCGGTGCAGCCCATGTCTTTCATCGCGACATATTCCTCGTACCGTTCGTCGCGTTCTTTCCGGCCGTTGCCGCCGACGCGGTTACACGTATTGCACCGCGCTGAACGGGCAAGGATCGGTTTCCCGCAGCCGGGACACAACTTCTCAGCCATGGTTCAACTTACCATGCTCACACCGGCCAGCCAGTAAGATCCGCGAGCCGGTGTTCCGGCTGCCCGTCCGCGTTACGGTGCACCGTCGCCCGGCCGCAGCCACGGCGCACACACAAACCGGCCAGCAAAACATCGGGGCCGCGTGGCTCCAGCACGTGCACACATTCGCCGCCGCTGTTGGGTTCGCCGGTGTTGTTCCACGGCAATCCGGTGCTGGTGTAGTTGCCACTGCTCACGACTGGTCCCCTTTCCACCGCCGTTTGATCCGCCGGTCCGACCCGGATGTCCGCAACGCGTTCTGCCACGCCCGGTGTTCCGCTTCGGCGAGCGCACCGTATTCGTACAGCGGTTTCCGGTCCGGTGACCCTGCCAGCGGCTGCAGATAGCCGCGTGCTTTCCACTGGCTGATGGTGCAGGCGGCGACACCGAACACTTTCGCGGCCTGGGCGGTGGTGAGGTAGATCCGGCCGTCCGGGCCTGGGTCGGGCAGTTCCACCGCACCCCCGCCCTGACCTGAAATGATCAGTGAACCGTTTCTGGGCGCGGTTATGGAACCTGCGGACGATTTTACACCCGTGATCATGGGCGGGGCAGTGGGAACCGCCGCGCGGATTCACCTGGTTTGCCGGACAGGGACCTGGTCCCGGGGTTACGTTCACCGGCATGAGACCGAAACGTAACCTTCGCCGGGTAACCCTCGCCGCAGCGTTCACCGCGATGATGGCACTCGGGTTCTCCAGCTGGCCCGCACCGTCCGAAGCGGCCACCACCCCGAAACGGCTCACCGCATACAACTGGGCGGTTACCCAGCGCGGCGCCCCCTATGTGTGGGGCGGCTCCGGGCCGTACTGGGCCGGGTACGACTGCTCAGGGCTTGTCATGGCCGCCTACGCGCATGCCGGGATCAGTTTGCCGCACAACACAGTCGCCGACGTGGACAGCGGGAAACTGATCTGGGAACAGTATCCCCGTAAAGGTGATCTCGCGATGTTCGGGCCGGTGTGGGCGCCGTACCACGTCGAGCTGTGGGACGGCGGCCACACCACCTTCGGGGCGACCGGCGACCGGGTGTGGTGGCACGGTTACGGCGGCTGGTACTGGCCGGTGTTCTGGCGGGTACGCGGCGCCGGTTGAATCCCTGACGTGCGCGCGTGCGGAAATTTGCCCCGCGCGCGTCAGGAAAACGCCCCGGACAGCGCCAGCGTCAGTACCCAGAAAACTATGTCCTTGTGCCGCTGCGACACCGGCAGATCCTGGTACGGGACCATACACGGGTGAGTTTTACGTTCAAGGTCTTTCTCCGGGCCGTAGACCCAGCCCAGCCCGGCCATGTGGTCCATCCACATGGCGTGCAGATCGCGGGGGAACTTGCCTTCCCTGCGGACCGCTGCGACCCCGGCGATTTTCGCCGACCGTACCTCGTTGCGTTCCGCGTCCCATGTGGTCGACGGCATCGGGTCGCCCTGGATGTTCTGCAGCGCTGAGTTCGCGGCGTGCGTTACCCGCGCCACCTGTTCGTCGGTGTAAGGGAAAACGTCTGCGTTAGCGGCCATATCCGCACGGTACGTGTAACCACGTGATCGGATCAAGATGGTGTGGCGGGGAGACCGTTTTCGCGGAGCCGGCCTGCGGTTCAGGGCCGTCCGAGCGTTGGATAGTTCCCCTGACCCCGCCTGCACCGGATGCTATCAGAACACCGCGGCCATGTGCGGGTACACCGACTCGTAGGAGCTGTACTCGTCCAGCGACATCAACCGGCCACAGCTGGGGGTGCGGCACTCGACATGGGCGTCCCCTTCGGTCCAGGTCAAGGAGAACCTTTGGCAGCGGGTGCAGGGCAGCCGTTTCGAATGCCGCACCGTCCCCGCGCGCCCGGCGGTGATGAATTTCCGGTGCCACAGCAGGATCTCGCTGCCGAAGTCGGCGCCGAAATCCGGGTGACCGATCGCGACGGTGAAGTTCAGCAGCAACTGATCCACGGACGCGGTGATCGCAGTGGACAGGTGGCCACGGCGGGCCGGGGTGTCGCGGTGTTTCACCGTGTATTCCCAGTCGCAGAGCAGAGCGGCGAGGTCGGTCACCATGTCCATCAACGGGGACGGGGTGCGGGTGCCGCGTGACCCGGACACTTTCTGCCCGTCGATGCGGGGGGCGCGGAGGCCTTCGGCTTCGGCGGCGACGCGGGCGGCGAGGTCGTCGAGTTCGGCGAGGCTGCGGCGGATATGCGCGGTGTCCCGGCCACACCAGATCGGGTCACCTGGAACCGCTGTGAGGTCGGGTGGCTGGGGCCGTGGTGGTGGTGGGGTGGTGCGGGGCCCGGCCAGCCATGCGGCCATGGCGGTGTCGTGAGCGATCAGGGCTTGGGTGTGGGCGGCTGCTGCTTTGCGGTAGGTGGTGTTGCAGGAACCTGGGCAGGTGGCAGCAGGCACGGGGGTCAGTTTAATACCTGGGGTGGTGTGTGTCCTGCCGTGTGGCTGCTGATTCAAGACGGGACCATGAACGAACAGGAGCCGCCCCTTGTTAGGGGGTGTCTTCTACCGTTCCGCTGCTTCCGGCAGCACCGCGTCCGGGGATCTCCCAGCCTGCCGCTGCCTTTTCCAGGGGCCACGGCTGGCTTTTCCGGTACCACACCGCCACGCGGCAGGACATGGGTTCAGGTTAGCAACCGGTTTCCTGCGCGGCGATACCCTCAACTATCCGGTGCAGATCGCTCAGGGTGTTCTCAGCGTTGAACAGGTGCGCGGCCTCGCTTGGGTCGAGACCGGCTAGCTCCTGGGCGTACTGCCCGATGCTCCGCTCGTTGCCGCCGTTCTCACCTGGCAGGGAAACCAAGATTTCGCCGTACTCTGCGCTGATCAAGGTGCGTTCCGGGGCGAACATGAGGACCATCCACCCGGCGAAACAGGCCGTGGTGCCGCACGTGGTGGCACCACGGCTTAGCAGTCCCCGGCTGGTCACCTCTGCTGTGTCACCGGGATCATACGTCCAGAGATGCTCGTACCAGTTCAGCCAGGTGTTCTGATCCCACTCGTTGTCCCCTTCGGGCAGGGATCCGATCCGGTCGAGGACTTTGCGGAGCATCGCGACATCAGCCATGGTCAGTTCCTTCCTGCGGCATAACGCGGGTCCAGGTGCGTTTCCGATGTTCGGTGTCTAGGTTCTGTTTACGGGACGCAGCGGCTTTGCGGAGCGCCCACCGGATCGCTGCCATCTGAACCGGGGACAGTGTGATCGAACTGGTCAGATGCACCGGCCCGGACCTTCCCTGATTGGTGCCCCCGAGTTGGCTGAGGGGATCTGACGTTAGCCTACATGGTATGAGACACCATGCACAGACACCCGGCGAGCAGCGGGAACACGCAGCCACCGTCGCCAGGGAACGTCGCTACGAGCCGGGGTCGCTGCTGACGATGGCCGATGTCGCTGAACTGTGGGGTATAGCGCCGAAAACGGTCCGCTGGTACCGGTACCTGACGCTGCACGGTAAAACGCATCTGCTGCCGCCGACCGCGCCGGGTGCGCGGGGGAAGCCGTTGTGGCTGTTCGAGGATGTGCAGCGTTTCCAGCGGCCGGGGCATCGTTGGTGGGATCGGCGCCGCTGACGTCTGTATTTTCCGGCCGGTGCGTGCCAAACTTACCGCATCAGCATGTTTGGAACGGCTGACCGTGCTCAACAGGAAGGGACCACCCGCACCGTGACTGAGAACCCACCCGGCGACCCGCCTGGAAGCCTCGCGGCGGCGCTCGCCGCGTTCCAGGCGCAGATACCCCGCATACGCAAAGACGAGGCAGTGGACGCCGGTCAATACTCCTACCGTTACGCCGACCTTGGCGACATCAGCCTGATCGCGATGCCGCTGCTCGGCGCTGTCGGCCTGTCATTCACATCCCGGCCCACGTTCAACGAGCAACGCGAATTTGTGCTCGTCTACTCGCTGCTGCACACCTCGGGGGAACGGGAAGATGGTGAGTATCCGCTGCCGGATCCGCTGCGGACCAAGCCGCAGACTCTCGGCTCCGCGATCACCTACGCGAAGCGGTACAGCTTCTGCGCCATCACCGGGGTCACACCGATCGGCGAAGACGACGGCGGCGCCGCTGCGCAGGAAACCACCGCATCCAGCCGGAACCCGTTCAACGAGCCGCTCGACAGTGAGCCGGTGAAACCACACCGCCCGTCCGGTGGTGCGAAACCGGTCGAAGATGTTGAGCTGCCACCGGAAACCGACCAGGACTGGCTAGCCGCCATCAAGCCGGAATGTGAGACCTTCGCGGACATACCGACCGGGCAGGCGCTGTGGCGGCGCATCTACGAAAAGGTGCAGGTAGGTGGCTGTTCCCGCGACGACGGGGGGAAACTGCAGCAGCTGATCAAAGCTAGGTGGAAAGTCCTGGACGCTGACCGTGAAAAACCCACCCCGGACGTCGCCGGCGAACAGCCCAGTCAGTGGCCTGCGGGCAGCGCAGGCGCCGCAGCGCAAGAGAAAGCGACACGATGACCGACTACACCACCGCTACCAAAGCGCTGATCATCCAGTTCCTCACCGAACGGCTCAAAGCGATGCGCGCCCAGCTCACCCCCGAAATGGCCGGCTGGGAAGCTGGGACACGGGTACCCGGCAAAGCCGGGACCATGCGGCTCGGCGCCGTCACCATCCCCTCATCCAGCGACACCGCCACGGTAACCGACGTCGCCGCGCTCACCGCGTGGGCGGCCCAGTACACCGACGGCACCCACGACCGCATCACCCCCGCCTGCACCGCTGATCCGCAGATCGTGGCGTGGGTGAAAGAAGCCTTCCCAGGCGCCGTCGAAACCCGTATCAGGGACGCGTTCCTCGACGAAGTGAAAGGCCATGTTGCGATGTTCGGCGGCTACCCAGATCCGCTGACCGGCGAAATGACCCCCGTCCCCGGCATGGTGAAGGTCGACGGGGGGAAACCTGGGTCGCCGATGGTGAAACTTGACCGGCAGGTGAAAGACCTCGCCGCGACCGTCGGGGCGCCGCTGCCGGACGCGATGTACGAAGCCGTGGCCCGCGACGTCTTGTCGCTGCCCGCACCCGGCAGCAACGGCGATGACAATGTCGTGCTGTGGCACAGCGACGCCGCGGTGAGTGAATGATGGCCGACGACATCAGCGCCGTGTTCGGCCACCGCGTCCGCCTTGAGCGGCGCCGGCTCGGCTGGTCGACCAGCGAACTGGCCCGCCGCGCTGGGATCAGCGAAGGGTCGTTGCGGAAAACCGAAGCAGGCTTCACCTGTATGCGGTTGCCGCCTGCGGTTAGGGTCGCCGCCGCGCTCGGCGCGCCGCTGGACAAGCTGACCGCGCCGCCGGGATGCGGCACGTGTTACGACCGGCCGCCGGACGGGTTCACCTGCGCTGCGTGCGGCGCCACCGGGGACGGGTAACCACTGGTGGCGGGGAGCCCAGCGGACCGGCTAGCCGCGCTCGACGCGGCGCTCGGCAAAGGCGCCGACGAACTAGCCAGCGCGGTGCGGGAGTACTGGCGGCTGGGTGAGGCAGCGGAAGCAGCGCAGTCAGTGTATGAGGTCGCGTACGCGCGTGCGTATCTGGCGTTCGACGGTCCCGAACACATCCGCCGGCAAGCCGCCGTGGTCGCGGAAACACCAGAAGGGATACCGCTCGCGGATCTGAAACTGGAAGCCCGGGTCGCGGCCCATCTGGTCGCCACGCAGAAAGAGGCGTTGTTCGCGCTGCGGGAAGGGCTGCGCAGGTTGCACGCGCAGATCGACATCCAGCGGACGCTGGCGGCGAACATACGCGCCGAAATCGAAATCGACAAGACAGGATTCAGGCCATGAAATTCACCACCGACAGGAAAGCGTTCGCTGCCGCGTGCGGCTGGGTGAACCAGTCGCTGCCTGCCCGGCCGGCGCAGCCGATCCTCGGGTACATCCCGGTCACCGCGGCCGGTGGCCGGGTGACGTTCAGTTCGTTTGATTACGACACCGCTGCCGTGGCGCCGATCGCCGCCGAGGTCGCTGACACGCTCGCAGATGACGCCGGCGATGGGACGGTGCTGCTGCCGGGCCGGTTGCTGACCCAGATCGCCAGGAGCCTGCCTGACGCGCCGGTCACCGTCGCGCTCGACGAGCAAGGCACCACCGTGACCGTTAAAAGCGGGCGGGCCACATTCACCCTGCCCTGCGGCCCCCCCGATGATTACCCGGCGCTGCCTGATGTCCCACCAGTGTCTGGGGTCGCCGACTGCACGGTGTGGCGGCAGGCAGTCGCGCAGGTGACACCAGCGGCTGGCCCTGACGACACGTTGCCGGTGCTGACCGGCGCCCGGCTCGAGACGTCAGGTGACACGCTGACGGTGGTGGCGACGGACCGGTACCGGCTAGCGATCAGGGAGATCCAGTGGAAACCAGCCACCGACGCGGAAACAGCGGTGGTGGTTCCGGCGCGGTTCCTCACCGCGACCGCGAAAACCATGCCCGGCGACGACATCACGATCGGGTTCGGTGATGGGGTGGTGTCGTTTCAGAGCGGCGGGTGGCGGGCGTCAGCCAGGGTCCTGCCCGGCGACTTCCCCAAATACCGGAACCTGCTGCCGGACACGTTCGACAGCTACGCCGACGTCGAGGCGGCGCCGTTTGCGGAGGCGGTGAAACGGGTCGCGCTGGTCACCGGCCAGGCGCCGATCCGGCTGATATTCACCGAAGATACGCTGCAGCTCGCCGGTGGCGGCGGGGACGACGGCGCCGCCACCGACAGCATCGAAGCCGCATATTCCGGCGACGCTGACGTGTCGATCGCGTTTAACCCGCAGTACCTGCTCGACGGGATCGGCGCTGTGGACGCTACGTCGGTGCGGATCTCGATGAACGGCCCCGGTAAGGCAGCGGTGCTGGCCGCGCCGCCAGACGACGGGCCGGCGGATTTCCGTTACCTGCTGATGCCGGTACGGCAGGCGTCATGAAACTCACCTTCGACCCCCGTGGCGGGTGGGCGGCGGAGTGGCGTGGCTGCCGCATCTGGGGATGCTGGACACCGTGGGGGGCGCTGTACGGCGCGTGGCAGATGTCGAGGTTCGAGCTTTGAGCCCGGCGAAACCGAAGTCTAAGTTCCAGGCGCCGCGTGATCCGTGGCATGCGTTCTCCTGCCGGTGCGGGCATCCGGTGTACGGGTCCGCACCCCGGCTCGGGTGCCTGTACTGCAAGTGCCCGCCTGGTGAGCATGTCCGGAAAGGAGACGCAGATGTCGGCGGGGATGCTGAAGGCGCGGCAGCTGGTGGTGGCACGTGACCAGCGCTGCTGCGCCCGGTGCGGCCGTCCGGTGACCGGCCGGTATTCGCTGCATCACCGCAAACCGAGGCGGATGGGCGGCAGCCGGGATGAGGTGACGCATTCAGCGGCGAACCAGGTCCTGCTGGATGGGTCCGGGACCGAGGGTTGTCACGGGTATGTGGAGTCGTTCCGTGATGAGGCGCGGGCGCTGGGGTGGCTGCTGCACGACGGTGATAGCCCGCTGGAGGTGCCGTTGCTGCACGCGATCTACGGCTGGGTGCTCCTCGACGTCAAAGGCGGCTGGGAACCCACCGACTGCAGACCCAGTTGATATCATTTTCCCAAGTTAAGACCAGCGACAGAAGGAGACCGATTTCTCGTGAACGTAACCGGCGATTCCGTGTCAGATGACTTCGACGCCCTGTCCCTGATCCGTGACGTGCAGCGGGAGCTGGGTACCGGCGACCGGCATGCGATCGCTAAGGAGGCGTTGCAGCGTACTCCTCCGGACCAGTATGCGTCGGCGCTTCTGCAGGCGTACGCCGAGATGGGCCGCCACGTCGTCGTCGCTGGTCACCCACGCATGGGGAATGTCCCCGATGCTGCCGCTTCGGTCAGGAGCGCGGTGCCGGGACGGGTGAACTCGGCGCGGTCGCAGAAGGTCGCCGCTATACGCCGGGCATGGCCTGAACTGCGCGCTGTCTACGCGTGCCTGGATCCGCAGAAGCAGTTCGGCGATTACGGTGCTGCTGATTTGCTGTTCGTGGCGGAGTACCTGGAGACGCAGGGGCGGCGCAGTTTGGCGAAGGCGTCACGGTTCCGTGCTCTTGCGGATCTGGTCACGGGGTCGGGGGTTGCGGCGGTCCGCGATCTGCCGGATGATGTGCTTGCTGCCGTGTTCACGGGTGGTGAGGCCGCGTGAGCACCAGCACCGGACCCACCCAGCCAGCCAAAGACGCACCGCAAGCGGCCATTCGCGCACCGAAACCCATCGCAGATGCGCCGCTTGCGGGAACAGTTCCCCAGTCAGCCAAAACGAGAACGATACCCAAAGGCGTCTCGCTGGCTGAGGAACCCTCCGCTCATCCCCCGGCAACCATCTGCCTCACGGCACCCATGGTCGCTGCGTTGCCGGGGGGTGAGTTTCTGGCCTTCGCATCCGACTGCGTCGACGACATCGAAAAAGTCCGCATCGCCTGCGAAAACCGGCTCCGCCAATTCACCCGAACCGAACAAGACCAAGACGGCGAAACACGCGGCTGGGGAATGACCCTCGACCATCCCCAGCTCGCCACCAACGCAGCCCTCCTCAAAACGATCAAACATGACTCCGACGTCCTCACCGACATCGGCTACGACACCAGCGTCATCACCCGGACAGGGATCCGGGGCTGCGCTTGCCTGGAATGCCAGGCGGTGCGGAACCTTCAGAAACTCATGCGGGAACATCCGCTCGGCCCGTGGGTTCAGCGGACCGTCGGTGTCGGTGAGAAGCAATGCGCAAGGTTGCTGGCCGCGATCGGTGACCCGTACATCCGCCCGGAGATCGCCCGTGATGACGGTACGGTCGAGCCGTCGCGTCCGCGTACGGTCAGCCAGTTGTGGGCGTACACGGGCTACCATGTAGACAAGATTCCCGTCAACAGCCATCCCCCCCGCGACACCCACGCGTCCTCCGCTGTTGACGGGTCAGACATCCCCGCCAGCCAAAACGAGAACGATACCCACTGGGGCGTCGCTGGCGGGGAAGTGAACGGCCACCCCAGTCACCGGGAACTCGACATCCACGTGGACGCCGCAGGGGTGGCCGTCAAACGCCGCAAAGGTCAACGCGCCAACTGGTCCGCCACCGCCAAAATGCGCGCCTACCTCATCGCCGAATCCTGCATCAAACAACACAACTCACCCTACAGAACCATCTACGACAACGACCGCACCAACAACGCCAACGCAACCCACCAGCACCCCTGCGAACGCTGCGGACCCAAAAACCACCCAGCACCACCCGGCACGCCACTATCAGACGGCCACAAACACGCCCGCGCCCTCCGCAAAGTAGCCAAAGAACTCCTCAAACACCTCTGGCAAGAAGCAAAACGAGTCCACGACACCCCCAACTGACATCAAACAAGCGACAGAAGGAAGACCATGCCTGATAAGCCACACGAAACAAGCATCCGCGCACTACTCAAACTCCCGTTCACCCTCCTCATCCCGCTCGCACTGGTCCGCTGCTACCAGACCATCCCCCCACACTGGCGCGCCACCCTCGCACCTGGGCCATCCACATCGCAGCTCGCCGTGGACGAGATGCTGGCCACCCGGAACGGCTGGGCCGCGATCCGCCGCCACGCCAAGGTCCGGTGGTAACCCGTGACCGCAGTCATCGGCCTCGACCTGTCCCTCACCTCCACCGGCGTCGCAACCGTAACCGACGGCGGCCAGGCGCTTACCGCTCAGATCCGCCCATCCGCCACCCTCACCGGCTACCCACGGCTGCAGTGGCTGCTCGAACAGATCCACCAGCACGCCACTGACACGCGGCTGGTGCTCGTCGAGGGCCCGTCCTACGGGTCAGGGTCGAAAGGCCGCCAGTCCGGCCAGCACGAACGAGCGGGGCTGTGGTGGGCAGTGACCTACCGGCTGTGGCGCAACAACATAACCTTCGCCGTGGTGTCGCCAGCTAACCTGAAAAAATATGCGACAGGTAAAGGCAACGCGTCGAAAGACGCCGTTCTTATAGCTGCGGCACGCCGTTACCAGGACGTTTATATCGACGGCAACGATGAGGCGGATGCGCTTATTCTGGCGGCGATGGGCGCGGATTATCTGGGGTTTCCGCTGGCGGTTGTGCCGAAGGTTAACCGGGGTGCTTTGGATTCGGTGGAGTGGCCTGATCTGGTGGCCTTTACCACCGTTTGACGTACACCGTACGCCGGGTCCTGCTGATGTGGCGGGAAAGTTAACGGAAAATGTCCCGCCCCCTGCCGATCAAGCAGGGGGCGGGACCATACTGGATGGCACCCGCACAGTCCCAGAGCGGAGCGCCCACGAGCAGAGGAGTGATCTGCTTTGACCATGATAGCGACCGTTTACACCGCCGTACAGGGGCGGTGAGCGGTGAGCCGCAGCGAAGCGCGTGTGTTCACCGCGATCTGGAATGACCTAGAGTTCACCGCACTGGCCCCCGCCACCCAGCGGCTGTACCTGTTCCTGCTCTCACAGCCCGATCTGAGCCTTGCTGGCCTGCTGCCACTGCGCCGTAAGGGCTGGGCCCACAACACGGCTGAGGGGCTCACTGAGACCGCGCTGAAGCGTGACCTGGACCGGCTGCAGGACGCCGGGTTCGTCGTCGTCGACGAAGACACCGAAGAGCTTCTGGTGCGCTCGCTGGTGCGGCGGGACCGGGTGCTGCGCGCACCAAAACTGATCAAGCCCCTGACCGCAGCGGCCGGGATGATCAAGTCACCACGGATCCGCCGTGTCCTTCTCGGCGAGCTTGAAAGAGCACGCGGCGAAGAGCTGGAGTGGACAGCGGCCGAAGCCGCTCGCGGACCTGTCCATGCAGGTAAGGGCATAGCCAGAATCATCGACGACGTCGATCTGCTGATCAAGTCGCTGTACCCGCAGGTCGATAGGGTATCCGGTACCCTAGCGGATGGGGCATCGCAAGAAACGGGGATAGGGTCCAGGGGAAAGGGGAAAGGGGAAGAACTAACCTGTACCGACGTACGGAGCGGGCGGGCGTCCCGGATCCCCGAAGATTTCAGCACGACGAAGTGGATCACTCCTGATCTTGTTGCCTGGGCCGCTGAACGCGCGCCGCACGTTGATCACCGGCTGGAGACTGAGAAGTTCTGCAACTACTGGACGTCGAAGGCGGGCAAGGACGCGTGCAAGCTGGACTGGGTGGCGACGTGGCGGAACTGGATGCTCACCGCCGAGGAACGGGCACCACGGTTCGGCGGCAACGGGCATGTGGCTGCGCCGGTGCCGACGGCTGAGCGGCAGTCCGACTCGCAGCGGCTCGCCGCCAAGTACGCCGGGCAGTGAGGCGCGGGAGCCTCTGGGCGCAAGATGCCATAGGTTGAACAGGCGTGAACGGCTTGACTTTTGTGCGGTTCGAGATACCCTGATGGCTGTGTTTGTCAGCTACCAAGCCGAAGGGGTGATGTAATCGCCATGTCAGTTCAGCTCGAGACGGAGGAAACAGTGGGCGCTGAGGACGTCATCAGGAATCTTCTTGGTTCAGGCACCGAGATCACCTACAATCAGAACTTCGATCTCGCCCAGGTCGACGAGCAGCCCCTGCAGATCCGCTCTGAAGCAAATCTCGCACCGGCGAAAATGGTCGAGCGCTACAGAGTCCAGATGGAATATTCGATCTTCCCTCCGATCGTTGTCACGGGCGACTACGTCCTAGCCGATGGTCACACCCGCGTTGCCGCTCGCCGTTTGCGTGGCGAAACGCAAGATCGTGCGCTCGTAATCGCCTTGAAGTGGCACGGCGCAGATCATCACACTCAGGCGCGGATCCAGCTCATTGGCCAAGTCATCAACCAGACTGCTGGGCAAAGCCTGGACTCGGGCGAGACCGAGGGCATGATTCGCAACTGCCTCGGGCTGGGCTATGGCTACGATCAGACCGCCGCGTTTAGCGGAGCAAGCAAGTCAACTATTCGCGGGGTCGAGAAGACCATGAAGGCTGAGGCGAAGGTGCCCGCGCTACGTGACACCATCCGCAGGCTCCCGAAGACGGTCGCAGTTGCAGTCGGCGGCGCAGCGGACCTGCACGATGAGCCGTTCGTCGGGCTCGCGCAACTCGCCAGCGACGCCGCCTTCAAGCCTTCCGAGGTAAATGAGCTAGCCAAACAGGTGAAATCGGCCAGCTCTGATGACGATGCTGTCGCAGTCATTGCGGCCCGGCGCGCTGCTGAGGCTGACCGGATTGCCAGGCGGGCGATCGGCGGAAATGGCCATCCACCTCGTTCGCAATCTTTGCTCATGCACATCGGCTGGATCAACAAGCACCCGGCAGCCGAGCTGGTGGAGCCGCGTGAGGCCCTGCAAGCGAAGTACCTGGAAAGCGTAACGTCCGCAGCAGACTGCCTGACCGAGCTGGTCAGGCTTCAGAGGGAAGCGAACGCATCATGACCAAGACCGCGTTTAAGCTGCCCATCGCGAACATTGACGGATGGCTCGTAGACGCGGTCGCGGATCCAGTGCGCGGAGCGGGGGGACGGTCAGTCTCCCGCTCCGAACTGGAGCGGATGGCCGATCTGCGGGTTGGCCCGACCGCAACCACAGATGGGTTCATCGTCGCCGATGCTAACGGATTGCCCCACGACGACGGACACCGGGCAATCATCGGTGAGGCTCTGCGGATTCTGCGTGGTAAGCGCTGGATCGCAGGCGATGACGAGGCGCTCACGTGGGCTGGCCCAGCGGGCGGGGACCTGTCGCTGGATGTCCAGGGGCGTATCGTTATCATCCGGGCCGACCGCAGCAAGAAGCAGGGCATCTATCGCAACGAGCTTGACCTGCTCAGCCGGGGCCAATCTGACCCGTACAAGGTGACCATTCTTGGCGCCCGGGGCGGCGAGGAAGAGAAGCGGCTAGCGGTCCATCCGCTTGCTGACCTGATCCCAGTGATGGCAGATTCTGACCTTGAACGTTTCCTGGACGACGTGAAGACAAACGGGGTCAGAGACCCGATTATCCTCTTCGATGGAAAGGTTCTCGACGGCAAGCACCGGCTATGGGCAGCCAAGCGCCTCGGCCGACCGCTGCAGATTCGCGAGTTCAAGGGCGATGAAGCGGCTGCCCGCACCTATGTGTTCTCGGCGAACATCTACCGGCGGCATCTGACCGGGGCGCAGATCGTGGCCCTGGCCATGAAGGCTGGCATCTTGGATGACGCGAAGGCGGAGGCCAGGGCGGCGCAGGACGCAGGGCGTAAGGAGGGTGGGGAATCATACCGGCCTAGTGTTGGAACTTGTCGGTCAATTGAC
>Ga0335081_10010249_pt1 | contig 15135 bp, 15 predicted proteins | sample Lox_Sample_35_FD_206713 | JGI IMG/M metagenome (GOLD analysis project Ga0335081, IMG submission 206713) | Soil microbial communities from Loxahatchee National Wildlife Refuge, Florida, United States - Lox_Sample_3.5 | ecosystem: Environmental > Terrestrial > Soil > Wetlands | place: USA...
GCGGCTTCAGCGATTTGAGGTAGGCGGCGATCGCCATGCGGTCGGCATCGCTGAGCTTCGCCGTGCCTTCGACCACTTCCGACATGGGCGCCGACACGACGTCGCCGCTGGCGGTGATGCCGGTCTTGAGCAGTGTGGCGATGTCTTGGACGCGCCATTTGCCGATGCCGTCCGTCATGTCGGGCGTGATGTTGGGCGCGTGCTTCTCGCCCGGTCCGTAGAGCGTACCGCCATTGAAGCGGCGCTCGGCATCGACGGCACCAAGGCTGGTGCGCGGCGAATGACAGTCGGCACAATGAGCGACGGCAGTCACGAGATAGGCGCCGCGATTCCATTCGGCGCTTTGGCGCGGATCTGGCGCGAGCGGTCCCTTCTTGAAATAGAGGGCGCGCCACAGCACCATGCTGAGGCGCACATCGTAGGGGAAGGGCACGTCGTTCGCGAGATCTTCGCGCGGAGCGGGACGCTGCGTCTCAAGATAGGCGAAGATGTCGGCGATATCCCCATCGGTCATGAAGGTGAAGGAGGGAAAGGGGAAGGCCGGGAAATAATGCCCGCCGCCTGGAGCGATGCCGTCGCGGAGCGCGCGATGAAAATCGGCCTCGCTCCAGGCGCCGATGCCGTGCTGCGGATCGGGGGTGATGTTGCGGCTATAATAGGCGCCGAACGAGGTGGCGATCGCCTTGCCGCCGGCAAAGGGCGCGCCGCCGTGCTCCTTGTCGGTGTGACAGCCCGCGCAATTGGCGGCGGCGGCGAGATATTCGCCCCGTTTCGCCGCCGCCGGATCTGGTGCCGCTGGCGCGCCAGGCCGCGGCGCCGGGGGCGCGAGCGAGCACGAGGTCAATGCGACCAGCACGCTGGCCGCGGACAGATATTTGACGCAGGACGTCGCGCGCAAAGCCGACCTCTATTCCAACGAGCGAGCCGAGCCGATCGCCGCCCACTGCAGCACGCCGCGGCACCGGGCCAAGTCAAAACGTCATGAGCGCCACAAACTAAACGCAACTGTACCGTTGCGTTAAGCTCTCGCTCCATCTTAGAATGGCACCGCCGTGATGTCCCTCAAATACGCCTCTCCCTTCCTTGCGCTTGCGGCAGTGCCCCTGTTGCAGGCTTTCGGCATGGTCGCGCTCATGCTGCCGATGCTGCTGGTCGTTTTTCTCGGCTGCGACGCGCTCCTGGGCAATCAGCGGGCGAGCCGCGCCGTGGGCTCGGTATTCGCCTATCGGCTGCTCCCTCGCCTTTACATTCCGGTGCAACTCGGCGTGTTGGTCTGGGGCGCGGTCGTCGCCCGCACCGCGACGGATGCCCGGACTTTCGTCGCGCTCGCGGCGGCCATGGGCGTGGTCGCCGGCATCTTCGGCATGCTGGCCGCTCACGACATGATCCATTCCCGCCTGCGCCTGGAGCGCATGCTCGGTCTCGCCATGCTTGCTCCCCTCGGCTACATGCATTTTCGCATCGCGCATCTCCAAGGCCATCACCGTCTTGCCGCGACGCCCGACGACCCTGCGACCGCGCGGCGCGGCGAGACCGCCTATCATTTCTTCTGGCGCTCGATCAGGGGCCAGTGGCGGCAGGCCTGGCGGATGGAAAGGGCGCGCCTTGCGGCGCGCCGACTGCCGCTCCGGGCACACCGGATGATCCACTACATAGCAATCGAGGCCGCCTTGGCGCTGTCGGTCGCCGCGGTGGTCGGCGCGCGAGCGCTGCTCTTCCAGCTGGTGGTGGCGGCCATCGCCGTCCTCATTCTCGAGCTCTTCAATTATGTCGCCCATTACGGGCTGATGCGGGACGAGTTGCCCGAGGGCGGCATCGAGCAGCTGGGGCCGCAGCATTCCTGGAACACGGCGCGGCGCTTCAACAATTCGGCGCTCTTCAATGGCGGCCATCACAGCGACCATCATCGGTCGCCGGCGCGTGGCTATCAACATCTCCGTCCCTTGCCGGCAACACCGCAGCTGCCCTTCGGCTACGCCGGCAGCCTCTCGCTCGCGCTGCTGCCGCCGCTTTGGCATTGCATCATGGAACAGCGCCTCAACGCCGCACGGCGCCTGGCAGTGCCGACGGGGGCTGCGCCTTTGCCTCAGGCGAGCGCCGGTCGGTCGGCGTGACGATGCCGGTCGAGATCACCATCTTGATCGCCTCCTCGACCGTCATCGCCAGCGGGACGACATCGCTGCGCGGCACGAAGACGAGAAATCCCGAGGTCGGGTTAGGCGTCGTCGGAACATAGACGCTGATCGGATCGGGCCCGGTCAGGTCGCGTATCTCGCCCTCGGTGCGTTGCGTGATGAAGGCGATCGTCCACATGCCGCGGCGCGGATACTCAACCAGCACGGCCTCGCGAAAGGTGTTCGATTGCTTCGCCAGCACCGTCTCGAAAATCTGCTTCGCCGCGCCGTAGACGCCGCGGATGACGGGCATGCGCGCGAGCAGACGCTCGGAGAGGCGCAGAAAGACGCGACCCACATAGTTTGCCGTGGCGGCACCGACCAGCGTCAGCGCCACCACGGTCATGATGAGGCCGATGCCGGGAACATGGAGGTAGGTCTCGGGGTTGAAGCGATCCGGCAGCACCGCCCGCACCACGCCGTCGATGATGCTGATGAAGGACCAGGTGAGATAAACCGTGAGCAGAATCGGCGCGGCAACGAGCACGCCGGCGAGGAAATAGGCACGAAGACGCTCGATGAGGCGATTGCGCGGCTTCTTGCGCGGCTGGGGATCAGGGGGAGACGCCAATGAGGTCAAGCCTGCAGAAAATCCGTCAGGGCCGCGAGCGTCTCCGCCGGCGCCTCCTCGGGCAGGAAGTGACCACAGGGCAACGCTCGCCCCTGGACATTCACGGCCTTGCCGCGCCAGATTGCCAGCGGGTCGTAAAGACGCCCGACGACCCCCGATGCGCCCCAGAGCACCAGCAATGGGCAGCGAATACGCCGATCGGCATCGGCGGCGTCATGCTCCAGATCGATCGAGGCACCGGCACGATAGTCCTCGCATGTCGCATGAATGGTCGCGGGATCGCGCATCGAGCGACGATACGCCGCTTGCGCCTCGGGCGTGAATACGTTCCTGTTGCCGCCGAGGGACCGAAAAATGCTATCAAGGTAGTGATCGACGGCGCCGGCGATCAGCCGCTCGGGCAGCTCGTTGGGCTGGATAAGGAAGAACCAGTGGTAATAATAGGTCGCCAGCCGCTTGTCCGTCCGGGCAAAGACCTCGGCGGTGGGAATAATATCGAGCAGCGCCACGCGCTCGACGCTGTCGCCGTGATCGAGACAAAGGCGATGCGCCACCCTTGCGCCGCGATCATGGCCGATCAGCTGGAAGCGCGGGAATCCCAGCTGTTTCATGACCGCGACCTGATCGCCGGCCATTGCCCGCTTGGAGTAGTTGTAATGTCCGTCGCCGTCGGCGGGCTTCGACGAGTCGCCGTAGCCGCGCAGGTCGGGACAAACGACCGTGAAGCGCTCCGCCAGCGTCGGCGCGATCTTGTGCCACATCACATGCGTCTCGGGATAGCCGTGCAGCAACAGCAGCGGCGGCCCCTTGCCACCCCACCGCAGATTGATCGCCGCGCCCGGCACTTCCAGTCGCGCGCTTGTGAACCCATGAAACATGAAATCTCCGGCAAAGTGGCGAGCGGGCGCTCGTTCTCGCTATCATCGGTTTGGCATTTCAGCACTCTAACGGCGTCCGGAGCCCTTCGCCAGTGACCACACCCCCGCCCCGCCTCCTTGCACTTTCGACTGCGGTTCCGGCCTATGCGCTGGGGCAAGAGGAGGTCGCGGACCGCGCCCGCCGCCTCTTCGCCGAGCGTAGTGCTGCCGATCTCGACCGGCTCATGCCCGTCTTCGCCAATGCGGGCATCGAGCGGCGCTACTCCTGCGTCCCGATCGACTGGTATGAGCGGCCCCATGGCTGGACTGAGCGCAACGCGCTCTACCTCGAGAATGCGGTCAACCTGCTCGAGCGCGCCGCGCGCACGGCGTTGCGCAATGCCGAGCTGTCGCCGGCCGAGATCGACGCGGTCATTACCATCTCCACGACGGGCATCGCGACGCCCAGCCTCGATGCCATGCTGATGGACCGGCTGGAGCTCCGCCGCGACGTGAAACGCATGCCGATCTTCGGCCTGGGCTGCGCCGGCGGCGTCATCGGCATCGCGCGCGCCGCCGATCTCGCGCGCGCCGCGCCGGGCACGCGCGTGCTGCTGCTGGTGGTGGAGCTCTGCGCCCTCTCCTTCCGCCGCAACGACGTCTCCAAGAGCAACATCGTCGCCACCGCGCTCTTCGGCGACGGTGCCGCGGCGGCCGTCATATCGTGTCGCGGCGAGGGGCCGGCGCTGGGCGCCTCGGGCGAGCACACTTGGCCCGCCTCGCTTGACATCATGGGCTGGGACGTGACCGATGACGGCCTCAAGGCGATTTTCTCGCGCGACATTCCGACCCTCGTGCGCCGCCACATGCGCGACATCGCCGGCAGCTTTCTCGCCCGCAATCAGCTCGATTTTGACGATATCGATCGCTTCATCTGCCATCCCGGCGGCGCCAAGGTGTTGAGCGCGCTTGAAGAAGCGTTCCATCTCGGCCAGGGCGCACTAGCCGACGGTCGCGGCGTGCTCCGCGATTATGGCAACATGTCGGCATCGACGGTGCTGTTCGTGCTCGAGCGTGCGCTGCGCACCGGCATTCCCGGACGCTCGCTGATGAGCACGCTCGGACCCGGCTTCACCGCAGGATTCTTGCTGCTCGAGGCGGCGTGAGTGGTGTCCTCGTCATCGTCGTCCTGGTCGGGCTCTTGCGCATCGGCGAAGTCCTCTATGCGCAACGCAATGCGCGGGCGCTGATCGCGCGCGGCGGGGTCGAGATCGGCGGGGCGCATTATCCGCTGTTCTTCCTGCTGCATGGCGGCTGGCTCTTGACCCTGTTCTGGGTCGTGCCGGCCGATACGGCGATCCGTTGGGCGTGGCTCGGACTTTTCCTCTTGCTGCAGCTCGGCCGGCTCTGGGTCGTCATCAGCCTCGGCCCCTATTGGACGACCCGGGTCATTACCATTCCCGGCGAGCCGCTGGTGCGCCGAGGCCCCTATCGCTTCCTGCGCCATCCCAACTATCTCGTCGTCGCCCTCGAGATCGCGGTGCTGCCGCTGGTCTTCGACGCTTGGCCGGTGTCGCTCGTCTTCTCGCTGCTGAATGCCGCGCTTCTCGCCTGGCGCATCCGCGTGGAAGACGAGGCGCTGGCATCGCGACGGGCACCCTAACGGCGCTGTGGCGCGCGCTCAGCGGCGACTTTTGCGTCCACATAGGCGTAAGGTCGAGCGGTCGCGAAATACAGGCGCGAGCCATTCTTCCTGCCTCGGCTATCCTCCCCCCGAGCGCGCGCCGGAACTCGGGGCGCTTGCTCCTCGATAAAGCGCGAAACCGGGCGGCAGAAGCCGAACCAAATCTCCGAGCGGATTATTTCTCGCGGAAAGCGCGGTGGAAGCTGTCGAAGATGGGCGATAGCGCATAAATCGCGACCGTGGTCTCGCCGGTCTTGATCATCGCCTCGCTGGGCATGCCCGGCACCAGCTTCACGTCACCGCCGAGCGCCTTCAGCGCGTTCTCGTCGAGGCGCAGCTTCGCCTCGTAGTAAGGCTGATCGGTGCGCTTGTCGACGAGGCGGTCGGCGGAGACATAGACCACCTTCGCGGCGACGGGCGGCGTGCGCCGCTGCTTATAGGGCAGTAGCCGCACCTGCGCATCCAATCCCTCATGCACGCGATCGATATCTTCGGGCCGCACCCGCGCCTCGACCACCAAGCGGTCGTCGCTCGGCACCAGGTCGAGCAGCGGCTCGCCGGCCTGTATCACGCCGCCCGGCGTATGCACGCGGAGATCGGTGACGACGCCGTCCTCGGGCGCGGTCACGGTGGTTCGCGTCAGCACGTCGGCCGCCGCCTGTTCCTGTTCTTCGAGCTCTTGCAGCTTCTTCTGCGTGTCGCGCAGCTCGTCGGCGACTTCCTTCTGCCGGTCGTTGGAGAGCGTCAGAATATCGACCTCGGATTCGGCGATGGTCTGGCGAGCTCGCGCGATCTGCGCGGTCTGGTCGCCGCGCCGGCCTTCCGCGTCGGCCATGTCGCGCTCGAGCTCGAGGAGGCGCGGCTTGCGCTCGAGCCCCTTGGATACGAGCTGCTGCACGCCGGCGATCTCGTCCTGGAGGAACCCCCGACGCTTCTCGAGGGCGGCGAGCTCGGCCTCGTGACCCTTGATCTCCTCGCTCACCTCGTTGATCCGCTCGTGGATCGCCGCGGTCTTGGAATCGAGCAGCTGTTGGCGTGTGTCGAAGATCTTTTGCTGCCCGGTGAGCGCCGCCGCGACCGTGGGGTCGCTTTTGGCGGTGGTCAGATCGGGGGGAAAGTCGATCACGCGCTTGCCGTCGCGCTCGGCCAGCAGCCGCGCCGCGCGTGCCTTGGCGTCGATGAGCTGCCCTTCGATCGCGGCGAGCGTCGTGCGCGACTTGGTGTCGTTGAGCTGGATCAGCGTCTGCCCGGCCACGACCGAGTCTCCGTCGTGGACGAGGATCGCGTCGATAATGCCGCCCTCGAGATGCTGGATCGTCTTGCGGTGTGAATCCGAGACCACCGAGCCCGGCGCGATCGCCGCGCTCTGGAGCGGCGCCAGCACCGCCCAGATGCCGGCGCCGATGATGAAGATGCCGACCAAGGCCGAGCCGGCCATGACGAGCTCGCGCATGCGCGAGAGCGGGCTCGCCGGCACCTTCTGCTCTGCCAGCAGCGTGATCATGGACATCGCTATCTCCTCTAGGCGCGCTGCGGCTGGGCTTGCGGCTGGGTTTGCGGCGGATGGAGCGGCACGGCCGGCCGTCGCACGCTCGCGGCATGATTGAGCTTGGCGATGATGTCGGCGCGGCTGCCATAGGCTTCGACCATGCCTTGACGCAGTACCAGCAGCTTGTCGGCAAGGCCGAGCACGCTCGGGCGGTGCGCCACCATGACGATGGTCGTGCCGCATTGCTTCAGCGCGACGATGGCGCGATGGAGCGCCTCCTCGCCTTCATGGTCGAGGCTGGCATTGGGCTCGTCGAGGACGACCAGCCGCGGCCGGCCGAAGATGGCGCGGGCCAAGCCGATGCGTTGGCGCTGGCCGCCCGAGAGCTTTAGGCCGCTTTCACCGATCTCGCTGTCATAGCCCCGCGGCAGCCGCATGATGCTTTCATGGAGGCCCACCATGCGCGCCGCCTCGATCACGGCGGCTGGCCCGGCATGGCCCAGCCGCGCAATGTTGGCGCGGACGCTGCCGGCGAAGAGCTCGATGTCCTGCGGCAGATAGCCGACGTGATGCGAGCCGGCGCTGTCGTGCCAGATGCTGATGTCGGCGCCGTCGAGCCGCACCTTGCCGGCGGTCGGCTGCCAAGTGCCGGCGATGAGGCGCGCGAGCGTCGATTTTCCCGCGGCCGAAGGCCCGATGACCCCCAGCACCTCGCCCGGCGCCAGATCGAAGCTGACGCCGCGCAAAGTCGGCTCATCGCCGCCCGGCGGCACGAACACCAACCGCTCGACCGAAAGCTCGCCCTGGGGTCGCGGCAGCTCCATCCCGGGCGTCATGTCGGGCACCAATTCGACGAGATCGCTCAGGCGGCGGCGCGCCAAGCGGGCGCTCACCAACGACTTCCAGGTACCGATGGCGTTCTCGACGGGCGCCAGTGCGCGACCCAAAAGGAACATGCTGGCGAACATCGCGCCGGGGCTCGCCTCATGCTCAATCACGAGCCAAGCGCCGGCGCCGAGAATCAGCGTCTGCACGAAGAGGCGGGAGAATTTCGACGCGGCCATGATCGCCGCGCCGCGCACGCCGGCGCTCTCCGCCGACGCCATGGTGTCGGCGATATCGGCGCGCCACAGCCGGATGATGCCGTCCCGCATGCCCATGGCGCGGATGACCTCGGCGTTGCGCAGCGCCGCCTCGGCGCGCTGCTGCGTGCGGCTCTGGCCGACATTAGCCTCGCGCAATGGGCGCTTGGTGGCGAACTCGTTGATCAGCGCCAGCGTGAAGAGGAGGAGAGCGCTGCAGAGGCCGATCAGGCCGAATACCGGGTGAAGGGCGAAGAGCGCGACGACGAAGATCGGCGCCCAAGGCGCGTCGAGAAGCGGCGCCACCCCCGGCCCGGTGAGGAATCCCCGCAGCGTTGCCAAGTCGCGCAGACCCTGCGCCGCCGGGGCCGCCTCGCAGCGCAGCGCCGCCTTGAGCGCACCCGAGAACACGACCGGGCCCAGCCGGTCGTCGAGCCAATGGCCGATGCGCGACAGCATCTGCGTGCGGATGGTCTCGATGAGCGTCAGAACACCAATCGCGAGCATGACGATGAGCGTGAGCATCACCAGCGTGTCTATACTACGGCTGGTAAGCACACGATCAAAAACCTGCATCATGTAGAGAGGCGACGCCAGCGTCAGGATATTGATCGCCATGCTGAACGCCATGATGATCGCAAAGGCACCGCGGCAAGCACTGAGCGCCCGCCGAACCTCATTCGAACGTTGATGTTTCATTTACCCCCGCCCCACGCCCCGACTATGCTTGCCGTCCCGAACCATCCCTACCCGATCGATGCCCCTTGTTATGTGGCAATTATTGGGCATTAACCGAATAATACTTCGATTATACCCGGTCCCGGTTAATTTTCTCTGACAAACGTAGTGGTCGCGTTTATTAAATTGAAATGTGCCCAGAAGTTGTGGCGCCATGGTTCGGCGGGGAGCTTACCGTCGCTTAACCAGTCTCCGATAGCCTCATCTGCGGCGCATCATGACCACGTCCAGCCCGCCGCTTCCTCCGTTGCCTTTGGGCGCCACGCCCGGCGTCGTGAGCAGCATTCGTCAAGCGGCGCAGGCGACGGATATGGACTTCGGGCTGCTCTTGGCCCAGGCGCAACAGGAGAGCGGGTTCCAGCCCGACGCTAAGGCGAGCGGAAGCAGCGCGACAGGCCTCTTCCAGTTCATCGAGTCGACCTGGCTTGCGATGGTGAAGCGCTTCGGCGACAAGTATGGCGTCGGCGGCCTCGCGCAACAGATCGGCACGGGCGCCAACGGCCACCCCCAAGTTACCGATCCTGCGACGCGGCAACGCATCCTCGATCTGCGCCAGGACCCGCGTCTCTCCTCGGCGCTCGCCGCCGAATACGCCCGCCTCAACAAAAGCGCGCTGGAGCAGGCGCTGGGAAGGCCGGCCGGCAGCGCGGATCTCTATCTCGCGCACTTCCTCGGCTCGGGCGGTGCCGTCACCTTCCTGAAGGCGCTGGGGCAAAGCGACAGCACGCCCGCCGCCGAGCTGTTGCCGCAAGCCGCTGCCGCCAACCATGCCGTGTTCTACGATGCCGGGAGCGGACGGCCGCGCAGCCTCGCCGAGATCTATCAGGACTTCGCCACGCGCATCGGCCGCGAAGCGCGGCAATTCAGCGGCCTGACGGTTGCCGGCACGCCCGCCGCTCAGGCCGCGACAGTCGCGGCGCCGAGCCTCCCCTTCGACGCCCGCCAGCTGGCGCCGCCCATGGCGGCGATGCTCAATCTCTTCAGTCTCTCGGCATTGAAGCTGCTGGGCGACAGCGGCTTGCCGTCGCTCAGCTTGCCGCCGATGTCATCGCTCTGATCGCCACGGCGCCGACTAGGCCGCGTCGCGATTGGGCTCGCTCTCGCGGGAAGCACCGATGCCCATGAGGCGCCGCACCGCGTCGCGGCCGCGCGAGAGGCGCGAGCGGACCGTGCCGACGGGAAGTTGGAGGACCGCGGCCACTTCCTCATAGCGCATGCCTTCGAGACCGACGAGCAACAGCACCTGACGCTGCTCCTCCGGCAATCGCGCCATGGCGCGATCGAGGTCGCGCAGTTGCAGCGCGGCGCCTTGGGCGGCGGGTGCCGTCAGCAGCGGCGCCGCATCCTCGACCGGCACCGACACGCCCTCGCGGACTGCGCGACGCACGTCGTTGACATGCTGGTTGTGGAGGATGGTGAAGAGCCAAGCGCGCAAATCGGTACCGGGTTGCCAGAGATGCGACTTGGCCAGCGCCCGCATCAGGCAGCTCTGCACCAAGTCGTCGGCGCGCGTTGCGTCGCGCGTCAGGGCGCGCGCGTAGCGGCGCAGTCGCGGGATCTGATGCTCGATCTGACAGCCGAAATCGGTCATGGGACCTTCCCTCTCTCTGTTGTTTTTCTCAATCCAGCTGGCGTAAAACATAGAGCCCGAACGTAACGCCGCGATGTACCGCAGATGAATTTATGTAAATTCTTGTAACGAATCGTCAAATTTGCGGAGCGCGCCAGCGAATCCGCGGCAAACATTGGCATTTTCGCGGCGAACATCTTTCTCTGTACTTGGAGGCGATGGCGGCGCGGGGCAATCAACCTTCACGACACGGTCTTTCCCTGTCCAGAAGCCGGCGGTTTGGCGGTGCGCCAGCGACGGTTGACCCCGTAAGGGGCGACGCCTAATGTTCGCCGCCCTTTCCGAGCCCGTAGCTCAGCCGGTAGAGCACTTGACTTTTAATCAAGGGGTCGCGGGTTCGAATCCCGCCGGGCTCACCATGCATTTCATCGCATTTCATCGCGTCTACACGCTTTCTTCGTCGCTATCGGCTTTACGAAGCTGCGCATATCTTGCATGCTATGAGCGATCAACGAATTAACCTCTAAGCAAGGGGGGTTTGATGGCCCGCAAGGCAAAATCGAAGTCGAAAGGACGCAAGAAAGCGAAGGCGCCGGCGAAGAAAGTGAAGCGCGGAGCGGCAGCGCGCGCCACCACGCGCGCCGCGAAGAGCAAGGCTGCGAAAGGCCGCGCCAAGCCGGCCAAGCGCAAAACGGTCGCCAAAAAGAAAGCCGCACCGAAGCCGAAAGCGGAAGCGAAAGTGACGACGCCGCCGACGCCGGCGCCACCGCGCCCGCCCGTCGCGCCTCCGGCCGCGGCAGCACCGCGTCCTGCCGCACCGCCGCCGCCGCGACCTGCGGCGCCGCCGCCGCCACCAAAGCCGGCAATGCCACCGCCGCCGCACGCGGCGCCCGCCACGCACGGCGCGTCGCACGCGCCGCCGAAACCGCCGGAGAGCACGCCTGCACCACCGAAACCGCCAGGCTCCAGTTGGGGCGGATCCGGCTCCGGCGGCTCATCGGGCATTTAGGAAGACGGCGCTGCCGACGTCATCCGCCGCGCTTCCCCAGGGGTGGCGCGGCGGTTGCGCATCTGCGGCATGGTTCGGCCACCGGCGTGATCGTGATATTGTCGCCATAGCCGCTTGGTCGGAATAGCCGCATGCAGAGAACGCTCATGATGCTCTGTCTCCTCGCCGCTCTGGCCGCCTGCAGCGACGCGCAGACCAGTGGTATCTACACAAGCGAATCACGCGACCGCGACCTGACGATGCTGGGCGGCGGGGGTGGCGGCGGCGGCATGTAGCTCCGCTATTCCGCGGCCTCGCGCAGCGGCCGCACGAGCCTGGCGCCAGGCCACAGATCGGCTCGGGCGCGCTCGTATTGGGGCGGCATCGCCGCGCGCGCGCCGAGCGCTTCGGCGGCGTGCCAGACCCAATGTGGATCGTCGAGAAAGGCGCGCGCCATGGCGATCATGTCGGCTTGTCCCGAGGCGATGACGCGTTCGGCTTGGCGCGGCTCGGCGACAAGACCCACCGCGCGCACGGCGATGCCGGTGTCGCGGCGGACGCGCTCGGCCAGACCCAATTGATAGCCCGGCGCCACGGGAATCGGCGCCTTGGCGACAATGCCGCCACTCGATACGCAGACGTAATCGCAGCCAACGGATTTCAATGCCTGGACGAAGGCGACGGCGTCCTCGATCGTGAAGCCGCCCTCGAGCCAATCGGTGCCGCTGATCCGCACGCCGAGCGGCTTGGCGCTGGGCCAGGCCTGACGCACCGCAGCGACCACGCGCAAAGGAAAGCGCATGCGATTGTCGCGGCTGCCGCCATAGGCGTCGGCGCGGTGGTTGGCGATGGGCGAGAGAAATTCGTGGAGCAGATAGCCATGGGCGCAGTGCAGCTCAATGAGGTCGAGGCCCAAGCGTTGGGCGCGCTCCGTGGCGCCGAGGAAGGCATCGACAACGCGGTCGAGATCCTCAGCGCTTGCCGCCTGCGGCGTAGACCACCCCGAGTCCAGCGGCAGCGCCGATGGCGCCATTGTGGGCCAGGCGCCCTCCTCGGCCGTCAGCGCGCGGATGCCCTCCCATGGTCGTGTCGCCGCGCCCTTGCGGCCGGCGTGAGCGAGCTGGATGCCGAGGGGCGCATTGCCGAAGCGGCGGCAGGCGGCGACGACCCGCGCCAGCGCCGCCTCGTTCGCGTCGTTGTAGAGGCCGAGGCAACCCTGCGTGATGCGACCCGCCGCCGTCACGGCCGTCGCCTCGATCATCAGTAACCCCGCACCCGCCACCGCGAGCGATCCCAAATGCAGCAGGTGCCAGTCATTGGCACTGCCGTCCTCGGCGCTGTATTGGCACATCGGCGCGACGACGATACGGTTGGGCAGCGTCAGCCCGCGCAAGGCAAGCGATTGAAACAAGGGACTCGACATGCGATCATAATCCTCCGGAGTCGCCACTCTATCGTCACGCCCGCGCCTGCGGCAATCGCGTAGGATGCGCAAACGAAAGGCGGCGCGTCCGATTGGGATGGAGGAAAGTGAACGACGCGACGGCCGTTCATGAGGCGCCCCGCCCGCGGCCTAGGAGGATAGGTGTACGGGCGGGGCTGACCCAGGGGTCTTCGCCCGTCAAGGGGGTTGAACGGGCGTGGCGGCTGAGCCGCTGGGGCTCATTTGGACCCAGGGAACGCGACGAGCCAAGTTAATTCGATGTCATCTTCAGGCGCTCTTCATGACCACAACATCCGATGCATCCGACCGCAACCGCGACGTCCGCGGCTTGGCGAAAGTATTGATTGCCCGCTACGGCGTGCAGGCTTTTTCATTTGCCTCGCACGAGGCGTTGAAAGCGCGCGAGCGCGGCGAGGAGCGCCTCATGGCGGGTTGGCGCTGGGTCGCCAGCACCATCGAGGAGATGCTGCGCGAGGAGCCGGACGAGCCCGTCGGTGAAATGGCGGAAGGCGGCGCCGATCAATCACCGAGCCCGACGCGCGGCACCGGCGCGTAGAGCCGCCGGCAAAGCGCGAAGAACGGGCCTGCGAGCAGCAGCACCATGACGATGCGTACGAGCTGAAAGGCCGTCACCATGGGCACGGCGACGCCGAGCGCGCGCGCGGTCACCGCCATCTCGCCGATGCTGCCGGGAGCGGTAGCAAGCACGGCCGCCGCGGGTGTCATCGCCATCGCTTGCGCGACGAGCCAGCCCATGAGGGCGCAGAGCATCACCATGAACAGCGCCGAGAGCAATGCTGCGAGCGTGAAGCGCGGCGCGGCGATGAGAAAGGCGCGGTCGAAACGTGCGCCGAGCGCCAATCCCAGCAGGACCTGCGCCGCCGAGACCAGCCAACCCGGCACCGCCGAAAGCGGCAGCGCCAGCGCGGCGATGACGATGCCGGTCGCGAGCGAGCCCAAGAACCAAGCGTTGTTGACGCGGGCGCGCGAGAAAAGCCAGCCGACCGCCGCGGCCGCGGCCAGCATCGGCAGCAGGCGAAGCCAGAGCACGTCCCTCAGCGCCGGCGCATAGACGAGTCCGCCGGCGCTGCCGAAGGCGTTCACCGCCTGCGGCACCGTCAGCACGATGACGGCGATGCGCAACGACTGCGAGAGCGCGATCGGCGCCGCTTGCGCGCCGTGGCGGTCGCCTAACACCGCCATTTCCGCGGCACCCGCGGGCATCGAGCAGAAATAGGCGGTCTTGAGGTCGATCCGCCCGAGCCGCGACAGCACCACGGCGGTCGCGGCGCCCAACAGCAGAGTGGCGAGGCTGGTCACCAGCATGATGGCGGTGTGGCTGGCGAGCTCGCCCAGCACCTCGGCGGTGAAATAGAGGCCGATGGCGACGCCGACGATGACCTGTCCCAGCTGGCGCGCGCCGGGCACGGGATCGGCCGGCGCGGCGGCGAGGCGCAACGCCGCCATCGCCAACAACGGCCCGATCAGCCACGGCAAGGGCGCTTGGACGAGACCGAGGAGAAATCCCGCGACCGCCCCGACGGCGAGGCCCAGCGCCCAGCGGCCGAGCGGCGCCAGCCCGCTCATGGCATGTAGGCGCCGCCATTGACGTGGATCGCCTGGCCGGTGATGAAGCGTCCGTCGGGTCCGCAGAGGAAGCGCACCATCGCCGCGATCTCTTCCACCCTGCCGCGACGCCCGAGAAGCGAGGGCAACGCCGCATGCGCCGAGGGCGTATGCGTCCGCACCGTATCGATCAAGCCGGGCACGACGCAGTTGGCGGTGATGCCCCAAGGCGCGAGCTCCCGCGCGAAGCCCTTGGTGAGACCGACGAGCCCGGACTTTCCGGCGGCGACATGAACGCGATCGGTGGCGCCGACATGTCCGGTCATGCCGCCGATGTTGACGATGGCGCCCGCGCCGCTTTGCTTCAGATAGGGCAGCGCTGCTTTGACGCAAAGAAAAGGCGCGTCCAGCATCAGGCCGACCACGGCGCGGAAGTCCGCCGGCGTCATCTGCTCGATGGTCTGCGAGGGGCGCACCGCCGCGTTGTTGACGAGGATGTCGAGCCGGCCAAAGCGCTGCACGATCTCCGCGACCATGGCATCGACCGCCGCCGCATCGGTCACGTCGGCAACGATGGCCGCGGCTCTCGCGCCCGTCGCCTCGAGCTCCCGCGCCACGCCCTCGAGCGCGTCCCGCGCGCGGCGCGCATTCACTACCACCGCCGCGCCGGCGGCGGCGAGGTCGCGCGCGATGCCGCGGCCGATATTGCGCGAGGCGCCGGTTACCAGGGCTACCTTGCCGGCCAACTCGTTCTCCTGCTGCACCGATACCCCCAACCGTCAAAGACGGCGGAGAATGCCGCGCGCAGGGATCGACAGGCAATGCCTTATCAGGAGAGCAGCGCCGCCGCGACGCAGAGTCCAGCTCCAGCCAGCAGCGTCAGCCAGGAAAGCCAACGCGTGCGTGACTTGTCGGGACGATCGGGATCGTTCGACATGGGGCGGCCAAATGGCGTTACCTGCCGATGATACG
>Ga0335081_10010250_pt1 | contig 15134 bp, 15 predicted proteins | sample Lox_Sample_35_FD_206713 | JGI IMG/M metagenome (GOLD analysis project Ga0335081, IMG submission 206713) | Soil microbial communities from Loxahatchee National Wildlife Refuge, Florida, United States - Lox_Sample_3.5 | ecosystem: Environmental > Terrestrial > Soil > Wetlands | place: USA...
GGTGCAGGTGGAGGCGCACTGCGTCTACACCAACACCAGCCCGGCCGGCTCCTACCGCGCGTTCGGCGCCACCCACCTGCAGTGGATCGGGGAGTCGCAGGTGGACGAGGTGGCCCGCCGGCTGTCCATGGACCGGCTGGAGATCCGCCGCCGCAACCTGCTCCGGCCGGGGGAGGAGGTCAGGCCCGGAGGCAAGCCGCTCGACGCGGACCTGGTCGGCGATGTGGGCAAGGCCGCGGCCGGCGTGGGGTGGCACGAACCCCCGGCCCGTTCGGCCGAAAAAAATAAGCTCCGCGGCCGGGGCGTGTCGGTCGGGCTGCTGGCCGCCGGGGCGCACCCGGTGTCCATGGCCACCGTCCGGATGGGCCCCGACGGCGCGGTCACCGTCCTGGTCGGCACCACCGAGGTCGGCCAGGGAGCCCGCACGGTCATGGCCCAGATCGCGGCCGGCGTGCTGCACGCCCCGCTCGACCGGGTCGTGGTCCGCGGCACCGACACCAGGTACACCCCCTACGACCGGTCCACCGGCGCCAGCCGTTCCACCACGGTGGCCGGCCTGGCCGTCCAGCGGGCCGCGCGGGAGGTCCTGGATGCGCTGATCGAGACCGCCGCGGCCAGGCTCGAAACCCCGCCCGCGCTGCTCACGCCCGTTCCCGGCGCCATCGAGGGCCCGGGTGGCCGCGGCCTGAGCCACGCCGAGCTGGTCCGGGCCCGCTTCGGCTTCGACGGCGGCGAGCTCATCGGGCACGGCCGGGTCCAGCCCGAAGGCGGCAGCGGCTCCTACGCCGAGGGCCCGGTGTTCTGGGAGGTGTGCGTGGCCGGGGCCGAGGTGGAGGTGGATACCGAGACCGGGGTGATTACCGTGCTGCGCACCTCGACCGTGGCCGACGTCGGCCGGGCGATCAACCCGCAACTGGTCACCCGCCAGGACGAGGGCGCCACCCTGCAGGGCATCGGGAACGCGCTGTTCGAGGAGATGCGCTTCGCGCCGGACGGCATGCTGCTGAACGACACCCTGCTCGGCTACCGGATCCCGGCCTTCGGGGACGTCCCGGCCGCGATGACGTGCTCGATCGTGGAGAACGGTGACGGCCCGGGGCCGTTCGGCGCCAAAGGCTGCGGCGAAGGGGCGCTGGCTGCCATCCCGGCCGCCATCGTCAACGCGCTGGCCGATGCCGGCGTGCCGATGAACACGCTGCCGCTCACCCCCGAACGGGTGTGGCGCCAGATAAAGGCCCAGATAAAGGCAGGGCTACAGGAGGTATGCATATGAGCGTCCCGAAGGTCACGGCGGTCATCGGCGCCGGGACGATGGGGCCCGGCATGGCGGCGGTGCTGGCCCGGGCCGGGTCCGAAGTCCGGCTGTACGACATCAGCGACGAGGTGCTCGAGCGGGCCAAGGGCGCCCAGCAGCTGGCGGCCCAGGCCCTGGACCGGGTCGAGGCGGTGAGCGCACCCGGCGGCTCGGTCGCCTACCACGCTGACCTGGACGGGGCGCTGGCCGGCGCGGACCTGGTCCTGGAGGCCATCCCGGAGAAGCTCGAGCTCAAGCAGCAGGTCACCGCCGAGCTCGAGCAGCACGTGGCCGACGACGCGATCATCGCCACCAACACCTCGGGCATCCCGGTGACCAAGATCGCCGCCGTGCTGCGGCACCCGGCCCGCTACGTCGGCATGCACTGGTCCAACCCGCCGCACCTGATCCCGATGATCGAGGTGATCCCGGGCGAGCAGACCGCGCCCGAGACCACGCACCGCATCACCGGCATCATCCGGGCGTTCGGCTACCAGGCGGTCACCGAGAAGGAGGTGCCAGGCTTCGTCGAGAACCGCATCCTGTACGCGATCCTGCGCGAATGCCTGTCCCTGGTCGAGCGCGGCATCATCGCCGAGGCGGACCTGGACACCTGCGTCAAGTGGGGGATCGGGTACAAGCTCGCGGTGATCGGCCCGATGCGCCTGCTCGACCTGGCCGGCCTGGACATCTACTCCAGCGTGGCCTCCTACCTCAACCCCGACCTGTCCACCGCCGCCGAGGTCCCGGCGATGATCAGGGAACGGGCCGACGCGGGCCGGCTCGGCATGAAGACGCTCGGCGGCATCTACCCCTACACCGCCGAGCAGGTCGCCGAGCGCCGGGCGGAGATCGCCCGGGGCCTGATCGCCGTGCGCAAGACGCTGTCGGCCCTGCCGGCGCCGGCCGAATGAAGCTGCCGCCGTTTTCCGTGCATCGCCCGGGCTCGGTCGCGGAGGCCTCGCGACTGCTGGCCGACCTGGGCGATGACGCGGCGGCGTACTGCGGCGGCACCGAGCTGCTGCTGGCCATGAAGCTCGGCCTGGCCAGCTACGAGCACCTGGTCGACCTGAAGCGGGTTGACGGCCTGCGCGCCATCACCGCGGGTCAGGACGGCACGCTGCGGATCGGCGCGGCCGCCACCCACCACCAGATCGAGACCTCGGCGGCCGTGCGGGCCCGCTATCCGGAGCTGTCCGCGATGCTGTCCCAGGTGGCGAACCTGCGGGTGCGCAGCGTGGGCACGCTGGGCGGCAACCTCTGCTTCGCCGACCCGCACTCCGACCCCGCCTCGTTCCTGATCGCGGTCGGCGCGACGATGACCTGCCAGCGCGGCCAGGCCACCCGCCGGGTGCCGGCCGGGGCGTTCCTGGCCGGTCCCTACCAGACCGTGCTGGCTCCCGGCGAGCTGCTGACCTCGGTCGAGCTCCCGCCCCGCCCGCCCGGCACCGGGCTCGCTCACCTGCGGATGAAGCTCACCGAACGCCCGGTGGTCACCGTGACCGCCCTCGTCACCCGCGACGGCGCCACGGTGCACAGTGCACGCCTGCTGATCGGCTCGGTCGCCAGCGTCCCGTTCACCGCCGCCACCGACGGCCTGATCGGTGCCGGGCGGCGGGACTTCGCCGCCCGGACCGAAGCGGCCGCCCGGCAGGCGGCGGCGGAGTGCGCGCCGCAGCCCGACGGCGAGGCCTCCCCCGACTACCTGCGCCACCTCGTCTTCGTTCATGCCCGCCAGGCGCTCAGCCAGGCCTTCGCCGCCGCCGCGGCCGACCGCCGGCGCGGCGAGTCCTGAAGCGACCGCGGATCCCGGTGATGTCCCGCCGGGACGTCAGCTGGCGGCGTCAGCTGGCGGCGTCGGCGGCTTGCTTGATGAGCTGGGCGACGACGGCCGGCTGGGATACGTAGGTGGCGTGGCTGCCGGCGGCCTCGGTGACGGCCGCTTTGGCCCGCTCGGACATGACGCGCTGGGCGGCCGGCGGGATCATCCGGTCCTCGGTGGTGACCAGGTACCAGGACGGCTTGGTCTGCCAGGCCGGCTCCGAGACCGCCCCGGTCAGCGCGTCGACGCCAAACCCGACCTGAGAGTCAGCCATGAACGCCGCCACCTTCTCGGGCACATCGGCGGCGAAGGCGGCCGCGAACTTGTCCCTGTCCAGGAACAGGAGCCCATCCTGGGGCGGCAGGATCGGCGGAGCCGGCGCGTCGGCCGGCGCCTCGGCGATCAGCGTGCTGAGCGACTCGCCCTGGTCGGGCGCGTACGCCGAGATGTAGGCGAGCGCGGCGACGTTGGGGTGGTGGCCGGCCTCGGTGATGACGGCGCCGCCGTAGGAGTGGCCGACCAGCACGGCAGGGCCGTCGAGGCCGTCGAGGATCTGGCGGGTGGCGGTGACGTCGCCGGCCAGCGACAGGGTGGGGTTCTGCACGACCGCTACCCGGTAGCCGTCAGCCGTGAGCTGGTCGTAGACGCCCTGCCAGCCCGATCCGTCCGCGAACGCACCGTGCACGAGCACGATGTTCCTGATTGCCATGCTTGCTCCTGCCTTAAAAAGGGGACAGGCTCTCACGCCCGTCCCGGAACACTCAGATTCACGCCCGTTCCCGGGTTTCGGTTCACGCCCGTCCCGGTGCATGCAAGTCAAGTGGCAGGGAAGCGGCCAGACCAGGCAGAACAGCACGCAGAACTAACTCGCGGACCCGCCGCGGACAGCGGTTAAGGCCGGATCACCGCTCGTTTCCGCAGGCAGCACCGAATGCACCTGCAGCCACGACGTCACCCTCGCCGTCAGTGCCTCACGCTCGGCCAGGGACTCCTCGTCGAGCCGCTCACGGGCGAACCGGCGGACCAGATCATGGAACCGGTACCGGCCGCCGGCGCTGTCCTGGAGCAGGCCGAGGTCGACGAGCTCGTCCAGGGCGTCCCAGGCGTCCCGGGCTGACATCCCCCCCGCGACCGCCGCGAGGGCCGCGTCGAAGTCCCGGCCAGGTACCACCGCCAGCCGCCTGAACATCCGCTGTGCGGAATCTGCGAGCTGTTCGTACGACATCCCGAACGCGCTGGCGACCGTCAGGTCGCCGGCCGTGAACTGATCCAGACGGCGCTCCTCGTCCGCCAGCCGGGCCGCGAGTTCGGCGGCATCCCATCCGGGCCGGCTGACCAGCCGGTTCCCGGTGATCCGCAGCGCCAGCGGCAGTCCCTCGCACAACTCGGCGAGCCGGGTGAGCGCCGGTTCCCCGTCGGAGGCGGCCCGGTCACCCAGGATCCCGGTCAGCAGCTCCGTCGCCTCCGGCAACGCCAGGGGCCTCAGGTCGAGCCGGCGTACGCCCTCCAGGCCAGCCAGGAGCCGCCGGGCCGTGATCAGCGCCCGGCCCGCGCCCCCACCCGGCAGCAGCGGGCGCACCTGCTCCTCCGACCCGGCATTGTCCAGAACGACCAGGGCACGCCTGTCCTGCAGCAGCGACCGGTACAACGAAGAGCGCCCCTGGATATCACCCGGGATCTGCTTATCCGCGACACCGAGCGCGCGAAGCAGCAGCCGCAGCGCGTCACCGGCAGCCATAGGCCCGGGGGACATACCGAGCAGATCGACGAAGAACACCCCGCCAGGAAAACTCGGCCGCAGCATATGGGCGGCCCGGACGGCGAGCGTGGTCTTCCCCATGCCCCCCGGGCTTGTGATGAGACCCACCACGCCGGCACCCTGCGGACTCTCGGCATAGGCCAGCTCGCGTATCCAGGCCAGCTCCGCGGCGCGGCCGGTGAAGTCGTCAACCAGCCGGGGCAGCTCACACACGCCAGCCGGACGCGTCCAGTAATCCCGCAGCCGGCCATCACGCGCCAGCTCGACAAGCTGCTGGCGAGCATCCCCGTCCAGGGCAAGCGCATCCGCCAGAGCGGTCACGGTCCGGTGCTGAGGCCCCTTGCTCCGTCCGCGTTCCATGTCCGACAAAGTCCGGACGCTGACCCCCGACACCTGAGCCAGCTCCTCCAGCGTCAGACGCGCCGCATGGCGATGACCGCGCAGCACCTCCCCGAAACCCGGGTGTCCAGTGATGGAACCCACACCCTTCCCAGCAGCGCAGACCTCCACCCTCCGTTACCGGGCCAAGCCTAGCCCGGTCACCCTGGTTCACGACGATCGCATCTGACCCGCAACTCTTCTCATCCCCATAGGGGCGCAAATGGGCAGCGCGGCGATTGCCTCATCTAGCCGGAATGGGCGCGGCCCGGCATGCAGCACGAGGCCGAGTGCGAACCGGTTCCCGACGGCGCCCCGGAGCCAGCGCAGATGTCTTGCCGCATCAGGTCCCGGTGCGGAACCTCCCGCAAGGGGAGAGTCGAGGCCGGGCCCTGGGGTTGACTCTCCCGCCGTGGCAGCGGCGAGGGTGGGTCTCGTCGGCCGCGAGGGCCGGCCAGACCCACTGGGAGGACCTGACCATGAGCACCGGGATGCCCGCCATCGTCGCCGAGCACATCGCCGCCGTGAACGCCTTCGACACCGACCGGATCGTCGCCACCTTCACCCCCGACGCCTTCGTCAACGACAACCGCCGCGAGATCTGGCGAGCCGACGCCATCCGGGCCTTCATGGCCAAGGAGTTCGTCGGCGACCACGTCACGATGGAGGTCGTCGAGGTCATCGACCACTATGGCGACATCATCGTCCGCGCCCGCTACGACGGCACCTACGACAAGACGAACCTGCCCGACGAGCTGATCATGACCAGCTACTTCAGCATCCGCGACGGCAAGATCGTCAGCCTGGCCGTGATCAACAACCAGCCCTCCCCCTACTGAGCGGCGCGGCCAGCACCCGAGACAGGCAGGCGACAGTGCCCAACCAGGTCGATCCAGAGGTCGCGGCCTGCGGCTCTAACAGGCGGGTACTGCCGCGCCGTTGGTGCCCGTGTAGAGCCAGGCGTCGGTGTAGTAGTAGCCGTCGTTCGAGAGGTCCCATATGGTCGTCGTGTCGTACGGGCCGGTGATCGACTGGCCCGTCACGTAACAGAAGATGGTGACCTGCGTGTTCGCCGCGTGTGTCGGGCCGGCGGCGTAGGAGTTGCCCGGTCCCTTGTGCCCGGAGACACCGCCCGTGGCGTGCTTGTCCACCGTGACGGTCCTTGGAGCGCACTTCGGTACTGCCGGGCCGTTGGTGCCGGTGTAGAGCCAGGCGTCGGTGTAGTAGTAGCCGTCGTCGGACAGGTCCCAAATCGTGGTCGTGTCATAAGGGCCCGTGATCGACTGGCCCGTCTCATAGCAGACGATCCACAGCGCGCTGTTCGCCGCGTGTGTCGGGCCGGCGGCGTAGGAGTTGCCCGGTCCCTTGTGCCCCGAGACGCCGCCGGTGGCGTGCTTATCAATCATGACCTGGCGACCAGCGTGATAGGTCGTCGGCGGTGCTGACGAGGGAGGCGGAGTAGGCTGCGTGGCCGACTTCTTCGGCCGAAGGTAGCCCAGGAGGGTGGCCTTGTATCCGTCATAGATAAAGGTCTTGCCTATGGTCGCCTTCTGGACCGGGCCCGGGTTCTGGGTGAGGACGAAAAGCGATGTCGCGCTGGCGGCGGCGCTGGAGAGCACGATCGCCACGTGCCCCAAATTGTCTTCGCCTCCGCCCCACACCGCGACGTCACCCGGCTGCGCAGGCTGTGAGCTGGGGACTTGCGTGTAACGGGCGGCGAGGCTGGGGGTGAAGTTCTTCCAGTACGCATCCGCACCGCCGTTTCCTCCGGTGGCGGGGCCGGTTCCGCCGACTACGCGCACGTCATAGGCCTTGAACAGGTCAACGCACTGATACTGGTAACCTCCGTGGCCTGCCGGGTAGTCGAGGTAATGCCCGTTGTACGTACTGACGAACTGGGCAAGCGTCATGTTCGCAGCGGCCTGAGCCTGTGGCACGGGTGCGACAGTGGCCGCCGCGCCGATCAGTCCGCCGGACAGCCCCCCGATGACCACCGCGGCCAGTGCGCTCCGTCGCATTCTCTGCCAGATCCTGCGCCCTCCCCTGGCACTGTTTCGGATCGTTCTCATGCCGTCCCCTCTTCAGCGAGCCGTAGTGCGGTAATGTCCGGAAATACAGAAGTCGATCTTGCCGCGGCGAAAATCTCGATCACCGCTTTCCCGGGTGACCGCCTTCGCCTGTGCCCTTCGCCATTGCGCCTCGCAAACGGCGTATTCATAACCCTCCCTGGTTCTCTTCCGCGAGATTCCGCGGGATTCCGCACCGCCGCAGGCGGCGTCGACGCGGGAGACCGGTGCTCAACCCGATGTCCCCGACAGCGCTGGTGGCGGTTCTGATCGGAACTCTGCAGTCCGCCAGGCACTCCGGACCGCCTGGCTATCCGAGCGAGTCTGGCCCGGGCCATTGGCCAGGCCTCTTCCTGATCGCCGTTAATTCGCCGGGCGTGCACCCCGCGCGAGGAATGGCCGGAGCGGCTCGCTGGCCGCGACCGAGGCCGCCATGACCGCACCACCTGCCGCCGCCAGGACAAGACGGAACCGCATACGAACCCCACCCCTTTGAAAGCCCCGATGCCGGCCTCGCACCGAGATGTCAGATAGTTCCCGCAGGTTAGTCTGCGGCGTGGCAGGGCCGCCCGGCCGGCCTGATGCCTTTGCCCGGACAAGGTCGGACGCCGTGGATCGCCCTGGTCAGCGGGGTGCGCGGCAGCTCGAGCCAGGGCTAGCGGATCGCCCTGGTCAGCAGGGCGCGGTAATCGTTTCCGGACGTGGTGCTGAATCTTGTGCCGACCACCGGGCTCACTGCCGTCAGACGCCACAATGACTGACATGCGCTTACTCGCTGCGTCATGTCCGCCAGACCGGCGGACCGGAGGGAGGGGAAGGCCGTGAGGTGCAAATACTGCGATGAGGAGATCGTCTGGGACGGCGGGTTCTGGGTGACGGGGCCGCTGGACAGCGTGATCCCTGAGCGCAGCGTCTGCCAGTCACCGAAGTCGCCTGATTTCCGCCACCGGCCCAAGGAGGACTGATTTCCGGGTAACTGCTTCGTCCGTGGAGCCCTACCCGGCCATCGGCGTGCGCGCCGAGTAGCCGCCTGCATCGATGTCCTCGATGAGAGTCGGGCCTACCGGTACCCAGCCGAGGAGCTCTCGTGTCACGGTGCTCGTCGCCGCGAGATCCATGCCGAAGAAGGTGCCGATCCACCCGAAGTGACCTGGCACGTCATCCGGGTCGATCGAGGTGACGGGCAGGCCGAAGGCCCGGCCGATGGCCGCCGCGATGTCGCGGGTGGGTATGCCCTGTTCCGCGACGGCGTGCAGGCGGGTGCCCGCCGGGGCCTTCGCGAGTCCCAGCGTGACCAGGCGCGCGGCATCGGACCGGTGTACGCCGGCCCACCGGTTGGTCCCGTCCCCCGGGTAACCGGAGACGTTCTTCTCGCGGGCCGCCGCGGCGATCGCCGCGATGAAGCCGTGGTCGCCGGCTCCGTGCACGGTCGGCGCGAAGCGCAGGCTCACCGCGTGCACACCGCGATCCACGTACTCCAGGGCCAGATTCTCGCTGCCGCCACGCGGCGAGTCCGGACCGTAGAACGGGGACGGATCGGACTCCGTGGCGGGCCTGCCCTGGGTGAGGCCGGCGACGCCCGAGGCGAACAGGAAGGGGCGGCCGGTGCCGGCGAGCGCGTCGCCTATGGTCTGGACCGCGGCTCGCTCGGCCGCGCTCGAGGCGGCCGGGTTGGACCAGTCGTGCTTGTTCGCCAGATGGATGACGGCCTCGGCTGCCTCGGCGCCAGCCCGGATGCTGGCGAGATCATCGAGGTCACCGCGGTGGACACGAGCCCCCTTCGCCCGCAGTGCCGCGGCGGAAGCGTCGGACCTGGCCAGCCCGGTGACCTCATGTCCGGCGGCGAGAAGCTCATCGACGGTGGCCGAACCGATCCATCCAGAGGCTCCGGTAACGAAAACGCGCATGGCCTTGTCTCCCTCCGGCTCCGCCACCGGCGGAGCGGCTGATCGGTGATGTCAGTGACTGATGTCAGCCACAGACATCACCATACACCTATACGACAGTCACTGTCATCACTAAACTCGGCACCATGGTGCGTTGGGAGCCAGGCGCCAAAGAGCGCCTGCAGGCAGCGGCACTCGAGCTGTTCGCCGCGCGCGGGTTCGAGCAGACGACCGCCGCGGAGATCGCGCAATCCGCCGGCTTGACCGAGCGCACCTTCTTCCGGCACTTCAGCGACAAGCGGGAGGTGCTGTTCTACGGACAGCAGCAGTTCCTCCAGGCGTTCGCCGACGGGGCGGACGCCGCACCACCTGACGCGTCCCCGCTCGAGGTCATTGCCTCAGCGCTGCACGCGGCGGCATCGCTCTTCCCCGACGAGCGCCGCCCCTACTCGCGCATGCGACAGTCCGTGATCGACCAGAACCCCCCACTGCAGGAACGCGAGCAGCATAAAGCCGCGGGCCTGGCTGCAACGGTCGCCGCCGCCCTGCGCGCGCGAGGCATCGGCGAGCCGGCGGCCACCCTGGCGGCGCAGTCCGGCGCCACAGTGTTCGGGATCGCGTTCGCACAGTGGATCCGCGAAGGAGAAACCCGGTCACTCGCCGAAATCGCATCCGGCGTATTCCGCGAACTGCTGCAGCTAACCAGAGCGGCGACCGGGTCAGGAAGTTCCGCCAGCCGCGGCTGATCGTCTCCACGGACCCTGCCGCGCTGGCACGCAGGTCTGGTACAGCGGCACTGGACCCACCCGTGCCGGCGAGTCCGCCGGGCTATCTCCCTCGCGTTGGCGGCGAAGCCGGTCAGCGATAACCGAATCCTTACGGTCGCCGCCATGGCGGACGAACCCTGAACGGGGCCGCCGTCCGGCCCGTATCTTCCGTGTGCAGCAGTCAGGGCACGGGCACGGAACGGAGGTATCTCATGCGCAAGACCGGGCTGACACTGGCGGCGCTCGGAGCGCTCGCCGTTTTCCTGTCGGCATGCTCCACCAACCCGTCATCGCCGGCAGGCTCCGCTTACGGCGGCAGCACGGCGACCACTGCGGCCAACCCCGGGGCGTCCAGCGGTTCCGGGGCCATGACGTCCCAGCCGAAGATCGCGATGCTGACGATCGAGAAGACCAAGATCGGATATGTGCTGGCCAACGCGCGGGGCTACACGCTCTACTGGTACTCCAGGGACGTGAAGAACGGCGGCAGTTCGGCCTGCACCGGGCCGTGCCTCAGCTCGTGGCCTGCCCTCACCGGCAAGCCTGCCGCCGCCTCCGGGATCAAGCTGAACGGGATCCTCGGAACGATCACCAGGCCCGGCGGCGTCCTCCAAGCCACCTACAACGGCTACCCGCTGTACACCTTCGCAGGGGACAGCGGGCCGGGCAACACCGCAGGCAACGGCGTGGGCGGCATGTGGCACGTGATCACCGGCAAGGTGCTGACGTCATCGGTGCCGTCCGGGACCGGAGGCTCCGGCAGTTCGGGTAGCTCCGGCAGTTCGGGTAGCTCCGGCAGTTCGGGCGGCTCGTCCGGATCGGGCTCAGGCGGCTACGGCTACTGAGCCGGGTGCAGCAGGTTGATCACGAGCGAGAACTGGCCTTGCCCTGTCAGTAGCGAGGCCAGTTCGCCTGTTGCGTGTGGTGGCTGATCAGTCCGGGCCTGACCTGCGGGCAGCACGACTTGACGACGGGGCATCGCCAGCGCCCGGCGCGAGTGCCCGGACCGGATGCTGATCACCGGCGAGCGGCACCTGCGCTTGGTCCTGGATGAGTACACCAGCCACTACGACACTTGCGTGCCCCGGATACCACAGGTCGCCCTCGGAGTCGATCACGAGCGTCGGACAGGTGATCTTCTCGGCGATCCCTCCAGCGTGCAGTCAAGGGCCTCGAGGAAATATTCGCCCCCGGTTGACAGCACCTCGCCAGGCTCAGCGTCACCCGAGGCGGCCGAGCCGAGCAGCCGCAGGTCCTGGAAGTCGAACCGGGCATCATTGAAGACATGCATCGCTGCCTGACCTCCGCAGACCGAGAGCGCCGTCACCCGTTGAGCTCAGGGGCCACGGAGGACCAGTCCTTGAAGCCGGTCGGGTCATGCCGGCCGATGGTCGCGTGCTCGAACATGCCCCAGCCCTCCTCGCCGTCGAGCCGGGCCCGGGCGAGGTGGTCGATCACGCCGAACGGCACTCGCCCGGCCACGGCCGGATCGGTCAGGTCGTAGACGGCGGAGCTGCTCCACTCCCGGCCCATCCACCTGCCGTGCGACCAGTCCGGATCGGCGCCGTAGCCGGCGCCCACGTGCAGCGGGACCGAGGTAACCGTCTCCACCTCCAGGGTCAGCGGGCTTCCGGCCGGGTCGGTCAGGTGGATCCGGGCGGATTCCGGGTGCCTGGTGCCCGGCCGGTAGCTGATCTCCAGCCGCGGCCAGCCGAGCTGGTCCACGCGGCCGTCCGGCCACACCCGGCGGGCGTCGTTCAGCGTCCGGTAGCCGTCCGGGTTCTCCTGCACGATCACGACGACCGCGCAGGACTCGAACCGCAGCGGCATGTAGAGCCACCAGAACCCGGCCATGGCGGACTCGGCGGCCGCCCGGCCGGGCGGCTCGGGCTCGCCGACCGGCCTGATCCCCCAGGACCGGTCCCGGGCGCCGGACCACCGGTCGCCGGTCACCGTGAACTGCCTGTCGCCTACCCGCAGCCGACCGTCCCAGTTGCCGACCTGGGAGAAACGTGAGGCGTCCAGGATCGGCCTGCCGCCGGACAGCATGAGGTGCGGCTCCTCCTGCACCGCCGGGAACGCCCCGGTCCAGCGCAGGTCGAACTCGACGCCGCCGTCCGGCGCCGCGCAGCTCAGGCTCAGCCGCCGCAGCGGCTCGACGACCTCGATCCGGTACCCGCCGACCTGCTGGTCGAGGCTGCGCTCGGCCAGGGCGTCGGAGAACCGCACGCTCCACTGGCGGTCGCCGCAGCGCGCAGCCGCGTACGCGTCGATCACCCCCAGGTTCGGGTAGACGCCGAGGCCGGTGACCATGAAAACCTCGCCGGTACGGTCGTGCGCGTTGAAATAGCAGCGGTCGTAGAAGTTGCGGTCGCTGCTGGCCACGCGGTCCATCGGCAGCGGCGTCTGGTGAACCGGGTACTCGTCGAGCGGAATCGGCACGTGTGTCAGTCCCATCGGTAGGTGCCCGCGAGCAGCTTCTCCAGGCTCGCCCGGTGCAGCACATAGTCGTCCGGATCGTCGGGCACCTGATCCTCGCCGAAATGGATCATCCGCCGCTTGATCCTGGCCATTATGATCGCGTGCCGCAGCGCGGCGTAGGTGAGGTAGAAGTCCATGTCCCGCAGCGCCCAGCCGGTGAGCTGCTGGTAGCAGCGCTCCACGTCGGAGCGGCGCAGGAAGTCCGGGAGTCCCTCGACGCCGAAGAACTCCGCGATGTCCTGGAAGAACCGGTGCAGGAACACGAACCAGCTGACGTCGAGCTCGCGGGGGCCGAGCGCGGCCATCTCCCAGTCGAGCACGGCGGCCGGCTCGAAGCCCTGGTAGATGATGTTGCCGATCCTGGCGTCGCCCCAGCTCAGGACGTCGGGCCCGGGGTCGCGCGGCCAGTGCTCGTCCAGCCAGGCGAGGCCGCGTTCGATGATCGGAATCCGGAAGCCGTCGTCCGCCAGCGCCCACCGGTAGTAGTCGCGCTGGCCGTCGACGTGGCACCGCAGCGCATCGCCCGCCGGACGCAGCGCGGGGAACGCCGCCGCGGGTTCCGCGATCGCGTGCAGCTTGGCCAGGACCGCCACGCTGGCCCGCTGCAGCTGCGCGCGCTCCTCGGGCGTGGCCTCGAACAGCCAGCCGGTGAACACGTAGGGCGGGTTGTCCAGCGGAACCCGGCCCGCGACCTGGTCCATGACGAAGAACGGGGTGCCGACCGTGGCGCCGCCCGGCTCGTTCCAGCGAAGCCTGGGCAGCGGGAGGTCAGAGTGCGCGGCCACGGCGCTGATCACCTCGAACTGGGCGGGCAGGTCGTAGCGGGGGAACACCGGCATCGCGTTTTGCTCGGGCGCCATCCGGGCCACGTAGGCGCCGTGACGCTCCGTGCCCTCGTCGGCCCAGCATGCCTCGAACAGCACCGACATGCTGGACAACCCGCCGGTGTCGGGCACGCGTACCCCGCTCACGGCAGACGGTCCCGGCCCGGCCGACCGGCTGGCCAGCCACTCCTGCAGCGCCGCGGTCAGCGCGGGAATGCTCCGCTCGCTGACCGTCATCTTGATCTTCTCGCCGTGTGACCGGTCTGCCTCCGACGCCGTCATCGCCGCCTCGCCATTCCACTGAAACACGGTTCCACTGAAACACGTTCTAGCGAACGCTAACGAGCCAGGCCCCGCCGGTCAACGGTCAGTGTGGACCCTTGACCTGAGCCAAGTTCATCTTCTCCTCGGAGTCGGGCCAGATCAGTGCGTGGAACCCGACCGCCGATCCGGTCGTGAACGGTACGTCGACCGCGACGCTGGAGTACAGTTCGCCGACCGCCGCAGCGAGGGCGCCTTCGCGGCCAGCACGGTGATGGCCTCGTCGATGTACCGGCAGGCGGTGGCCCGGGAGATCCCGAAACCCCTGCCCAGCCGCCGAGGCCCTGGCAGGCTTCCTGCGTGCCCTCGGCGTGCCTGGGCAGGGCATTGCGGCCGAGCCCGCCGCCAGGTACCGGAGCCTGGTGGCCGGGCGGCGGCTGCTCGTACTGCTCGACAATGCCGGATCAGCGGAACAAGTCCGGCCGCTGCTGCCCGGCACGCCGAGCTGCGTGACGATCGTGACCAGCCGCGACTCTCTGGCCGGGCTGGTGGCCAGGGACGGCGCCTGGCGACTGGAACTAGACGTGCTGCCGATGGCGGAAGCGGTCGGCCTGCTGCGGGCGCTGGTCGGCGATCGGGTCAACGCTGAGCCGGACGCGGCGGCGACGCTGGCCGCGCAGTGTTGCGGGCTGCCGCTGGCGCTGCGGGTGGCGGCCGATCTCGCGCTGTCCTCGCACAGGCGCAACGCCGGCCGGAGGGGCCGGGTTAGCGCCCGGTCACATTCCCGCCGCCGCCCCGGTCACCGCCAGGCCGGCCCACCCGGCCACGCATCCGGTGATGAGCAGCCACGCGACCGGGTTGCCGAAGTTGAGCGCCCAGCCGAAGCCGAAGCGGGCGCCGACCGCGAGGGCGGGATCGTCGTGGTTGACGTAAAATAGCCCGCCCTTCCAGAACCGGTCGTCGTCCCGGTCGGTCCCGGCCGGCCGGGCGAGGCCGCGCACGTTGCCGTTCAGCCGCGACCCGCCCTGCCCGGACCGCAGGATGACGGCCCCCAGCAGGAGTACGCCGGCCGCGAACGGCAGCACCGCCAGCACCCGGGCGGCGTCAGAGGGCTGATAGACCTGCCAGTCGCGCAGCGCGATCAGCAGCAGGCTGACGTCTGCCAGCGCGGCCAGGGTCAGCAGGGCCCGGGTGAAGGCGGCGAGGAAGCGGCGGTAGCACAGCATCGACGCCACGGGGTCGGCGGCCTCGATGTCCGGCCGGGAGCGGTGGATTATCAGCATGAGCCCGCTCCACAGGGCGGTAACGTACAGCTGGCCGGCCACCAGCAAGACGCTGACGACCAGCTTGGGCGCCCGGTGGCCGGGCACGGTGACGATGTGGGCGGGCAGGGCGGGGTAGCGCAGCGCGCCGACGGTGACGGTCGCCGCTATCAGGGCCAGGGCGGGTATCAGCCAGCGCACCGGGAAGCGGGGCGGATCGGCCCGCCAGCTGGTATCGGCGACGACCGTCTGCCGCAGGCCCGCGAACCAGTTCTCCGCGTTCTTGACCGCGGCGATCTTGCGCCGCGCGACCCGGAAGCAGGCGTAGCCCGCA